>Ga0247727_10001190_pt1 | contig 63317 bp, 72 predicted proteins | sample WisWelCaveWW1625_FD_202498 | JGI IMG/M metagenome (GOLD analysis project Ga0247727, IMG submission 202498) | Biofilm microbial communities from Wishing Well Cave, Virginia, United States - WW16-25 | ecosystem: Environmental > Aquatic > Deep subsurface > Groundwater > Cave microbial mat | place...
GTGCAAATTTTGCCATGTCTGAGCTGCCGTCTTCTAGGTCCTTTAGCACCTGGTTTCTAGTCTGCTCCAATTTGGGATCAGCCGAGTATTTTTCCGTGGTCTTGACATACACGACATCTCCGCAATATTGATCAAATTTTTGCCCGTCTGGCGGAACCTCGGAAAAGCCCAGAGTCCTAAACCCGACTAGAATGTCTGCCACCTGGAGCCCAGAGTCGTCGACATAGTTGAGAATCTTGACGCCATGGTTTGCCTTTGCCAGAATTTTTGCTATAGAGTCTCCGACAACTACGTTTCTTACGTGCCCTATGTGAAGTGCCTTGTTTGGGTTTACGCTGGTATGCTCCACTACGACCATAGATTTTCCTCCAATGTCGATTGCCCCGTAGTCATCTTTTTGCGATGCTGTGATTATCAATTTGCAAAGCAACGGGATGTTTGCATAAAAATTCAGATATCCTGACTGATGCGCCTCGACTTTATCGACCAGTCCTCCGAGAAAGGTGGAAGAATATTTTTCGGCGACAAGTTTTGCAATTTCGTTTGGTTTTTTCTTCAGGGTTTTTGCCGCCACAAATGCGACGTTGCAGGTGACGTCGCCAAATCCCTCTTTTGCCGGCTCTAGCATAAGGCTAGACTCGGATATTCCCTCCGCCTTTAGGATTGTCGCGAGATTTTTTCGGATCTCCTCAAGTAGCAGCCTAAATCCCATTTTTCACATCTCCGAGATGATTGGGGCTAGCTTGTCCAAGGCCTCGATTACGCCATCGCCAGCATGCGCGTGCACCACCATTGTAGCGTTAGACTTGACGCTCTCAAGTGCGTTTCCCACTGCAACGCTCACACTTGCCAGCTCAAAGAGAGGAACGTCAGTGGCACTATCGCCTATCGATATTACGTCTTGTGGGTGAATGTCAAGCATTTTCATCACATGTTTAAAGCCAGATGCCTTGTTTATCCCAGAAGAGTTTATGTGAATTGCATACTGGCTGTCAGATAGCACAACATCAAGGTTGTTTGCAGCTATGATTTTTTTTGCATCCGCGATATCAAATGTTCTTTCGAGCACTACCTCGGTCATTCGTGGAAACACTGGTTTTTCCTTCACACTGCTTAGTTTTGAGCGTATCAGTTGCAGGGCATCTGCGCACTTTGCTTTGTCACCAAGCAGCACATGATCGTTTGCGCCATGCGTTATGCAGCCCCCGTTTTCGCCCACAGCTATCGTGTTAAGTCCACCATACACTGCGAGGAGATATCCCTCAATTGAGGATCGTCCAGAAACCAGAATCACGTTGTGCCCAAGTCTCCGCATGTGACGTAGTGAGCTGAGCGCGCCGAGATGAATTCTGCCCCCGCCATTTTCAGTTATCGTCCCATCAATGTCAACTGCAAAGGTTTTTCGTCCCACCAAATTTACTGCTACACGCCCAGATAAAAATCAAATAAGATTTTATTTAGAAAATCAAGTCCATCAATCAATGGGAATTCCTGAAAAAATAAAGGCCATACAGGACGAGATTCATAAAACTCAGATAAACAAGGCGACCGAGTACCACATAGGCCTGCTAAAAGCAAAAATTGCCAAGCTGAAAAGGGAGCAGGAAAAAAACCAGTCAAAAAAGAGTGGAATTAGCACCGAGGGATTTGACATCAGGAGATCAGGGGATGCTACTGTAGTCTTTATCGGCCTTCCAAGCGTTGGAAAATCAACTCTCCTAAACAAGCTGACGGGATCCAAGTCGGCAGTGGCAGCATATCAGTTTACCACCATTACAGTGGTGCCAGGAATGCTAGAGTACAGGGGTGCTAGAATACAGGTGCTGGATTTGCCCGGAATCATAGAGGGCGCGTCAAAAGGCAAAGGACTTGGCAAGAGAATCCTTGCCGTTGCCAGAAGCGCGGATTTGGTAATTCTAATCTTAGATGTATTTCAGCCATACCACGAGGACGTGCTGCGAAACGAGCTTAACAATATCGGCATAAGGCTTGATCAGAAACCCCCAAACATAACCATAGAAAAGGCGGCCATCGGGGGAATAGCCGTAGCCCAGCAGGTAAAGATGGTCTCGCTTTCAGAAAAGCTCCTAAAAGAAATACTCCACCTGTACGGAATGACGAGTGCGCGCGTAGTCATACGGGAGGACATCACGGCAGAACAGCTAGTTGATTATTTGGCAGGTGACAAAACATATGCCCAATCAGTTACAATTCTAAACAAAATAGACCTTGTCGACCCAAAATTTGTAAAAACGGTGCAGGCAAAAATAAAATCCAAGGTAATACCAGTCTCTGCAGATTCCGGAGTAAACATCGACTTGGTAAAAGAGAAAATCTACGAAAAACTTGACTTTATTCGATTATACATGAGGCCAAAGGGAGGCGAGACGGACTACAAAGAACCACTAATCATTCGAAGAAACTCTACAATTGAGGATGTCTGCAACAAGCTGCACCGAAGCATGAAAAAAGAATTTCGATATGGGTTGGTGTGGGGCAAGAGTGTCAAGTTTGGCGGACAGCGAGTCGGCCTCCAGCACATCTTACAAGACGAGGATGTGCTGACAATAATCAAGTCACGTTGAAAAAATCTTGGCAAACATGGATCACGAAACTGAAAACCGCTGGTGCAAGTTCTGCATGACAAAGACCGCGCAAGAGATCGTTTTTCTTCCCCAAAATGCAACTTACAAGCGTAGAAGGCAGTACAAATGCACGATTTGCAGTCACACGAGCTGGTTGCAAGGCAAACGGCCATCAGCTGAAAGCGTTTATTGAAAATTTTTGCGATCAGCAAAATTTTTTGCAAAAAAAATCGTGTATTATTTGTAATCAGTTGGTGTAATTTTGTTTAGTTTAACTATAGAAAAACAAGTAAAAGTAATTTTTTGTGATGGCTACTAAGCGAAAATCAAAAGCTAAGCGTGCCGCTCCAAAGCGAAAAGCACCAAAGCGAAAGGCAGCAAAGCGAAAGGCTCCTGCTAAAAAACGACGACGATAAAAAGTCGTAAACGTCAACTCAGTTGACGTATTTTCTATTTTTCTGTAATCTCAACTATACTAGCTAAACATTTGTCCCGGTGGCGGGGGTTGTTTTTCTTTTGGATTTTTTTCCACTGAAAATTTTCTCTCGTTTGGAATTATTGTCAGCTTTACAGATGTGTTTATCGCATAATGCGGCGTGCCGTCAGGATTTTTGTGGTTTGTTGCAATTCCAACTCTGTCAAGGTCTACTTTGACCTTGACCAATGCGCCATCCTCGAGTTTGAATGCCACAAAGTCTCCCCCTACTCGTTCATAGTCCAGCATCTTGAATTCAATTTTGCTTTTTACTTCGCTCAAATCATTGCTCCGATAAATCTAGTACAGGTAGCTCATCAGTTTTATTTGTTCTTCTGTAGTTATGATGTTTTTTGCAGTGAGCACGTCAAGCAGTTCTCTGAACAGCGCCTTTTGCTCGTCTGACATTCCAGATGCCCCAACCGGCCCTGGCGGTCCGGGCGGACCCCTTGGGCCTTTGTCTCCAGGAGTACCTTGAGATCCTGGTGGGCCTTTGTCGCCTGCATGTCCTTTTGGGCCTAGTGGACCTCGTTCTCCTTGCGGGCCCTGTATTCCCTGCGGGCCCTGCGGGCCTTTCTCACCGGGCAGTCCCTGTGGGCCCTGCTCTCCTTGTGGGCCCTGCGGGCCTGGCGGGCCTTTGTCTCCAGGAGTTCCCTGAGGGCCTGTCAGTCCTTTTTCTCCGGCTGATCCTTGCGCGCCTCGCGGTCCACGCTCGCCTTGCGGTCCTGGAACCCCAGTCAGTCCTTTTTCTCCGGCTGGCCCTTGCGGGCCTTGTGCTCCTTTGTCACCTAATTCACCCTGCGGGCCTCGTGGTCCTTTTTCTCCGGCTGGACCTAACGGTCCTTGCTGGCCTTTGTCGCCTGCAGGGCCTTGTGTACCTCTCGGGCCCCTCTCACCGAGTGGCCCTTGAATGCCTTTATCTCCAAGTAGTCCTGGTTGACCGGTAGCCCCTTTGTCTCCCTGCGGGCCTACAGGCCCTGTCTGGCCTTTGTCACCTGCAGGTCCGATTGGCCCCTTGTCTCCCGTGTCACCAGTTAACCCCTTGTCTCCCTTGTCACCTGATGTTCCTGTTGTGCCTTTGTCTCCCTTGTCTCCCTTGTCGCCAGGAGGCCCAGATATTCCCTTGTCACCTTTATCACCGGGCAGTCCTGTCGGTCCCTTGTCTCCCTTGTCTCCTTGCTGACCTAATGGGCCCTTGTCTCCTTTGTCACCGGGCTGGCCTGGTGGGCCTTGTTGTCCTTGATCACCTTTGTCACCCATAGTCCCTGTCGGTCCTTTGTCTCCCTTGTCGCCGGGCACTCCGGTAGGCCCGTCTGGTCCTTTGTCGCCTTGCGGGCCACTCGGGCCTCTCGATCCTCGCTCGCCTCTTGGTGAATACGGTTTCTCATCAGTTGACGGCGCTTCTTCTGGCGATGGCTGTTTTTGTTTTTTTGGCCGCGTTTGTGGAACGTCCTGTGCGGTATCGCTTATTTGAACCTCAAAAACAGAATGTAAAGGGGAAAACTGGTCACTTACTATCACCCACACCGAGTACAGTCTAAACACAGATTCCGGGATTGGGTTAGCATCGCTTCCAAGCGTTTGTGAGAACCTGGCGCCTTTTACGTGCAGATGAAACGATTCTTGCCACAGTGATGGAAAGTTTTTTCCAACAATCTCTTCTGTGGTAGGCCTAGTGTCGCAAATTGAGACCCTGACCTCGTAGACGCCTGACTGCTTAAATGGTGCTGTGCCCGAAATCTCCAATCTTTTTGTCTCGCTAGGCAATAACCAAGTTGTAATAAGCAAGTATTTTTGTATTTACTCTGCTTCGTCTAGTTTTTGCTACCAAACATTCAGCAATAGTATTTATTCAATCGGTAGTCAAAAATCGTAAATGACAGATCCTGACAAGAATCTTCCGAAGCCGGCAGACGACAGAGAAACTGCGCTGGTCAAGGCAGACTATCAGAAGAACAAACTGCTAAAGAAAGGGGTGCATCTCATGGCAGATGAACGCCTAGAGGATGCAGTCATGGTCTTTGACCAGGTGCTGAGGTTAGACCCCTCCAATACCGAGGCGCTCTTGAAATTAGGATATTCCAAGTTTCATCTAGATGACTATGCAGGTGCAATTCAAGCATATGATCGTGTGCTTGACATAGACGTGGCAAATTCCGAGGCATGGAATCTCAAATCACTTGTTCACTATCAGCAAAAAAACTATACCAAGGCACTGGACTGTGCAGAAAAGTCAATCGAGTCAGACCCCACATTTGGCATGGCATGGTACAACAAGGCATGCTATCTTTCAATGCTAAACGAGGTGCCACAAGCATTAGAGACACTCAAGCGCTCAATTGAAATCGACGTAAAGAATGCAAAGCGCGCAGTAAGAGATAGGGATTTTACAAACGTAAAGATCGAGGATGGGTTTAGGAGAATAGTCGAAATTGTTGTATTAGAGTCAGTCAGGCAGGGATATCACACAATAGGCGCAATAGTATGGACCACTTTTATCGGCAAGGCCGAAGTCGAAGACTCGCTAAAGAAATTACTCGAAAAAGGGCTCATCGTAAGAAATGAGAAAAGACAAGGGCTCAGCAAAATTGACACGTATGATATCGAGCCTGAGCTTGCAGGCAAGGTCGGCGTTGAAAAGCGCAGCCTGCTTGGAACTACAAAAAAACTCCCGAGCTCGATTAAAAGCCTCAAAGAGATCAGCGAGGCAATCCAGACTACAAAAATTGCAATGGAGGAAGAAAAAATCGAAAAGATTGTCAAGAGTTTTGACCCGTTCATTGACGCAGACAAGCTTGGAGAAATGATGATTGAGCAGTTCCTTGATGACCACCGCGAGATAAGGCTCTACAAGGTAAGGCTTGAGGACAAGGGCTCTGATTACCTCAAGGAAAACAAGGGAAGAATTCTAAATCTTTTTGACAACCTAGAGGCGACCATCACAAAAAAACTCAGGGGCCAGATGCTAGATAATCATTCTGCGGAAAGATCCCAATAGTCGGCGTTTTCCTGTTTTACTATTGGCTTGTTTAGCCCCTTCCATTCCTTAAAGGAGCGGACGTATAGCTTGACATTTGGATAGTCTGCGGATTTTAGCGCATAGTATGCAAGTCCTGACAGCGTGCCGACACTTCCGCAGTAGGTGATGATTTCAGAGTCTTCGTTGATTCCTCGATTTTTCAAGAGCCGCCTAAGCTCGTCCTTTGTCCTTAGGATTTTGTCTTCCGATGCAAGTGTCCTGTACGGAATGTTGACTGCCCCAGGTATGTGCTGTTCTAGAAAATTCAGTCGCTCCCTGTTGTCCAGCAGCACCACGTTTTTTGAGTCCTTTGCTTTTTCAAGATAATCCACAGTCGCAAGTATTTCAGGCCTTAGGCGCAGCGAGTGTGTTTTTGGGCCAAATGACTGCTCCTTTGCGTCGGTTTCAAGGCCGGTTGACTTCCATTTGCCGTACGTCATGTCAAGCAGCGACACATCAGAGTGCCCCAGATACTGCAGAGTCCATGCTACTCTTGAGGCCAGTGCGCCAAACGTATCGTCGTACACCACTACTGGCGTTTCATCGTCGATTCCAAACGACTGGGCAATCTTTAGCACCCGTTGCGGGTCGTCGTCTGAGAGCAGATCCGCTAGAGGAAGGTTTACCGATTTTGGGATGTGATCTTTTTTGTAGTCTTCTGCCCTTCGCACGTCGATTACGCGCACACTGTTGTCCCTAATCTCCGATCGAAGCAAGTCCGCGTCTACAGTAGTACTGATCATCTTTTCTTTGCTCAAGCGGCGCATTCGCCCTTGCCGGTTTTTGTGTGGTAGCTCGAGTCGCTTCCATAGTCAGCATAAAAGTCCTTGTCATCGGTAACTGATGGTGCTTGTGTCAATGGCAAGAGAATTTTTTTTAGATCGTCGACTGATTTTATCTGCGAATCGCTGTGTCCTGTCACTACCTTATGAATCCAAGACTTGAGTGTGTCGCCTTGTTTTTTGTTTGCCTTAAAGGCCTCAATTACTTTGGCGATTGCCGGCATCACCCTTTTTGCTGGAATTCTCATGACGTTGACGCCAAGCATTGTTTCCCCATCTGCTCTTCCGCCAACCGACATTTGGTAGATTGGGTACATGTCCTTGCCGTTTCTTCCCCCTCCTCCGTAAAAGCCAATCGTGGCAATCTCGTGCTGGCCGCAAGAGTTTGGACATCCGCTTATCTTGATTGTAGAGTCCCGCAGATCGTCGTCTTCGTCAAGATTTAGCTCGATGAATTTTCTTTGAATCTCTTTTGCGAGTCGGTGCGAGTTTGTAAGCGCCAAGTTACATGAGGTCGTGCCAGAACATCCCACAGGATGCGCCATAGTAAGCGAACCCGGGTTTGCAAGACCTGCCTCAAGCAGTCTTGAATAAAGTCTTGCCAAGTCAGATTCATGCACCCAACGCAGGACCACGTCTTGCACAAAGCCTGTCCTGCCGTATCCTTCTGCTGAAAACTCGCGGCAGATGTCTGCCAGAGCCCGAAGCTGACTTGAGGTGATGTCGCCTGCCTCTAGTGTGATTGATGTGGAATAGTAACCGTCTTGCTTTTGCTTGTAGGTGTTGTTTTTGCGCCACCTTGAGAATCCGTCTGGGATTGCCTTGCCGTCAAATCCAGATATCCTCAGCGGTGCGGCAGGAGCAGGTACCGGCTCTACGCTGAGCTTTACTACGACAGACTGCGTTGCCCTTACAATCGCTCTTTCTTTTAGGACCAGATTTTGGAATTGTTCCCACCCCATCTGGTCTACAAGGTATCTCATTCTGTTGCGGGCCATGTTCTTTCTGTCCCCGAGTCTGTCGAAAATTCTAAGTACTGCAATCGAAGTGTACAAAAGATCTTCTTCTGGTGTAAAGTCTTCTAGCTGGTGCCCTACAAACGACTTGTTTCCAAGGCCGCCTCCAAGAAATACCCTAAATCCACGCTGGAAATTTCCGCCAACAGTTCTTGTCTGCGGAATGAGACCCACATCTGTCATCCTTACCAACCCGTGTTTTTCACAGCATGTAAAATTGAACTTGAACTTTCTTGGGAGTGCTTGGTTCAATGGATTTCTGAGTAGAAACTTGGCAGTAGCTACTGCGTACGGCGTTGCGTCGAATTCTTCTTCATCGCACACCCCAGCAAGAGGGCTACACATTACATTTCTGACAGAATTTCCACATGCCTCTCTAGGTGTCAGCCCCACCTCTGCGAGTCCACGAATTATTTCGGAGACGTCTTCCAGTACGACCCAGTGGAGTTGGATGTTTTGCCTGGTTGAGACGTGGGCGCTGCCGATTGAAAACGCCTCGCTAAGACTGGCAATCTTTTCAATCTGGTGAGGATAGATCTCGCCTGCTGGAATTTTGATTCGCACCATCGCATAATCGTCAGTCATTCTAGTGCCATACGCGCCGTGCTGAAGCCTGAATCGTCTAAACGAGTCGGGATCGATTTTCCCCTGCCTGAACAGCTTTACCGTTTTTGCAAAATTCTCCGCCTCCTCGGCGCGTGCCCAGTTTATTCTAGGCATTTTGGCATCCTTTGCGGGCTTGGTTATTAGACTCAAATTCAACTAGATTCCCTTAAATTCGGATATAAATTTTTGAAAAAAGGTATTTTTAACACAGCGACGAAAATGCCAGTAATAATTTTCCGCATTATCCGTATCTGAAATTAGTGCTACCTAATGGCTTTGTAAAAACGCGTCGGAATTTAACGATAAACTATTAATGTGTTCCATCAGGTCTAAATTTATGCAAAGCGCGTCAGTAAAAGAAAAAACAAAAATTTTTGCAAATGTCAGCGAGGCAAAGATAACAGAGGCGATTGCAGACGAGTTTTTCTCCGTCTTTAAAGAACGGATAACATCAGATGTCATAATTATTGGGGCAGGTCCTGCGGGCCTAACTGCTGGGAGGGAACTGTCCTTAATGGGATACAAGGTTTTGATAATAGAACAAAACAACTATCTTGGAGGCGGCTACTGGCTTGGCGGGTATATGATGAACCCGGTCACGGTTCGAGCCCCTGCACAAAAAGTCTGGGACGAGCTTGGGATCCCGTACAAAGAGGCCTCAGAAGGACTATACATTACTGCAGGACCTCACGCCGTATCCAAATTAATTGCCGCCACGTGCGATGCTGGAGTCAAGTTTTTGAACTTGACCAAATTTGATGATTTGATACTAAAGTACGGCCGGGTGTCAGGCCTCGTTGTAAACTGGATGCCAGTATCTGCGCTTCCAAGAAACATTACGTGTGTAGACCCAGTCGCGCTAGAATCAAAAATGGTAATTGACGCATCAGGCCATGACTCTGTAGCGGTAAAAAGACTAGTCGACAGAAAGCTTGTAGACTGGAAGGGAATGAACCCGATGTGGGTAGAAGACGGCGAAGACAAAGTAGTCGAGCACACAGGTGAGATCTACCCCGGATTGGTGATTGCCGGCATGTCAGTTACCGAGACTTACGGCTTGGCAAGAATGGGCCCAACCTTTGGCTCCATGTTGTTTTCAGGAAAAAGAGCAGCCGAGATTACTGCCCAAAAACTAAAAGAACTGACTCGAAGCTAAATCGTGAAGATTTCTAAAATATTCCTGTATGATGAGCCGTCTGTTCCAGAAATAAAACTGGATGACTTGGCTGAATTCTTGGAAAAAACATTTCGTGTTAGTATAGAAAAAAGAAAAAACATTTTTGAAAATGCGACCCGAGAAACAGCGACAGAGCTCGCATCCACTCGCATCTTCAACTACAGACATGAATTTCAAAAACACTCGCCGACCCCAGAAGAGGTCCAGTTCGAGATGGAATCATTTGAGGATTCTGCAAAAATTGAAAACATTGTTTTGTATGACGGATTTGAATTTCAAAAAATTGTTTTGTCGTTAATACCGGCCGAGGAAGCAATCACGGAAAATCTGCACATAATATTCACAAACAAGCTAACATGCACTTTTGACTTGTCAGATAATAGATATCATGGGCGTGCACTGATTGGCGCAAACCCGTCTGTCATTTCCACTACAGGCATGATTGAGGCGCCGGCAAAACCAAGACAATATTATCTAGATCTGATGGCAAACTACGGCCAAGGCCTAAACATAGAGTCCATCAAAAAAAAGTATCGCGGGCAGTACCTAGACTACCACGACTCGCGGCTTGGCAAAATAGCGGAAGGATACTCGATGCAGGCAGTATTCTATTATATCACAGGCGAACCGTTTTGTGATCTTTTGGACTGCAGGCTAAATAATGCGCACTGGCAACGAGATCTTTTGTACTCGCAGCTGGAATTTGGCATGCTGTGTGAAAAACACAAAATGCTTCTAGGAGAGTAGTTAACTTAAATTGTTGAGCCAGTTTAGCCTCAAATATGATGGCAGCTGGCGGCTCTTCAATCCTAGTTGAAAAAGAGTTTCCAAAATCCGAGAAAAAGAAGACCAAGTACGATGTCATAATTATTGGGGCAGGCCCTGCAGGATACACCGCGGGCATCTACTGCTCCCGCGCAAGACACGACACCTTGATACTCTCAGGGATATTGCCAGGAGGCCAGCTCGTCAATACAACAGACGTGGAGAACTATCCGGGCTTTGAAAACGGGATAATGGGCCCAGATCTCATGATAATTATGAGAAAGCAGACGGAAAGAATGGGCACTACGATAATTGACGATGAGGTAGTCGATGTTGATTTCAGGCACAGGCCATTTAAGATCCTCACGGCATCAGAGGAATACGAGTGCAAGGCAGTAATCATTGCCACTGGCGCATCCCCCAGAAAGCTCGGGCTGCAGGGCGAAACAGCGTTTGCCGGAAAGGGCGTTTCCTACTGCGCCACGTGCGACGGCCCGTTCTTTAGAAATCAGGAATTGATTGTAGTCGGCGGCGGCGATTCTGCAGTAGAAGAGGCCACTTTTCTTACAAAGTTTGCAAGCAAGGTACACCTTGTTCACAGAAAAGACTCCCTTAGAGCAAGCAAGGTCATGCAAGAGCGAGCATTCTCAAACTCCAAGATCCAGATGCGCTGGAACAGCGAAATATCCGACATATCGGGAGACCAAAAGGTCCAAAAGGCGACTCTAAAGGACACAAAAACTGGGAATGTCGCCACCATAGCTATAGGCGGAGTCTTTGTAGCAATTGGCCATACGCCAAACACAAAAATCTTTGAAAAACAATTAGAGCTAAACCCGCAGGGATACATAATTCTTAAAGATCACACCAAGACAAGTATCCAAGGAGTTTTTGCCGCAGGGGACGTCCACGATCATACCTACAGGCAGGCAATCACCGCAGCTGGCTTTGGATGCATGGCTGCAATCGACGTCGACAAATACCTGGCAGAACACAAGTAATTACCAAGTCATCAACAGAGATATACTATTTTTGAGAGATGCTTTGCGTCCTTTAGCGCTAAATCAAACTCTTGCTCGCCAAGTACTTTTTGCTGCGCATAAAGGCTTTTGAATTTTCTTCCATCGTCTGCAAAAATTCCGACAATTACTCCCTCTTCTATTGGATAGTTCTTCATTGCGGCATATACTGCAGCAGAAGACGGGCTGACAAGCATTTTTTCTTTTTCTATTATCTCCCTGACTGCCGCAAACGCCTGCTCGTTTGTTACGGTTATCCAGTCATCTACTACGCATTCGCGCCGCAAAAACAAGTCTGGCTTGGCAGATTCTTCGAAATTACGAAGGCCTTGAATCAGGTGGTTTTGCTGCGGCTGGACTCCAATTATCTTTATTTTTGAGTTTTGTTCTTTGAGATAGGCGGCGATTCCAGTAATGGTGCCGCCGGTTCCAACGCCAGTAAAAAAGTGAGTTATCTTTCCGTCAGTCTGTTTCCAGATTTCAGGTCCTGTTCCCTTGTAATGTCCCATAAAGTTTGCCTCATTTGAGTACTGGTTTGGCGAGAAATATTTGTCAGGTCTTGACGATGCGATAGACGTGGCAAGGGCGATGCTTTGATCAGTCCCTCCACCTACCTTCGGGCACAGGTCATCGCTAGTCTCGTATAGTTTTGCGCCAAGCGATGAGATTATCTTCTTTGTTTCTTCGCTCGCCTTTTCAGGTATGACTATCTCTACTTGGTACCCAAGGAGATTTGCTATTCCAGTAAGCGCTATTCCGGTGTTGCCGGAGGTCGGCTCGATTATTATTGTATGCCCGCGAGTTATTTTCCCCTTTTCTTCGGCGTCTTTAATCATCCAATAGGCTGCCCTGTCTTTTACAGAGCCAAACGGGTTGTGGCTTTCAAGTTTCGCAAAATAGGTCTTTTTGCTATTTGACAGTGAGTTTATCTTGACTGATGGAGTGTTGCCAATTCTCTTTAGGGCGTCTGTATCTGTTAGGACTTTGGTTGCCAACTACTTCACCTTTTTTATTGAGAACTCTAGCTCGCTTTCTCTTTTTTGCATGGACAAAAGCTCATGTCCGTTTCGCTTGACCCAGCGCGATATGTCGTCTTCGGCGGCCGGATCGTCTGCAAGAACAGTGAGTGTCTCACCCACCTGCATTCTTTCTATTTCAATTTTTGTTCTAAAGACAGGCTCTGGACAAAACAACCCGCGAGCATCCAGTTTTTTAGCAGTTGCACTCATCTATATTTCCCAAGGGCGCATTTGCATATTAAAATCTACGCAGGGTTAGTGTTAGCTAAACTGATGATCTCACTTCTCGCAACGGCACTTATCCCCAAACATCCTATAATCTTATTAATCTGATTAACGCTTGATATTGTGAACAATATGGGCATACGAATCGGCGGTAGAGGAACATCTTCAAGAAAATCAGCTGGAAAAGAAGAGGACAACTGGGCTGGCTCTCCATTCAAAAAATACAGTGAGCAGCAAAAAGAAGCTGCCAAAGACAGATACGTCACAATGGGTCGAGGCACCGCAAAGATAAAGTTCGGCGATGTAGCGAGCACAGAGACAAAATCCACAAAAGGAATGTGGGTTGGAACCGGCCGTGGAACTGGCAGAAGAAAGCTAGACTAATCTACCAAAAACTAATCAAAAATAAGAAAAAGATGGACTATCTTAAAGTCCTAACTCTATTTACCACTTTTTTGTGATCAAGCGAAGAAGTTGTCGTGATGAAGAACAGGTGGTTTTTTCCAGCAGGCATGGTGATTCTTTTGACGCTGCCATACTCAGCTAGTGCATACTTGCATACGCCGAGTTTTTTCTCTAGCTTTTTTCGTACTTTCCATGCCCGTGCAGCAACTTGCAGTGACATTTTGCTTTCTTGTTTTGAGAGAAGCATTTTGACACGGCGTGAGCGTTCGCTGAACAGAACCTTTCCATTCATGTCACAGATAGTTACAACTCGGACTGATGGACTAAGCTTGATTAGTTTTTCAGCGGCTTGTTGAACTTCCATGGATTATGGATCTAGCTATAACTGATAAAGATTACTGCTTGGGGTTCTGCTAACTTGTCGAGACCCAAACATGGATCTTTATTCGTGTTACGTGTGATCTGATCAGTGAGAAAAACTTAAGAAAATAGACAGTCATGGATAGTATTGATTAAAAAAACCATTATCGGTTTATGGATAGCAATTAACGTTATTTTCATGTTTTATACGGGTGGTTTTTACAGCGTATTCATAGATCATAGTTTGGAATATGTACTAGGTAAGTGGCTTGCATTCCTTGTAATACTCGGTGGTGGAATAATATTCATTAATTTTATTGCAAAGAAAATTCAGCAAGGAAAAGAAAAACGACCAGAATCAAAATGAATTAGGATCTATTACTGCTCGCATTCTAAATTCATCTATTAAAGATTCATCTTGTAAAGGCTGGCGTTCTGTATGATGGTTTTCCACCTATTTAGACCGTCTACCTTTATCATGGCTGACTCTGCTGGAGTCTTGCCTTTCAAAGCACCGTGCTTTTTTGTGAAATTGTAGTAGGCTTTCATTCCGTCAAAGATTGGGGTATCCTTTTTCTTTAGACCTCTGAACACTTTCTCTCTGTCTCGAATCTCACCATTCAGTCTTTCCATTTTGTTGTTGTTCATGTCTTTTTGAATGTGAATGTGTCTCATGTGATTGGTCTTTTTACCAAATATTTTCTTTGATGATTTTTTATATGCTGGCAATCCGTCAGTAATGAAATGTCTTGGTGTCTTGCCTATTGTCTTTTTTGTAAGTTCCAATAGTTTGTCTGCGTTGTGCTGGAATTTTGTATCTGCCAAGTCTGATGCTAGCCAATATCTTGTATCGTCATCCATACTAGCAAAAAGGTATTTTTGCTCTCCTGCAACCTTTACCCAAACTTCGTCTGCCCTGACCCAATTTCCCACTCTTGGTACAATCTCATTAAGATATTTTGATGTCATTGTGGAATACTTGCAAATCCATTTGTATATCGCAACATCAGACACTTGGATTCCCATCATTTCATAATGGTTTGAAATATCACGAGTTGACATTCCAGAATAATACATTTGCAAAGCACCAGTAATTGTACTTTCATCATGTCTCATCTTTTCAAATCCAAAGTTTGCTGAAAATCGCTTGTTGCAGTCTAGGCACTTGAAAATCTGAGTATTGCCATCCTTTGTCTTTCTCAGTCCTTTCTTGGTTATCCTGCCTGAATCACAAAACTTGCAGAGTTGGAGTGATGCCCTTTCCATGATTCTGAAAGTATTATCTTGGTAGCACTTGTTTTTCATGATTACTTGTAGAACGATTTTGATGTGCTTGCAGTCTGCCTTTCTTGTTTGATGATCTGGACACTCACAAACTAGACCATTATCGGTTTTTGTCACAGTGTATGATTTCTCTGAATTGGTTTGTGATCTGACAGTGAACTTGTCTGAGGCAAACTGTGAAACGTTGCTACCTGATTCCATCATTTGTTTTGCTCTTTGAGTTCTCGGATTCATGTTCTATATTATCCACGTGAATATATTAACATATTGTTTATTCACGTGGAAACTATAAATAACATAATGGAATGATTAAATCATGCCAAAATGGAAAAAAGATGCAACTGAGTTTGTTGTCAAGGTCGGACACCATGAGACAAGAGGGGAGCAGATCTACATACCAAAACCAATCATTGAGATTTTAGGTGAACCTGATACAATCAAATTTACAATAAAAGGTAAGAAAGTAGAAATCGAATCCGACAAATAATAGAAGATTATCGTCTATTAGTTAATACTGGAAGTATGTAACATAGGGCACTAACTACTACGAGGAAAAACCCCATATTGATAAGTCCTGAAGCGTTAGATGTATCAATCATTGTTGTGAGTGGTTGATGTGTAAGTGTCTGAAAATTATTCCATATTCCATTTACAAATTGACCAAGTGCAATATTGCCAAAACCAGTTGCAAGGAAAATTAGACCGCCTGATCCTAGAAGCATTGGAAATGTTTTGGTTACTAATTTAAGATTCAAGTCGTTTTATAATGACATTTGTTCTATTTAAAATCGTCTAAACCGTAAAATTTTCTTGTGATCTTTAAGATTTTCACTATCAGTACTCCCTTGGAAAGTTTAATCAGTATTTTGTAAAGACAAAATAATACTCCCATAAAGGCTAAACTTGAAAAAATCAATGGTATTGGCTTCCCAATAACCATGAATTGTATAAGTATGGTTTCGATTGTTCCAAAAATTCCCCCCATTACAACATAACAGATCTCGATTAGATCTTGTTTTGTTAATGACATTATGATATTTTGAGCCAAGTGTTATGGCTTGCCTGATTTTCGCTTAAAACTTCTGAGTGGATTTGTTTTGACAGATTTAGGTGATTTTCAGCCGTTTTTGAAAATTTTCGAGGTCTCGACAAGTTAGCAGAACCCTGCTTGGTTTGTTATATCGCCATTCTGAGCATGGTCGCGATGTTTCTGTCCTTGAGTGTGGAGGGATCATATTCCAGCAAATTTATTTTCGTCGAGATTCTTTTCATCAGATACACAGCGATTTTGTAAAATATCGACCAGAGATAGCTATTCTGGTTTAGGTCGTACATTTTTAGGAGCAGTGAGAGCATCCACTGCGAGTTTGGGTAGTGCTCGCGGATATATTCTGCAAGATAGTCCTTAGAGTTGTTAATCTTGTATTTTATGTGCTCAAGTGTTTCCAGTTCTTTTGCATAGCCAGTCTGCTCAATAGTTATCCTGCCGTGCCGCATAGCAGAAAGGGCATCGTCAAGAGAATTTTCAGATTCTATCATGTTAACGCACCTGCCCAGAGTAGACAGGACGTGTGAATCGCTTCCTGCGACACCTATCTTGTTGTGATCAAGGGAGAACTTGGCCGCACGCGCGTTTGAGACTATATCGACGTTGTTGCTGTTAAAGACCTCAATGAGATCACAAGACTTTGAGCGCTCTCGAAGCGCATCAAGCAGGCTGAATGGGTGCGGGGCGCACGATACTGCGTCCTGTTTTTTTATCTCGTCAAGAACGATTTCCAAGTCCAGCCCTCCTTGGATCTCTTTTGATATCCCATAAGCAATCACATGTGCGCCTGTGCTTGTTGTGATTTCTTCTGCGGGAAAGATTTGGATTTGTTTGTATTTTGCGTGATCGTTTTTGTACTGCAGCATCTGTTCGTATCCGTTTAGCGTGTTGTGGTTTGTCACGTACAGGGCCTCAAGCCCGAGGGTTCTTGCCCGCTCCAACTGTTCTGAAATTGATATGTTGCAGTCGTATGGAGGCTCTTCGTTTCCCACGTGGAAATTTGAAAAAGAGTTGTGGCAGTGTAATTCCGTTTTGATATAGTCCAAATCAATTGCAATCTTTTTGGCAATTATTATAATCTTTGTTGTGTCTATCGGAATAGATCAGTTTTTTTTGCTCGAAGCATCGGCTTGATGCCGTCATCAGAGGACTGGAACTCAAAGTCCCTGACTACCGCAAATGGGCAGCCCTTTGTTTTTTTCATTACCAGCTCCGCGGCACCGCAGATCTCATCTACCTGCGCAATCGCAGTAATTTTTAGCGTCCTGTCAAAAACATCTTTTTTTCCCTCATAGCTCTCTATTGAGCGCATGCCTGAAACGCCGATGGCGTGATTTGTCTGTCCCTCCCTGAACGGCCTGCCAAATGTATCTGAGATCAAGACCGCGATTTTTTTGCTTGTCTTTGCCAGTATTTTTTGTGCAAAATCTGATGCTGACTGGTCAGGATTTTGTGGCAGCAGCGACGCAAAACCAGGCGGCAGATTGCTCTCATCGACGCCGGAATTTGCGCAGACAAAGCCATGAACTGTCTCCGTGATAATTATGCCATTTTCCATCCTTACTATTCTCTTTGCCTCTGAAAGTATGACTTCGAGCAGCTTTGGGTCTCTTTGGTATTCGGATGCTATTCCCACTGCAAGAAGAGACGGGATCACATTTGCAAGATTGACTGTTCTTCCCTCCTGCTTTGAGACGATTTTTTGCGCGATTACTATTATGTCTCCGTACTTGAGGTCCTTGAAATTTGACAAAAACTGGCTTGCGATATCATCGCCTTTCTGGATTTCTTTTTTTATCGCAACGGGAATGATTTGTAGCGGCATTAGTGACTATGATTGGGAATTCTAATTTAACTTACGGGTCTGCAAGAAGCGTTTTCCATCAGCCTGAAAAGATACCGCTTGCAAAGATTTCTTACGCGACGGTCTGTAGCTGTAAATTTAGGTTATAGTGTTTGTTTATTTCATCGATTAGGTGTGTAAGGTTTTTTTCCTCAATTGTCACATCTGCTCTTTCTTTTACAATGTCTTGTGCCCTGAACGCCACCCCAAGCTCACAAATGTCAAACAATGTCATGTCGTTTGCCCCGTCCACTGTAACTACAATGTCTTCCTTCTTTTCTTTCCATTCTGTTATTTTGATCTTTGCAGATTTTGCCTTGTCGGATGTCACATGGATGTCTACTCCATCAAGCTTCCCGTTTTTGAAGATGAGCTCGTTTGATAACACGTAATCTAGGTTCAGCTCTTTTTTGAGTCGGTCTGTCATTATTGTAAATCCCCCGGAGACTGCCAGTATCTTCCATCCAGCAGCCTTGAGAACGCGGCACGTCTCCTTTGCGCCAGTCATGATTGGCAGGCCATCGGCTACTTGCTTGCATGTTTCATAGTCAAGGCCCTTTAATGCATCAATCCTGGTTCGCAGTCCGTCCTCCCAATTTATGAGGCCCTGGATTCCCTTTCGAGTTATTTCCCAGATTTCTTTTTCCTTGTTTACCTTTTCTGCAAGAATTGGCAAGTATTCCGCATCAAAGAGTACTCCTTCTACATCAAAAATAGCAAGCAATTTTTTCTAACTTTTGGACAAGAACATATCAATATAAAAGTTGAAGTCCGTTGCAAGATCGCAATAGCGTTAGTAATAAATCACAGTACAAAACTTGACAGACCATGGGAGAACTCGAGCACAAGTACGAAGTCGAAGTAAAAGCCGCAGAAAAATCACAAAAGATCCCAGACGCTGTAAAAGAGGAGCTAAAAATTTCCGGCATGATGGACGAGAAAGGAAAGCTCAAGATTAAAGGCGTAAGTCCAAAGATGCTAAAACGAATGAAGGAAGAATACGTGGAATGCCCCGTTCTAAAACAAGACATTCATTTTGTCCAGTGCTTTGTATGTCCTAATTATCAGAGCAGAGTCATGGGCAAAGTTCTCTGCAAAGGCGCGCCGCTAAAATAAATAAAAAAGAAATCTATGGTCTGGTTCCCCAGCCAAGTTGTATCAGTCTTTCTGCAGTTGTTGGTTTCACACATGCTGGTGAGCCGTTTGAGTTCTTGATGATCAGTTCCATTCCGGAGCCGCATACGACCTCTTCTGATGACACGCCTGATTTGACTTGTTGTAGTGGCGGCAGTTCAGAATAGTCTTCTTCGTGTTCTGCCTCTACCAAGTCTTCTGCTTGTTCCAACTTCTCAAGGATTGCATCTATGTGAGTGCTGATTTCTGATGCGTCTGCACCTGCCTTTATCATGTTTCTGAGATCTTCCCTTAGCATGATTTCGATTTCTTCCATCAGTTCCTCATCATGTGCAGCGATTGGCGACTCTAGGAACTCGTAGTTGTCCAAGTATGCCTTTGTCGCAAGACTCAGTGCCGAATCGGTGTTTCCGTTGGCGTATTCCTCGTTGGCTTCTGCCAGCAGGGCCTCGATGGTTTCAAAGTAAGTACCAAGTCCGCCATCTTCCTCACTTTCTTCGCCGGTTAACTCATCGATTTCGTGAGTTATGCCGCCGACAAGTGTCGCTACACTTTCTGGAGACGCCTTGGCATCGTATGCATCCCATATTTCGGTAAACAGTTCGTCAATTTCTTCGACTTCGTGTTCTGGAAGATCCGCTTTTATCTCGTCAAAGATTTGCTGTGATCTCCACACAAAGGCAGAACCGTCTTGGAACTCTGCCATTTCTTTAATCGCGCCTTCCTCTACTGCCTCTTCGTATTCTGCCGCAGAGGTTTCAAGAAGTGTTTTGATCAAAGACAACTTAAAGTTTGGATCATTACTCAGCTCTTCGCCGACTACAAACAGCCTTGCTTCTTCGATGATGCCTCGTGCCTCATCGATTGCTGCTTGCGCGTCTTCTCGTGTGACGTCTTCGACAGTTCTTGCGCGAAGGTTCATGAGCGTGTCTTGCATCTTTGCATCAAGTTCTGGATCATGTTCCTGCAGCTCTGCCTTCATGGAGTCATACAGTTCTGCAATAGGATGCGTGGCATGTATTATTGCAAGTTCTGCGTTGTTGTCGTCCAAGTTCAGCTCAAGTGCATGAAAATGTCCAAGTGTTTCCTCCAGGGCTGATGCGAAATCATGTTGTTCGTCATGATCTGCAAAAGCCAGAGTGGTCACTGCAAAAAGTAGTGCTGCAATTACTGCAGTTACTTTTGTCTTCATGGAAACGCTGCCAATTTCTCATCATTTAAAGGAACTCCATCATTCCAAGCCCTTAGAATAGGATTTTGGGGCATCTAAGAAAAGCTCATTAAGTAAAATTTGGCTGTCAATTCAGTTGAGCAAGGAAAGCGTAGGCATAACAGTTTCAAAAAAAGACGATTTTAGCGAATGGTACACACAGGTCGTGCTAAAAGCGGAGCTTGCAGACTATGCCCCAGTCAAGGGACTAATCGTTCTAAGGCCTGACGGCTATGCGATATGGGAGTTGATCCGAGAGTCGCTTGACGCCAAGCTCAAAAAAACCGGCCACAAAAACGGATTTCTGCCAGTGTTGATTCCAGAATCGCTTTTGGGCAAGGAAAAAGAACATTTTGCGGGATTCAACCCGGAGGTGTTTTGGGTGACGCACTCTGGCGAGACAGAGGTTGGGGACAGGCTTGCACTCAGGCCGACATCTGAAACTTTGGCATACTCGCTTTACTCAAAATGGGTACATAGCTGGCGAGACCTGCCGTTGAAGATCAACTTTTGGAACACCGCGCTGCGCGCAGAAATCAAGGCGACAAAGCCGTTTCTTAGGACGTCAGAGTTTTTGTGGCAGGAAGGACACACGGTCCATGCCACAAAAGAAGAAGCTGAAAAAGAGGTGCTTGAGATTTTAGAAATTTACAAAAAAACAGTAGAAGAAGAGCTTGCTATTCCAGTAATCACCGGCAAAAAAAGCGACAAGGAAAAATTCGTAGGTGCGGTATACACCACTACAATGGAATCCATCATGCCAGACGGCAAGGCGCTCCAGATGGGAACGTCACATTTTCTTGGCCAAAACTTTTCAAAACCATTTGATGTCAAGTATCTTGACAAAAACAATGTAGAGATGTACGCATGGCAGACATCGTGGGGGGTCTCTTGGAGGTTGATTGGTGCGATGATAATGGTGCATGGGGACGACAAGGGACTGGTGCTGCCACCAAGAATGGCCCCAATTCAGGTAGTAATTGTTCCAATTTATTATTCCGACAAGGATTCAGAACGCGTCTTGCAAAAGACAGACGAGGTCGAGAAAATTCTTCATGACAAGGGGATTAGGGTGCACACAGATAGGCGCGATGAGCTGACCCCTGGCTTCAAGTATAACGAATGGGAGCTCAGAGGCGTTCCGCTAAGAATTGAGATAGGCCCAAAGGACCTAGACAAGCAAAAAGTCACAGTCGCAAGGCGCCACATCAAACTCAAAACCGATCTTGCATTTGATGAAATAGAATCTAAAATTGGTGTAATTTTGCAGCAGGTCCAGGACGAAATGTTTGCAGCTGCAAAAAAAATACTAGAAGAGCGAACAGTAAAGGCCGGGGAATATTCTGGACTCAAGTCTGCACTTGAGAAGGGCTGCTTTGTTAACGCATCGTGGTGTGGAAAGCAAAGTTGCGAAGAAAAAATAAAAGAAGAAACCATGGCAGACATACGCGTCATTCCGTTTGACAGCGAAGACACGGATGGAATCTGCGTTTACTGTGGGGAAAAAAGCACTACTGGCGCTATTTTCGGTCGCGCCTACTGAATTATTGATATAGTATTTTGTGTAATTTCATACATTGGGCCAAATACTGGTAGTTGAAAATTTAAAGAAACACTTTACCAAGAAAAACTGGCTTGGCAGAGAGTCATCACTTGTCAGGGCAGTAGACGGGGTGTCATTTACAGTGGAAGACGGCGAGAGCTTTGTCCTTGCTGGCGAGTCGGGCTCTGGCAAGTCCACAATCGCAAGGCTGATCCTAAGATCAATCGAGCCTGACGCAGGCACAGTGATTTTCGATGGAGATGAGATCACGGCAAAAAAAGGCGACCTGAAAAAAATCAGGATGGGCTGCCAGATGGTGTATCAGGACCCGTACGAGTCTATCAACCCGCAGATGAAAGTCAAGGACATCATTGCAGAGCCCCTTGAAATCCACAAAGTTGGAGACGTAAAGCAACGAGTGCTTGAAGTGTTGCGCGAGGTAAAGCTAGAGCCGGCAGACGAGATAATGGAGAAATACCCCCACGTGCTTTCCGGTGGGCAGCGGCAACGAGTTGTCTTGGCAAGAGCGCTTGTCCTAAAGCCAAGACTCATCATAGCCGACGAGCCAGTATCTATGCTCGATGTCTCGATTCGCGCAGAAATTTTGGAGTTGATGGAAAATCTGCGAAAAAAACACGGCATATCGTTTGTATACATCACTCATGATTTGGCGACTGCGAGGTATTTTGGAAAAAGAATTGGGATTTTGTATCTGGGCAAGCTAGTCGAAGTCGGGCCTGTAGACAAAGTGCTGCTTTCTCCAAAGCACCCGTACACCCAAGCCCTGCTTGATGCTGTATCAGAGCTGGATTCAAAAAACCTGAACGCCGAGAAAAAAATCAGGATAAACGAACCGCTCAAAATCGACGTCTATTCCGGGTGCAGGTTCAGGGCAAGGTGCCCGTATGCATTTGACAAGTGCGAAACAGAGCCTGACTTGGAAAAAATTGGGGACAGACAGGTCGCTTGCTTTGCAAAGCTTGACTAGCTTGTAATTGACGGCATTCTCTTGTCCTTGTACGTGACTACGTGCGAGACGCCGTTTTTCGGATATACGCCGTAGATGAGCTTTGCCTTTTGCACGACAGAGTCCTTCAGCGAGACCATTATGAACTGGCTCCCCTCAGAGCGCTGCTCGACTATTTTTGCGAGTTTTTCAGAGTTTGGTGCGTCAAGGTGTGCATCTATTTCGTCAAACAAATAGAATGCAGACGGCTTTAGCTTTTGCAGCGCAAGCACAAATACGATTGCCGCAAGTGTCTTTTCTCCGCCTGAAATCGAGGTCGATTCTCTTTTTGGCTTGTTTGGGAATTGGATAAGATACGAGATTCCGGAATTGAAAATGTCGTCTTCGTTTTGCAGCTCAAGCCAGGCCTCGCCTCCTGTCATTGTGTGGAACGCCTCACGTATTTCTTTGTCCACTCTGTCAAACGCCTCAAGGAATGTCTGGCGCTTGTCCTTGTCTATTTCTTCTATAAACTTGACAATTGCGTTTCGTTCTTCCTCAAGCTCGTTCTTTCTGTCAGACATTGAGCGATACCCGGTAGACACCTCGACGTATGTCTCAGGTGCGGTGGCGTTTAGCTTTGATACCAGCGAGTTCATCTCAGATTCCAGCGCGGAAAGCATTGAGTCCACTTCAAATGTTTCGACGATTTCTTGATATCCGTATCTTTCAAGGACCTTGAGGATTTTTGCCTCGTTTTCCGCAATGTCATGTATGTCTCGAGCCAAAGAATCCGACTGTCGCTCAAGTGCGTTTATCTCCTTTGTCTGGATTCGTTCTTTTTCGTTTAGCTGCCCTAGTGTTTCATCAAATTCCTGGAGCTTTGAAATCGATGTTCCGGAAGTGGATATGAGAACCTGTTCTTTTTCCCTTAGTACCACCAAAGATTGGTTTGCCTGCTCTTTTTCTTTTGCCAGTATGGCTAGCCTCGATTCTAGCTCGTGTTTTTCATGGTTTAGCGCGGATTGTTCTTCGTGCAGGTATCGCATTTTTTGTTTTTCTCCCATTTCCTGTGCCGAGAGCGTGGCAACCTGTGACTCTTTTTCTCGGAGCTCGTTAAGTATTGTAGATTGGCTGTCTGTGAGAACCGTACGCCTTTGGTTTAGCCTCAAGAGATCAGACGCGATTCTGCTGCTCTGGCCGTCTGCATAGTTGTCGTGCATCAGCGAGATCCTTTCCTCAAGGGATGCAATGCTTGATTCCTCCTTTGAGAGCTCGGCCGTTGTTTTTTCCAGATGTCGCTCAAGATGCGCGATTCTTGACTCGAGCTGCAAGCGTGTTTTTTCGATTGTTGAGACTTTTGCCTTCAGATCAGAGTAGCTGAGATCGGCATTTGTAAGTCCTGTTTCTGATATTGTCAGGCGGTTTTTGTAGCTTGAGATGATGTCGTCTGTTTTTTTGATTGCAAGTCGCTTCTTTTGGATGTATTTTTTGAGGAGCGAAATTGACTGATTCAAGCCTTCAACTGATGTGCTCATTGAGATGATTTTTGTCAGCTTTGAGATTTTGGAGTTTATGTCGATTATGACGGCGCTGCCCTTTGCCTCAAAGTATTCTCCCTCTATTGTAACTGTCTTGTAGCCGTCCTTTGAGAGTTTCATGGCAGACTCGCGGTTTTTTACAAGAATAATGTTGCCAAACAAAAATGTCTTGAGCGGCGCATATTTTTCATCGCATCGTACAAAGTCAGAAAGTGCACCGACTATTCCAGAGTCTGACGGCAATGAAAGCTTGAATTTTGGAATCGCCTCAAGCGGAATGATTTTCAGCTTTGGAAGTTTTTTCTCTCTCGCTATTTGGGCCAAGCCCAATAATGTTGCAAAGTCTCTGACTACAAACGACTTTATCCAGTCAGAACCTGCCGCCAGCACCGCGCGCTCGTGTTCTTTGTCCCACGAAATCATCTCGTATGCAAGGCCTTCTATTCCAAGCTCGGCTCGGTGCTCCTTGAGGCTGGCAATGGTGTAGTCTTCGTGCATTATTTCCTTTACCACCCGGATTTTTGCACCGTATTGCGTAGCCGCCTTTGCAGCTTTTTCTAAAATTATTGCAAGCTCTTCGATGTCGCTGTCGGTTCTTGAGCGTTTTGAATCCTGATCAGAAATCCTCGTCTTCAGCTCCGTGATGGTGTCCTTGTGGTTTGTCCTGATGGATTCAAGCCTTGTTTTTAGCTGATCAAGTTTTGCGGATTCCTCTATTAGCTCTGCATGTTTTGCTTTGTTTGCAGCTGTTTTTGATTTCGTGTCGTTGATTTCTGATTCAAGTTTTCCAAGGGAAACTTTGGCGTAGTTCAGCTTTGAAGTCAGCCCCTGAATCTTGTTGTCGACTTCCTTTCTTTGCGAAATTGCCTGCGACTGTTCCCGATAGACCTGCGAGGCTTCAGATTCTAATAATTTAATTTGCTGGAAGAGTTGGCCTTTGTCCTCCTTAATTTTTGCAATCACAGTTCTTTGTTCTGCGATTTGTGTTTCGATTGCAGCTCTGGCCTGTTGCAGTTGTTCTGTATCTGTTGCAATCTGCGGGAGTCGCGACTGGATCTGTTCTAGTCGTCTGGTCTTTGTTATTGTTTCAGTGTTTGCAGATTCGTACACCTGCATTGCTGCACTTAGCTCAGAGTCTATTGCGGCCTTTGCCCGGTTGTAGTCATTTGCTTCCTGCATGAATGTGTGTTTTTGCGACTCTAGAACCGAGAGCTCCTTTCTTACTGACAAGCGTTCCTCTTCTAGGCGTTTTGACTCAGATACCAAGGAATTGATACTACGCTCCTTTGATATTTTTTCTGTCTGGATTGCCTTCATTTTATTTGAGGCAGAAATTGCGTGCATCCTGCCTAGCTCAAAGTTAATGAATTCGTGCCTGAGCTTTAGGTTTCGCTCGGCTTCTAGCTCGTCTATTCTCTTTTTTATTTCGTCCATTCTTGCTAGGGCTACTTCAAGGCGCTGGTCCGCATCGACTAGCTGCTTTAGCGACTCTGCCTTTTTCTCATCAAAATACGCAAGGCCTATGAGGTCTTCTATTACGGTCCTTTTTTCCTCCGCCGTAAACTCGGAGATTCTAGTGACTGTTCCCTGCTGGACTGCGTTGAGCTGGGTCAGGCTCGCGTTTGCCACCTCCAAGAGATCAAGGATCTGGTTTCGGTGGGTGTGCTTTTGGTTTAGATAGTAGATGTTTTCGCCGTGCTCATCCATTTCTCGCGTTATGACCACGCTGTTAGAGTCCACTGGGATCTTTCTATCAGAATTGTCAAAGTGAAGGCTTACGCGGGCCATCTTTGTGCCGCGCTTTCCCCCCTCTATATCATGGATGAGGGAGCGGAGCTTGTCGACTCGCATTATTTTGGGCCTGTTCTCCCCGAGCGCAAAGATTATTGCGTCAAGTATGTTGCTTTTGCCTGAGCCGTTGGGGCCGGAAATCGATACCAGCCCTTGTTCAAAACCCACGGTAGTATTTGTAAAGCCAAACGATTTGAAACCAAAAATCTCCACCTTCTTGATATGAACCAAAGTACAGATACCCATCGAGATCTGGCTTGTTAATCGAATATTGACAAGTTTAATTGACTTCGCTAACAATTCTTGCAATACTACTAAAAATTTCGTAAAGCAAATCTGCATATAATTGACCAAGTCACAGTAACCAAGTTGGTAAAACTAGGCGTGATTCAGACGAGGCAGTACAGCTCAAACGCGTCAGGAATTGACAACGTCTCAAAGGTTCTTCAGGGGCTAGCAAAAAAAGAAACCGACATCGTGTGCCTCCCCGAGCAATGGCTTGCAAACAACGTGATAGCGGATTTTGCGTCAGAGTTTTCCGCATTTAGCAAAATTTCAAAAGATTACTCCATGGCAGTCATTCCCGGCGCATTTTATGAAAAGACAGGGCGCGGCTATTCCATAGCTGCACCTATAATTGATTCAGGCGAAATAACAGGCGAGCAGGAAAAGATTCATCCCTTTGACTACGAGAAACGCAAAATAAGGCCAGGCACGAATGCGCGGGTTTTCAAGGCAGGAAAGACAAGAATTGGAATAATCATATGCTATGACATGGTATTTTCCGATGTCGCAGAGACCATGGCAAGAAAGGGGGCAGATGTCTTGTTTTCCCCAAGCAGGATAGTCAGGCGTGGAATCGTACCATGGCACACCTATGTACAGGCAAGGTCCCTTGAAAACAGGATTCCAATCTTGGCTGCAAACGTACACAATGCCAAGTTCGGCGGAAAAAGTGTCATAGTCGACCTTACAGAAGACCATGGCGTCATGATTCCAAAGTCTAGGAAATCTCCAGACGGGCAGTCATCGATGAGTATGTCGTTTTGTCTTTCAAAGTACAAAAAGAACAGGCTTCAGAGGTACAAAGACAAGCGGCGATTTTCTTGATACCCAGACAATTTTATAATCGGCGTATTTTCAGAATTTCATGATAGAGCCAGGCAGCCCAGTAAAAGATTTCACAATTACTGACAAGACAGACATTAACCAAATTTTTGAGCAGATGTCAAAGTCTGGAGGGTTTGAGTCAAGAAATCTTGCAGACGGCGTCGAGATTCTATCAAGCATGATTTCAGACAAGGAATGCCTCAGGTTTTTGTCCTTTGTTGGGGCCATAGTTTCTACCGGGGTGCGCGGAATAATCAAGGACATGATGGCAAAAAAATGGTTTGACGTGGCAATAACGACTTGTGGCGCACTGGACCACGACATTGCAAGGCATTTTTCAAACTATATGGAAGGCTCTTTCACCATGGACGATTCGCAGCTAGCGGATCAAAACATCCACAGACTCGGAAACGTGCTTGTCCCAATGGAGAGCTACGGCCCGCTCATTGAAGAGAAAATGCAGGAGATCCTCGAGGAAGCGTACAAGCAGGGAAAAAAGGAAATGTCCACTGCAGAGATTACAAAAGAGATAGGAAAGAAGCTCGGAGAAGACTCGTTTTTGCACTGGGCATACAAGAATGGCATTTCAGTTATAGTTCCAGGAATAATGGATGGCGCGGTGGGAAGTCAAATCTGGCTTTTCTCCCAAAAACACAGCGACTTTAAGCTGAACCTGAATGCTGATGCAGATATTTTATCAGGCCTTGTCTTTAAGGCAAAAAAATCAGGAGCACTCATGCTAGGCGGCGGAATCTCAAAGCATCACACGCTATGGTGGAACCAGTACAGGGAAGGCCTTGACTATGCAGTATACCTTACCACTGCGCAGGAGTTTGACGGAAGCCTGAGTGGCGCGCTTGTGCGCGAGGCAATCTCGTGGGGCAAGGTGACAAAAGAGGCAAAGCAGACTACGATTCATGCAGAGATAACAACTGCGTTGCCATTCATCTATCGCTCGCTGCTCTCAAAAATCAGATAAGGTTTTCCAAAAGTATATCTTGTTTTGGAGCGATTATCATTTCATGTCCTCTCGTCTTTGGGTAAAAGAGCTCAAGCCAATAGACATCGAGGGAGGATACCTGATAGACGGATTCCCCTCAGTCGGGTTCACAAGTGCGATTGCAAGCGAATCATTGATGCACGCATCAAAATACGAGCTTGTCGGATTTATCGACTCTGTTGATTTTCCCATGGTTTCCGTTCTCAAAGACGGCGTGCCAAGCTATGCCACAAGAATTTATGTGAACCGTGAGCTAAAGGTGTGCATCTTTACATCCTATCTTACACTCAACGAGGTGCACCACCGCACGATTGCAAGGATGCTGTTAAGGTGGGCAAGAGAACACAAGTGCAAGCTTGTCGTGAGCAGCTCGCCAATGAACCTGCCAATGGGAGACAAGAATGCAACGCTTGCCGCAGGGAGCACCGATGAGGCCCGCAGCAAGATAAAAAACGCCGGAATCAGCGTTCTTCAGGATGGCACAATTCCAGGAATTCCCGGTGCGCTGCTAAACGAGGGCATGGTATACAACCAAGATGTGGTAGTAGTCTTGGTAAATGTGAACGAGTCAGGCCCCGACTTTGAGTCAAGCGCGCAGCTGTGCATGGCAATGTCAAAGATTTTGCCGGGAGTCTCATGTGATCTTGCGCTGATGCAAAAACAGGCAGAGATTGCAGAAAAACAGATCAAGAAGACAGAAAAAGAAACCCGCGCACTAAAAGACTCGATGTACGGCTAGCACGATGCAGGACTTTGCCGGGTTTTTTGCAGCAGTGGTAATAATCTCCGCATCAGGAGTCATGGCGCCAGGTCCGCTTTTTGTCGCGACCATATCAAGTGCAATCAAAAACGGAAGGCTTGCAGGGCTCAAAATAGCATTTGGCCACACGCTAGTCGAACTTCCCCTTGTAATCATGATAGGGCTAGGCGTACTATCACTCGAGACCATGCCTGAATTTAGAATCGTCATATCAGCAGTCGGGGCGATAAGCGTTTTTGCGTTTGCAGGCCTTCAGATTCGCTCGGTGCTAAAATCAGATGTCATAGCCAAGGGATCAAGGTACGGCGCTTTTGCAACCGGGGTTTTTCTGACAGGCCTTAACCCGTTTTTTTTGGTCTGGTGGTTTACGATTGGAATTAAGCTCATATCAGACGCGTTGCTTCTCTGGTCGCTCTGGGGCATACTAGTAATGTTTGGGATGCACATATGGATGGATTATGCGTGGCTGTTTTTTGTATCTACAGTTTCCGCAAGAGTCAAGTTTCTCTCAGACAGAAGATACAAGATTTGCATGGTTGCAATAAATGGCGCCTTGATCTATTTTGGAATCTCGTTTATAATCGAAATACTTTAACCGCAGTCAGGCGTCTCAAAGCCCGCCTTGCACTCGACATTTAGCAGGTCGATTTTTTCCGCAATTGAAACGCAGATGTTAGGGTCATACGTCCTTTCATATTCTATTATTTCGTCGATGACTGAGAACTGTCTTGCGGCGCAAGAGTTAAAATTCTGGAAAAGCACTAAAGATGAGATTATGATTATACCTACAATCACGGAGACTTTGAAATAATTATGCCTTTGCAATATCAATTTCTATGGTGGATACATTTCGTGTCTTTCCGTCTTGTGACAAGAGTGAGTCAGAGGCTATCCGAACGCCCTTTATCTGATAGCCCACGGTGTTCATTCGTTTTACTATCATCTGAGAAACATCTACTGCCTGGGTGATTCTCTGTCCCCTTGCCTTTATTGTAACAACTTGCTGAGTAGAAAGCTGGGTTAGTGTTGCGGTAACATAGGTCATTATCGGTTTGATTCCGACAAAAATTACATCGCGTATTTTTCTTGCATCGTCTTCATCCGTGTGCGCTTTTTCTGGTGCATCCATGGTTTGTGGCTCTGGCGGTGTTTCTTCGGCGTGTGTTTCTTGCGGTGTATCCATGGTTTGTGGCTCTGACGGTGTTTCTTCGGCGTGTGTTTCTTGCGGTGTATCCATGGTTTGTGGCTCTGACGGTGTTTCTTCGGCGTGTGTTTCTTGATCTGGCGATACTTCTGGTATCGCTTTTAGTTTTTGGGACTCTGCAAATATTTCTTCGGCATCTGTCGGCTTGTCTTGTTCACTCATCATGTTGACCTAGTAGAGTTTTTACCCTTTTGCGTTTATTTTAACTTTGAGCGCGTGATTTTTCCAGATAGTTCTGTATTGTTCTTTCAATCTCGTCTGGGTTTTGGCATTTTTTGATGATTTCCACTATCTCTTTTTCTTCGATTTCATAACAGTTTAGAAACTCTTGCTCGTCTTTGTAGACAAGCATGATCTTTTCGTTTTGTATACAATAGTACATTTTTTCCTTTTCCATAAGCTCCGGTATTATTTTGATGCCATTTTTGTCAGGAACCAGTGGATATGACATGGATTTAATCAAGTTCCACCGTATTTATTTCGATATTGTAATAAGGAATTTTTGGTAACTAGTATCATGAGCGAGAGGATAATATTTCACATTGATTTTGATTATTTTTTTGCCCAGTGCGAGGAGATTAGGGACCAGTCACTAAAGACAAGGCCCGTATGTGTCTGCATTTTTTCTGACAGGGGCGGCGACAGCGGCGCGATAGCTACTGCTAACTATATTGCAAGAAAGTTTGGCGTAAAATCCGGCATGCCAATAAAATTTGCAAAATCAAGGCTGCATGAAATGCCCGAATCCGCATTCCTGCCAGCCGACTTTGCGTATTATTCTGACATTTCGCAAAAGGCAATGGAGATAATGAAGAGCCACGCCGACGTTTTCGAATATGTCGGAAAAGACGAGGCGTACTTGGATGTGACTAAAAGAGCCGCAAACAGCTTCCAGACTGCAAGCCACCTTGCGCAGCAGCTCAAAAATCAGATTCGGGCCGAAGTCAAAATGACTTGTTCTGTTGGGGTTTCTGCAAGCAAGCTTGTATCAAAGATTGCGTCAGGGTTCAAAAAACCCGACGGCCTCACGGTAGTCGAGCCTCAAAACGCCGAGTCATTTCTAGACCCACTGAAAGTTGGCGACATACCTGGGATTGGCAAGGTAACGCAGGACAAGTTTGCAGAGATGGGCATCAGGACAATTTCGGATCTGAGAAGAGTCGATGTGTTTACACTAAACAAAATGTTTGGCCGCAAGATCTCATCTTACATCCATAACGCAGCAAGGGGAATAGATGACGACCCGGTAGCAGAAAGGCATCCGACTGTCCAGTTCTCAAGAATTGTCACATTAAAGAAGGATTCAAAAGACTTTGGATTTTTGTTGCAAAGCCTAGACGAGATATGCGCTGATCTGCACCAAACCATTCTAAAACACAAAAAGATGTTTCGCTCAGTCGGAATCCAGTTCGTCCAATCTGATCTGTCAAGTAAAACAAAATCAAAAATGCTCAAAAACCCAACGACGAGTCTGGACGAGCTCAAAAAAACGTCGGTGCAGCTATTACAGGAGGCCTTATCCGAGCAAAAACTCGATGTGCGGAGGTTCGGAGTCAGGGTATCAGAGCTTTCAGACCTGGAAGGCCAGAGCTCGATTACCAATTATTTTTAGGCGTTCAGTTTTTTGATTCGCTTTGTCTCAATTGCAGTGACTGCAAAAAGATACGCAAAAAGCCACGGCAGGAACATTATCTCGCCTGCTATTCCGTGGAACTCTTCAAATTCCGTAGGGTTTGCAGAAACCATTAGGACAAAAAGGGATAGCGAGAATATTCTAACCATGTTTACGCCTATTGTCCCTGCAATTCCAAGCGCAAAATATACGGCCTTGCGCTTTGGCGGAATGTTCATCTTTAGCAAAAACGCCATCATCACAAGCGAGTAGATTATCACGCTGTGGACGCCAGCAGACGGCCAGAACACTTGGAGCGCCATGGAGCCGTGCTCGCCCCTGAGAAACATCAGGTTGTCCCTGGCAATCGCAAACCCAAGATCAAAAGTGTTGATTATCCAGACGTTTGTCTCTACAAGGTACGGCACTACGTATTGGAGAGGCCCAAGGGTATCGTATGGAAAGAAGGCGTCAAGTGATAAAATGATGGCACTGCCGCACAAAAAGATTGGCCCCGCAGGTGCGATTCTTATCCATTTTTTGCCAAACAAAATGAAAACTGCCGCAATCACAAACGCGCCCATTATTATAAAATCCCACATCCACGTCCATGAATAAACAAGATTCACATCGTACTGTTTTGCGCCATTTATGATGTAATCACGCAACCCGTATTCTAGAGAAACAAGATACACTATTACCGCTGCCGCAAGCGGAATTATCATCAGAATCCTTTTTTGCGAAACTGCGAGTTTTAGCCCAATTAGCTCGGCTACAACAAACGCCATTGCAAACAAAAATCCTCCCCGTCCCTGGTTCCAGCTCAGGCTAAACGAATCCGGATAAACAACGAGCGCAAACAAAACTGGACTAATAATTATCAGAATGGCAAGAATCAGGCTTTTGTTCTGCATTATTTGGCTGAGAATTTAGAGCGAATAAAAACTAACGGGGTTTATTTCTTTTTTATGGTGAGTGTTTTCTGAATCTCGCTCATAGAGCTGATGAACTTTTGTTTTGCCTCGTACTCGTTTGTTACCTTGACTATGATCTCAGATGATGATAGCATTACGTCTTTTACCACCAGTGGTGCGCTAAGGCCCAAAAGCTCGCTTAGAAACTCAAACAAGTTGTGGAATTTTGTTGCGTTTTTGTACTGAAATTGTACGCGGCCGTCCTTGAAGGTAGGCTTTGGGTCAAGCGGGACTACAAGTTCTGGTGATGTCATGTCGTTTATGAATTTGGCAGTGTCTGCCTTTACTGCACCAGACAGCTCGTCTCGCTTTGCCTCGAGGTTTGCCTTTATCTTTTCGAGGTTTGCCTGTTGATCGTCATACGGGGCCCCTATCATTTTTGCAAATGTGGATTCGGTCGGGCGTTTTAGCGGAAGCTCATGGAGTTTCATGTTCACTATCTTTAGCTCCTCTTCTATCTGACCAAGGTAGTTGCGGTTTGCCTTTATCTGGCGCGCAAGCTCCTCGAGATTTGTAAAGTCAGTCATGTTATCACTAGCTGAACTGGTGTACTACGTCCATAAGTGATTGCTTGAAATCCTCAGTTGTCAGTCCCCACTTGCCGTATTCTTCCTTATAGTCATCCCATGACTCTTCTGCCTCTCTTGCGATTTCTAGAATCTTTGGACCGATTGCCTTTGTGTTTACAAATATTGTGATGTTTGCCTGCTCCCTATCCACTATTGGGATTTTTACAAAGATCATCCTGATGTCTTCGATGCCGAATCTTTCCTTGATCACTCGCTTTAGGATCTCGCGCTCTTTTACATCAAAGTCTCCCTTTACCTTTACCAATGCACAGCAGGAGTCTTTCGGTCCGCCTGAATTGCGGACGTCGTTTTCGTCAATATCAAAGAGAAGTGCATCCTGTTTCTTGTTGAGGTTTTCAATAATTGCATCCATGGTATTGTTCTTGTTCATGCCAGGAATCTGGTTTAGGTTCCACTGGTCCTCATCTGGCAGGACAGGTATTGCCCATGGGATTGCCATCTTTGGCCTCTTTGTTGCAAGCCAGGTCCTATAGTTTGACATGTCCCATTCCGTTTCTCGAGCAAATGATGAGATGAACATCGAGATTGCGTTTGCGGCAATCAGGTTCATTCCCTTGTAGTCCTTCCATCCAACTTCGTGTTCCTTTGGTAGATCATCGATAATCGACGGGATTTTTTGGACGCGTTTTTCGTATTTGTGCGACAACTCGCGTAATCGCTTGTTTGAAAACAGAATCGAGCAATCAGAAAACTTGATCTGATATTCCAGGTTCATTACAATGTTGATTGCAGCTGCCTCAAAGATAACCGGATCCCATCCAAATTCTGGCAACAACCCAAGCGTTGCAATTGTTGCGTGTTCTTTGATGTTGCTTCTGATGAATTCGATAAAAGAGCATGCAAACGAGCTCCCCGTTCCTCCGCCCATCGCAAACGGAACAGTGTAACCTCTTACCGGCTCTGGCGAAAGTGCAGCGAGTTGTTTTGTAAAGTCCCATTTTTGCGTGACCTCGTTTTTGAATCTGGAGCGCCCTTCTGCCCAGTTTCTTGCAGCCCCCCCTGAGCCGTGGATTACGTGCTTGTCACGTAATGCAAAAAGATCAGGGTATGATTGTAAAATCAGGTTTGCTGCTCTTGGATCCAAGTCCACAAGCAGTGCCCTTGGTATGAGCGGAGTTTCTCCTCCGGTATATGCACCTGGAAATCTCAAAATCGTGCTGCCATAACGCTTTAAAATTCTTGATTCGTCTTTAGAGTCCTTTAGGACTGGCTTTAGTGGGTCTGCCCCAACATCTAGCAGCAATCGTCTGTACGATTCTGCGCCAAGCCCTATACCACAATGTCCAAAACAAGTCATCAGGACTGGTGCTGGTGGTAGTGGTGCTGGTGTCTGTGCCATGATTAGCTCACATCTCTTTTGACTTTAACTTGAACGTGTAACAAATGTCGAGTTGATGCTTGATCGGAATAGACACGTGCCTGATTCATGCCTAGATTATCGCAATTCTGAATTTAACCATTAAGTATGATTGATCTGGGCGGTTTTGGGTTTTCTCTATATAGATTTCATATTTTGCCGCGGCATTATTCGAAAAACGGCCCCAGACAGACTTTTTATAACAAAAAAGAATTTTCCACCCTGTGCAGCTTTTAGGAAGACTGGAGATAAAATCAAGGGAAAGAATAATCGAGTTTCTAAATCAGGAGCATGTCGGAAGAATATGCTCCATTGACAAGGACGGGTTTCCGCAGGTAATCCCAATGAACTTTGTTTTCCTAGATGACGCGATTTACATGCACTCCCACATTCGTGGCGAAAAGCTGGACAACATCAAAAACAACAACAAGGTCGGATTCGAAGTAGACAGAGAGCTAGAGTTTCTGCCATCGTATTTTACTCACCCGACAGATGCATCCCAGGCAGACACACTATACATTTCAGTGGTAATCAAAGGGACCGGAATTATAGTAAATGACAGGTCTGAAAAGACGCTTGCGCTAAACGGGCTGATGGAAAAATACCAGCCAGAGGGAAGATACGAACCAATTAGACCAGAAATGGAAGTGGTTGACGAGGTCGCAATAATCAAGGTCATGCCAGGAACAATGCGTGGAAAATACAAGATCGGCCAGCACATGGATAAAGATGCACGCGCAAAACTAGCAAAAAACATCCTTGAGCGAAATTCTTCTACCGCAAGAGAAACACTCAGAACGATGGGCTTTGAGATTTCCGGAAATAACGTAAAAATGGTCGATGACCCGCTCTGGTGAGTGGCACTAACCAAGTCTTTAATGTCGACACCTGCATTGCTTTAAATTTCGATTGGTACGATTTTGGATCGTTGCAGCAAGTACAGACATTTCAGCTAGTATCGGAGTTTGAGCCAACAGGCGACCAGCCGCAGGCAATCACAAAACTCGTCCAAGGCGTCCAAAAAAACAAAACCCAGACTTTACTAGGAGTAACAGGAAGCGGCAAAACCTTTACGATTGCAAATGTCATCGCAAGGACCGGAAAAAACACCCTTGTCATTTCACACAACAAGACACTTGCCGCCCAGCTATATTCTGAGTTAAAGCAGTTCTTTCCAAAAAACAATGTAGGATATTTTGTCAGCTATTACGATTACTACCAGCCGGAAAGCTATTTGCCGCAGACAGACACCTACATAGAAAAAGACACGGCGATTAACGAAAAGATAGAAAAAATGAGACTAGAGGCAACCGCGATGCTTCTTTCCGGCGAGCCCACGATAATTGTCGCGACCGTCTCTTGCATCTATTCACTTGGCTCGCCAAAGGAATGGGATGAGATGGCAACTACAGTCACTTCAGGTACAGGCCATGGCAGAACTGAGCTCATCAAAAAGTTCATCAGCGCAAGATACGAGCGCAATGATGTGGAGCCTGCACCAGGCACGTTTCGCGTAAAGGGCGACACGCTTGACATCATACCGGCATATTCTGATGATATAATTCGGATCTCATTGTTTGGCGACGAGGTGGAAAAAATCACTGTTCTAGATCATATCTCTCTAAAGGAGAAAAGAAAACTAAACACTATCAAAATATTTCCCGCAAAGCACTATCTCGTGGCAAGCGATGTGCAAAGCAAGGCAGTAAAGTCAATCAGGGCTGAGCTAAAGCAAAGGCTGTCCCAGCTAAAAGAGCTTGAAAGGCAAAGACTCGAGATGCGAACCAAGTTCGATCTTGAGATGATTGAGGAACTTGGGTATTGCTCAGGAATTGAAAACTATTCAAGGCATTTTGATGGTAGGTCGCCAGGCGAAAAGGCGTTCTGCCTTTTAGATTTTTTCGGGGACGACTACCTGCTGGTAATTGACGAATCACATGTCACATTGCCCCAGCTTCACGGAATGTACGGGGGTGACCACACGCGGAAAAAGTCATTAATCGAGTACGGGTTTCGGCTCCCGAGCGCATTTGACAACAGGCCATTAAAATTCGAAGAGGTTGAGCGCTATATCAAAAACTGCATCTTTGTTTCCGCAACTCCGTCAGACTATGAAAAGGAAAAATCTTTTCAGATTGCAGAGCAGCTTGTCAGGCCCACGGGGCTCATAGACCCGCTAGTCGAGATCAGGCCGACAAAAAACCAGATGGATGATCTCATATCTGAGATAAAAAAGAGGACTGAGCGCAACCAGCGTGTCTTTGTAACGACTCTAACAAAAAGGATGGCAGAAGACCTGGCAGAATACCTCTCAAAAAAAGAGATCAAAGTCAGATACATGCACTCTGAAATTGAGGGGTTGCAGCGAACCGAGCTGTTAAGGCAGCTAAGACTTGGAGAGTTTGACGTCCTAGTAGGCATAAATTTGCTCAGAGAGGGACTTGACATTCCAGAAGTCGCCCTTGTCGCTATACTTGATGCAGACAAGGAGGGTTTTTTGAGAAACTATACCAGCTTGATTCAGACGTTTGGCAGGGCGGCAAGAAACGTAGACGGCGCAGTCCTTCTTTATGCTGATACCATTACAAAATCGATCAAAGCAGCAATTGACGAGACTGGCCGCAGAAGAAAAAAGCAAATGAGGTACAACAAAGAACATGCCATCACCCCAAGGACAATTATCAAGTCAATACCGGATCAAGTTGCAGCACTTGACGACATCAAAAACAAGACCTCGCATGACCTATACACAGAGACAATAGAAGTAGAGATACAGATGAAAAAGTATGCCGAGGATCTTGATTTTGAAAAAGCCATCGAATGTAGAGACAGACTGAGAAGGATTAAAACCGAGTTGGAAACGAAAAATGCACGATAAACTAAAAATCCGCGGGGCAAGGCACCACAATTTGAAAAACCTGAACTTGGACATCCCAAAAAACAAGCTTGTAGTCATTTCCGGACTGTCCGGCTCTGGAAAATCCACCCTGGCGTTTGACACCATTTATGCCGAAGGCCAAAGAAGGTATGTGGAGTCACTTTCTGCATATGCAAGGCAGTTTTTGGAAATGATGGACAAGCCAGACGTTGATTCCATCGAGGGGCTGTCTCCTGCAATATCAATCCAGCAAAAAACCACGTCAAAGAACCCGCGTTCTACTGTAGGTACTACGACTGAGATTTACGATTACTTGAGGTTGCTTTATGCAAGAATTGGAATCCCCCACTGCACCCAGTGCGGCCGCAAGATCTCAAACCAGTCAATAGAATCCATCTGCGAGTCGATTTTCAAGGATTTTAGCGAAAAACAAATTCTTGTCCTAGCTCCGCTAATCCAAAGAAAAAAAGGTACGTACGAGAAGCTTTTCGAGCAGATAAAAAAGGACGGATTCTCACGCGCGCGCGTAAACGGAGAGGCTGTCCTAGTCGAGGACGAAATCCCAAAGCTGGACAGGCAAAAATGGCACAACATCGAGATAATTGTGGACAGGCTCAAGGCATCAAAGGCAGAAAAAAGCAGGCTCTTTGAGGCAATCCAGACTGCGCTCAAAGCAGCAAAGGGTTCCGTTTTGATATCGTCAGAAAAGGGAGAAAAAATGTTTTCTCAAAATAATGCATGCCCGTACTGCGGAATCACAATTGGCGAGATAGAGCCAAGGACGTTTTCGTTCAACTCGCCGTTTGGATCATGCAAGACATGCAATGGCCTTGGAGTAAAAATGGAGTTTGACCCGGACCTGGTCATTCCAGACAAAACAAAATCAATTCTTGACGGGGCAATCGTCCCATGGAGCGGCAGGTTTTCGTCGTTTAGAACGCAGGCGCTCAGGGCAGTCGGAAAAAAGTTCGGCTTTGATCTAATGACCCCAATCAACAAGCTCAAGCCAGAATACCTCAAGGTGGTTTTGCACGGAACAGACCAGAAGATAAAGTTCCAGTACGAATCCCAGACCACAGACTCGTACTGGCAGTACACAAACTCCTTTGAGGGGGTGCTCAACAACTTACACCGCGCCTTTATGGATACTGATTCAGAGTCAAAGAGGGAATGGCTCAAGCAGTTCATGCGAGACATCCCGTGCAACGTCTGCAACGGAAAAAAGCTAAAGCCAGAAGCACTCGCAGTGAAGGTAAACGGGATTGGGATAAGCGAGGTATGCGATTTGTCAGTTGATGACTGCTATGATTTTTTCAAAGACATCCACCTTACGGAAACTGAGAAATACATCGCAAAAGACGTCCTCAAAGAGATAACTGAAAGGCTGGAATTTCTAAAAAACGTCGGCCTCAACTATCTTACGCTAAACAGGCAGAGCTCGACTTTGTCTGGCGGAGAGTCGCAGAGGATAAGGCTTGCAACACAGATAGGCTCGAACCTGACTGGGGTTTTGTACGTGCTTGACGAACCGACGATAGGCCTCCACCAGCGGGACAATGCGAGGCTGATAAAGACGCTAGTCAAGCTGCGGGACCTTGACAATACCGTAATAGTAGTAGAGCACGACGAAGAGGTCATCAAAAATGCCGACTGGATAGTAGACTTGGGGCCTGGCGCAGGAATCCACGGAGGAGAGGTGGTCTTTGAGGGAACTGTTCCACAAATACTGAACAACCACAAGTCCGTGACTGGTGACTATCTCAAGGACAAGACCCTGATCAAGCTTGCATCCAAGACTCGAAACCAGAAAGGCAATCTGGTAATCAGAGGCGCCGCGGAAAACAATCTAAAAAACATTACAGTCGAGATTCCGCTCGGGTATCTCGTCACAGTGACAGGGGTATCCGGCTCTGGAAAATCAACTCTGATAAACGAGATTCTGCTCAAAGCGCTAGCAGCACATTTTTACAAGACAAATGAAAGGCCTGGAAAGCACAAGGACATCCAGGGTGCAGAACACATCGACAAGGTGATTGCAATAGACCAGTCCCCTATCGGCAGGACGCCGCGCTCAAATCCTGCAACATACATTGGTGTCTTTACTCCCATTCGGGAATTATATTCAAACACAGAAACCTCAAAGGAGCGTGGATATTCTCCCGGCCAGTTCTCATTTAACGTGGCAGACGGAAGATGCTTTGCGTGCGAGGGCGACGGCGTCAAAAAAATAGAGATGCAATTTCTATCAGACGTCTATGTGAGATGCGATGAGTGCAAGGGCAAGCGCTACAACTCTGAGACTCTTGGCGTTTTGTACAAGGGCAAAAACATCTCAGACGTACTAGACATGACAGTCGAGGAAGCACTAGAGTTCTTCGAGAACATCCCAAAGATCAGGAGGATTTTGCAGACAATATACGACGTGGGCCTCGGCTACATCAAGCTCGGCCAGTCATCAACTACGCTTTCTGGGGGCGAGGCACAAAGAGTAAAGCTTGCATCGGAGCTCTCAAAGCGAGACACCGGAAAAACGCTATACATTCTTGATGAGCCGACGACTGGCCTTCATTTTGCGGATGTTCAAAAGCTGCTAGATGTCCTCAACAGGCTTGTAAACCTTGGAAATACAGTAGTGGTAATCGAGCACAACATGAACGTAATCAAAAACTCTGACTGGATAGTCGACTTGGGGCCAGAGGGCGGGGAAAAAGGAGGCCAGGTAATTGCCACAGGACCTCCAGCAAAAATATCACAAAACCAAAAAAGCTATACCGGCCAGTACCTAAAGAAGATCCTGGCAAATTGACACTAGACATCAAGAAAATCAGCATCCCGGAGCATCCCGGCATCTACCTTATGAAAGACAAATCCGGCAAGATAATCTACATTGGAAAGGCAAAAAACCTCAAAAACCGCGTCCGCTCTTATTTTCTTAAAAATCAAAACTACAAAACCCAGAAACTCGTAGAAAAGATTTCCGACATCGAGTTTGTTCTAACCGACAACGAATCAGAAGCGTTCCTGCTTGAATCAAACATGATAAAACAGTACAGGCCTGCGTTTAACATAGAGCTCAAGGACCAGCAGCGATACACCTACCTTCGAGTAACAGACGAGCAGTATCCTCGCCTTGTAGTTGCACGGAGGACAAGAGATGGCAAGTTTCTTGGCGGCGGAAAAACCTACGGCCCGTTTACTTCCGGAAGCTCGAAGCTTCTTAGCATCGGTTCGTTGCGAAAGACGTTCAAGATAAGAATCTGCAAGAGGCTGCCAAAAAAGGCGTGTCTAGAGTATCACCTTGGTAATTGCGAGGCCCCATGCGAGTTTCAGAACGCGCAGGAAAACTATGGAAAACACGTCTTGGAACTTGAAGGCATCTTAAAGGGAAGAGACCTCGGGCAGTTCACAGAGAAGCTCGAATCCGACATGAAACAGGCATCGGCAAGCCTCCAGTTTGAGCATGCCCAGGAGATAAAGGACACACTCCAGAGGCTCGGCAGCCTAAGGACAAGACAAAAAATGGAAAATGTTTCAGGCGCAAACGAGGAGTATTTTGGAATCATGACAGACGATCAGACAGCCAGGGTCATGACGTTTAAGAAAATAAACGGGGTCATAAGAGACAGCAACAAGTTTTCATTTGATCTGGTAGGGGACAATTCTTTTTCGAATTTCATCTTCCAGTACTATACCACAAACCAGATACCGCCAAACATCATTGTAAACGAGATGCCTTATGAAAGCAAGCTGTTAGAGCAGCTGTTAGCCAAGGCAGCCGGCTTTTCAGTTAGGATAATCGTTCCAAGCTCCGGAAAAAGAAAGGAAATGCTTTCACTCATCCTAAGAAATATCGAGCTCTCAAAAGACGCAGAGCCCGGATTGGTAGAGCTAAAAGAACATCTTGGGTTGCCCAAGATCCCAAAAGTAATAGAATGCTTTGATATTTCAAATCACGGCACGTCCTATGCCGTTGGCGCCATGTCGAGGTTTGTAAATGGCGCACCTGACAAATCCGGATACCGAAAATTCAAGATAAAGATGGTTTCAGGCCAGAACGATTTTGCAATGATAAACGAAATAGTAAAACGCAGATACCTGCGTCTTGACAGCGAAGACTTGACTCTTCCAGACCTTGTCTTAATTGATGGTGGCAAGGGCCAGCTTGGTGCTGCAGTATCGGCACTTGAGAGCCTTGCAGTAAAGATCCCTTGCGCATCACTTGCAAAGCAAGACGAACAAGTCTTTGTGCCGCAGATAAAAGAGCCCATCATCATACCGAAAAGCCGTCAGGCCCTGAAGATACTCCAGTTTGCCCGCGACGAGGCACACAGATTTGGCGTCACGTACAACCGTGCATTACGTATGCCAAAATCAAAATTTAGCTAAAAAATATCAAGTTTGTTTTTTAGAAAATAAACAACTGGCTGGTTTTTTCATAATTCATTATATATACGTCAAATACGAACAAGCCGTAATGTCGCACATCATAGATGGATGAAATGGCAACGGCATATGTTCTAATCAACTGTGAGATTGGAGCCGAGCAGAAGGTAATAGATCAGATAAAGCCATTCGATGGAATCGTAGAGGTCAAAGGCGTCTTTGGAGCCTATGACATTTTGGCAAAAATAGAAACTACATCAATCGAGCGGCTTCAGGAGATAATCACATGGAGGATCCGCAAAATAGACAGAATACGTTCCACTTTGACACTTATGGGAGTAGAAGGGCAGGAATAAATGCCCACTGCGTATTTTTTGATAAACGCCAGACTCCACCATGAAGATGAAATAATAAAGAAGGCAAAAGCGGTCCTAAAGGGTGCAAATGTCTCCTCATACGAGGTACAAGGAACCTTTGGGATCTATGATATTATAGTAAAGATTTCTGCCGCAAGCGACGACATGCTACGCATGGTTGTACTTGAGAGGCTTAGAAAAATTGAAAACATAGAGTCCGCAATAACTATGATGGTAAATGAGGAACAAGAGTAATGCCTAGCGCATTTATCATAATACATTGCGACCCGGCAGAGACGTACTTTGTCATCAGAAACCTCAAGTACCTTCCAGAGGTAAAGACGGCAGACGACGTTTTTGGATACTATGAGGTAGTCTGCAAGGTAGAGGCAAATACGCAAAAGGACCTAGAAAATGTAATTACGGCAAAGATTCGCAGAATAAAGCACATCATAAGCACAATGACATTAAGCGTAATAGAAGGCCAGGGCTGAAAATTCATCCAGTTCTTCTCGATATGCTAAACGTTTGTTAGCTTTGGGTGCGGATAGTTTTATCTCGCTTGCGCCAATATTTACTGGCAGTGTCAAGTATTTACAAGTCGATATTTGAGGCAAATCTGGATGCAAGGCTCGAGGAGCTGCTGATAAACATGCTCAGGTACAACTCGTCTGTGAGTGTCCAAGAGCCAATCAGGATTTTCCTGTACAATTACCAGATAATGTCGGATAATTTTTGGGAGATGTACAAAAAAACAAAGTCCTACGAAGATGTCCTGGAATGTTACTACCAGTTCTCAAAAAACCAATGCGTCATAATTGAGACGCTTTTGGAAAATCTGAGGTTGACATTAAACAAAGATAACCTAAAAGAAGAACTGCATGTTATGCTAAAGGACGCGTTTACGTTTTAGCTAGAAAGACCTTAATTCGAAATCGCGAAACCAGATAATTGGAGATGGCTCATGACCTAGATGACGTCAGAAAACATTCGGAGGATCCTGCCGCATTTAAGATTTCCATGGCAATGCATTTTTTGGAAAAAATCCCGAAAAGAATGCCTGAATCTGACATTGGGCGAATGGCCCTTGAGGCAAACATTGATTCTTTTTTGTTTTTTGCATCAAGTGTGATAGACGTGATAAAGCGCGAGATAAACGACGAGTTTGGTCTGTTTGACAAGGAAAACGTCTTTTACATTCACGGCATAAGAAAGCACCTTTCAGACTCGGGCAAGCAAAAAAAAGTAAAAAAAATAATTTCGCATTATTTTACCACGCCAAGCAAGAAAAATGAAGTCTGGGATAAAAAACAGAGCGGCCTTTGGAGGCTGCAGATTTTACGAAACAAAGTCACCCACGGGCATATTTTAAAGTCAAGGAGTAATACCCTTAGCATAACCTATGCGGTGGCCCAGTACAGAAAGAATGGCGACCTCTCATTCTCGTTTGATGAGAGCGTAAAAAATCCGCATGCGTATTTTGCCCAAATCTTTGAGGATTTGAGTGGCTTTGTGAAAAAAACCCGCATGGTTATTCCCCCAAAACACAAAAAGTCTACCCTGCAGAGCAGAATGAAAAAATCCTGACTGCAATTAGCTTTATTTACCGTTGAAACTTCACAAGCGACATGACAGCCGCAGATAAATTCGGAATTGCTTTTTCAATAGGATTTACTGTTGCGCTGATTGCATTTGCCATGTCGTTTTCGGCAATGAGTGATGCACCAACAGAATCGACACAGCCTACTATGCTTACTCCACCAGTGCAAGAACCTGTAACAATGGAAGAAGATCTAGTAATGGAAGAGACTCCTGAGGAAGAGGTTGAGGAAGAAGTCGTAGAAGAGGAAGTCGAGGGGGAAGTTATGGAAGAAGAGACTATTGAGGCGGAATCTGAAGCTTTGATGTCAGCTGAAGTATCCGTTCCAAGTGGAACCTCAACGCCGGGATGTGAGGAAACCGACGAATGCTTCCTTCCAAGCACCATATTGATAGGAGTTGGTGGCACAGTAACATGGACAAATGACGATACAGCAGCACATACAGTGACCAGCGGATCAGTTGACAGTGGACCAGACGGTACATTTGACAGCAGCATCTTCATGGCAGGAGAAACTTTCGAGTACACCTTTGATGAAGCAGGCGAATACGATTATTTCTGTATAGTCCACCCGTGGATGACAGGAAAAGTAATAGTGGAATAAATCCACATTTTTATTTATTTTAATTTTGGTTTTCTAGCTATTTTGTTCCCCAGAGGACATCCCATTTGTAGACATAGTAGTTCAGAACATCTTTGCAGATTTGTCCATAGTTTTGCGCAAATTGATCCGCGCCCTCTTTGGTCCCTTCAAAGATTGCCATGCCGCCAGCCTCGTTTCCAAACGGCCCAGACCAGATGAACTTGCCGCTTTTTGTCCAATCGTCAATCAGACTAAGGACCTGTGGTGCGATTTTTTCCAGTTCCGTACCTTCCGTGTTTTCCTTTAGCTGGCTTACTAGAACCCAGAGTTCTTTTTTTGCTATTTCCTGAACTGATTGTGACATGGATTCCGTGTTATTTTGTTGAAATTAAAACTAGTGAAGATTCCAGGCAGTTATTTCAGTGTGCTGTATCATCTATGTGTTATACGAATCAGAAAAACTCGTCAAGCGAGTTTTCACTCAAGGGTTGTGCGTCAAAGCCCATTTTGACTAGGTCTTCTGCAAACTCGTCTACAAAGCCATGGACGGTGTAGATTTTTTCTGCGCCGGTTTTTCTTACAAGCTCTACTAGCTCGGAATAGTCACAATGGTCACTTAGCGGCACGGAATAGTCGTTTTTTCTTGCAAATGCCACGGCCGAGTTTGCCCAGCCGGAAAAACCTATTGTGACTGCACCGTATTTTGCCTTCATTTGTTTTATGAATGGGTTGTTCTCCGACATCATGGGGCACACCATGACCCACGGCTTTTTGTCCAAGAGCCCCATAGATTCTGCCACCGAATGTCCAAGGCAGTCTTTTAGCGGTATTCCCAGCATTCTGTGAAGGTCGTTCATTTCTTTGACAGAGTCATGATAGTATAGCGGATCCCAGTGCCCAAAGAGGTGCGACAGTGTCTGCGCTTTCCCAAGCTGATATCCAAGCAAAAGGACTGGCCTGCCTCTGTGGTACAATTCTGAGATCATCTCGTTTACCTTTTTTATTGTCTCAGATATTTCTGGAAAAATAAATTCCGGCCTGCCAAACGTGCATTCTGTTATGAGCACCTTGCACTTTGGAATGCTCGCGCCATTTAGAAAGCCCCTTTGTCTGCTGCAAACATCTCCAGTATAGAACACATCATCAAAGAGCACGCCCCTTGCCCCAAGAATGTGACCGCTATCATAGAGCCGGAACTCGTCTAGTGATTCGATGTGGTTTGACAGGTCCCGCCCCCTGAGATTTGCTATCTCCTTTGTTTCTTTGGTTGCCAGGATGATGCCGTTCTTGCTGCTTGGGAGATGATCCGAATGCGCGTGCGAGACAAAGTTGACACAGCCTGGCATTGCAGATTTTGGATCCAGATTAACTGTTTTTCCGTCAACAAAGCAGACTATGCCGTTTTTTGTCATGTGAATTTTTGTCAAGACAAAACATGCAATATTGCTATCTGATTTAAATTTCAGGTTTAGTCACATGTTGACCATTCAAACAAGAAATGCGATTCCAAAACAAGGCAAAAGGGGTGGAGTGCCTGCGCCTCAGGCTAGGACCCAAAATGACACCATTGTGCCATGGTAAGAGAGCATCAAGCTGTAAACTCGATGGCTAGCCAATAGACGCATTAGACACTCGGTTGTTCTCTTACGTTTTTCGAATCAGTATAATTACGCATCCAAATTATATAATACCAATCACGCGACTGCTGAAAACTTGTTTAAAATGCGTCGGCCAGAATAAACAATTAGAAAATATCTGAGTTCAATTGATGGTCTAGGCTGGAACCGGGTGCGGCGTATGCAGTAGGATGCCCGGCTTTTCTTTTGGCACCTCTTCATGCTTGCCTCCTAGCCTGTCCCTTAGAAGAACCACCCCGCCAAATGTGAGAGCTATCGAGGCCAGAGTGACTGCAGTTATGGATTCGCCCAGCAGGAGCACGGCAAGTATTACTCCGATGACAGAATTTGTTGAAAACAAAAGCATTGTCCTCATTCCGCCGATTAGTCGCAGCGAAACCACAAACAGCATCGTGGAAAATCCCGTGCCGCCTATTGCAAAAATTGCAATCGGCCCAAGGCTTGCAGGCTCAATGTTTACCGGAATGTTAAATGCGATCAGTGCCCCTATGGCAAACGCGCCAGATACTACCGACGTCATTTGGACTATTCTCTTGGAATCGATTTTTTTGCTCAGATATTGGCAAAGCATGACATCGATTGCAAAGAACGCACCAGACAGAATGATGAGAATGTCGCCCACCACAAGATCCGACAGGAACACGCCGTGTGCGTAGATGTCGTACGCCACAGGCAGGATCATCATGCCAACAAGTATCATCATGAACGGGCCTATCTCCCTTTTTTGCAGGTTTTCCTTAAAGATCATCATCGTAATCAGTAACGAAAAGACGATCTCTCCGTTGCTGAATATTGATGCGTTTGTGGCAGTGGATTCCTTTAGTCCGAAGAAATACGTTATCAGCGCTATCACCTCTGAGATTCCGATAATTGTCAAGAGTGCAAGATTTCTTTTTCCAAGTGAAACAACTGGTATGGATTTTTTTGTCAGCGGTGTGAAAAACGCGGCGTTTATCATGTAAACGCATGCAGCAAGCACTACTGGGTTTATCTCAATTCCCATTTGGTTATCAAGTAGCGGTTTTGCCAAAACATGGACTAGTGCTGCAAGTGCTGCAGAAATTAAAATCAGAACATAACCTAGTTTGAACGAGTTGAATTTGGAAACATAGCTATACAGTGCCCTTGCCAATGCCCTTGCCTCGTAGAATAGTAGATCTAGATCTTAATATCTTGATCGCAGAAATTTATGCTAGATTGTAGACTTGGGCGCAGACTGTAAGAATCGAGCTCGTGTCTAGCCCCTTTTTCAGATGCAGTGCGACAGTTATCTTGTTTTTTACAATGTCGATTTTGATGTTATCAAAAATCGATTTGTATTTTGTCACCCTTTTGCCGTCAGACGTAATGGTATAACCTGACGGCACCAGCATACCTCCGTCGATTAGCGAGTTTATTTTTCTATATCCTGATGTCTGCGGAATGTTGCAGGTTTCAATTATTTGTGAGATTAGCATAGACTCGTCGTTTAGCGAGCCGAGTATCTTTTTTTTATCGTCATCACCAAAGGATTCCAGTATTACTTTTGTCAGCTCCTGGTTTTCGATGTGGGCCCAGACTTCGCCGTCTTTGACTCGTATCTCGCATACGTCTTTGAGGAAACGTTGTTCAAGTCCATCTGCGCCTGCTCCGAAAAACTCTCGCAACACGGAGTCTAGTTTTTGGAATTGCTCCAGTGATTGAGTTAGCGAGATGCCGTATTTTTCAAAAAGTCTTTCTCCGATTTTTTGTACTGTCTTGTCGCCTAGATTCTCCCGAATCGTAGTATCCAGTGATTTTGCTATCAGTCTATCTAGGCCACCCATGATACTACATAAATCTCAGGCGTGGTATATTACCATTACTTTGTTCATAGAAAACAATTTAATAGTAAATTATCATTTCCACTATTGGTATTGACCCTGCTTATTTTTGATGATGACAAAATAAAAGAGCTCCCCGTGACTCGCAGACTGGAACGCTGCAAGGAGATTATTCATGCCGAAAAAGACGAATCAAAAAGATGGGACGCGGTATGGCTTGTAGGCGAGATGGCAGAGGACAGGGATTCCACTGACCCGGTCTTTAACGAGGTTGCTGACTTGATGGGATGGGTGCTAGAAAATGATGACAACAGTGTGGTAAAGCATGAGGCATGCTACCAGATTGCGGCACGGAACATGCGAGCCAAGATTCCGTCTCTCATAAAAGCCGCACTTGAAGACAAGAGTGGCCTGACAAGACACGAGGCATTAGAATCCCTCGGGCTAATGAGAGCGACAGAGGCAGCGGAGTTGATAAAAGAGTCCCTAAATGATCCACTCGACGACGTCAGGCAGACGGCGGCTTTTGTCATAAAGCGGTTAAAGCGCATGGAGGCTGCAGGCGCGTACAAACCGTCAGAAATAATCTAAGATGGCAACTGCGATCGTAGTTGATGACGACGTAGACGCAGTAGAGATTTTTTGCGATTATCTAAAGCTCAAAAACGTCACAGTGCTTGGCCGCGGCTATAACGGCAAGTCAGCAGTAGATCTTTATCGGAAACACGGGCCGGACTATGTCTTTTTGGATCTTATGATGCCAGAATATGACGGATTTTATGCACTTGAGAACATCCGACGGCGCGATCCATCTGCAAAAATCATCGTGCTAGCTGCAGACACGCGGGAAGAGACTGTTGCAAAGCTTGCCAAGATCAAGCCAACTGGGATCTTCATCAAACCGTATGACATCAACAAAATAATACAACTATTAGAAGCAGTCTAGCTTGTCTTGATAATCTGCTCGATTTTTGCCATGGCATCGCCTATTCTTCTCAGCTCTAAGTGCACCTGGGCATCCAAGGATCGCTGCTTTATGATTTCAAGAGAGAGTCCGATCACAAAAAGCGGTTCGCGCAGGCGCTTTAATTTCTCATCGGTACTTGCCAATCACCACGCCTAAGCCGCCGCGGCTATAAAAAATCCCACGGCCAAAATTGGAAATGGATGAATTTTTAATTGCAATGTTGCCAGTTCAAAAACTCTTTACAGAAATATGCTTGATTCATGAACCACGTCTGCTGCCCAAAAATGGCAGATTTTCACGATACGCTTGTTACGGCACATACAAAGAGATAGGAAATAACTTGGGATCATTTGTCATACAATCCTTACTTGATCTTTGATTGCATGTGCAGCAATTAAAACAGACATGAAGTAGTAAAGAAGAGTAATCACCAAGGCAAGTGCTTGACAGTTGAGCCCTATTCCATCTCTTTGAATTTACTTGCTTTTTGTTTTTGAAATAGGACCAGGTGGTTACTGACTCCAAATGCAAGTAAGATATAGTTCCAAAAGAACAGTATTTCCAGTGGATTTCCCACGTAATACGAACCATCGTTTTGTGTAAACAAAAATGCCGTGTCAGCTGCAAAAACCGAAACTATTCCAAAGCAGAACAATGTCCACATAAAGTTAACCTTGCCTTTAAAGAAAAGTACGACCCCTATCAAGGCCGGAATTATTATGATGGCGTCAAGCGTTGGATAGATTATTGACAGAGCCATCTCAAGCAAGGGCAGACCTGAGCTCACTCCAATTGTAAAATAAAGGCTGATTGCAAGGATTCCAGCTGAGAATGCGATTGGAGCCGCAAACATTTTTTTTGTTATTGCGCTCCTGACCGGCTGGAAATATGCAATAAAAAACATCAGTAAGAACGGATAGTTGAGAAGATAAAAAATGTCAGGCGTTGATGGGTAGGGATCAATTTTCAGATACAGCTCCTGGAATATCCAAAGCATCTCTGCGATAAGTGCAGAAAGCGCGTAGCCACCAAATGAAATCCAGGCAATGCCGTGTTGTCCTGATGCACCGTACCTTGCAATTACCAGTATTGACAAAACCATGAGCGAGCCAGTAATTGGTATGTACGTGAGATTACCTACAAGTATTGCATAGTCTTTTCCTAGAAAATTTGAGACTAGAATTGCCAATGCAGTTGCCGCCAGCGCAGCAATCAAATATTTTTTTGACAGCAGTGAATCGAGATAAGTTTGCATGTCACTCTAGCGCGCAGACAAACTTTTGAATCGGCGCCTGGTGTACAAAATCTTGAAGGTTTGTTTTGATGGAATCTATTATTGCAGCATGTGCGTTGCCGTAGAGATTACTGAGAATTCGTTTCAGATATTCCGGATGGTCGTAACAGTCTGGAATGTAGCATCCATAATCGTCTTTGAGAGTTTTTGTGACCTTCGCAAAGACAGGCCCACCCATATCCAAAAGTGCGCGTTCTATTGCAAACGCAACAAGCGCTTTTTTTACCTGAACATCAGTCGTATCCATCAGAATCTAAAACAATCGCATACATATAAAATTGCGTGGTGAGTCCATGCATAGGCGTCATTTGATATTTCCATTATTGGAAGGAAGCGAATTACTCATAAACATTAAATGAATTTTCTATTTGCAGATGCCACCACGGAGGAACAATAATTCAAATGCGCAAGACGATGCTGCGCGGATGATCAGAAATGCGCAAGACGATGCTGCGCGGATGATCAGAAATGCGCAAGACGATGCTGCGCGGATGATCAGAAATGCGCAAGACGATGCTGCGCGGATGATCAGAAATTTTCCAGAGGCCGAAGAACGCGAACTGAATGAAAAGATGCCGATAACAGAAAATGCCGCGTTAAAAAAAGATAAAATGTACACGATTGGCGAGATGTCCTCAAGACTCGCACACGATTTGCAAAACCCGCTAACAATAATAAAAAACACGGTTGAAATTCTAAAACAAAGCCAGCCAAATCCCGACAAGGCCACTGCGGAAAGCTATGAGAGAGTCGATCGCGCAGTCTCGAGAATGTCCCAAATAGTACGAGACGTCCTTGATTACGTCAGAACAAGTGAAGGCCTGATGGAAAGGACCTCGGTTGTAAGATTGCTAAAGACAGTCGCAAGCAGCTTGCAGGTGCCAGACTGCATCAGGATGGTTTTTCCTACCGAAGACACGGATGTTTATGGGGACGTAAAACAACTTGAGACAGTCTTTTCGAATTTGATACTAAACTCCATCCAGGCAATAGACGGAAACGGCAAGATAATGATCCAAGCATCAGACATTTCTGGAGAGACGGTGATTGAGGTAATCGACAACGGTTCTGGAATCGAAAAAGAGAACATCCCAAAAATCTTTGAGCCATTGTTTACAACAAAGCCGCATGGCACGGGCCTCGGCCTTGCCAGCTGCAAGTCAATAATAGAGGCCCACGGCGGAACAATAGATTGCACCAGCATAGTCGGCAAGGGGACAGCGTTCACAATAAAACTCCCGAAATCATGAAGCGGGATTTGAAATCAGGCCTGTTCTGTGACTAGATGAAACAAAAAGAGGGGGGATTAGTTTTTGGCAAAACTAGGTCGAAGCGTTATGCTCATTTTGTAGCTTGAAAGAATCTCCTTGCACCTGTTTCGTATGGTTACCTCTGTGACCCCTGCTACGCTTGAGACGTCGCGCTGTAGCACGTTTTGCCCAAGCAAAAGCGAGGCTATGTACAAGTATGCAGAGGCAATCCCGTTTGGCGCCTTTCCGTCTGACACGTTCATGTTCTTTGTCTTGTCTGCAATCTCCAAGGCAAGCCTTTCGACTCTGACGTCCGTGCCTGTCAGGTTTGAAATCTTGGAGATGTACTTGTCCATGGTTATGACTGGTGCCGTTACTGAACCAAGCTCCATGACTAGCATGCGGTAGTACTTGGCTGCAAGTTTTGTCCTCATTTTGAGTTCCTTGTTTGAGCCGACCCCGCCGCAGACTTCTTCAAGTGATCGCACCACGTTGCATTGTTTGCACGCCATGTAGATGACAGCAGCTGCAATGCATGCAACCGATTTTCCCTTGACTTCGATATAGTTGTCAAGGTTTCGGTAGATCATTGACGCAGTCTCCAACACGTTGTCTGAGAGTGTAAGGTTCTGGCACGTCGAACCAATCATGGACAGGACGTTTGCGAGTCTTCGCTCCCTTGGGGATGAAACCCGAACCCTTTGCTGCCACTTTCGCAGGCTGTTCATTTGGTTTGCAACTTGGTAGTTTATCGTCTTGCCAGAATAGTCCTTTGTTGAAATGGAGATTTCTGTCGCGATACCCAAGTCGTGTTGCGAGAAGGTGGTTTGACCGCTTGCTCTTGTGAGCTTCATTCTTTCTTCAAGGCTTGAGCTTTTTGATTCTGGACCGTAATCTGCCAGCTGCTCCAGCACGACTATTCCGCACATGGAGCAGATTCTTTCGCCATTCTGCACGTCATCAACTAGTGATGACTTGCATTCTGGACAGCATGTTTCTAATTCTGTTACATTCATCTTTTTCTCTTCCTTGTTTTTTCGTATCTCATTGCAGGCATGTCTGAGAAGTATACTTTTTTTCCGGCCAGATGTCGGATGTTGTTTGTCATCGATATGGCAGATGCGTATGGACTTGAGACAGGGCCAATGAGCTCTGTAACTTTGGCAATTTTTCTCCCGGTCTCGTCGCAAACAAAGTCACCTTCGTCCAGTAGTTTTTTGAGTCGTATGATGACTCGGCCACTACCGGCCAGGTGCATGATTTCCCCTACCTCCTGCAATTATTTTCTAAACCGAATCGGATCTAATCATAGACTTCTGTCAACTTTACTTTAGCTACAAGCTAGAACCGATCTTATTTGGTTTGCTTTGCCCTTTTTGCCACCAGTTTTTCTGAAATTTTGTAAAGAATTTTGGCCTTTGGTGTGCTCTTTGGCAAAACGACATAACCGGACCTGACATATGCCCTCCTCGGGAACCTTACCTTGTCGTCGGATTCTTTTGGAGAAAACCCGGCCTCTGTTGTTGCGTCAAGCAATTCTTTTAGAGAAGGATCAAAAACGCACTTGTCCTTTGGCAGTCTGCGGCCCATTTTTTTTGTCAGGGTCTTGTTGAAATAATCCAGCCAGATTACGACATGTTCGTAATCTTTCATAAAATCACTTCATCAAAATCGCGTTTACTATTCCGTGCTGTCCAGGCCTTGACACTACCCGGCATTTTCCGTCCTCTGTTTCCAAGACTGCGCCCTTTGATATCACGCCGCGTCTTTGGTAGTCGCTGTTTGTGGAATTTTCCAAAACTTTGAGGATCTTTGATTTTTTTACCTTGCCGCCGGCGATTGCAAGGTTCACATGGTCTGCTGTCTTTAGTGCAGTCTTTACATGGTTTGCGCGGACACTCCTGATGACTGTGACCTGCTGGCCGGTGACGGCCTCGTTTGGATATCTGTCCATGTCATATTTTCTTCTGGTTTTTAGTGGCACACGTCTTCCGCCGGTTATCTTGCTTGTTGCAAGGTTTTCAGTTGCACGTTTCACGAGTTTGGTTTGGGGTACTCTATTTTATACATAACGCGGTTTTTTTGGAACGATTACGCTTGCTGCTGCATTTGCTCTGGTGCCTGCTGAGCTTGGTGTGCAGACTTGCGCATTTTTTTGAAGAGAATCTGTTTTAGAATGTCCGAGTCGCCGCTGATTCCAAAGTATTTCTGGAATTTTGATGTAGTGGTATAGATTTTCAGTCTGCCGACGTTTTGGTGCGATATGAAATCAAGCTGAGATAGCTCCTTTAGGTGGGTGTAGACGCCAGAGCCCCTTGTCTCGACTAGCTGCTTTGAGGAAATAGGCTGCATGTACGCGATGTACGACAGCGTCTTTATCGTGGCCTTTGGCAGAATAGGCCTTGATGCGTACCTTCGAACCACGTCGTTGAACTCGGGTTTTAGCTGAAACACGTACGAGCCGTCATGGAGAGTCGAGACCTCGATTGCCTTGAACGCAGCCTTGGTCTTTTTTTCTATGGCCCCTAGGAGGGCAAGGGTCTTTGTCCTTGATTCCGTGCCTGACGCCTTGATTAGCTCCTCAATTGACAGCGGGCGTCCTGCAGAATACAGGGCCGCTTCCAGCCTTGAGGTTGCCTCGGAGTCGTCTTCTATTTTCATTTCTTGTCCCTCAGAATAATCTTGATGTCGTCTCCCTGCTGCTCAAGGTCGACTTTTTCGTCCCTTGCCAGAAAGAGTATTGCAAAAAAGCACCGAATGGAATCTGTGGCATCGAGGCCCGCAATTATAGCATGGAGCGACCCAAATCCTGTCTCCCCTATCTTTCTTATGATGAGCTCCTCGTATTTTCCTATGATGGATTCGAGTGACGAAAAATAATCCTTAAAGTCCGGAACCTCGACTGGCTCGAACTTGAGGCCGCCCCGCCTTGATCGAGGGTTTGCGATTGTCCCGATCAGGTTCTCCAAAAGATCCATCAGCTCATCAAGGGTTACAGGGTATGTCACCTCATGGCGGTACGGGATGTTCAGTAGTTGTATGTCGACGTTTGTCCTCTGCCGCATGTCTTTTTTCTCCATTGCCATTTTTTGCAATGCAAAGATTCGCTCGACTTTCATCCTGTGTATGAGTGATGACGAAAGCGCTGCCATTCCTGCAACGCGAAGGTCCTTTTTGTCCGCCTTTTTTAGAATTTGGATGAGAATCTCAAGAATCTGTATAATGTTGATTTCCCAGACGTCCTTTTTTGCTATAGTGTTTGGATTGAACAGGACATTTACCGGGGCCTGTGAAATCTTTTCTGCCTCGCTCAATGATACCAAGTCGAGTTTTGTCTAATAATACTTGGAGGCTCTACTTTTTTGCCTTCTTTCGTCAACTCTTATATTGTTATTACATGATGAATCCCACATGAAGGCCGCAAGAATCATCGAACCTAACAAGCCACTTGAAATTACCGAAGTCGACATTCCAAAGCCGCAGGACGTTCAGGTACTAGTAAAGGTAAAGGCGACTGGCGTATGCCACAGCGACTTGCACCTCTGGGAAGGAGGCTACGACACCGGAGACGGATTCATGAAGGTAACAGACAGGGGAGTCAAGTTTCCAGTCACACCGGGGCACGAGATTGTCGGAACCGTAACCGAGATAGGAAATTCCGTCCAGGGAATATCCGTTGGCGACAACGTCTTGGTATATCCGTGGATAGGCTGCGGGGTCTGCGTTGCGTGCAGGGTTGGAAACGACAATCTTTGTGATGCGCCGCGTTCCTTGGGAGTTTTTCAAAACGGCGGATACGCCGAATATGTCCTGATTCCGCACTTCAAGTTCCTAGCCAAGGTGGAGGGAATCGAGCTTGACGGCGCGGCATCGCTTGCCTGTTCAGGACTTACTGCGTACAATGCCGTCAAAAAGTCAGGTGCAAACTCGCAGAGCAACATGGTCATTTTTGGAGCAGGAGGCCTCGGCCTGATGGGCGTGCAAATTGCGCGCGCGATTACCAATTCAAACATCATAATAGTAGATATTGACGAGGCAAAGCTGCAGACTGCAAAGGAGCTAGGAGCTGACCACGGCGTCAGCTCAAAGGATCCAGATGCCGTGCAAAAGATAATGGCGCTTTGCGGCGGCAAGGGCGCAGACTGTGTGATTGACTTTGTGAACGCACCGCCGACTGTCAAGATGGGCCTTGCAGTTATCAGGAAAAGAGGCACCATGACGCTTGTCGGCTTGTTTGGCGGCTCAATTGAGCTTCCGCTTGTCACAGTACCGCTCAAAGCCATTACCATTCAGGGCGCATACACTGGCAACTACAACGAAATGCTGGAATTATTGAACCTGGCAAAAAGGGGCGTGATAAACCCGATAGTGTCAAAAAGGTACAAGCTGTCCGAGGCAAACAATGCCCTTGAGGACTTGAAGGCGCGCAAGATTATCGGCCGTGCCGTAATCAACCCGTAGATTTTATCGCAGAAAGGTTCTGTTAACTTGATAGCACCTCCTTATTCGTGTTAACTCTCGGCTGGCGACTGGCACTTTGGATTAGTGTAATCCACTTGTTTTCACCGTAAATCTTGATTCCAGCCATCAAGTGAACAGAGCCCAAATTTGACTGCCTGCGCCTTCTAGTTTAGGGCAAGATGTCCCCCATGCTTTTGAAAAATGTTCTGATGAACCAGATCTAGAAAATAAATTTGGTGGAAAAGCAGCTTATTTTGCGAATCTTGAAAAATAAAGTTTGAAATGTGCAGGGCGGAAAGCTAAAGCCTTGATATTATTGTCCTGATTCTTTTATTGTAACGGTAATTTGTAATGACCTCGATGCATGATTTTTTCTGGAATCATCCGCAGTGCAGGTAAGAACCGTTGTACCGATTGGGAATTTGTAGCCAGATGGATAGTTGCAGCTAGCTGGAACGTTGCCATCCACTAGATCATATGCAGTCACCTCAAAGAACACTTGGACTCCGGTCTCATCCCTTACTCCCTCTGTTGGTTGGAATGCGGGAATGTTTGGCGGTGTAGTGTCGCGCACTGTGACGGTGAATGTGCCCGAAACAGAGTTGTCATCAGAATCGTCTACCGTACAGGATACAGTTGTAGTACCAATAGGGAATGTATAGCCTGACGGATAACTGCATGATGGCGTGATTGCGCCGTCTTCCTTGTCCTGTCCTGAGACGTTATAGTTTACTGGTGCACCAGACGGACCAGTTGCCTCCTGCGTTACCTGTTTTGGTATGGTCATCGTGGGTTTTGTGTTGCTTGGCTTTGGTTCTGTAGGTTTTGTTTCAGTCGGTTTTGTCTCGGGCAATTTTATTGGGTCTTTTTGTATTACTGGCTCGGTTTTTGGTTTCTCTATTACGATTTTTTGTTTTAAATTATTGAGTTGGCTTTGAATATCTATCAATATTTTTTGATCATCAATCTGTTTTTGCATTTCTTCACCTTGAAGCCTCATGATTTCCATCATGTCCTCATACGTGTCACCCCAATCAATTCCGTACCTTCCCATTCCCGGTACATATTCACCGTGTTTGAGGCTTTGACTAGGTTTTTCTTTTGGTGCACGCGCATCAGGACCGGAAATATCCACATCATCTAGTATCGATTCTGGTGGTGCCTCTGGATTTTCAGGTTTGGTATTTTTTGGATCCGGCTTTTGTTCTTTGTTTGGTTTTAATTCATTAGTGTCAGGACCGCGAATTTCAGTATCTACATCATCAAGAACAGATTCTGGTGGAGCATCTGAGTCTTTTTCATTTTGACTTTTGGCCTCTAGTTCTTTTGCCATCCTCTCATAGAGACGCTTACTATTCTCTACATCCCATTTTTCCCTCTCAGTCTGAGAACCAAACAATATCTTTCCTAACTCGTCAAGTTCTGAGCTAGGCAAAAATATTCCCGGACCAAGTTGGTCGTGGTTCAGAACTTCCTTGGATTTTGGGCTTTTTGGTGTATCTTTTGGTTTGACATCTTTGAGTTTTTTATCCAGTTCTGTTTTTTTAATTCCATTTTCTTTTGCAATGTTAACGACTTGTTTTGTTATCTTTTTTACTTCGCTGCCAATCTTTGATATCTGTTTTTTGTCAGAACCGGAGTCTTTGATCTGTTTTTCTATTTGTTTTGTTAATTTTTGGGATTCTAGGTTTTTGGTTTTGGTGTAAATTCCTTTAGACTCACCCAAAAATCCTTTGAGCGTCTTGGATTCAGCATCATTAGCTTGTGTCAATATGGTTGTGATCTTTTCAACCTGTGTGCTGATTTTGTATAATTGCTGAAATTCTGATGGATCAGATATTGGTTTTTCATATTTTTGTGGAACAATGATTTCAAAACTAGTAGTCTGTGTTAGCTTTTTTCCATACAGTGTAGATGTTTTTCCAGTAAGTGTCACAGTATATGTTCCTGGCTTGGCGCTATCTGAAACTGCAGCAATTACAAAAACCCCTGTGACAGGCAAACTGTTTGGTGTGACCCGTTTTTCATTTACGCTGGCAGATACACCCTTATTGGCAGGCGATACAGACACTGTAAAAGTAATTGTTTCATCAGGACGATCAGACCAAGTTTTAATGTCATTTAGAAATGTAGCACCCTTCTCAACTGTCACTTGACGATGTTCAAACTCCATATCGAATGAAGTTGGATCTTGTAATTGTGTAAACTCTGGATTTGATGTAACATGAATTGTCAATGGAATTGTATGTTTTGGAGCTCCAAATTCGACATTCTTCATCGTGCCTTCAATTGTTGCTTGATATGTGCCGGGTGGAACTTGAGGATCAACTTTGATTTCTAGCTTGGTGTTCGTAGGTTTGTTTTGTTTTGGTTCGACAAACCAATTTGTAAAGGATTGAGTCATTAACTCCATTGTTGATCTCCCATCACCTGAAAACTTGCTTGAAAATCCTGAAGATTTGAACCAAACTAGAAGATTAATTGGATTTTGAAATGATTTGGTAGCAGTAGTTTTAACCATTGTAGAGCCTGTGCCTCCCTGCGCAACCGTAATTGAAGCAGGATTTGCTTCGATATAGAATTCACTTGGAGGCTTTACCTTGACAATGAAAAAAGTTGTACGTGTTATCTTTTGACCATCTACAGAACTGGTTCCCGTAATTGTAACTCTATAGTCCCCTTCCGGAGCTTCTGATGATACACTAACAGACAGTCCCACATTGTCTTTTTTTGGATCAATTTTTAGTGATGTCTTGCCGTTAATTGTTGCTGAAACTCCACTGTCTTTTGGATCTACAGTGACTACAAAGTCGATTATGGAATTAAAGCCGTTTTTTGTAGTGATTGTTAGTTTTGTTCTATCGTCTAGAATTCTGCCCTGTTGGGATTCATGTACCTCGCGGTTTCGTTGAAGGCCAAAATCTGGTGTCTCTTTTGCTTCAACATAACTTGCAAACATTCCAACCTGAAAAAGTATTGCAGATAACAAAACTATCCCGACAAGGGATTGGGGTGACAATAATTATCGGGTTTGATGATGCGATAAAAGGTTGTCTGATCTATGTATGGTCCTATCGGATTGCTGCGCCGTCTTGAGATGCACTCATTACGTTTCCATCCTAGGTGTTGATGATTCTGGCCCGTAAATGTGCACCCTCAATTTTTTTGATTAGAAAATTCAAGGAAAACGGCTTTTGGACTATTTGTATGGTGTCTTCCCTGAACATCATTTAGCTTGCTCATGATGTTATTCCCATATGCTGATAAGAATATGAGGCGCTGGTTTGGCCTCTGCTCTAGGATTTCTCTTGCGGCACCAGCACCAGTCATTCTTGGCATGTCATGGTCTAATAGTACAATATCAAGTGGCGAGGTCCTCCGAAAAAGCGCGGGGAATATAGTTAGGTCGATAGATTTTGCACTATTGATGGTTTTTTCAATCTGAAAATATGGAGTGAATGGACAGCTTTGCCGTTGAAAGATTTTCTTTGCTAGAGAACCGGTATCAAATAAAGAGATTGGCACTAGAGGGGTTTTGCACCTCTGATTCGGTTCTTTAGTTTTTGGCTGGTTGGATAAATCCACACTATCGAGCCATCAGGATTGATTTGTATCATGTTTGTTTTCTGCAGATAGTCAAGTATGAAGTTAAACGTAGGATACTGCATCGCCTTTGGCAGTTTCTTGTTCAGCTGGCTCTTTGTCTTAAAGTACTTGTTTTCAGAGATTATTTTGGCCACGGTAGCGACATTTCGCATTGTAGGGTTGATCTTTTTTGTTTCTCTTAACAAAAAGTCAAGATACTCCACAATCCCTAGATGCGCCTTGTACGCTGCGGCCTTTTTTTGGCCATTTACTAACGCTTTCAATGTAGTCAATAATAGTACGTATACGTATATAAAATATATGTATAACAGTTATGTGTACTAGTACTTGAAAAGCCTGTCGTACTCCCTGTGCGACATTATTTTAAGCATTAATGCGATTTTTTGGTTTGTTCTTGGGTCTACGGATATGGTGTATAGCAGTCTATCTGAATCAGATAACCTGACACGGTACAAGCAGTCGAATTCCTTGCGGAACTTTTTAGGCCACCTATCAAATGGGATCGGATCCCCGATGATTTGATCATTTTCTAGTGCGCCTTTGACATCCTTAATCCGTTTTTTCCTAGAATCATTGTTTGAAAGAGCGTCATATATCGGAGCGAAGCCTTTGGTGTCCCCTAAAACTAACACGCGATAAATACACTGCATTTGGTTAATAAACAGAATTGCTGGCATGATTTTTCTGAAAAAAGAAAAGATGCGCAAGACTTGAGGAAAATCGATTGTTTTTGCAATTTGGAGAATCAGAAAATGAAAACACTGCTTTTAGTTTCAATCATTGTAGCGATTGGAATTGGAATAGTTCTGGCAGCTTTAGGAATTTGGCACTATCGAGACGCTTACATACAAAACTGCGAGGCCGAAGGCGGCTCCATGACTGGGTTTTTGAGATGCACCGTAGTTATCGAGGATTTTGCAACTGAAATCTCAAACGAAACAAGGCTAAAGTTAGTTGGATTTATTGGAGCGGCGTTCTTAATCCTCCTTACATCTATCTATGATTTCCTGTGAAAAAAATTGACCAACCGACAGTTAACACGGATAACACAAGCCGTGAAGATAACACAGCCCGCAGAAAAGATTCCGAGCACAAGATCTTCGCCTATATAGCAAAATATAGACTACATAGAACACGCTTTAATTACGTGGCATTTGAGCTAAAATCATGGGGCAGTGGCTGTCATGGGTAAAATCAAACGACAAGGAGATCCTGACGATTTTGGACAATTTGGCAATAAAGGCAAAGGAGACAGGCGAGCAGCTAGTACTGCTTTTCTCAAACATTGAAAAATCTGCTGAATACCAGGTTCAGATAAAAAAACTAGAACGCGAGGCAGACGATCTTACCCGCTCCATTTTTGCGGAACTAAACAAGACCTTCATCACTCCTTTGGACAGAGAGGACATACAGAGAATCGCATCAAAGACAGATGATGTAATAGACTACATGGAAGGAGTCGCAGGCAGGATCAAAAGCTATCATGTGACTTCTACCCCGCCATACATGCTAGACATAGCAAAGGATTTGTTATCGGCAATAAAGGAAGTAGAGTTTCTGATATCACGACTAAAAGACGTCAAGGTGGACAAGTCGCTAATCGATCACTGCCGAAAGATTTCAGACATTGAGCATTCGATTGACGACCTGTACCGTGGCGCGGTGGGAAAATTATTTGAGACAAGCGACGCAGTTACGATAATCAAGCTAAAGGACATCTACGAGTCAATCGAGGCCGCATCTGACAGGTGTCTTGATGTCGCAGATGTAATCGAAGACATCGTGCTCAAGTACACGTAAGACATGTACGAGCTTGCAGTAGTGGCAATACTCGTAGCGCTGTTTTTTGACTTTATCAACGGGTTTCATGACGCCGCAAATTCGATTGCAACCGTAGTCGGAACAAGGATACTAAAGCCGCTCCAGGCTGTGAGCTTGGCGGCAGCTGCAAACTTTGTAGGCCCATTTCTTTTTGGAGTCGCAGTCGCGACCACGGTTGGAAAGGGAATAATCAGCCCCGACTTTGTCACTATTCACATCATAATTGGCGCGCTAGTAGGGGCAATTACGTGGAATTTGATAACGTGGCTCTGGGGCCTCCCCTCTTCTAGCAGCCATGCCCTGATTGGCGGGCTGATTGGTGCTGGAATTGCAGGTGCGGGAACGCACGCGATACTTTTTGAGGGACTGCAAAAAACTGCAGTAGGAATCATAGTGTCACCTGTCGCCGGATTCATAGTCTCAGCGCTTGTGGCAACTGCAATCATTACTGCGTTTGCAAAAAAACACCCAACAAAGGTCAACTCTGTTTTTGGCAAGCTGCAGCTGGTATCATCTACTTATTTTTCACTCACACACGGCGCAAACGACGGCCAAAAAACCATGGGAGTAATTGCGCTTATTTTGCTTAGCGAAGGCGTGATAACAAAGTTTGACATTCCGTTTTATGTCATAATCATCTCGGCTGCGGCAATAGGCCTAGGCACGTTCTTTGGCGGATGGAGGATTGTCAAGACCATGGCAGTAAAAATAACGCAGCTAAAGCCGTACCAGGGGTTTTCCGCAGAGACCGGGGGTGCGACCATCTTGGCAATACTTGCGTGGTCTGGCGTTCCAGCAAGCACCACTCATGGCATATCTGGCGCCATAATGGGCGCAGGCGCAGTCAGGAGGCTTTCTGCGGTAAGGTGGGGAATAGGAAAGAGAATAGTCTGGGCCTGGGTCATAACCATTCCCGCAAGTGCCGGTGTGGCGTATCTGTCCATGTCGTTGATCAAGTTTTTTGTCTGACTGGGTTTTTTTGACGCATCGCATACTATAATAGAATAAATCCGCTTTAGTGAATCCGTGGTTGCAAAAGAGCCGGATTTTGATCTTGCACTGACGCATCTCAGAAACAGCCAGAACATGGCAGCATACAACATGTTTTCAGATATTGCAAACTCGATAAAAAAGTCAGATCCGATAAAGGCATCACTGTCCATGGTACTGGCATCAGAGTGCAAAAACAGGCAGGGTAAGGACTCGTCTGGAGAATCATTCGAGGCAGGCAAGCTGTTCTTTGGATACGCGAAATCAGAAAATGGTCATACTGCAAAATCTGCCTTTTTGTGCGCTGCAAAATGCTTTTTGAGGGCAGGAAAATACGATTCCGCAAAGGACGCCTTTGAAAAGTCAAAGACGTTTGACATTTCCTACGCACAGGAAAGCAGGCCTATCATTATAGTAGACGACAGCAGGGCAATAGTCCTGAAAATAGAAGGGCACCTGACTAATTTAGGATATGCCAATACGCAGTCGTTTTCAAATGGAGCAGACGCGCTGGCCGGGTGCAAAAAGCTGCTAAAATCAAACCCCATAATACTCCTAGACATGGGACTGCCTGACATCGACGGGGATGTTGTCGCGTCAAAAATTCTCGAGATAAAGCCCGACACGCAGATAATACTAATTACCGCAGATGAAAAAACCACGAAGCGAGTCAAGGACACGATCAGCTCTGGCGCAATAGCCTTTATCCAAAAGCCGTTTACGATAAAGGACGTAAAAGACGCGCTAGTAACTGCGGAATCGGAATATTCTATATCACAAAAGTAAAAGCGACATGTTTACAATGTTTACGTTTTTAAAATCAATCTTGGTTATCCTGTAATCTATTATATCGTCTGAGAATCTTTCGATTATCCTTGATGCGGGGTTTTTGAGTCCACGCTCTATTCGCAAAACAATCAGCATGTTCCATTCGCCTTCGGTGTTTGCGGCAAACAAATAGTACGGGAGCGAAAGGACATATTCCCGGATTGACTCCTTTAGCGTTTCAAGTGACTTTGTCACCTTGAACTTTAGGAAAAGGGCCTCGTGCTCGTTTGATTCCGCGACGTCTGAGAGGACTGCCTTGTAGCCCTTGATTATTCCTATTTTTTCCAAGCGCTCTATTCTTTTTCTAATCGTCCTGTCGGATACGTCATGCCCTGATTTTCGCAGATCGGTTGCAATGTCCTTTGACGGGGTTCGCGCGTTGGAGTTTAGGATTTCTATTATCTTTTGGTCAACCTTGTCCAGGTTTGTCCAAGCCTCGCCGCTCATGGTATAATGGAATA
>Ga0247727_10001191_pt1 | contig 63288 bp, 53 predicted proteins | sample WisWelCaveWW1625_FD_202498 | JGI IMG/M metagenome (GOLD analysis project Ga0247727, IMG submission 202498) | Biofilm microbial communities from Wishing Well Cave, Virginia, United States - WW16-25 | ecosystem: Environmental > Aquatic > Deep subsurface > Groundwater > Cave microbial mat | place...
ATCATCTCCTCCTCCGCTTTCGTTTTGAGTGTGATGGCTCGCACGATAGCAGAGACTTATGTCCAGTGGTGTCTTTTTCAATTATTAAAGTTCGGAGAAGTGAGGCTCTTTTAGTTTATAAAAAACAACTATTGGCAGATCAGATAACAACAGTCACTTTCGCTTCAAATATGCGCCCAACACTGCATGAACCCGACGAGTGCTACTGGCGCGTAAAGCAGAGTTGGCTGGAGTGCCCCGCACTCGCGGGTTATGCTCACGTTGGGCGGCAGGGCCCTTCTCCAAATTCCGAGCAATCACCGACTATGGAATTGAACGCGTTGCAGGTTCATCTAAGGAGTCATAAAATGGCAGAACTCAAAACGAAAGTCAACAAGGCCAGCGTCACGAAATTTCTCGATAGCATCGCAGACGAAGTGAAACGCAAAGATTCGTATATGATTTTCGAGATGATGCGAAAAGCGACTAACGCCGAACCGAAAATGTGGGGTAGCAGCATCATCGGTTTCGGCGCTTACCATTACGTCGGCAAAAGTGGACGCGAAGGCGATTGGTTCCTCGCGGGTTTTTCGCCGCGCAAACAATCGCTCACGCTCTACATGCTGGGCGGGTGGGAACAACAGACCGCGTTGCTGGCGCAATTGGGCAAGCACTCGCTGGGCAAAGGCTGTTTATACGTCAAGCGGTTGGAGGACGTGAACATGTCGATCCTGAAAAGATTGATGGCTGAATCGGTCAAGCGCGCGAAAAAACTAGCGCAAGTGGAGGCCAAGAAACAGGCCCAGCCGAAAAAATAGCGGACTGTGGAATGCAGAAAAAGACGTGGCGGCGTCTTCAACGCGCAACCGCAAAACGCCGCCCAACAACGGTTTGCAGCCGACTCGCCTCCGCTTCGCTCCGGCGAGCGACTGAAACCGGCCGTTGGGCGGCCTCAGTACACTCGTCTTCATGGTCGTAAATGGACGTTATGACTCTTTGGCCGATCATCAGTCATGCTCTAATCTATGGCGTTATCCTCAGCGGAGTCTTGTTCACGTTGATCCTTGGGCTGGTCCGGATTAACCCGGAAATCATGCTCAAAGACTATCCACCCGATATCCAAGCAAAATATGGGCCTATGAGTGAGCGGTCGAAACGGCAGCGACTACTGGTCGCCGTATTTTTTATAGCCGTGTTGCTTGGCATTGTCACGCTGTCGTTTCAAAGCGTTGGTATCAACCCAGAGGGCGATATTCCATTTTTTGCAGCCTTTATTCATTTGTTCGTCATGTTCTCAGTCTTCAACCTTTTGGATTGGCTGGTCCTCGATTGGCTCATCGTCGTCACCATTCGCCCAAGTTTCATTATCCTGCCAGGCACGGAAGGGTTGGCGGGCTATGAAGATTACGGATTTCATTTCCGGGGTTTCTTGATCGGCATGGTGATTACATTGCTTACCAGCCTTCCGGTTGCTGGAGTTGTGGCCGCTTTGTTCTGATGTTATTCTATCCATCGTCTCCTAACCCCAAACGCCGCCCAACACGGGCGTCCAGCCGACTCGCGTTCCTTATTTTTATAGATAACCGCGCCCGCCATCAGTCTGGCCGCATTGCATAAACCGCCATGTGGGGCGGCTCAACCGGGTCGCATAATGCCCCGGTCTGAAACAACAGTTCCAGCTTCACCTCCTGCAAAAAACCCGGGCACCAGCCGGGGTAGTTGATGAAATACGCCGCCCCGCTCTCTTGAATGAAGGCCCACATTTTCGCTTCGTCATTCATAGCCGGAATCACCTCCGGCGACACCAGACCGGCCAGGTCAACCAGCTTCACATCGGCGAAATAGCCCAGCGCGCCAATATCGTGCGCGGCCACCAGCGTGCCCGCCGGAACATTCGCCGCCACCCATTTTGCCGTCGCTGCCATTTCACTGTTGATGATTCGCACGTCGGCGACCAGCGCACGCGCGCCGATGATCCAAAAGGCGATGGCGACGATGGCGACTGCCAGCGCCCAGGCCCGGCTGACCATCCGCCGCCACATCGTGGACGCGGCCAACTGCACCCAGCCCGCCATCCCCGCCCCGCCTGCCGCCACCAACACCGGAATGGCTGGAATCAAATACCGGCCATGCTGATACGTCACTGGCAGGCGCAACGCATAAGCAAACAAAAACGTGGCGGCCCACGCCAGCATCACGCCCCAAACCCTAAGGGTCTTAGAGACCCTTAGGGTTTGAATCATCCCCGGCCACAACAATGCCAGTACGCCGACGAACGGCGTCAAAAAAATTGTGGCCAGCCTCTGCCACAACGGCAGTTCGCGCAAAATTGCATACTCAGCTTGCTTGGCAAAAAATGTGTTCGGCCACAGTTGGCCGCTCAGAGCAAAATTAAAGAGGAAGTATGGAACGAGGATGACGGCGGCCCCGGCGGCAAATGTAACCAAAGATTTGATGCGGTTCGTAGCAGCGGCCTCAGCCGCTCCCTGACGACTGATGCGCGAGCGGTCACTACGGGCAAGCCAGATCGCCAACGCCACAAACGGCAGAAGCGTCAACCCATCCGGCCTCGTCCACACTGCCAACCCAATGAGTATTCCAGCCAAAGCGTGGGAGCGGGTCAAAGCGTGGGAGCGGGTTGTACCCGCGACCGCCGCAAACGCCCCCAACGCTAACGCGCAAAACAGCACCGTCTCCATCCCCGACGCCGCCGCCCAGACCAGATGCCATTCGATTGCCGCCAGCGCCCCGACGGTGGGCGAGTTTCCAACTCGCCCCACAAGCCACGCTGTCACGCCGAGCAGAATCGCATTGAGCGCCAACGTCCACCACGCGTAATCAACCCGCAGAGCATAGCCGAGCGCCAGCAAAGCCGTCCACAGCGGCGACGTTGACCCTGCCGAAGGCTGGCCGAGGATGAACGCCCACTGCCCGTGCCAGCCCAGGTTGCGGGCATACGTCTGATGTATCCACGCATCGTCCAACGGAAACCCGGCCGCCCCGGCCACCCGGGCAATGGCGGCATACCCGACGGCAGACGCTATCCCCAACCCGAGCAACGCAGTAGACCTGTCAGGTTTTAAAAACCTGACAGGTCTTGACTCATCTTTCATCGCATCACCTCAAACAATTTGACATCGCCCTCTTGCTTGATCAGCCTCAACCATTCTGCGCCACTGCTTTGATACAGCGGGACCAGACCGGGCGCGATGTTTTTGTCCATCACGATGTAGCGGACATGGAACTTGTCGGCGATGGCGATCACGGTATCCCCGTCGCCGTTGGGGAGCGGGACTCCGGGGTGGCCCGTCGCGGCCCACACCCCCGGCGGGTTGTTGCTCATCACCACTGCCTTTGTTGGGAGATCGCGCAACAACGCATACATCGGGTCTTCTTCCGATCCCCGCGCGCGCGGCGCGGCCAGCGCCAAAGTCAGCGCGGCGGCGTAGATGACGATGAGGATCGTGAAGTTACGTTTGGCGAGTTCGGGCTTCCAATGTTTGAGGCGCGCAACAATCCAGTCAATCGCCGCGTCCAGCCCGACGAGAGCCGCCGGAAAATAAAACGGCAGGAGCGCCACGCCCGAATGAAGCAACCCGCCGCGCATGCCGGGGAAGCTGAAGGCAAACGTCATCGCAACGTACAACAAAACCGCATACAGCATCACGATTCGATAGAGCGCGCGCTTTCGCAACTGCCACAGGCCGATGAGGATAAACGGAGCGAGGAAGATGAGGCCTTGCACAGCAAGGATGGTTTGGAGATTGGAGGTGAGAGATTGGAGTTTGCCGTCGAGTATCACGCCCCACCCTGTCGCAAAATATCGCGCCGGAGTCAAATTCGGCGGATAGTTGAAGATGTCGTTGTACTCGACGAGCCACAACGTGCCGGCCCCGCCCGCGCCAAGCGGCGACCCGACGGCGAGGAGGTTACGGATGAACCAGGGGAGCATGACGAGGAGGTAGCCGCAGACAAGGAGAAGGGGAGACAAGGTGAAACGGTGGCGGGGTGACATTAGAATCACCAAGAGAGCGACAGCCAACACCAGCAATCCGTCGGCCCGCGTCAGGTGCGCCAGCCCCGCGCCAACCCCCGCCCCAATAACCAATAACCAATAACCACGCTTCGCGTCCAATCCTCGAGAAACAGCTATGAGCGTGAGCGCCACCACCACCCCATACACCGCAAACGAATCCGTCGTCCCCCAATAAATCACGTAGTAGCCGCAAAAGATGGCGAGCAGTCCGGCGGCCAGCGCGTGGCGGCGAAGGCCGGTGAGCGAGTGAGCAGTGTAATAAGTGATCAGCGGGAGGAGGCTGGCGAGGAGGAGGAGAGGCAGACGCGCGGCGGCGAACGATTGGCCGAAGACCAGCATCGAGAGCGCGGCGACGATGGACGTGAGCGGCATCCAATATAGATGGCTGGGTTGAGGCAATGACGCCGGGTTGCCGAGATAGTTCCACAGATACGGCTCGGTGAAGCCCTGCCCGCTCGCCAGCCGCAAGGCCCCGCCGAAATAATAGGCGTCGTCCACGTACCACGGTCCGGAGGTGAATGAGGCCAGGGTGACGTTGAAAGCCAGAGCGAGGGCCAGGAGGAGAAGGAGATCGCGGCGGGGCATGAGTGTTGTGTGCGAAAAGAAAGCAGATCACAACACTACAACGAATTTGGGGATAAAACGAATTCGTTCCTTCCCCCAATTCGTTGTAGTGTCTACGGCCAACAACATCACCTCACCACCCTCAACCAATACACCCCCGCCCTCCCCACCGCCACCACATGCTCGCCATCCGGGAACACGGCGCACGCATCCAGTGCACCCTCAACCGGAAAGGTCAGCAGGCACGCTCCGGTTCGCGCATCCCACACCTTGAGCGTCTTGTCCTCCGATGCTGAGGCGATCCACATTCCATCCGGGCTGACCGCGCAAGCGGACACCGAAAGTGTATGCCCTCGCAGGGTCAGGCGTTCCGCTCCCGTTCGGGCATCCCACACCTTGAGCGTTTTGTCTTCCGATACCGAGACGATCCACGTCCCGTCCGGGCTGATCGCGCAACCGTTCACCGCCCATGTATGCCCTTGCAGAGTCAGCCGTTCCACTCCCGTTCGGGCATCCCACACCTTGAGCGTCTTGTCTAGCGAGCCCGAGACAATCCACGCCCCATCCGGGCTGACCGCGCAACCCTGCACCCAGTATGTATGCCCTCGTAGGGTCAGGCGCTCGGCCCCCGTTCGCGCATCCCACACTTTGAGCGTATCGTCACTCGATGCCGAGACAATCCACGCCCCATCCGGGCTGACCGCGCAACCCCGCACCCCATTTGCATGCCCTTGCAGGGTTAGGCGTTCCGCTCCCGTTCGCGCATCCCAGACTTTGAGAGTCTTGTCAACTGACGCCGAGACAATCCACGCCCCGTCCGGGCTGACCGCGCAAGCACTCACCCGATCCCTATGCCCTCGCAGGGTCAGGCGTTGCGCCCTGGTTCGGGCATCCCACACCTTGAGCGTCTTGTCATCAGATGCCGAGACGACCCACGCCCCATCCGGGCTGACCGCGCAACCCCACACCCGATTTGTATGCCCTTGCAGGATTCGTTCCGCTCCCGTTCGTGTTGAGTCTACCGAAACATCCCACACCTTGAGCGTCTTGTCATCAGATGCCGAGACCATCCACGCCCCATCCGGGCTGACCGCGCAACCATACACTGAATCTGTATGCCCTTGCAGGGTCAGGCGTTCCGCTCCCGTTCGGGCATCCCACACCTTGAGCGTCTTGTCATCTGATGCCGAGACAATCCACGCCCCATCCGGGCTGACCGCGCAACCATACACTGAATCTGTATGCCCTTGCAGGGTCAGACGTTCCACTCCCGTTCGCGCATCCCACACCTTGAGCGTCTTGTCTAGCGAGCCCGAGACAATCCACGCCCCATCCGGGCTGACCGCGCAACCCCACACCCAGTATGTATGCCCTCGTAGGGTCAGGCGTTCTGCTCCGGTTCGGGCATCCCATACTTTGAGCGTGTGGTCACTCGACGCCGAGACCATCCACGCCCCATCCGGGCTGACCGCGCAACCCCACACCCCATCGAATTGCCCTCGCAGGGTCAGGCGTTCTGCCCCCGTCCGTGCCTCCCACATCTTAAGCATCCCGTCATCCGAGGCCGAGATGATCCACGCCCCGTCCGGGCTGACCGCGCAAGCGTTCACAAAATTTGTATGCCCTCGCAGGGTCAGACGTTCCGCTCCGGTTCGCGCCTCCCACACCTTGAGTGTCTTGTCCCACGAGGCCGAGACGACCCACGTCCCATCCGGGCCGACGGCGCAACCCCACACATCTCTTGTATGCCCTCGCAGGGTCAGGCGTTCCGCCCCCGTTCGCGCATCCCACACCTTGAGCGTGTTATCCGATGATGCTGAGACGATCCACGCCCCATCCGGGCTGACTGCGCAACCGGTCACCCGATCTGTGTGTCCGACAAGGGTACGGATGAGGGTGGGATGCGGCAAGTCGGGCAAAGGGTGTCGAAGCGCAAAGCAAGGTCGGGGTAAGTCGCGTTCAAACTCTCGGCAAGCCGAAGCGAGTTCGGGCAAATGTTGCAGGCGGCTATGCATCACACCACCGACGTCATTCAATGTCTCGCAACCGTTGAGCAAATGAGTCATGTTGCCAAAATTGCGTTTGAGCAAGCGCAAAGGCACATCATCCGGCGCAAAAACCTCGGCTTTGGCAAGGTCGGCTTCGGTTGCGTGGGAGTCCCGGGCAAGGGTCTTTACGGCCAGGTAGCGCAAGTCCATCACCGTCGTCCGCAATTCCTCGTCGCGCCTGGCCTCAATCAGGTGATAGGCCAGCCAGTCCCACAGGTAAGGCTCGTCGGCGGGCAGGTCGGCCCAGTGTTTGAGGCTGTAAGTATTCAACAACTTGCCATGCAATTCCCTTAGCCGCTCGCTCAATGTATCCGACAAGTACTTGCGGAACACGTCGTGCAAACGGATACGGTTTTGGGAGCGATCAAAATCAAGCAAGAGTGAAAGCTGATACAAATCCCCACACAACGCTTTAGCATCCTCTTCATCCAACCTGCCCGTTACACTCCACAAGCGGGCCACAGTGCTGAGAGGAATATAGGCATCTTCAGGGAAGACGGCCAGTTCAGTATAGCGGGCATATTCGTCTACGCTCAACAACTCAAAGCTGATATTCAATGTTTTGGCAACAGCTTGTTCGCGCTCGACGGCGTTGCGTGAGTCAAACGCAGTCATTCCGTATTTGTCGAGTCTCCTATTCACAGAAGCCAGTGCCTCTGGCAACGCCGCTTTTTGCTCAATTTGTTTCAACAAAGCGCGATTCACCAATTTGAGCAAGATCGGCCATTCGCCTAACCGCTTCGCAAGCGCGGCTAGGTTGCTGGACAGGCCAGAAGCTTGATTCGCAGGAAGGCCGACACTCAAGAGGGCGACGGCTTCGGTCGGTCGCATCGCATTCACATTGACTTCAATTGCGCCAAGCGGGAGTGTAGCGCTGTCACGGGTAGTGATCAGCCGCGCGCAGTACTGGCCCCCGTGCAGGAAGGGGCGCAGGTGCGACTCGTTCCAGGCGTCGTCAATCACCAGCAAACATTTGCGCTCGCCCAATGCTCCGGCCAGCGCCGCCTTCGCCGCGTCAATGCCGGTGAAGCCGGGCCGCTCGCCGGTGAGGGCTTCGATCCAGTCCATTACCTTGCCGATCAACTCGCCCGGCCTTTCACCCAGCGTGACCCACAACACGCCATCGGGGAACGCCTCCCGGACTCGCGCATCGGCGCACACCGCCTTCGCCAGCGTGGTCTTGCCGTAGCCGCCTGCGCCGCGGAGGGCGGTGGTAATCGCGACGGGAGAGTCGTGTTGAGATAGGAGATTAGAGATTAGAGAATTGAATTCGTGAGGGCGTGGGACGAAGTCGGGCGGCGGCGGCTCGGCCATGAAGGGGATACGGTCAGCCCACAATCGTCTTTCATCTGTCCGCAGAAACAGGGCCGGCGTGGCGAATGCCCGCGAGTCGCGATAATCGTCGTGCAACGCCGCCCGCGCCCGGCCCATCGCCACATCCACATCGCCCGCCTCGCTCCCAGCGCACAAGGAGTGATAGAAGGCCCCGGCGAACTCCCTCGCAACCCGGTCGTTGATGTCCCATTGCATCGCCACTACCGCTGGAATGCCCTGTCGCGCCAACAGGGGCGCAACGCCCATCAGTGCATCGGCGCCCTTGCAGGCATTTAGCACGATCAACCGCAGGCTCTCGCGCTCGCGGAAGAATCCAGCGAACGACTCGGCAGAGAAGTGATAGTCGTCGCCGAACTCGTCGTTGAGGCGGAGCGCGAACTTGCCGTTCCGAATCGCGCCGTGGCCGATGAAGTGAACGAGATGAGTCTCGGCCCGGTCGAGGGCGGCCCGGAGGCGGTCGGGGGTGACAACGCCTTCCAACCACTCCACTTGTAGCGACTCGCTCATTCCGGCGAGGGCGTCAATCAGCGCCGACTTCTCGCGCTCGGTGTTGAGGCCTGACCCTTGTGGAATGATGACGAGCATCCGCAGTGGCCGGGGGGCTGTCAAGGCCCGAACCGGAGTCTGGGCTTCGATGAATCGGGTGATGACGCACCGGGCCGAAATGCTTAGCGGCTCGTCGTCAGGCCAGAGCAGTTCCCAGGGCAGGGTCGCCAGTTCCGGTGGCGCGATCCGCAACCGCAGGCGAACTTCGTCGGCGGCCCCCAACGTTTCGCGGAAGAGGTCGCGGACTTTGCCCACTAACACGCTCTCAGCCAGAATTCGCCCAAAGGCCATCAGCGCGGCGCGGTCGGCCTTCTCATTTGCAATCGCGTTGAGGGCTTGCACAAACTCCGGTGCGTCGAGAACCAACATACACCACTCACGCACCTGTCCTCGTTCGCTCTCAGCGCGCACGGGATAGCCGTGCCCGGTGCGCGGGTCTATTGCCAGATCGAAAGTGGAGTTGTGGCTGGCAGGCATGGGGTGATTATACTCGCGGAGAGAGAGCACGGATTCTCAGAATGAACGGATTCTGATCCGTCCATCCCGCCAATCCGTGCTATGACCCCACCCTCACAAACTCATATACCGTCAAATCATCGAAATGCCGCTCACCCCGCGCCACATAATTCGCCTCCAGCCACGCCAGATGCGGATGCGGCTCCGGCGCATACTCCTCAATCGCCCGATCAAAGATGACGAACCAGACGCGCTCCGCTCCACGTGTTGCCGCCTCAATCTCATTCACCGCAAACAGTCCCAGGGCATCTTGCGTCGGCAAGGCCAGCGTATCACTGCCTGAAGCTGACGGATCGGCAAGGAAGGATTGCAGCAGTTCGCGGTCGTAATAGTGCATTGGAAAGAAGGTGAGCTTGTTGCTGTGCAGAATGGCATCGCCCGGCCCGGCGTTTTGCCGGAGGAAGGCAACGGCGGATGGAAAGTCCGGGCGCGGGAATTGAGCGAAGGTGTAATGTGCCCACAGCCCGGCGATAGAGGTTACGGCCAACAGGCCGCCCAGCACAGCCCGGATGAGGGCGGGCATCGCAGCCCCAGCCAGCAACCAGCCAAGCGCGATGGAATACATCAATGAGGCGGGCAGGAGGGCGCGTTGAATGTAAACGGGCTGATAGAGTGAGGCAAGGAACAATAGCAAAGGTGTGCCGAAGGCGAGAGCGAGGAGCCATATGGCTCTGGCCTCACCCTCCGGGGGTGAAGCCCGCCACACCAACATCAACGGCAACACAATTGCCGCAAACAACGCCAACCCCAGTAGGGGCAACCCTTGTGGTTGCCCACCCCGTGCCACCGCCTCCTCGCCGGCGTGATACACCAGCGCCGTCTGTAACAGTGTCACAAAGTCAGGCCGCGTCACCCAATAAGCCTGGCGCAGTTTGGCGAACTGTCCCGGCAGGTTGAGGAACCACGGCAACCACAAGGCGAACGCCACTGCGCCCGCCGCCGCCACCTTCGCAAACACCTTCGGGCGCGGCAGGGTGCTGAGGCCGAAGGCCAGCAAAAAGAAAGCGGCGAGATTCTGCATGTATATGGCGAGGGCGGCGCTGATAGAAAGGCCGAGCCAATCGCGCATGGCCGCTTCGCGTCGCGTATAGCGTTTCGCGGTGGCGCGCAGGAAGAACAGGATGACCAGCGAGCAGAACAACGCCAGCGGCGCGTACATGCGAGTCTCTTGCGAGTAGTAAACGTGGAAGGGTGAGAGGGCGACGACGAGCATCCCGGCAGAGGCGGCCCAACCGTTGAACAAGTGCCGTCCAATGGCGTAAGCCGTTGCCACCGTGAGCAACCCTAAAAACACCGACAGCAGTCGCACTGCAAACGGCAATTGTCCAAAAATCTGCATCCAGCCATTGAGGGCGGTGTAATAAACAATCGGGTGAACGTCCGAGGCTGCGCCCGCGACTGGCGTGAGCGTCCCGGCCAGCATCGCCCGAAAACCTTTTTCGGCGAACAGAACGGCAAAGGCTTCGTCGTACCACAACGGGCGCGTGTTGAGGGCAATAAGGCGAAGCGCAAAAGCGAATAACAAAATGCCAAACGGCAACCTCTTACGGCCCACTCGCCACCTCGTAAATCGTCACCGACTCGTTGGCAAAGGCCTGTCGCAAAAAGTCCGGCGGCGCAAAACTACCAAGCTCTTGTTCAGCCGGCCCATAGAATACGTAGCGGCAACCGCACTCGACCAACAGCACCCGCCGTTCATCGTCGGTCATCGCCCCGCTAAAAAAACTTTCCACGTTGGCGGTCTTTGTCTTGTACTCAGTCGTCTCAAACGGGTGGCCCAGATACACCCGGTGCCCGATGCGGGCCGGGATGATGCTTCCCGCTCGCTCCGCCGAGAACACCGTGTCTTGCCAATCAGAGTTTGCGCCAAGCCAATCAACTGCGTTGATCACATTTACCGAGTCGAACAACTTGGGCGAACGGGTAATGCCTAGCAGTGCGCCGCCAAAGGCGACATACAATGACGATTGCAGGGCAAACACAACTGCCAGGGTGAGGACCAGCCCGCGCGCCCGGCGGTGGGGGTAGCCGACTCTTGCCAACCACCGCCTCAGTCCATTCAACCGGCGCAGGCCGGGTAAGAGTCCGTTGCCCAGGCCAACGGCGGCCAAAACGGCCAACGGCCCCATCACGGCTTCAGTGAAGCGGCGCTGAAACTGAGTCGGCAAGTAGATCAAGATCATCGCCCCGATCACCCACGTCAACAGCAACCGTGCTTCACCCGACTCGCGTCGGGCCAGCCGCCACGCGCCCCACACCGCCAGCGCCCCTGGCAGGCCCAGGCCAAGCAGATAATAAATTGGCGAGGGTGAAGCAGTGATATTTTGCTTTGAGAAACTTTGCCATATCGGGTGGCTGAACATGATGGCCGAGTAGATGAGCAATGGTATTTGGGCAACCGCTAACACGGCCAATGCGACGAATTCACGCCACACAATTCTTCGCTGGCGCGCCCAGCCCCAAACCACATAGCCAGCTAACGCCGTGTCCACGATGAGCGGCGCAAAAGGTTGAATGGCCTCAGCCAACACCGCCGTGATCACGCCAACTGCCAGCCAACGCCACTGCCCGGTCTGCCAATGTTCGAGAAACGCCAGCACTGTCGTCCACAGCAACGCAAACACCGCCGAGAAATGCGGGAAGACCATCAGGCTGAAGAAGCCGTAGAGGTCAATCAACCAAAAATCAATCGGCGACACTTCAGGGTCAGGTTGCCAGCCGGAGATCAACATGATCCACCCCAACCCGGAGCCGAGGGCAAAAAACAAAAACGCCGCCCGGCGCAGAGTTACCGGCCACAGGAAGCGGGCCGCAAAGGCGTACATCGTCAACAACGCCCACAGCCCGAACAACCAGCGCGTCACTTCGTAAAGCGCCCCAGCCGACAGCGGCAATAAGCGTCCGGCTTGCCCGACGGCGATATAAAACGTTTTGACGTAAGCCGGAGGAATTTTTTCGGAGGAATGCAGAAGCGGATATTGCCACGAGCCGCGCAAGCCGGTTTGAATGCTGGCCAGGTGCACGCTGTAGTCGGGCCGGTCGTACACTGCGCCGTTGAAAATTTGCTCCGGTGTTTGGGCAACGTAACCGGCAATGATCGGGGCCGACGACAACAGCAGAACTAACAAACTGGCGGCGACTGCCCACGTCCACTCGACACGGGTAATGCGACTCATCAGCGCACCCTGTAAACGACAATCGGCCCATAGGTCGTGTCGGCCACAGGCAGTTCGGCCACCAGCTCCAAACTGCGCTCGCCAAAGAAGGGGCTGAAGCTGTTCCAAATGTAGTCATGATGATCGATCAACAGCGTGCCGCCTCGCGAGGCAAAATAATCCAATAGTCGTTTCTCGCGCCGCGCTTCAATCGCGCCCCAGTCCACCAGCCCGTCCAGGTTGATCACCCGGCGGCCACTGTAATAGGCGTAAATCCCGGCGTTGAACGCGCCCACAGTGTCGTCGGGCGAGGTGTTCGCCGCCAGCCACTCTGCGCCCGCCACCATGTCGGCCTGCCACTTCGGCCCCGGTTCGTTGATTGTTTTGATCATCTGGGCAATGACGACGACGCCTATCCCGATCCAGATCCAAACCGCCAGCCGCTTCCCCAACGCCGTCGCAAACCCGGCCACTGCCGCCGGGCCAACCGCCAGCGCGGTTCCCCAGGCCAGCGGCACAAAGTACCAGCCGCGCGGATACCAGCGCACAAACGTATGAATGAGGATGATGAGCAACGCGCCGACGACCGGAAGCCAGAGGAAGTTAGAGTTGGAGTTGGAGTTGGAGTTAGAGTTAGAGTTAGAGTTAGAGTTTCGTAAGTTGAGAATCGCGCTCGCCACGAATGCGATGATAGCCGCGCCTGGATAAATGATGGCATTGCGAAGGCTGACGTTGATGATTGGGAAGAGCAGGCTGTTCCACAGCATCGCCGGATCGCTGTTCTGGATTGTGTAGGCAACCAGCGACGGAATTGCCACGCCCGACGACTGGGCTATCGTGCCTAACCGCAGTTGGCTCCAGATGAACCACGGGGCAACGACCACAACAGCGGCAATACCTGCAATTACGCCGTTTCGCAAAACCTGGCGGCGAAGCGTGTCAACGAACATCGGGCGGATAAATAGATCAAGCCCCAACACCGCTACAATCACGCCCAGGTCACTGCGAGCCAGCACGGTCAGCCCGGCCAGCACCCCAAAAGCCACAGTTCGTCTTGTTGTGAGCGATTCGCGTGCGATCTGCCACGCCGCCACGCACGCCGCTAAGGCCAACATGGCCAGCCCTGTTTCCAGCCCGTTGATCGACTCCACGATGGCGCGAGGGTTGAAAAGGTACAACGCCGTTGTGATCATTGCCGAGTGGGAGCGGTACGCGTGTCTTTCGCGGGCTGTGCCTTCAACCGCGACCGACCGCCAAGCCACCCACCCGGCTAACACCCCCGCCGCCGTGTCGCAAATCGCGCTCAACGTCAGCGCCAGGTGCACCGGCAAGTCGCCTTGCGGCAGTGCGCCAAAGATCGGAGTCAGGGCCAGCGCCCACAGCGGATGAAAGCCGTTCGTCGGGGCCACGCCGTCGAAGGTGGCACCCAGTCCGGCGGCGAGGTGGCGGGCAATGACAAAATAGATGAAGGCATCGTCGGGCAGAGTGTGAGCGACCATGTGCCGCACCGGTAACCAGGCCATCGTCAGCCGCAAGGCCAGCCCGGCCGCCACAAGTGCAACGAAGCGTTTAGTGATCATCTTGCCGGGTTGCGATAGACGGCGAACTCGCCTGCTTGAAACGCCAACGGCCACGTTTCGGCCTCGTGCATCAAGTCGGCCACGCCCGGCATGTTGGGCGCGCCCCAATTGCGCCAGATGCGATCCACGACGACGAAGCGGGCCTGGGTGTAGCGCGCGTCGAAGGCAAAGCGGCCTGCCGGAATGCCTGCCGGGAACGACATTGTAACTCCGCCGTCGGCGGCAAGGGCCTGTTGAAAATCGGCTGTGTGGGTATGAAAGAGCCAGGCTACTGCCGGTGAGGCGATGACCACATCATCGGGGCGGGTGTTGCGATTGATAAATTCGGCGGTTAACCGGGCCGAGGCCGGGTCAATCAGCGCCGCCTCAATCGCCGTTTTGAATCCGGTCTGCACCTGAGCGGCGGTGAGAAATGTAGAGGCGATGAGCGGCCCGACGATGATGAGGAACAGCCCTAACGCCGGGATTGCGGCTAGCAGTCGGGCTTGCGGCCAGCCTCCCTTACCCCACCCCCACTGCTGGAAGAGATCGGCCAGCCCGTCGCGCAAAGTTTGCAGCACATGGGGCGCGCCGTAAAGGATCAGCGAAGCGACGCCCAGCGCCACAAACGGCAACAACGGGATGAGGTAGTAAAAGCTCAAGCCGGAGAGTCCGGTCGTCGTCCGGGTCAACGAGAACAGCGGCAATAGCAACAGCAACAAATTCAACCGGCCCCACCGGCGTGGCTTGAGCACGAACAGCCCGACGATGGCGGGCGCAAGCCAGTAATCGCGCGCCAGCAGTAAAGCGAGATTGACTACGGCGAACGGCAGTTGAGCGATGAGCGGGATCGTTCCGAGCGAAAAAAAGATGAAGCGCAAGTCAAACAGAAACGCCTGCGGCGCGACGGCGAGCATCACGGCGATGTATAAGCCGAACGGCGCGGCCACAAGCGGCAAGCTCCAGGACAAATCGCGCCAGCGCCGAGCCGAAACGACAATACTGAACGGCAGGACGAAGCTGAGGATCATCACATCCGAGATCGCGCCCAGGCCAATTGCCACCGCCGCCAGGGCCAGCCAGGCGCGGCTCGTGTTTTCCAAGTACAGCCACAGTCCAAGACAGACCAACAGGGCCAACGGGGCGAGCAGATTGTACGAGAAGCCGAGGCGGCTGTATAAAACTGCGTCGGGATAAATGGCGAGGGTGAAAGCGGCCAGTAGAGCCAGCGCCGGCCCGTGCGCTTTGCGCGTCACAAGATACAGCAGGCAGACCGATAGCACTCCAAGAACGCCGGTCAGGCCGCGCAACGTAGCAATGCCCGCGCCCCACACTCGAAAGACTCCGGCCAGCAAAAGATGGAAGAGCGGCGGCCTGGCTACAATCAACGTGGATTGGGTGAGCGCCAATGATTGGGCGCGGCCCTCCATCAGGTTCATGGCAATGTCAATGTGCGTACCTTCGTCGCTGTACCAGCCCGGATTGTCGGCGCGGTTTGCCAGCCGCAAGGTGGCGGCCAGAGTCAGAATAAGCCCCAAGATAAAGACTTCGGCAACATGAAGCCAAATGCGCTTGTTTGCTTCTGTTGCCATCTATTTTCCAATCACCACAACGGCCGCGCCAGTGAACGTGTATGGCCGCACCGGCACAGCCGGGTGCGCCTTCAGCCAATGCACAAAAAAGTCCGGCCCTTCGGTCAGCGGGTCAAACGGGGCCGGCTTGCTCAATGCTTGCGCCGTCTCGTTCTTCACCGGGCTGGGCACGATGAAAAGGAACGGGCCTTCGGCAAGTCGCTCCGAAAGTTCTTTCTCATTGCGCGCAAACTCGAATTGCACTTTCGTGGCGATATAGGGCAAGATGACGACGACGCTCTGCGGATCGGACAATCCCACCGGCAACTGCTCTGCCTCCACAATGCGGGCCACATCACGCCACTGCTGTTTGACGAAAACCGGATCGCCGTAAATCCGCAGTGATCCCCCAGTGAGGCCGACGACGAGAATGGCGGCCAGCGCCCCGCGCCACACCTTCGGCAACCCCATCAACCCACAGCCCAACAACAAGCCCGCCGGCACCATCGCCGGAAAAAAGTAGCGGTCGGCATACGATGGCTGGCGGAGCGAGAACAGCCAGGCCGTCGCCACCGGCAATAGCATCCACCACAGCAGAAGATGCGTCATCCTCGAGCGGCGGCGCAAATACGCGCCCCATCCGATCAGCGCCGTCAAAATCACAACGCCGATTGCCATCGGCACGCTCCACGTCGTCGCGTCGCCGCTGAAAAAGTTCCACAATGTTTGAAAGGGCATGAAGGGATTAACATTGGGGATCCACCAGTTGGCCGACAACAACCGCTTTTGCGACAGAAAGAGGCTGACCCACGCCAGCACCGGCAACACGGCGATGGCCTGCGCGAACGCCCAGCGCCGGAACAGAGTCGGCTGGCGGCGAATTTGCGTAAGTGAATACACCGCCTGCGTGTACGCGAACAACGCCGAGAGATAGTGCGTAACGTACCACGCCATGCTGGAGAGGATCAGCATCAACCAGCCACGCCCGCGCTCCGCCCGCCAGAAGCCCCACAGCGCCAGCGCCGAGAAGAGCAGATACAGCGCATAAGGCCGCGCGTCGCGCGAATGCCACACTGCGTAAGGCGACAATGCAATGAGGGCCGCGGCCAGCACACCCACCCACGCTCCGGCCAGCGCTTTGCCCAGCCGATAGACAACCGGGATGGTGATCAACCCGACGAAGACGCTCGGCAGGCGCAAGCCGAACTCACGCACGCCGAAGAACGGCGCGCACAGCTTGCCCACAACGTAATAGAGCGGCGACACATCGCTGAACTCGGTCAACGCCAGCCATACTGAGTTCCAGGTGGTGTTGACGATCCAGCCCCAGCTATACGCTTCGTCGAGCCAAAAACTGTCGTGCGCCAAAGCGTGAACGCGCAAGAAGAAACCGGCTAATAGAAGCGCCAGCAACGCGCCATAAATCATCAGGCGCTCTGAAATAGAAGCGCGCCCCAGCACTGCATCTTGCATTGCCATTGCCTGAGATTCTCCATAACAACTCGCGTAATTCACAGCTACTTTTCGCCAATCACAATCAAGGCGAAGCCGGTGAACGAATGAATTTCTAACGGCGCGGCCGGGTTGTTGGCGAGCCATTGCCGGAAAAACGGCGGCCCTTCCGTCCGCGGCTCGAATGGAGCCGATTTGCTCAAGGCATGCGCCGACTCGTGCGGGCTGCGGAGCACCAGCACGAACGGCCCCGTGGCGGCTTGCCGTGATAACTCGTCTTCGGTGCGCGTCAACACATACGTCGGCGAGATGTACGGCGAGAGAGCCAATGGCGACTCCGGGTCGGGGACGCTGACCGGCAACCCTTTGGCCGCGATCATCTGCGCCCCGCCCCGCCAGTCCTCTTTAGCAAACTTCGGGTCAACAGACAGCCGCGCCGACGCAAATAGCAACCCGCCCACCGTCAACATCACGCTAACCCGCCGCGCCCAGCCCGGCAATGACAATATTCCAATCGCAACCAGTAATGCCACTGAAAGAATTGCCGGTTCAAAATAGCGATCGACATACGACGGTTTACGCAAAGAGAAAAGCCACGCCGTCGCCAGCGGAAGAACCAGCCACCAGGACAGCAGTTGCGCTTGAGAGGAGCGCGACCGCGCCCCCCAGGCCAGCAGTCCCAACAGAACCAGGCTACCCACAACCACCGGCGGTGACGGCTGCGCCGCGTCGCCGCTGACAAAATTCCACAAGGTCTGTAATGGCGTGAAGAGGGTGGCCGCCGGAATCCAGTCCATCGCCGAAATCAACCGCCGCTGAGAGAGAAAGGCAATCACCCAAACCGCAGCCGGGGCGACGGCGGGCAGTTGCGCCAGCGACCAGCGGCGCAAGAGCGCAGGTTGGCGGCGTAGTTGGGTAAGGATGTAAACCGCCTGCGCATAAACGTAGAGAGCCGAGATGTAGTGGGTAATGTACAAGGCCGCGCTCGCCAAAATATAGAAGGCCCAACCGCGCCCTCGTTCGGCTCGCACGAATCCCCAAAGCGCTAGCGCCGACAAAAAAAGATACAGGCCGTAAGCACGCGCTTCGCGCGCATACCACACGGCGAATGGCGAGAAGGCGACGAATGCCGCCGCCGCCAACCCTACCCGCCGATCAAACAGCGCCTGCCCCAGCCGGTAAACAACCGGGATCGCCAACCAGCCAAAGAACGCGCCCGGCAGTCTCAGCGTGAACTCGTTCGCTCCGAACACGGGCAGAATCAGCTTCGTCAGCACGTAGGACAGCGGCGAGACGTTGCTCCAGTACAGCATCGCGCCCCACACTCCGGCCCAATCGTGGCTTACGATCATGTCCCACGTATATGCCTCATCCAGCCAAAGACTCTGCCGCGCCAGATCGTGAAAGCGCAGAAAGAAGCCGGCGAGCAAAATGGCGAGCAAAGCGTATTGCGTGTTGCGCGTTCCGTTCATTGACCCATTTTCACAATCACCACGGCTAATGAGTCAGAATATCGCACTGCCCAGCCCGGCGTTTGCCGCAGTTCGCGCGCCAGCGGCGAGTTGGCCTCGACGACCACCAGGCGGATGCCGTGTTCGGCCAGCGTCTTCTCCCAGCCGGGTTCAGCCAAATAGGTCTTCAGATACTCGTTCAGAAATTCGTCGTCGTATAAGTCAGTGCGGCCATCCACGTAGACTGGCACATCGCGCAACGCCCACACCAGGTAGCCGCCAAAATTATATGAATTAAACATCTGACCGGGCGTTGGGTTTTGTTGGAGATAGTTGGCCGCGCCGACCGGGGAAACACGGGCAACCGCCTCCAACGTGGTGGCCGGGTTCAACGGCAGGGCTGTTTTCAACAAAGCGGCGGCAACTACCACGATCAGCAATGCCCAGTTCAAAGCCGCCAACCGGCGCGGCGGCGGCACTGTCGTCTCGACAATCTTCAACTTTGGGAATCGATCTTGAAGTTCGGCAATCGCCGAGTCGGCGTGGCGCATGAGGATGGGCGCGGCGACGACGGCGAACACGGCGATGTTGCGCCCGGCCAGCAGAGCCAGCGCGCTGAAGGCGGCAAAGAGCAGAAAGTCGGTCGCGTCCAGCAGGCGGCGTGAAAGCCCAACCGCGCCAAACGTAGCCAGCCACATCACAATAAACACTTGCGCATCGCGGCTGTGAAAATTCGGCGACTGCCACTCCTGGATATAGTTTTGCAAAACACCAATGGACACCGTCCGGAACGGATACAGCCACATCTGCGGGCCGTAAGGATTGACCAACACCGCAACCGCGCAACCCAAGCCGGAAGCGCCAAGCCAGACAACCGGTTTCCAGCCGTCATTGCCACGAGCGAACGTGAATTTGATTGCTTCGCCCGTTAACGTCATCGCCAGCAAAATGAATCCAATCGCGAAGCCACCATGCAAGTTCACCCAGGACAGCATGAGCAGTGGCAGGAGCCACAAGCGGTTGATGTTGCGCCAGCGGTAGAGATGCAGAACATAGCCGAAAATGGCGGCGAGCAACATAGAGACAATTTGTGGCCGCGCCGACCAGTACACCGCCGAGGTGGCCACCGCCAGCACAATGGTGAAGGCTCGCAAGTACGATCCGCCTTCGCCGGAATGATAGACGAAGAAGAACGTCAACCAGACAATGAGCGCCGTTGCCAAATTCAGCCCGCCAAAGCCAAAAGCGCGAAAGACGAGCGCCATCGGAATCTCCGACAGCCACGAGTGGTTGACCCACGGCGCCCCGGCGCGGGTGTGAGAAAACGCATCAAAGTTGAGCAGGCGGCGGTTGTCCAGCATCCACTCCCCGGCGCGCAAATGCCAGAAGGTGTCCGAGTCCACAGCCACGCGGGCGGCCATGGCCAACAGGCCGATGAAGAAGATGAGGGTTGCCAATCGGCGGGTGGTGAGAGTCACGGCGATGCCCCCTGGCTGGTTTGACCCAGCCCGATCTCTTCAGGCGCCACTTTGTGCGACAGGTTGTAGAAAATGTGAAAGTCGCCAATCGTCGTCTCGCTGAACATGACATTGAGGGCGGCAAACTCAGAACGAAGCCGCTCATCAAGCGGCGGGTGATTGGTAGTGATGTAGGCCGCCCGGGGGGCGGCGGCCACTGCCGCCGTGTAAGGCGGGTAACGATCATCGCGAGTCGTGTGCTTGAAATCCAGATGATAGGGCAAAGCCGCCGAGCAGAGGATCGTTTCATTGGAAAGAAAGGCGATTGGAAACGTTACCCAGTAATTGCTGTAGCAGTGGGTCTCGCCGTGTGCTTTTAGGAACTCAATCACCGCCGGCAAGTCGCGCTGGTCTACCTGGGCCACTTCGTCAAACTGGGTGGTGAAGCCAGGCGGGAATGTGAGCATGGAATCAATATTGCCCCAAAGGTTGAAGAGCAAGGCAAAGGCCAGCAGTGCAACGGCGGCGCGTGGATATTCGCGGCGGACACGGTTCAACAAGTCGGCGACGAACAAAGCAAGTGGCGCGGCCAGCGGCAAAAAATACCGCCCCGATGGGTCGGCTCCGAATGGGGTGACGATGAAAGCGGCGACGACGGTGACGCACACACCAAGCAGAAGCGCCCGCTTCCAATCACGCAAGCCCAACCTCGCCGCCCGCCCGACAGCGCCCATGAACAACACTAACACCACTGGAGCAAGCGGCAGGGCCAGCCAGCGCACCGCCCACGGCGGGCGAAGGCCCATAATAACCGGCAAGCCCAACACCACGAAGCTGAACAAGTGCAGCAGCGGCCCGCCGGACGCGCCCGCAATCGCCGACCCGCCCAGCTCGCCGAGGGTCTTCGCTCCAAACAATGTGGCCTGCCACCAGGGCGCACTACCAACAACAAAGCCAATCATCGCCCAGAGATGATTCGCCGCAAAAGCGCGAAGAGAGAAAAACTTAGCGTCCCTGGCGTCTTCGCGGTTGAGAAAGGGCACAGCGAATACAATTCCAATCGGCGCGAGATACACCCCCAGTAAACCAAACGCCCAAAAGCCAAACCCGGCCAACACCCCAAACAACAGCCACTCAACGTGGGAGCGGGTTGAGTGGGAGCGGGTCGCGTGCTTTTCGCGGGCTGTGCCTGTACCCGCGATCCCTTCCCGCAACCGAATCGTCCACAGCAATAACACATTCCCAATCAACAGCGTCTCGCCATAACCGCCGAGTGTGGCTGTCGTGTACAGAGTCGCCAGCGCCGTCGGCACGGCCAGCAGAAACACGGCGGCAGTCGCCGTCCAGCGGTCGGCAAACACCCTCAGCCCCAGCAAATAAGCGGTGGCAACCGCGCCAAGATACAGCCCGCCCTGAACGACGCGGACCGCCAGCACAGTCTGGCCGAAGAGTAAAAACGCGCCTGCAACCAGCCAGGCATCCAAACTACCCAGATACGCCTGCCCGTAAAAAAACACCGGGCGCTCGCCCCCCAAAATGTGCCGCGCCATCAACGCCACCACCGCTTCGTCGGCGTTGAACGGCAGGACATCCAACGCCAGGAGGACAATCTTCAGCCCGGCGGCCAGGGTCAGCGCCACCCACAAACCAATATTGTCTCGTATAATCGCTCGCATGGCCCGGACAGGAAACCCGACTCTGACGTTTGTCGTTCGCGCGCTTTTCGCGGGCTGTGCCTCACGTTTGACGTCTTATGCACTCCCCCTGCTTATATTTCTTCTTGCCCTCTTCCTCCGCCTCCTGCCCGGCGAGCGCGTGGTGGACGATGCCTACATCACTTTTCGCTACGCCCGCAACCTCGTCAGCGGCCTGGGCTTCGTCTACAACCCCGGCGAGCGAGTCATGGGAACTACCACGCCGTTTTACACTTTGCTCATGGCCGGGCTGTCATTCATCTTTCGCACCCAAAACTTTCCGGCCATTGCCCTGTGGGTCAACGCCCTGGCCGACGCCGCCACCTGCGTCTTGCTCGTCCATCTCGGCGAAAGGTTGAGCGGGCAACGGCGCGTGGGCGTCGCCGCCGGACTATTGTATGCAATAGCCGCCTTCAGCGTGACGTTTGCCGTCGGCGGCATGGAAACGTCAATCTACGTCTTGCTGATCACCCTCACCGCCCTGCTCTACTTGCGTGGGAGCGCGCGAAGCGTGCATCCGCGACCGGCATCCCCGGCACTGGACATCGCGGTTTCAAACCGCTCCTACTATCCATTCCCTTGGTGGGCTGTCACTGCCGCCCTTGCCCTCCTCACCCGTCCCGACGCCCTCATCTTCCTCGGCCCGCTCTGGCTGGACTTCAGCATTCGCTGGCTCAACTCACTTCGGAACACACCTCACGTTTTACGTTTGACGTTTGGCAAGTTCCTCAAGCCGCTCTTTATCTTCGTTCTGCCCTTTCTTCCCTGGCTCCTCTTCGCCACCTTCTACTTTGGCACGCCCGTCCCGCACTCCATCGCCGCCAAAAGCGTCACCTATCAACTCCGGCCTGAAGAAGGCTTGGTGCGCCTTTGGCAACATTACAGCACCCCCTTCGTCGAAAACGCCACCTTCGAGAAACTGCCCTTCGGCAATTTCTGGCCTCTGCCGGGCATCATCCTTTATCTTTCGCTCTACCTGATCGGCTTTCTAGCGTTTGCCCGCCGCAACTCACGGGCCATCGCCATTACCGCTTACCCCTGGCTCTACTTCGCCACCTTCGCCATCGCCAACCCGCTCATCTTCCGCTGGTACCTCACCCCGCCTCTGCCGCTGTACTTCATCGGCATCCTCGGTGGCGCATCGCGGATAGTAGATAGTCTATCGCGCGTTGCCTTACTCAAGCGTCTGTCAGTTGACGTTTCACGTTTCGCGTATTACGCCGTCACTGCAATCTTCCTTTCCTTCTCCCTCCGCGCCTGGGCCGTCACCCCCGATCACGGCCCCAACCGCCCCGCGCCCGACATGGCCTGGTTCAAGCTCGAACAGCTTTACGCGCAAGTAGGCAAGGAACTTGCGCCGCACGTTACGCCGCAAACCGTCATCGCCGCCGGTGACATCGGCGCGCTCGGCTACTTTTCCGGCGCACGCATCCTTGACACCATCGGCCTCATCTCACCTGAATCCGTACCCTACTATCCTCTGCCACACGAGCAACTCGTCATCAACTACGCCATCTCCGCCGACCTCATCGCCGACCGCCAGCCCGATTACGTCGTCTTCCTCGAAGTCTATGGCCGCCGGACTTTGCTGGCCGATCCGCGCTTCCTGGCCGATTATACGCTCCAGCAAAAAATCGCCACCGACATTTATGGCAGTGACGGCATGCTGATTTACCAAAGGAAGAAGTAAGAAGGATAAAACTTCATCCTTTCTTTCTTGCGTACGCGGTAAATAAATCCAACGTATTGATGGGCACGGGCCACTCAGCCAGGTTCAGCTTGCCCACCAGCCACTCCACTGGCCTGCCTAGCAACGGCCCAAACGCCGCGCTCACCCGCCCGGCCAGGTAACCCAGCCGCAAATACCGCCCCTGCGTGTGATCGCCCGCGTACTCAAACCCGGCCTTCTCCAACATCGCTCTGAGCGTCGCCCGCGAGAAAAACATCAGGTGCATCTCCATCAGAAACGGCCAGCGCTCGCCCATCACCTGCGCCGTCAGACTGCCAATGTCAATGGTGTGAATGACGATCACCCCGCCCGGCCTGAGCAGGCGAAATGCATGCTTCAACTCGCAAAGCGGATCGTCGAAATGCTCGATCACGTCCCACATCGTAATCACCTCAAAGGACTCGTCGGGCCAGCCGCCGCTTGCCAGAGTCCCCTGTTTCACCTCCAACCCGTGTTGCCGTGCGTGCCGCGCCGCCCACGCCGACGGTTCAATCCCTTCGGCGGCCCACCCGGCCTCCCGCGCCACTTCCACGAACACCCCCACGTAAGCGCCCACATCCAACAGCCGCCGCCCGTTCGGCTGGCCCGCAATCCGGTGAAGCGGCTCCAAATGTTTGCGAAACGTGATCTCACGCCCTTTGCGCTCCTGCAAATATAACGGGTCTTCTACCAGCTCGTAAGCCTGCAAAACATCGGTCGCCGCGCCGCGCGGGTTGGCGCACACCAGCCCGCACTGCTCGCATTGCACAATGCGATAGTGCCGGCCGTAATCGGGCGAGGTGCAATTAAACGCCGACCCGGCCTTCACCTGATGCGCTTCCGGCAATGTAGCTGGATACAACTCACGGCTCTTCTCCGAGCCGCACAAATTACAAGAGACAAGTTTCATGATGCTTTGTTGATCGCTTCCTTGTAAACTGCTTCAAATTTTTCTACTGTTTCCGGCCAGTCAAATTTGGCGGCGCCGGCCCTGGCCGCCGCGCTCAGCCGTCCCCGCTCGTCTGGTGGCAGCCTCAACACCTGAACCAACGTTTGGGCGGCAGAGTCGGGTTGACCGTAGTTGGCCAGAAATCCGTTTTGCCCGTCCATGATCACCTCCCGAAACGCCTCAATCTCGTTCACCACTGGGATCAGCCCGGCGGCCATCGCTTCAAGCAAAGCCAGCCCGAATCCTTCGTAAGTGGCCGCGCTCAGGAAAATTTCTGCCGCCGCAAGCTCGGCTCGCAAGCTGGAGTCGTCAATCTCGCCCGTCCAGCGCACTGCGTCGGCGATGTTCAGAGCGGCGGCCTGCTGTTCAAGTTCGGGGCGAAGGTGGCCGTCGCCAATCACCACAAGGGTGAGGCCTGGCTGAAGCTCGCGGGCACAGGCGAAAGCGCGCAACAGCGCGGGCAAGTTTTTGTTTGGAGCCAGACGACCAACAGTAATCAGCCGCCCCAGTGTAGGTCGGCGCTCCACTGCCGCAAAAGCCGGGTAGTCAATCGCATTATCAATTCTCACTGCGCGGCCAGCGTAAGGCGCAAACTTTCGTTCGTCGCTGGCGCTGTTAGGGACGACTGTGGCCGCCTTCAGCGAGCGCCGGGTGATCAGGTTGAAGTACATTCGTTTGAATGCAGCGTAATCGGCAGTGTGAAAGAAGCCGCCGTGGGTGGAGACGACGAGCGGGCGGCGGTGAATGAATCGGGTGGCGGCCAGAGAATCCAAAAAAAAGTCGGTGTTGTGAATGTGAACGACGTCAAAGTGTTTGACCAGATTCAGCACTCCTGGGGCCACAAAAAAGAGCGGCCCGCCCACGAAGGGCAAACGGTGAACGGCGAGGCCGTTGACCGTCTCGTGGCGGCTCAACCGGGTTGGCTTGCGCCAGCACTGGTCGAGAGTCGCCACGTCCACCATGTGCCCTCGCTCTCTGAGTCGCGTACCCAATTCAGCTACAAATCGTTCCACCCCGCCCAGGCACGGATGGAATTGGCGGCAGAGGTGTAGGATGTTCATGACTGGCGCCCCGGAATAAAAACAAACGGCGGGTTCTTCAACTTATTCTCCGCCACCAGTCAAAAACAGCCCAGGTCACCAGTCCAGCCAGACTCGCCAATGAAATTGGCCAGCCGATAGTCCAGCCCAGCGGCCAGTAGTGAAGCATCACTTCGTGTTCACCTGCCGTGAGGGCTACGCCGAGCAAAGCGCCTTCAACTCGTTCGACCGGGCGTGGTTCACCGTCCACCTTTGCCCGCCAACCGGGTAGCCATGTCTCACTCACGATCAATTCAACATTTTCAGTTGACTGCACGCGCACCTGATAGATTCCCGATTCGCGTTTAACAATCTCAGCCGTGCCAGCGCCGGAAGGCTGTGTTCTGGCCCTCGCCTGCCAGAGCAAGTTTTCATACACCGCCAGTTCGCCTTTGAGCACCAATTTGAAGTTCTTGCCTGCCAACGGCTCCGAACTAAGCACATAGCGCACGTTCAATGCGCCCAACCGTGCCGCGTCAGGCACGGCGGCGTGAACTTTATCAGTGAGGCACGGCGGGATGGCTGTGGCATAACCGATTTTGCCGCAGCCAGCCGCTTCGCGAATGGCGTTCACGGCGTGCCCGATCTGAAACGCCAACAATCCCTCCAACGACTCAACTCCACGAGCCGCCGCAATCGAGTATGGCAGATCGCCAGCAGGTGAGTATATGCGAAAAATGCCCGGTTGTGCGGAAACAAAATCGAGAGCCGGGGTCGAGCGCAAGAAAACATCTTGCGGCTGGATGAGGTTAATCTGGTCGGCGGCAACCGGCAGGAGATCGAGCAACAAGATCGGGATAAGCGCCCATTGAAAGGCATGGGTGCTAAGGCGCTTCGCTAACCAGGTCCAGCCAGCTATTACTAACACTGCCGCCGACATCATTTGAAAAGCCAGTATTGCGTGCCATTGCCGAAAGAAGGCCAGGTAACCAATCAACACCGCGCCGCTGACGACAAAATATAAGACTGCCATCCGCAATAACCGCCGCCGATGCTGTTGCAATGTTTGGCGAAAAGCATCGGTGAGGCGGTCTGCGCCAAACCCGGCCAATACAGCCATTGCCAGCCCGCCAAAAAACCATAGCCGTGTCGGGACACGCAATAGCCGAAAGCCGGGGATGAGGGCGAAGGCTAATCCAAAAAGAGGGGTGCTCAGGCCGACCGCGTAAATCAGCGCAAAGGCGGCCAGCAAGCCAAAGAACCAAACTACCTTGTGGCCTTGTGCGCGCCAGCCAAGAATCCCTAACCCCAGCGGTAGCAAGCCAAGATACATCGTCCACTCAGGAAACTGGAAGGTGGAAGGAGCCAGGAGAGTGAGGAGCAGAGGCGGCGGCAGGGCGTAGAGGTTGGCATCGGCCAGGGTGAAAGCGGCGCGGCTGTTGTAAGGCAACAACTCAATCAGCGGCAACAACACCGCCGCCGCGGTCAACCCGAACGCAACCAGCCACACCACGTAAACCAACACCAGTCGCCCAACTTGCTTCCACTGCGATTGCACGCGCCACAAAAGAGGCGCAATGTGCCAAAGCCAGAAGGCCGAACCGATCACGCCCATGTAGTAAGGTTGCTGAATGTGATTGGGCAACTGCATCGCCAGCGCCACCCCGGCCAGAGCCGCCGCCAACAACGAACCATCAAATGCCAACTTGAGGCCCAACAAAACGGCGGGGGCCCATGTCAACCCCCACACCACGCCCACGTGCCCGCCCGCCAGATGAGAAATGAGCTTGGGCATGAAAGCAAAGCTCAAGCCTGCCAACAAGGCCGCCGGGCGAGAGACGCCGTAACCGAAGCGCAGGAATAAAAATGTGAACAGCCCTGCCAGAAAAACGTGCAGGGCATCGATCAGATTGAATGCCAGCGCCGGCGGCAGAACCATGAAGAAAAGATCGAAGGGATACAAAAAGAGGGTGGCCGGGTCGCCCGCCAACGGCCTCCCCAGTGCCACCGACGAATCCCACAACACCCAATGGCCAGTCTTGAGGTTGGCGGCGTAGTTGATCAGGTCTGGCCAATGGCGATAGCTAATGTCGGAGCCAAGCCCTGAATGAGGCCAAACCAGAATGCCAGGTATGAGGAACGTCGGCAAAAAAAAGAGCGCGGTTACAATTGCCAAGAGCAGGATCGGCCCGCGATCCTGATCAGCCCAGCAGTGGAGGAGAGCTTGCAATCGGCTCATTGGCTGAAGCCGCGCCTACTTCTGAAAACGCGCCCGAACTTCGGCATTGTCAGGAACCAGCGTCAATAACTCTTCATAAATCTGTCTGGCTTTGATTTCGTTACCCATCGCCTTGTACCAATCCCCGCTTGCAATATATGCCCTGCCTACCGATCGGTAAAACGCGCCGGCGTCAACTAATGTGACCACCAGGGCCGCAAGAAATGCTGGCCAGCGCGGGGTAGCCTTCCAGTTGTCTTTTGAAGTATTATTCTGCCATGAACACTCACCGTCAGGCGTCGCCACATTTTACCAGCCTGCTGAAACTAGCCGCCACTTTCCTGCTTGTCATCTACATGCTCCTCATCGGCGGCTCGTTCGACGCCACGATCCGTTTCCGGGCGCAACTACTCAATGCCGTCGGAGCGACGATAATCGCCATCATCTGGTTGACGGCCCGACGGCGCGCCCGCCTCAACACGACCGGACTGGAACTGTCACTGCTGGCATTCGCCGCCAGCCAGTGGGTGGCCGCCGCCACCTCGGCCCAACCCCGCCTCAGCCTCGAAGCCGCCGTCAGCGCAACAGCGTGGATGACCGCCTTCATCATCGCTTGCGATCTGCTGATGCTTGGCTGGCAACGCGGCTATGTTCTCAACGCGCTCATCGTTGCCGCCGCCATCATCACCACTCAGGCCCTGTGGGAAGTAGCCGGCTGGTTCCTGCTGTGGGCGCGGCTGGAGCAAACGCCGCCGGTCGCCTTCCGCCTCAACGGCTTCCTCGGCCACTCCAATCTCACCGCCGCCGCCCTCAACCTGCTCTTGCCGCTCGTCATCGCCCGAACCTTGAACGCAAAAGGGCTTGTCGAGCGGCTGGCGCTGGCCGTGCTAGCCCTATCCATTCTTGTCACCGAATTTTTCTCTTCTTCACGCGCCGGGTGGATCGCGGGAGGAGCGGCTTTGGGCTTGATGGCTGTCTTGATCGGTTGGGCAAACCGGGAGCGCGTGGCTGGGTGGGCCGCTCTCTGGCAACGACAATCATTGGTTGCTCGCGCCAGCCTGATTGCGTTAGGCATCGGCGGCCTCATCGCTGGCGGCTGGCTACTGGCGCGTCAATCACAACACGCCACTCACAGCGCTCTTTTCGAGTCGCGCCAGATCTTCTGGCAACCCGCATGGCAACTCTTTCTCGCCGGCCCGCTCACCGGAACCGGGCCCGAACTTTACTCCTGGTTCTACCCGCGCGCCACGTCCATCCCGCCTGGCGAAGTCGTCCCACACGCGCACAGCCTGGTCTTTCAACTCCTCAGCGGCAGTGGCTTGCTCGGTTTTGCAGCCGCATTGAGTCTGGCAATTGCGGGCGGCCTCAAACTTTGCCGTCGCTGGCAAGACGACAGCGACAAGGTGATGACGGCAGCTCTCATTTCCAGCCTAGCTGGTGTCGTCGTCCACAGCCTGTTCGATTACTTCTTCGGTTCGCTGGCCTTCGTGTTTCTTCTGATAATGATCGGCGCGCTGGCCTTCACCCCTCCCCCTTCTCCCCGCCATGAAAAAGCTGGAATAAGGGCCGCCTGGCTGGCTCTGCCTCTGACTCTCATCATTGGATTCACCGCGTTTTCACTGCGCGGCGCGGCGTCGAACGATCAGGGTTTGCAGTTGGCCGCGCAAAACAAATGGGCCGAAGCCGCCGAAGTTTTTCAACAAGCCGCCACCGCCGACCCCGGCTTCACGTTGTATTGGGAACACACCGCCCAGGCCCTCACCCGCGCCGGGGAAACGGAGGCGGCCATCCCGTTGTGGAAACGGGTTGCCCATGATGATCCGTACTGGTCACTGTGGCCGGTCACACTGGCCGTATTAACGAATGATCCCGCTTCGATGGACTCTGCGTTGCGGCTCGCGCCAGACAGTTACCTGGCGACGTTGAACGCTGGCGCGCTGGCCGAATCCAACGGGGATGTTGCTACTACAGCCCGACACTATCAACAAGCCCTGACCCTCAACCCGTTTCTGGCCCACGCCCTGTTCTGGGAACAAACGCCCGCGCGCAAAAAGGCGCTCGCCGAATGGCAAGCCGCTCAGCCCGCCGACACCACGTCGTTAGCGCAAGGCTGGGCCGCGCTGGAGGCGGGCGACGCAGAACGCGCCGTCAAATTATTCGAGCAAGCTCGCGCCGAAAGCGCTCTGAGCAATCAGCCCTATCTCGGCCTTAGCCGCGCTTATTGGGCGCTAGGCGACGAAAAGCAAGCTGAACTCTTCTTACGCACCGGCCAGAATTTGCCGGTGTATTCCATCCGCGAGACCTTGGGTTTCAAGCTCTTGGAGGGTGACTGGCAGGTGGCGCACGGGGATCGTGCTGGAGCCAAACACGCTTACACAGAGCTGTTTAGCGCCTTCAACGAATATACTCTTGCCGGGCCTGGAACGTACGGCTACCCGTGGCGCAGTTGGGTCGTTTATCATCGTAGCGCCCTGCCTAGCGATCTGATTCCCCAACTTACCCGCGCCGACATCACCGCTGAAATAGATGCCCGTCTAGCGCAAGTGGCGCAGTGGCACATCGAGGACGACGAACGTGAAATCGGCTGTTATATTTTAGAGCGCGTCCGCCGTGAAGCGCCAATCTCTGCAAGCGGGAAACTCTGGGAGACGCTGTGCCGGTAACCTCAACTCAGTCTTTCTTCCTGTACTTGCAACCTCAGCCAGTTCGGCGCAAGATGCTTGCGATAGTAGCGCCACATGCTCTGCAAGTGATACCATGAATAATGGCTGAACAACTTTCGGTCGCTCACCGCCAAGTGATGATGCGTGAGGCGGGCCTCAGCCACGTAGACAACCTGCCACTCGGCCTGCCACGCCCGGTAGCACCAGTCAATATCTTCCACATACAAAAAAAAGCCTTCGTCCATCAAGCCAACGGTTTGCAAAAACTCGCGCCGGGTCATCAGGCACGCGCCCAGCATCCAGTCCACCTCGCTAGTGACGGTGTGATCGAAGTCGCTCATCAAGTGGCGGGCGTTTAGCGCCGAGTTCCACAGCCAGCGCCGCAGAGGTGTGCGGCGGGCGAGCACCGAAGACAATGTCGGGAAACGGCGGCACGACGGTTGAACCTGCCCGTCGGGAAAGACCAACTGCGGCCCACAAATCCCCACTCGCGGATGCGCGTCCATATAGGTCACCAGCGTCTCCAACGTTCCCGGTTGAACCGCCGTGTCCGGGTTGAGCAGTAACACATACCGCCCCCGGCACTGGCGGATGGCGCGATTGTTGTTGGCGGCGAATCCTTGCCGTTGCGTGTTGGCGATCAACTGTACCCAAGCATACTGGCGGACAATCTCAGCCGTGTTGTCGGTGGAGACGTTGTCCACCACAAACACTTCCAGCGTGAGTGAGTGCCGGTCAGGAGCCAACATGCTCAGGCAGGTGTCGAGATACGCGGCGTGGTTGTGGCTGACAGTGACGATGGAGAGGTCAGGACGGCTCATCTAAAGTTTGTCGAGCACGTGGCGGTAAATTTGCTCGGTCTGCTCGGCCAGCTTCTGCCAAGTGTAATGGGCCTGAACTTTGGCCCGCCCACGCTGGCCCATTTCGGCCCGCAAGCCAGGCTGTTCCAGCAAATAAATCAGCCGCTCGGCAATCGCGCCCGGAGTTGAGGGCGTCAGGAATCCATCCTGCCCGTCAGCAATCACGGCTCGCACAGCAGGAATGTCGCAACCGACGACCGGCTTGCCCATGCTCCAGGCTTCAGTGAAAACAGCGCCAAAACTTTCTTGCGTCGAGGGCAGGCAGAACACATCGCAGGCGGCCAGGGCATCTGTCTTTTCCTGCAACTCTACAGTATCCAGGTCGAGGACGCGCGAGTCGGCGACACCGGAGAACAGGCGCCGCGAGTGCGGAGTGCGCGGGCCGAGAAACACAAAGCGCGTCTCAGGGCATTGCCGCCACACGAGCCGAGTCGCCTTCAGCAACGCCGACACACCTTTGTAAGCGTACTTTTGTCCCAGGAATAGCACAACCGGATCATCGCCGAGGTTGTGCCGCGTCCGAAACCGCGCGCCGTCACCTTTCTCGGCCAGGATCGGGCCCATACCAGTGACGAACACGCGCCGCTCGTCCGCGCCCAGGGCGATGAGGGCTTGTCGTTCAGCTTCAGTCAACGCGATCACCGCATCCGCCTGGCGATAGAGATGGTGATAGTGGCGATGTAACCAGCCGCCCCAGCGTGGATGATGCACAGGAGTGAAGACGAACGGGACACCGCGTTCGCGCGCGATGTTGAATGAAGCGTAACTCAGGCCTTCACGCCCGATCCGGCAGTTATGAATCAGGTCGACGCCGCCGGCCCAGGGGGCGGCTTCGGAGGCCAGAGCGCCGGCGATGCGCTTCAAGGCCAGCCCCTGCGCCACATAATAGGCTAGCACCCACGGCACAAGGCGGTAACGCGCTTCCGGCGAGAGTGTGATTCGCTGAACCGGAATGCCATCCACCACGTAAGCGCGGGCCGGGTGAGGCGCATTCAGCGTCGTACCCAACAACCAATCAGTGCGGCGCTCGTCCCACTGAGTCACCACCTGTATCTGATGGCGCGAATGCAGTTCACGAGCTAGTTGGTGCATCAGCAACTGCGCGCCGCCAATGAACGGTGGGTAAGCGGTGAGGGTGAAGAGAAGCTTCATCCTTTTATTTCAAAACCGGCCAAGCCTCAACGCATGGACGCGTAGAAAGCCCGCCCTTTTGACCACAGTTTTTCACCAACAACTAAACGCACAACCCCTTTCAGTAGAACAAACAAGGCTTCCAATGAATTGGCCGGTTCAGCTTTCACCGCCTCATAAGCATTCATAACCGCGTCCCGATAATTCCTCGCCTCTGGCAGAATGTGGGTACGCGCGGCAAACAAGCGGGCCCGGCTTCGCGCCTGCGCCTTAGACAACAAACCATTACTAGCGGAATCTTGCAGAATCAACTCCACTTCCCCTATGAAACGCGTGCTTGCGGAAACCGTTTTGGACGCATGATGCAGGCGGTACAACGCCAGCACACTCGGCAAATACATCATTGGTAGACCCAACCGCGCCCAGAGATCAACATCCATCGCATAACTTAAACTCGCGTTCACTCCATTGACACGACAAACTTCAGACAAAGGCAAAAAGGTTGCGGGCTGGATCATATAGTATTTGCCAATCCACAAGAGTTTCTGGAGCGTCATTTTTGAGGACTGAGCTGGACAATAACCCAAATCATCGCCATGCTCATTAATATACCTTGCCAGGCCATACAGAATAGCATGTGGATAGCTAGACTGGCAGGCAAGAGCCACTTTCCGCAAGGCGCCGGGGGTCAGCACATCATCTGAGTTAAGCCAGTTAAAGATGTCACCCGTACATCGCCCGAGGCCTTTGTTGATGGCCTCCGCCTGCCCACGGTCCGGCTCGCTCACCCAATAAGCCAATCGGTCGGCGTACTTGCGAATGAGGTCTACGCTGCCGTCGGTCGAGCCGCCATCAATGATGATGTATTCAATATGTGGATAGTCTTGATTGAGAACCGACAAAATCGTTTCTTCCAGGTATTGGGCCTGATTGTAAGAAGGGGTAACTATCGAAATAAGCGGCAGAGCATTCGATTGCACGCTGATTATCCTAGGTAAACGTCTGAGCTGTCTCGCGATAAACATTAATAAGTTCTGGGATGATCTGTTCCCATTTGAACTGCTGAGCTCGCCCCAGGCCCTTTTGGATCATTTCGTTGCGTAGTTTTGCGTCGTCCCAAACTTGCCGGATACATTCCGCCATTGCCGGCACGTCCAAAGGATCAAAAAAACGCACTGCCTCTCCGCCCACTTCTGGCAATGAAGTCGTGTTGGCGCAAACCACGGGGCAACCGCAAGCCATTGCCTCAAGCATCGGGATCCCAAAGCCTTCAAACAGAGATGGAAAAACCATCAACTTAGCTAGATTATATATCGTGGGCATATCTGGCATATCTACAAAACCAATGTCAAAGAATTGTTGCTCTGATAAGCCGACTGACCGACCTACTCGAGTAAGTGGCTCTTGATTATTCAACTTGGCACCGGTGCAAACCAAGTTGATTCTTAGTCCGTGGTTTTTGTGCAGGAACGCCAACGCCATTAATAGGCGGCGGTGGTTTTTGTGCGGCCACCTATTTGCCGGGTAAACAATGAACTCCTCAGGCAAGCCATATTTTTGGCGAATAGCGGCAAGGGCTTGTAGATCAGCTTGCGGCTTATAGTAGTTGGAGATGCCAACTGGGATACGCCTAATCTTATTCGCCGCGATGCCATATCGCTGAATTAAAGTATCCGCGGTAAAGCTGGAAGGGGAAATAATGGCCGCCGCTTTTTGAGCCGAGGGCCGATAAATAAGATGCCGTTTTACTCGCTCCGCAAACGAAAAGTTTTCAGGGTAAAACTCTTGTTGCATATCAAAAAATGTGAGCACACTCGGAGTTGTGATATTGGAAGGGTATATAACAGTTGTCGGGAAGTGAATGACGTCCAATCCCAAGCCATCAATTTGCCGAGAAAGCGCGTTAGGCCTATCTCGAAAGAAGTAATTGATAGCCGCCTGTTCAAAGCGATAAGCACGACTCTTTCCAGGGGAAGGAAATTCAACCGTTGTGAAATTCGAAGGCAAATCCTCCAGCGGCAATTCATCGCTATCCCATTTCAAAAGGACATAGTGGCTGGAATGATCGAATGAAGCCAGGGCTTTAATAAGTTCGCGCCGATAAATGTGCGCCCCGCCCGTTAAGCCAAGTTTGTGACCAAAACAACTGACGCCTATACGCACAGTGTCGCTCCCGCCTCAGGAAATCCCCTGACGCTTTTGCCCGATAAAGATATAAGTGCCATAGTGAGCTACCGGGTTTCGCCCCTCGGCCCGAAGCAATATCCGGTATAAAACCGGCTCGAAGCCTGGTAGCAGTTTCTCATCCAATATCTCGTGCGTTAGGCGAATGGGATGCCCGACATCATCTCTGATAGCAGGATTGCTCAAATCCCCGCTATTTGTTAAGTCTTGACCTACCACCAGCAATCCGCCGGGTTTCGTAATCCGCATGGCCTGATCCAGGCATTGCATCGCATCCCGAACATGATCCAGAACATTGATCATCACTGTCAAATCGAAATAACAAGTTGCAAAAGGACATTCCTCTGCCGGATGGTCGTCAATCAATATCTCGCCACGTCGCCAGGCTTCGCTTAACCAGCGGCCTTTGAAGCGAATATAATGCTTGACTAGCGGGTCGCTACAAATCAAATATTGAATTTTTCTTCCAGTCTTTATAAGGCGGATATTCGTGTAAGGCCCGCAACCAAGCTCAATTACATTTTCCAATTCAGCCGGCACAATGCGGTATCCGTCGAATTTTTCCCGCCACCAGTGATTCCAGTCATCCCCTATGAAGTTGCGCGCGCCAAGTTTGGCTAATACACTTCGAGCCAATCGTCGAAGCGGAGATCCGTTTTCACTTAACCACACCCGATGTTCCCACTCCTGAGCGGCTTGCCAGCGATCTTTTGAGACTTTCATCTTTTGTTCTGCGGTCCTTACAGGTACTGGCTTACTGAATTCCAAACCGTCTCACAAAAACGGCTCCACGTGTAATATGAGAGCACCAGAGCAGTATTCGCCTGACTTATTCTCTCCAATTCAGATTCCGGAGCATATTGCAACGCTTTGAGCGCACGAATGTTGTGCTCAATATCAGTGGTGCTCAGAGTTACCAAGTTTGGCGTATTGTAGTATCCCGACTGAGGTGTGCAAGCCACTGGGAACCCCCAAGCCATTGCCTCCAAAATCGTCGTCGGATTTGCGTCTGATATTGAGGTGTTCACAAAAAAGTCGTAGTGCTGGGCCAGCTCTGCCATGAAGTCTTTCTTCAACTCCGCCGGGCCGGAGAGGTGTTGTATGTTGGGTATCTCTTTCCCAAAACCCACCCAGCCTCTTTTAAATTCCAGCAATCCGGCCATTGTCCGGCTCAAGACATCACAACCCTTTTCCGGTTGATTTCTACCAATGTACAAATATCCTCGCTGTCCGGGGGGGTTGAATTTGTGTTTCACAGTTGGGTAGTCTTTGGCATCCACGGCCATATCAAGGCGCACAATCTTCGATTTCCAAGACGCAAACGTCGACATGTCCAAGGTGTCGTACCAATACGGCCCCATAATTGCAAAGACGACATCGGCCAATTCCACTAACGGGGCAGCATAGGCATTAATGTCTGGCATTGCGTGATGAACAGGAAAGATCAAGGCTTTTAGGCGGCACTTGCTTGGATTCCGCAGCGCCTGCTGAATAATAGTGCCAGGATGATGCCAGGGATGACCAATGACAATGTCCTCTGCAGAAAAGTCGAAAGGCACCCGCTCATCTAAGTCGTATAACTGAGTCGGATGTCTGGCCGCCAAAAAGGCGTATAAGTTTTGAGTGATTGAGTATGGGGCTGGGATCACCCGCCCGCCAAGAGGGGAGAGGCCATGCCGCCAAGGGGCCGGCAGATAAGGAGCTTTGCGGCGAAGAAAACGATAGAGCCGGCTGAATTTTGAATTCAGCCACCCGGACGATGGCGGCACCGAATATACAAAACGAATCACTGCTGAGGGTCAGTCTGATTTTTCTGCACGATGGCCAGGCCAACACTGTGTGGCAATTTTAGAATTTGCTTAATCTGCCACGAAAGATCTGTTTCGAGCAAAGGCCGCAACAAACTCATCTTGACGTCAAACCAATCGTGAGCAATCACAATTGCCCCCTCCTTTAGATAGGGGGCAAACATCTCAAACTCAGCCAAGCTTTGCTCGTCTCCAAGCCCGTCGAGAAATAGAAGGTCCGCCCTACCCTCCCGCCGCAACACCGACGGATAGACATCGGTGCTCGACCCGGAGTGAAACTCAACAAAGGGCAATAAGTCAGGGCGATAACGGCGATAGTTTTCAACAGCTTGCGCTTGCTTATCTGGATCGAGCTCGACTGTATGCAATCGCCCCACGCCATTTTCACAAAGCGCCTGAGTGATAAACAGTGTGCTCCCGCCGCCCTGCCAAGTACCTATTTCAAAGACAGCTCGCGGCCGGCAGGCTTTTACGGTTTGATAAATCGCCTTGCGATCAGCAAACCAAAGCTGGCCCGGTATTTCAATTTGCCCTTCAAAGAACCATCGCTCCTGCGCCGGAACAGCGCGCCGCAACAGACGCCAGAGCATCCGGCGCGGCGGTGTTAATGCGTGGTAAGAGCCGGCATTTGAGAAGAAAAGTCGTCGGGTCATGCTTGACTCAAACTCGAACTATCCATTGAGACTGAAAAGGACGCCAATAAACGCGGCACGTAAATCAGTGAAGGTAAAAAAATAAATAGCAATTGCGCAATCAATGAGCCATAAATGACGCCGGACACGCCAATGTATTGAACGAGCAAAATCGAAATCATCAGGTTTGAGATGCCCATGAGCAAACTGCACACAACCAGAAATCTCACCGCATTCGCACCATTCAGGAATATAGCTAGTGACCCGCTCAAGCCAGTAAAAACCACCCATAGGCCTAATCCAAGTAGCAAGACAGACGACGGTGTAACAGTCGGCCCGACCCACAAATAAATAATCTGTTTTCCGAAAACAGCCAGAAAGCTTGCTACTGGAACGGTTAAGGCAAGACTCAAGAGAATCGAGCGCTTCATCGTTTGGCGCACCCAAACCATATCGCGCCGGGTAATCGCTTCTCGATACGCCGGCCATAATGGATTCAGGAAGAAACTTAAGAACAAGCCCGTCAACGCGAACAACTTCATTGGGACAGCATATTGTGTTACCTGATCGACCCCCAAGAACCGGGCGATTACAAGGGTATCAGATTGATAACCAAGGGCGATGGCAATCTGAAGAACGAAGAAAAGCAAGCTAACTTTCATGACATGTTGGGCAGCAAGTAAATCGACGCTTTTCCATCTCGGGCGGAGCCAGGGGCGCTTACGCCAAAACAATTCCATGCCGTTCAACAAAGAACTCGCCACTGGAAGTCCCGCCAATGCCAGCGCCAGCCACGGCAAATCAGCTCTAGTATAAATAGCCAACAAAATGCCCGCCACACTCAAAAGACTGCCAATTCCGTGCCAAAGGCTGTTGGCAAAGCCTTCCTGGTACGCCAATCGTACCTGCTGAACAATCCCCAGCGGGATATTAAGCAGGAAGCAGAGCATAAAGATAATTACTGTCGATCCTATTTCGGCCATAACGGTTGGCGAAAAGACGTTGAGCACATTTTTCCACGGCACCCAAAGATAAATTGCGCCGAGAAACAACGCCAAAACCACTGCAATGCCCGATAAAATAAAGAAAGTACTGGAGATATATCGGCGCGCCAATTGCTGATCATCCCGCCCATAAGCTTCGGCAACAACATTGAGCAAGCCGTTGGCCATCCCCAGATCAGCGAAGGCCAGGATAGTCGCTATAGAACTGATAGTCGTCCACATTCCGTAGCGCTCGGCGCCAAGATAGTTAACCGTTAGCGGCACTGTCACCAATGCCGTTAACAAGCCGATCCCTTTGGCGACGACTGAAGCAAACGCAGTGAGAGCCGCTCGACGATACCGCTCGTTAGCACGACCGCTCGCGGTAGAGTCATCGAACGGCTTCAACCGAATCAGCATTGCGGCATGCTTTGTTTTAGTCCACAACATGGCAGGTAACTTCATAGCCTCACCGATCTCGATACCACTCCGCCGTACGGCGCCAAATCTTTGACGCTAATCTCAACTCACTATCGGTACCCTCTCCCATCTTCGTCTCATCGCAGGTATTTCTCCAAGCACGCCTCAAAATACGCCTTCGTCGGCCCCAGCCCTCGCTCCAGGTCCCACTCCGGCGACCAGCCCAAGACGCGCTTTATCTTTTGATTGCTAATGATGGCATCGCCAAACTCGATGATCTGGCGATCCTTCGGCCACTCGACAAACCTCATCCGGCTTTTACCAATCACGCCCGTAATCGTTTGCGCGATTTCGACGATGCTGTATTGCCGGTCGCTTACGGCAAAAAACACTTCGCCACTGCTGGCCTCGCTCTGAGAGGCCAATATCAGCGCCGCCACACAGTCGTCCACGTAACTGATGTTACGCATCTGGTGGCCCTGGCCGAACACCGTCAAATCTTTGCCCTGTAGAGCCAGGCCAATGAAGTAGTTGATGAAGCCCAGGTCACTGTTTTTGATATTAGACCGGGGGCCGAACGTGTTGGCGAGCCGCACCACCGTCGTCGCCAGGCCGTACGCGCTGTGATAAATCAGCATGTATTTCTCGGACACAACTTTATTGGCCGAGTAAATGTCCATCGGAAATTCGGGGTGCAGTTCGTCCACCGGGTTGATGTGCATCTTGCCGATTTGTGTGCTCGAAGCGACGTGAACGATTTTCAGGCGGGGGTTGAAACGCCGGCCGGCCTCCAGCAGGTTGATGATGCCCTTGCAGTTGATGTCAATATCGGTCAATGGCTCCAGCATCGAGTTGGGGTGCGAAGTGTAGGCGGCGCAACCGAACAACACATCTTTGTTGCGGATGCAGGCGCTCACGCCGTCGAAGTTGCGGATGTCGTTGAGGATGATCTCAATCGAGCCTTCGATGTCGTGGACGTTGTGCATGTTGCCGCCGGAGCGCGGGTCGAGGCAGTCGTACACTGTCACCTGCGCCCCCAGTTCGACGCATTTGCGGGCCAGGTTACTGCCGATGAATCCTAGCCCGCCGGTGATCAGAATCCGTTGCCCCTTCAGAGACGGTAGCACCAGAGAATTCTCCTCGACTATTGCCCCAACAAGATCGAAACGATTCGCTCCGCCGCGTGGCCGTCGCCAAATGGATTGACTGCCTTCGCCATCGCCGCGTGAGCCGCCGGATCATCCAACAGTTTAGCCGCCTCTGTTAGGATGGCCTCGGTATCAGTCCCCACCAGTTTGGCCGTGCCTGCCGCCACGGCTTCGGGGCGCTCGGTGACGGCGCGCATGACCAGCACCGGCACGCCCAGGCCGGGCGCTTCCTCTTGTATCCCGCCCGAGTCGGTCAGGATGAGGTGCGCCTTCGCCATGAGATGGGCGAAGGCCAAATAATCCATCGGCGGCAAAAGGGTGACGTGCGGATGAGCGCCCAACACTTCGTAGGCCGGGCCGCGCACGTTTGGATTCGGGTGAACCGGATACAACAAATGCACGTCGCCGCGATCGGCAATGCACTTGAGGGCGGCCAGCATGTTAGCAAACGGCTGGCCGAAGTTTTCGCGGCGATGGGCAGTGACCAGCACCAGACGCTTGTCAGCCGGGAACCCTGGCGCGGGAAGCGAGCCGTTGGCCGGGCGGGCTACGATCACCCGCAAGGCGTCAATCACCGTGTTGCCGGTGACGTGAACGCGCTCCGGCGGAATCGCCTCTTTGAGCAAGGCAGCCCTGGCGGTCTCGGTTGGCGCGAAATGCAAATCAGAAAGCTGATCGGCCAGCACCCGGTTGATCTCTTCGGGAAACGGGTTGTAGCGGTCATACGTCCGCAAGCCGGCTTCCACGTGGCCGACCCTGACCCGGTTGTAGAACGCCGCCAACGACGCGGCCAGCACCGTCGTCGTGTCACCCTGCACCAGAATCCAGTCGGGCTGTTCATCGCGCAGGATAGGCTGAATGCGCTTGAGCACCTCGGCGGCCACATCGGTCGGAGTCTGGTCCTCCTGCATCACGTCGAGGTCGTAATCGGGCGTGATGTCGAAAATCTCCAGCACCTGATCCAACAGGTCGCGGTGTTGGGCCGTCACCAGCACCTTTGACTCGACGTTGGAGTGCTTCCTCAGTTCGGCCACCACCGGGGCCATCTTCACGGCCTCGGGCCGTGTGCCAAAGACGGAAATGACTTTCATAAAATCCCAAATCCCAAAAACCCAAACTCCAAATCCCCGTCTGTTGGGGTTTTGGAAATTGGGAGTTGGGATTTTTCAATAAGCTCCTCTCCCTCTTATCACCACCCCTACCGTCTTCCACAAAATCTTCAAGTCCAACCAGAGGGAGTAGTTGCGGATGTAATACAAATCGTAGTGGGTGTTGAGGTGCATCGGCAGGTCGCCCCGCCCGTTCACCTGCCACCAGCCGGTGATGCCCGGCGGCACGGCCAGCCGCTGGCGTTGCCAGGGTTCGTACTGTTCGACGATGAACACCTGCTCCGGGCGCGGCCCCACCAGGCTCATCTCGCCGCGCAAAACATTGAACAACTGCGGCAGTTCGTCAATGCTCGTCCGGCGCAAAAAGCGCCCCAGCGGTGTGATGCGCGGATCGTCGGGCAACTTCTCAAGCGGATTGATAGTCCGCTTCTTTTCGGCGTCGGGAACCATGGTGCGGAACTTGTGCACCCAAAACAGCTTGCCGTTTTCACCCACTCGCCGTTGATGATAAAACACCGGGCCGGGCGAAGTCAGCTTGACTGCCAGCGCCGTCAACAGCATGATCGGCAATGTGAGCGCCAGTAAGATAACGCTCAACGTGAGGTCAAACATCCGCTTCACTGCCCACGCCGGGCCGTCAATGCGCGGCTCGCGCAAGCCAATCAGCGGCAAGCCGCCAATGAGTTCGACGCTGGATTGTACCATGACCAATTTCAGAAAATCGGGCACCAGCCGCACTCGCACCGGTTCGGTCTGCAATTCGAACGACAACCGCTCCACATCTTCATACCGGGCGGCGGGCAAACAGATGATGACTTCGTCTATCCGGCATTCTCGCGCCAGGCGCGGCGCATCTTCCACCAAGCCAAGCACTGGAATGCCCAGCGGCCCTTCGATGACATCGTCGTCGGCGCACCCAATAATTGAGATGCCGTGGCCAAGCCGGTTGGCGAGCGAGAGAGCGATTGCTTCGGCGGCCTCGCCCGCGCCCACCAGCAGAATCCGGGTCAGCGGGCGGCCACTGGCATGCATCAAACGCAACACCAGGCCAACCGCCAGCCGCGCCGACGCCAACAGCACCAGATCGAAAAGATAAAAATAGAGAATCAGCAGTCGGGGAGTATCGCGGAAGGTGAAATACAGAACACCGCTCAATACAAACACGGCGGTTGACACGGCCACAAACAGGATGCGCGCATTGCCCACCGGCCGCACGTCGCGCCGCATGTCGTACACCGAAACGACGTAGAAGACGATGGGCCACAAGAGGGCGACGATCAAATGAATATAAGGATTGAGAAACGAGCCGGTCGTGTCAACCGCGCGCCCCAGCGGCAAAAAGCGGCGCATCGAATCGGCGGCCAACAGCGCCACTTGAGTCAGGAGCGCATCGGCCAGAATCAAGGTCAAAACCAGGCGGCGAAGTTTGCCGAACATGCTCTGATTATAGCCGGGTGTCGGTTACAGGTTTGGCAGAAATGGTTGGCGATGGTTTGCGGCGGCTTCAGACCCTAAGGGTCTCAGAGACCCTTAGGGTCTGACCACGGGTCGCGCGCCGGGTTCACCACCACTTTATCAAACGTCACTTCAGGCGGGCTGACGGCCAGCCAGCGCACCACCTCGGCCACCGCCTCAGGCGGCATCATCCGCGCCCGCACCTCTGCCGGAGCTTGATCGCCCCACGTTGGCGTTTGCGTGTTGCCGGGGCAAACCAGGTGAACGCGAATGTTTCGCTTCTCGCCTTCCAACGCCAGCACCTCGCTCAGACCGTTCAGGCCAAACTTCGACGCGCAGTAAGCCGCATTGCCCGGAAACGCTCGCAGGCCGGCCACCGAACTGATGTTGATAATCTGCCCGCCCTCAATGTGCGGCCACACGGCCTTCGCGCAAATAAACGCGCCCTTCAAGTTGACGTCAATCGTCTCGTCCCACAACTCAAGCGTGGTCTCCTCAAACGGCTTCATCCAAAACACGCCAGCGCTGTTGACTAGCAGATCGATTTTGCCGTACTGAGCGACAGCCGACTCGACGAACGCCGTCACCGCCGCCTCATCGCGAACGTCAACGGCCCCCCACCAGGATTCTCCTCCCGTCCGTGTGATCGCCTGGGCCGCCGTCTCTATCACCGCTCCCCGCCGACCGATTAACCCAACCCGAAACTGCTCTCCCGCCAGCGCCTTCGCGCACGCCAAGCCAATGCCCGTGCCGCCGCCAGTGATGATAGCTGTTTTCATTGCTACTTCAATGGTTTGTGCGGCAACTTCTCGATCTGCCCCGCCAGATCAAAATCCTTCGCCGTCAGGCCGCCCGCGCTGTGAGTCGAGAGGTTGACCGTCAGCTTGTTGTAGCCGTGCAGGTTCAGGTCGGGGTGGTGGTTGACGGCTTCGGCTAACTGGCCGATAGCGCCGATGAACAGCACGGCGTGCGCGAATGACTTGACGGTGAAGGTCTTGGTCAACTGCCCTTCGCGCACCTCCCAGCCCGGCAAGTCCGCCAGGCCACTCCTGATTTCATCTGCGGTAAAGAGAGTCATGGTTACATCTCCTTTGCGATCCGGGCGTGTAGGGCGATTTGGCAAATCGCCCTACAACTCCTTCGCGTCTCAGCAAGTAGAGCGATTTGGCAAATCGCCCTACAATTCTTTTGTGATGGGCCGGCGAATGTGTTCGAGAAACTCGGTGCGCGTCTTGGGGTCGGTCTTGAAGACGCCACACATGGCGCTCGTCACCATGCGAGCGTTGGCCTTCTTCACGCCGCGCATGACCGAGCACAGGTGCGTGGCTTCGATCGTCACCGCCACGCCATGCGGTTGCAGAGCTTCATTCAGCAGATCGGCGATCTGGCGGGTCATCCGTTCCTGCACCTGCAAGCGCCTGGCAAACATGTCCACAATTCGGGGAATCTTGGACAGGCCGATAATTTTGCCTTTAGGGATGTAGGCCACGTGGGCGCGGCCAAAGAACGGGATCATGTGGTGCTCGCACAGGCTGTAAAACTCGATGTCGCGCACCACCACCATCTCGTCGTATTCGACGTTGAACAAAGCTCCGTTGATCAGTGTTGCTGGGTCAACTTGATAACCCGCGAGCAGTTCCTCGTACATTTTGCACACACGCAGAGGGGTGTTCGCCAGCCCTTCGCGCTCCGGGTCTTCCCCGACGCCAACCAGAATGTCTTTGACCGCTTCTTGTAGTTTTTTGTAGTGCATCGCTCCCTCTTCACAAGATTATGTAGGGCAAATTGCCAATTTGCCCTACGAGATGATTCGGAACTGGTTGTTTGGCGTTTCCCACAATCGCGCCGACTCCACTTCACAATCCAGCACCGCCCCAAACCGCTCCCACAAGTAGCAGGCGATGTTCTCGCCCGTGCTGGGGCGGTCTCGAAACGCGGGCACGTCCGCGTCCAAATAGGTATAGTCCAGTTCGGCCAGAATGCCACCTGCCGTTTTGTCTAGCGCGCCCAGATCATAAGCCGCTTCGGTGCGCGGATCGAGCGGGCTTTTGATAACGACTTCGACGAAGTAGGAGTGGCCGTGCGGTTCGGGGCGGTTGCACTTGCCATAAAGCCGCCAGTTCTCTTCGGCAGAGAGGGCCGGGCTGTGCAGGCGATGGGCGGCGTTGAAACGGTAGCGCCGACCCAGCCGATAGTCGGCGTCACCGCGATGATATTCGGCGAAGAAGTCGGGCGTCTCGTAAACGCGCACCCGGCCCGCCTGCGGCGCGCGCCGGGCGATCAGCTCGGCGACGGCTTCGGTGACGACGTTGCGCCCGGCCAGATCGGGAATGTCAACCGACAGGTTCTTGTGATCGAATTCGGCCCACACCGTTCGATCTACGGTTTGGCCGGGTGGGAGGGAAAGTTGCGCCCGGTAGTTGTGCCCGTGCCCCGCCGGGTTGTTGCAGATGCCGTAGAGCGCCAGGTTCTCTTCGTCGCTCAAGCGCGGTGCGTGCGTGCGATGAGCCGCCGCGAACGCGCCGTGAATGATCGTCGTGGCAGCCGCCTCTGTTACAGTGGCGGCTTCCCCGTCCTCTTCGGCCAGTTCAACAGAATCAATTTGCAGGCGAGAGCAAAGGTCGTTCCACAGTGACCGGGCGATGTTCGGCGTTGTCGGTTCCACGTCGAGTTGCGCGTTGAGGTGGCGGTGATCGTATCGGTCGTCGAGCACGCCAGTCACAATGTCTTTCAAGTCGGTCACGTTGATGACCATGCCGGTATCGGCCTGCACCGGGCCGGCGACGCCGACCCACAGGATGAAGTTGTGGCCGCGCATGCGATCCGCGAGTTGGCGGGCCGCCGAAAATTCAAAGCGTTTGCAGGCGACGACTTTCATGGCGAGAGGCGGCGAACGACGAGCAGGGCCAGCCAGTAAACGTTGAAGACGGTGACGAACGACCACAGGGCGACAACCGGCTGGCCGAGCGCGGCGCAGGCCGCGATAACCAAAAGCTGTGAGCCTAAGCCCAGCACGGTGGTGGCGGTGAGGAACGTCGGCTTGAGTTGAGCGCCTTTCGGCGCAATAAAACGATCCAGGCGATCCATCAGCGCATCCTGCCAACTGTAGATGAGGCGGTAAAGCGTGTGCAAAATTTGCAGGGCAGTCGGGTTGTCCCAAGTGTAGCCGCCGCCGGCGTTCTCGTCCACCTTGCTGGTCTGGTCGCCGCCGGTTTGGGCGCGATAGCGAACGTAGTAGTAGCTAAAGACCGAGCCTTGCAGAGTGGCAAAGAGGACGGCAAACGCCGCCAATAACCAATAACTAATCTCGCCAGTCCGCAGTTGTTGACCAGCGGCAATGCCGCCGAACACGGCAACCGTCACCACGAAGTCGCACACCGAGTCCAGGAAGCGGCCGACACGCGAAGGCCTTTGGCGGGCGCGGGCCAGCGAACCGTCGGCGGCATCCAACATGCTTTTGATGAGCAGGAGCGCTCCGGCCAGAGGCAACCAGCGATCCAACAAGAACAGGGCCGCCGCCACCAAGCCGACGCCGGTGAAGGCCAGAGTCAGGTGAATGGCCGTGATCGGCGTCGGGAGCAGAGTCCGCACCAGCCACAGCGCGGCAGGCCGGGCGTAGTCGCTCAAATCCAGGAAGGCGGCCTGAGGCGGAACTTTATCCATAAAAAGATTTTAGCACTACTCGCCAATTGGGGATAAAATATCTCCGGATAGGAGCGACGATGGCAAATGTGTTGATTATGGACGACGAGCCTGACTTGCGCGAAATCTGGGCCGAGGTGCTGATTGGCGCCGGACATCAAGTGCACACTGCGCCCAATGCCATTGAGGGCATGAAGCTCATTGGCCTGCACTCGTTCGACATCGTCCTGCTCGACTTGAACATGCCGCGCATGAGCGGGCTGGAAATGCTCAAGCGCCTGCGTAGTATTGAAGCCGATTTGCCCATTGTCGTCATCACCGGCATCGCCGACCCGTCTATTAATCGCGCCATCAGGGAGGCCGGAGCCAGCGGCGTGTTTGGCAAACCTATTTCGCTCAAAGAGTTGACCGGCATCGTGTCACAATTTGCGCGGCAACCAGAAGAGTAACCCATGGACAAACGAGAACGGCTTCAAGCGACAATCAAGAGCGAGCCGGTTGACCGACTCGCCGTCGCTTTATGGCGGCATTTTCCGGTGGATGACCAACGGCCGGAAGATTTGGCCGCCGCCACGATTGAGTTCCAGGCCCTCTATGATTTTGACTTTGTGAAAGTGACTCCGGCCAGTTCGTTTTGCATCCGCGACTGGGGGGCAACCGACGAGTGGCGGGGCAACCCCGAAGGCACCCGCGACTACACCCGCCGCCCCGTGTCACGTCCCGGCGATTGGTTGACGATCAAGCCGCTCGACCCCCGCGCCGGTTCGCTCGGCGGGCAAGCGTGGGCGCTGGAATTGATTCGCGCCGGACTGCCCGCCGGGACGCCGTTCATCCAAACGATCTTCAGCCCGCTGGCCCAGGCCCGCAACCTTGTCGGCGCCGAGCACCTGCCCGTTCATCTGCGCCAGCATCCCGCCCAACTCAAGGCCGCTCTGGCCGTCATCGCCGAAACTACGCTCCGTTTCATCGAAGCCGCCAAGCGAACCGGCATTGACGGAATCTTTTACGCCGTGCAACTTGCAACAACGCGAGTCTTCTCCGAAGCCGAGTACCGCGAGTTCGGCGAGCCTTACGACCGCCAGATTTTGGAAGCCGCGAGCGATCTGTGGCTGAACGTTTTGCACCTGCACGGCGACGACGTGATGTTCGATTTGGCCGCCAGCTACCCGGCGCACGTCATCAACTGGCACGATCGCGAAACCCTGCCCACGCTTGGCAAGGGCGCAAAGAAATTTGGCGGCGCAGTCTGCGGCGGCTGGCGGCAGTGGGAGACGATGGTACGCGGCACGCCCGACGCCGTGCGCGCCGAGGCCCAATCGGCCATTGCCGAAACAAACGGGCGGAAGTTAATTCTGGGAACGGGTTGTGTCACGCCCATCACCGCCCCGCGCGCAAACTTACGGGCGGCGCGAGACATCGTCGGCTGATGGCTGGCATTCGGGTGATCTGCATTACGCGAGTTCGCTCCGCAGTTGCACTGCGGGGCGCGGGCGGCACGCTTCGCGAACTGCCGCCCGAACAAAAAAGAGTGTCGGCCCGAACAAAAAAGAGTGTCAGCTGATGGCTGGCATTCGGGTGATTGCGGGCACGGCCAAAGGCCGGCGGCTCAAACTGGTTCCCAGCGAAAGCACGCGCCCGGTGATGGATCGCGTCAAGCAGGCCGTCTTCAACATCATCGGCGGCGGCATCGCCGGGTCGGCGTTTCTCGACCTCTTCGGCGGCACAGGCAGTGTCGGCATCGAGGCCTTGAGCAGGGGAGCCGCCCAGGCCATGTTCATCGACTCGGACAAGTTTGCGGTGAAGACGATCAAAGAGAATCTGGACATCGTCGGCTTCACGGAACAGAGCCGGGTTCTGCGGGGCGACGCGCTGGAATATCTCAGAGCAAAGCCGCTAACGCCGTTCGATTTCATCTACGTTGCGCCGCCTCAGTATCAGGAACTTTGGGTGAAAGCTCTGACCTTGATCGACGCTCAACCCGGCTGGCTCAACCCCGACGGGTGGGCCATCGTTCAAATTGACCCGGTTGAATATCGCGATCTGGAACTGGCTAATTTGGCGCTGGTGGATCAGCGCAAATACGGAAGCACACTGGTTTGCTTTTACGAGCGTCCGGGTGACTGACTGCCGAGACCTGCCAGGTCTTAGAGACCTGGCAGGTCTTGGGAATTTCATGAGCGGCTGACTATGAAATCTCCTCTTGTTCTCGCCGAATCGGTTGAACTGCTGAGCATGGTTTTCCCCGGCCTGGCCGGGCAGGATTACGCCGAACTGGTGGAGCGCGGCGAAATCCACGAGTACCCGGCTGGCGCGGTGCTATGCCAGGAGGGCCGGGTGGAAGACGTCTTCTACGTGATCATCGCCGGCGCAGTGGAAGTGACAAAGGCCATCAGCGCCACCCAGCACCGGGTGTTGAACAAGCTGGGCAAGCACGAATTCTTCGGCGAGATGGCGCTGGTGCACAGTGTGCCCCGCGTCGCCACCGTCCGCACCCTTGAACCGACAACCGTTTTGGAGATTTATCGCAAGCCGTTTGAGGCGGTGCTGTATCGAAGCCCGGCGATGGCGGTGACGGTGGTGCGCGAGGTGATCGGGCGCTTGCGTGACAACGACCAGGCGACGATTGGCGAACTCCGGATGAAGAACGAGGAGCTGGCGGCGGCTTACAAAGAGCTAAGCGAGCAAGAGCGCCTGCGCACCGAGTTTTTGACCACTATCTCCCACGAACTGCGCACGCCGCTCACCTCGGCCAACGGCTACTTACAACTTGTTCAAACCGGCGCACTGAAAGGCGACCACCTCAACGCGGCGCTCGACATCGTGAACCACAACCTTGATCTCATCATCACCCTTGTCAACGACATCCTCTACCTGCACGAGATGGCAGAGATCATCCCTCAGTTCGAGCCGCTGGACTTGAACGCCGTGGTGACCCAAGTAGTGAGCGCCAACCAGAAAAAGGCGGCCAGCAGTAACGTCCGGTTGACGCTCAGCCTGGCCCCGGGCCTGCCGTCCATTCAAGGCAGTGTCGAGAGTCTCTCGCGGGTGTTCAATGCCCTGCTCGACAACGCCATCAAGTTCAGCCCGAACGGCGGCGAAGTGCAGGTCAACATCGCCGCCCAGGGCCTGCTCGCCACCGTGTCGGTGATTGACCAGGGTGTAGGCATTCCCGAGGAGCACATCCCCAAGATTTTCGACAAATACTTTCACGTGGACGAGATGGACGGCCACCGCTTCGGCGGCGTGGGGTTGGGGCTGGCGATTGCCAAGCACCTCGTGGATCGGCACGGCGGCAAGATTGAGGTGGGGAGCGAGGTGGGGAAGGGGACGGCGGTGAGGGTGAATTTGCCGGTGGGGTAACTCATAACAACTCCCTCAACCTCTCCACCTCACTCACCGGCTGTTTGCAAGTGAAGTTCTCGCACACGTAAGCTGTCGCCTTGCCGCCAAGTTGTTTGCGCCCGGCCAGGAGCGGCACGGTTGCTATCCAAAGTAAAACGGCGGTACAATCGGCTAAAGTATGGCAAAGCCAATCACCCACTATCGTTTGACTGACCATGCTAAGGACGAAATGGTTCGTCGGCAAATCAGCGAGGAAGACGTCGCTAAAGTTCTGGCCGCTCCAGAGCAAACCGAAACAGTGAGGGAGGGGCGTGAAGTTTATCAATCTCGGGTTGCTTCTGGCGAGCCGCCGACCACCTATCTTCTCCGAATATTCGTGGATACTGACCGTCAGCCTCCCGAAGTGGTAACGGTGTATCGCACCAGCAAGATTACGAAGTATTGGAGGGCCGATTAATGAAAGTTATCTATGATCGCGAAACAGATACACTGACGGTTATTTTTTCCGAGTCCCCTGTGGCCGAAAGCGATGAGGACAAGCCTGGTGTGATTCTGGACTACGATGCTTCCGGCAATTTGGTGTCGTTGGAAATACTTGACGCCTCACATCGAGTAATGTTGCCAACTCGCATTGAGTATCAAATTGCTCCAGCTTCGGGATGACGGCAGCAGGGTTGAATGGCAATGTGGTCAGGCGTATTTGAGCCGTGCAGTTTCAACGATGGCGTCGCGCAGAGCCTTCGCCAAAAAAATCACCCACTCGGTCAAGTCGCCATCAGCCATCGGTTGAAGTCGCCTTCTTCCTTTGGCGATGCTCGTCTATTACTGCTTTGGCTTCCTCGAAAGTGAGTTGGTTGCCTTCAAGATGATTGGTGTGGTAAATCGCCGCAGTGGTGAGTTCTTCCCACAGCCTGGCTTCGCGCTCGGCGGGCAAGGCGCGTTCGCGCAACGTAGCACGCAGGCGCTGAATTTCCTGGAGTATTGAGACGAGTTCGGGAGTGCGCGTGTAGCGGACGACACGCTGAGGGGAGAGGCGCAATTTGCGCGGACGGCCTCGACTTTGAGCTTCGAGCGACACGACGAGATCGCGGACGGCCGATCGGGTAGTCAGCCACGTGCCGCCGCTCTTGCGTGCCGCCAACCGCCCTTCTTTGGCATAACGAACCAGATTGTTGCGTTCCACCGGGTGGCCCAGCCGCTGGGCGACCTCGACAGCCTCGGACACGGTGAGAACTTCGTCAAGAACTTGCTCGGTTAGCATGAGAAGATGCCTCCAATGCTTTCATCTGCCCAGCTAATATACATAGATTGCAGTATATTGTCAGCGCCAGCACCGAAAGCGTTTCGCTTGCGCAATTGCTCCGCTCTCACAACAACTCACGCAACTTCTCCACCTCACTCATCGGCTGTTTGCAAGTGAAGTTCTCGCACACGTAAGCCGTCGCCTTGCCGCCAAATTGTTTGCACCCGGCCAGGAGCGGCACGGCTAGCTTCGCATGACAACGTAGCGCTGATAAATGCTTGGTAAGTTCACCTTAATTTGAAACTTACCGGCGGCACTTCCAAACCCGCCTCGGCCGCTTTGCCTGACCTTCGTCCCTCAAGCAGGTGACTTTGCTCAGGTTTGCCGAACTGACCGGAGGGTTATACTCAGGCCCGGGCCTATTTACCCGGCGGTGTTCCGCCCCGCTCGTTGAATCGTCTCTCCTCCCCGACTCGAATCGATCCACCAGAAGTGAGACCTCATACTCAATGATTGAATCACGTCAACTCGCAAAAACGTAGACCCGCCTTGAAGGATAGATTAATGTCAAATCGCACCCTAGCCGCTTCAATCACCCAAGCGGCAAGTAAACAAACCTACTACACCGTCCGGTTTCTTGTTGACCGCGATCTCATTCTCGACGGCTACCGGGCCTATGCTTACTTTCGCTGGCTGGATGACCAACTCGACCAGGGGGGAATGGAGAAGTCCGATCGGGCCGCGCTGGTCGCGCGCCAAACAGGGCTTATCGATCAGTGCTATCGGGGCGCGTGGCCGCGCGATGCCACCGACGCCGAGCACATCCTGGTAGAACTGATCCGGGGCGATCATGAGAAGAACAGCGGATTGCAGGCCTACATTCGCAACATGATGGCGGTGATGGCCTTCGACGCCGACCGGAGAGGCCGGCTGATTTCCCAAGCAGAGTTGGCAGAGTACTCGCGGCTGTTGGCCACTGCCGTGACAGAGGCCTTGCATTATTTTATCGGCCATGACTGCCCGCCGCCTCATAGCGACGCCCGTTATCTCGCGGCGACTGCCGCCCACATCACCCATATATTGCGAGACACCCTCGAAGACAACGCCGCCGGTTACTTCAACATCCCTCGCGAGTTCCTTGAGTCGCATGGAATCGCCCCGCACGAGGTTGAAAGCGAGACGTATCGGACGTGGATTCAGAGCCGGGTTCGCCTGGCGCGAGACTACTTCGAGGCCGGGAAACGTTATCTCGCCCGGGTCGAGAATCTCCGTTGCCGCCTTGCCGGATATGCCTACATGGCCCGTTTCGAAGCGGTGCTGGCGGCTATCGAGCGGGATGGCTACCGACTTCGATCCGCCTATCAAGACGACAACGATCTGGGCGCCGCGCTGGGGCGGTGTGGGTCGGTGCTCTCACTGGCTTTGAGTCGAGGCCGGGAGGGGCCAATGTTGCGCTCTACTGGTCAGATGAATCCATCAGAGGAAGTATGAAATCTCCTTCGGTGATCGTCGTCGGCGCGGGGATCGGCGGTATTGCCGCCGCGGCGCATCTTGCCCGGCGCGGCGCGCGCGTGACGGTGTTCGAGAAGAACTCCGGCCCCGGTGGTCGCTGCAACCGCTTCACCCGCGATGGCCACCATTTCGACACCGGCCCGACCCTGTTCGTCATGCCCTTGCTCTACGAAACAGAATTCGCCGCACTGGGGGTTTCGATGCGCGAAGTGCTGGAATTGCAACGGGTAGACCCGACTTACCATCTGGTCTTCGACGATGGCAGCCGGCTTGCCCTCACTTCCGATATGAAGGCGATGCAGGAGCAATTAGAGGCCATCGAACCGGGCAGTTTTCAGGGTCTGCTGCGTTATCTGGAGGAAGGCCGCCGCCACTACCATCTGGCAATGGAGCGGCTGGTGAACCGGGATTTCCGCACCGCTTCTGAGTTTTTCACCTTCGACAACCTGCCCTTGCTGTTCAGCTTGAAACCACTCGTTCAACACTACCGCAACATGTCGGCCTACTTCGATGAGCCCCGCCTCAAGGCCGCATTCACCTTTCAAGATGTGTATATGGGATTAAGTCCCTTTGAGGCCCCGGCCACTTTCTCCATGATGCCCTACACCGAGCTGGCCCACGGCGTGTGGTATCCCCGAGGCGGCATGTACCGGGTCGTGGAGGCGCTCATGGCCATTGCCCGCGAAGCCGGGGTAGAATTCGAATTCAACACCGCAGTGGAGCGCATCGAGGTGAACGGAACGCGCGCCCGCGGGGTCGCGCTGGCAGACGGCCGCCTGATGGAGGCTGACGTGGTGCTTGCCAACGCCGACCTGCCCTACGTTTACCAGCAGTTGCTTCCAGAGGATTCCCTGGCGGATCAACTGGCCCGCAAGCGCTTCTCCTGCTCAGTCATCAGCTTCTTTTGGGGAGTGGACAAACCCTACGACAGTCTAGAGCCGCACACCCTGTTCCTGGCCGACAACTACCGGGAGAATTTCGACCAAATCATCCACGACTTGGCCCTGCCCAAGAATCCCAGCCTGTACCTCCACGCCCCTGCCCGGCTGGACCCCACCATGGCCCCGGCAGGGCAAGACACGCTGATCGCCATCGTTCCCGTAGGACACTTGAGCGAGAACGGCGGTCAAGACTGGAAGGCCATCCGGGATCAGGCGCGGCAGGAAGTCTTCTGCCGGCTGGCAACCCTGGGCATTACCGACCTGGAAGCGCACCTCAAGTTCGAGGTCAATTACACCCCCCTCTCGTGGCGCAAGCGTTACAACCTGATGAAGGGGGCGACCCACGGGCTTTGCCATAACCTGACTCAGCTAGGGTACTTCCGGCCCCGCAATCGGCATCCCCATTACCACAACCTATACTTCGTCGGGGCCAGCACCCACCCCGGAACAGGGATGCCGACGGCATTTGTCTCCGCCCGTCTGGCTGCCGGGCGGATAGTGGAGGATTTCTGGATGCGCTCGTGACTGTCACCTCATAACAACTCCCTCAACCTCTCCACCTCATTCACCGGTTGCTTGCAAGTAAAGTTCTCGCACACGTAAGCCGTCGCCTTGCCGCCAAGCGGTCTGCGCCCGGCCAGGAGCGGCACGGCTGAGTCTTCGCCGCCCACGGCTGTGACCTGGAATGGGCGGTAGGCGCTTCGCACCGCGTCCAACATTTCCCTCACGTCACCCTGCCCCGGCTCGCCGATGATGGCGATCTCTTTGGGCTTGCTCACGGCGAAGGCCAGCGCGTTGAGCCATTGAGCGAAACCGGTCGGGTAACGCGCCAGGACTGGCTGAACCGACTTGATCATCTGCTCGGCTATGTCGGTGTAACGGCCTGCGCCGGTCAGGGCCGCCAACTTGAGCAGAACTGTGGCCGCCAGCGCGTTGCCCGAAGGCACGGCGTTGTCCTGCACGCTCTTGGGCCGGACAACCAGCGACTCGTGATCGTCGCTCGTGTCGAAGAAGCCGCCCTGCGAATCAGCAAAATGGGCGATCATCGCCTCGGCCAGTTCCTGCGCCGCCGTGAACCAGCGCTCCTCAAATGTCGTCTCGTACAACGTCAACAGGCCTTCGACGACGCCGGTGTAGTCTTCAAGATAAGCGTTGAACTTGGCCTGACCGCGCCGCCACGAGCGATAGAGACGGCCTTCACTATTTCGCATCTCGCGCAATAAAAACTCGGCATTGCGGGTAGCCGCCGCTACGTAATCGGCCCGGTTCAGAGCCCGGCCCGTCTCGGCAAAGGCGGCCAGCATCAGGCCGTTCCAGCCACTTAGTGCTTTGTCGTCGAGTCCGGGATGAATCCGCCCCTCGCGAAAGTCAAATAATATCTTGCGAGCCGCCGCCAACTTGCTCTCCACCTCGGCCTCGGTCAAATTGAACTTTTGCGCCAGAGAAGCGGTGTCGCTTGCCACGAAGAGAATGTTCTTGTGCTCAAAGTTGCCGTGCCGGGTCACGCCGTAAGCGGCCTTGAACAGCGGCGCATCCGCCAACAGCGAGTCAATTTCAGACTCATCCCAGACGAAGAACTTGCCCTCCACGCCTTCCGAGTCGGCGTCCTGGGTGCTGTAGAATCCGCCGCCGACGTCAGTCATCTCGCGCAAAACGTAATCCAGCACTTCTTCAACGCAACGCTTGTAGTCGCGGTTGCCTGTCACCTGCCAGGCGTGCAAGTAGACACGGGCCAGTTGGCTGTTGTCGTACAGCATCTTCTCGAAGTGCGGCACGAGCCAGGTGGCGTCGGTGGAATAGCGATGGAAGCCGCCGCCTAGTTGGTCGTACATGCCGCCATGCAACATCGCGTCGAGCGTCTTGGTTGCCATCTCGAGCGCGAGTGGATCGCTGGTGAGAAGGTGGTAGCGGATCAGGAATTCCAGCGTCATCGGCTGGGGAAACTTTGGCGCTGACCCCCAACCGGCAGTACGCCAATCAAACTGCCCCCAAAGCCCCTGCACTGCTTTCTGCAATGTGTCTTGAGTCAGTTCGCCGCCGCCAAGCGACTCGGCCAACTGGGTCTGCTTGATGTGATCCAGCACTTCCTTGCCGCCCTTTAGCACCGTATCGCGGCGGTTGACCCAGGCATCTTGAATGCCCTCCAGCACTTGCGGAAAGCCCGGCATGCCGCCCCGGGGCGTGGGTGGAAAATACGTGCCGCCCCAAAACGGCATGCCGTCCGGCGTGAGAAAGACGCTCATGGGCCAGCCGCCATGCCCCGTCAACGAAACGACGGCGTCCATGTAGATTGAGTCGAGATCGGGCCGCTCTTCGCGATCCACTTTGATACTGATGAAATATTCATTCATCACTTTGGCGGTGGCGGGGTCATCAAATGACTCGTGCATTTGGACGTGGCACCAGTGACACGCTGAATATCCTATACTGAGAAAAATCGGTTTGTCCTCTTGCTTCGCTTTTTGGAACGCTTCTGCTCCCCAAGGGAACCACTCTACCGGATTATGCGCGTGTTGGAGCAAGTAAGGGCTGCTCTCATTTATGAGACGATTCGTATGTTGGGGCCCGCCACTTTTGTTTTCCTGTTTATTCATGATCGTCGCTCCAGGTCCAACCCTTGTGGCTCTTTCTCTTACCAGCCATTACTTCGCGCATATGGACTGCATCCAATTTATCCGCATATTCCAAAACCGAGAACTCAAAACTTGCTTCGCCGTACTTGTCCCAAGCGTATTGCAGATGGGCATTATGATGAACGCCCCGGCGCAACCTGCGGCGATGCCCATCCCATCGCGCTTTCAGATCAACTGCACTGCCGATGTAGATTTTGCCGGTTGGTACACAACGAATCTGATAAACTCCAGACGAGCGCGGCAGCATTGCTATCATGAACTGCAAGCCTCTTCACCGCTCGACCGGGTTGGCGAGTTTGTTCATGGGGGTAATATACAACAAAAAGAGCCGACGTTACGAAAACGTCGGCTCTCGGCATGCCTCACCCCCCATCCCCCTCTCCTGAACGAAGTCACACCGTTCAGGAGAGGGGGTGGCGAAGCCGGGGGTGAGGTTATTATGCCAGCGTCAGCGCCGGGGTGGCCGGCTTGAAGCCATAAGCCGCCCACCGCTCTTCCTGATTCGCAGTGAGCACGGTAAGCACCCGGTTGCTGGCGTTGGCCACCGCGCGCGCTTGATTGAGCAGGAGGCTGACAACTTCGGCTTCGTCGGGCTGGTCGGGCAAAACGTCGAGCGCATCCACCAAAACGGCGTTGAGGCCGCCGGTGGTCAGCCGCACGCGGCCCAGCCACTCGCGGCCTTCTTCGACCACGTAATACTCGGCCATCGGCGGCCTGTTCACCTCTTTGAGCATCTGATCCGAGACGGTGTTGGGTAAGCCGGCTTTGGCTTCAAAGGCTTTCATGCGCGGCTGAGTGTAAGCATTGACAGTAAGTTTTGTGCAGTTCATAGGACACCTCCAATCACCCTGTACTGTGAATTTTAGAACACAGCAGGTTGGAGGGTCTACGGTAAAACTGGGGAAATTACGGGAAAAGGGGGTTGGGCAGGATGCACATCGCTTCTTAATAAGTAAATCGCGAAATATCGTTCGTGCCGCAGTTGAACTGCGGCACGCCAAGCGGCACGCTTTGCGAACTACCGCCCGAACTTTTGGGAGGTGCTGACTGCGCTTATTTTGAGTCTGTCTGCGGATACAACAACCGATACGCCTTCAACGCCAACTGCACCGACAGCCGCGTCTCGGGATTGTCGAGGTCGAAGCCGGAAATTTCGGCGATGCGATCCATGCGGTACTGCAAGGTGTTGCGATGGATGTAAAGCGCCTCTGCCGTTTGCGACAGGTTGCCATGATGGACGAAGTAGGCGGCCAGCGTCGGGATGAGACTGCTGTGGTGAGCGGTGTCGTACTCGATCAGCGCGCCCAGCGTCTCATTACAAAAGGCGGCCAACTCCGGGTGGCCCTCAAGCTGGAACAGCAGGCGATGCACCGACAGGTCGCCAAAGTACAGCGGCCCGCCGTCGCTGATGCGCCGCGCCGCCGCCAGCGCCTGGCTTGCTTCTTTGTACGAGGTGTGCCACTCGGAGATCGTTTCTACCGGCCGGCCCAGGCCGCACAACAACTTGATCTTCGGATACTCTTTCGACGACTGATCGCACACTGCCTGGGCCAGCGCCCGCACCGACTTCAGCGAACCGTCCACGCCCAGCGCCACAAACACACTTACGTCATTCTCGCTGGTGCGCGACAGCGCCGCCACCCGGCCCAGGCCCAACTCGCCGTTCACAATCGTCTCCAGGCGGCGGATCGTCGGCGGACTGCTCAGCTCCGGCCAGGCAAACACCACCGCCGCGTGCGGCGCAGTGATGTCGTGGCCGATCCGTTCAGCCCAGCGTTTGATTTCCTGTTTCGAGATCGTCCCGGCCAGCACCGCATCAATAAAGTCGCCGCGCAGTCGCTTGGTGGCCTCGCTCACCGCTTTAGTCCGCGACATCTCCAGCCCGCACGCCGCCGCGCCCTGCTCGATCACCAGCACGTCCAGCGAGTCCAGGTCGTCGTCCTCGGCAATCACGGAGGCGTAGCCGCGCGCCAGCCGCCCCACCACAATCGGCATCACCAGCCGCGACAGACCACCCGCAACTTTCTGCCGCTCGACTTCGATGTTGCGCGCCGCCACTTGCTTGCGGTCGGCCCAACCAGCAGGCAGAGACTCCACCCTGCCCAGGCCGTCCAGAATTTCATTCCAGTTTGAGAGTTTGGATTCCGGCTCCACCACCGCGATCGGGTTGAGGCGTTTATCCTGCACCACCACGTGGTGGCCGGTCAGGGCCGACATGGCGCCGGCAATCGCCTCCAACCCCTTGCTCTCCGCCGAAAGCTGGGCCAGGGTATGATACGTCTGCGACGCGCGTCGGGCCATGTGCGCCTGGCGGTTGGTGATCAGAGTCAACGTCGCCCGGTGCACCTCACGCAAGTTAGCACCCTCCGGCAGAACCACCACCGGCACGTCGGCGGCATCGGCCTTTTTGAGCATCGCCGGCGGCGGAGTCACGTTAACCCCAATTGCCACCGCCCCGGCGGCAATCAACTGATCCACCGCCTCAACCCACTGCGGCTCATCCGACCGCACCGCGCAAAACACTAAATCGCCCCCTTCCACCATCGCCTCGCGGCGCAAGGGCACGCCCACCACCACCGCCCACTCCACTTGACGGTTGCGCGACTCGGCATTAGCCGGGCGAATTTTTGTGCCAACCGGCAGGGCTAAGCGAACAATTTGACCAAGAGAAACGGGTGAGGGATGAGGCGAAGATTCCATGAAGCCGATTTTACCGCAATAACCAAGACCCGCGAGGTTTTAAAAACCTCGCGGGTCTTAGACGTTTTCCAACGCCTGCCCCAAATCGGCAATCAGGTCGTCGGCATCTTCGATGCCCAGCGCCAACCGGATGAGATTGTCCTTGATGCCAACCTCCAGCCGCTCCTCGGTGGACATCTCGTAATACGACATCAGCGCCGGTTGCTCGATCAGACTCTCCACCCCGCCCAGACTCGGCGCGATGATCGGGATGCGGACTCCATCCACGGCCCGGCTCCCCGCCGACAAACCTTGCCCTGACGCGAAGCGTGTCGAAGGGTCGCCTCTGACCTCAAAGCTCACCACCCCGCCGAACCCGGCCATCTGTTGCCGTGCTATCGCATGATCGGGGTGGCTCGGGAGGCCGGGGTACCAGACTCGCTCCACCTTCGGGTGACTCTCAAGAAACTCGGCCACGCGCTGGCCGTTGATGTTCTGTCGCTCGACACGAAGCGACAGGGTCTTGAGGCCGCGCACCAGCAAATAGGCATTGTTCGGGTCGAGCACTCCGCCCAACATCCACAACTGCTGGCGGAGCAGAGCAATCAACTGCTCGCTCCCGGCCACTACCCCGGCCAGCAGGTCGTTATGGCCGCCAAGATACTTCGTGGCCGAGTGCAAAACCAGGTCAATCCCAAACTCTAACGGTCGCAAATTGAGCGGCGTCGCAAACGTCGCATCCACCAGCGTCTTCACGTGGTGGCGCTTGGCGACCTCTGCCACCCGCCCCAGGTCCAGCACGCGCAAGTAAGGGTTGGTGGGCGACTCGGAGACGATGAGCCGGGTCGTCGGTCGAATGGCGGCTTCCATCGTCTCGTAGTCACCCATCGGCACGACGGTGCAATCCACCCCAAACTTCTTCAGGAAGTTCAGGCAGAACTGGCGCGTGCGGCGATACGAGTCGTCGGTGATGACGACGTGCGCGCCGGCTTGCAACAACGTGAGCAGAGTCGAGGTCACCGCCGCCATGCCGGACGAGTACAGCACGGCGGCCTCCGCTCCTTCGAGCGCGGCCAGCTTGGCTTCGGCGGCGGCCACGGTGGGGTTGCCATAGCGGCCATACTCGGTGCGGCCTTTGGCTGCGCCCCACATGCGCGCATCCATGAAGTCGCACAGGTCGGCAGTGTTCTCAAACGTGTACGTCGCCGTCTGCACCACCGGCGGCGTGAGGGCGTGGTGAGCGTTGGGCCGCCCGCCTCCGGCATGCACGGCGGTGGTGGATGGGCCGGGCAAGGTCTGGAGATTGGCAATTGGACGCTTCGCGTGGAGATTGAGTTCGGTTGTCATAGTCTTCCTTCAATGTCACCCCGAACGAAGTGAGGGGTCTCTGGCGCGGCCCAACGCCCACCCCGGCCAACCCAGAGATTCCTCGCTTCGCTCGGAATGACATACTTCAGAAAACAAAACGCCCCCACTCTTACAAAAGATGGGGGCGCAATAGATCAGAATTGTTACCCTCTCATCTTCCAGAAACATCATCTGCCGGAATTGGCACCTTGATTTGGAAGTTGGAGATTGGAATTTAGAAGTTGGAGACGCCTCTAACTTCTAACATCTAACCTCTAACCTCTAATCCGGTTGCCGAGGCTTCGCAGGGCCGGTCCCTCCGCCTCTCTGGATAAGAGTGTGTTTGGCTATCGAATTGTTAGGCGCGATATTACAACAAGACCGGGAGCGATGTCAAGAATCAAAATTCACCGGCCAGACCTGTCAGGTCTCAAAAGGATCGCACTATTACAGAATACTTTGTAAGACCTGACAGGTCTTTACTTCCGGCGGACTCTCAACACCGCAATCTTGGTTGAATGGTTGAACGGGGCCGGATCAACCAGGGGCGGCCCGACCCGAGTTTCCGGGTAGCCGGTGAAGTCGGGCGGGACGGGAATCAGTGTTTCAATCGAGAGGTAGCTGTCGGCGCACAGGTCTTCGAGCGTTCGCATGTAGTCCGCGCCGCTCACGAACAGCGCGTTGTTGATGGTCACCAGCCAGCCGCGATCTTTGACGAGCGGGCGAACTTTGTTGATGAGCCGGTGGCTCTGATTCACTAGGTCAACCGTGCCCGTGTCGCCGGTGGCAAAGAACGGCGGATCGAGGAACACACAATCGAATTGTTCGCCCATGCGCTTGAGGCGGCTGACTTGCGCCCAAAAGTCGCCCGCCAGAAAATCGGCTTTGCGAATTGGGAAGCCGTTGAGGGTGTAAGAGTCTTTGGCGATGTTGAGAAAGGCGCGGTTGCGGTCGAGGTGGACGACGCGCCGCGCTCCCCCGGCCACGGCGGCTACCCCCAGACTGCCGGTGTAAGCAAATGTGTTCAGCACCGTCTTGTCGGCCAGATGATCGAGCGCCCAGCGCCGCAAGTTGCGGGTATCAAGATAGAAGCTCGCGTCGCGATTGAGGAGCAGATCGACGGCGTACCATACGCCACCCTTTGGGTCGCGCACTTTTCGATCTACGGTTTGGCCGCCGACGAGAACTCCGCGCCGCCCGGCCTGTGTTTCAGCATTGCGCGTTTTTAGGATAACAGCTTGAACCCAGGGCAGTTGCGTTTGCAGGTAGCTCTGCGCCGCAAGCACAGTTTCGCGCGCGGACTGTGGCGGATTGGCGTAGTTGTGCAGAATGAGTGTACGGGCGTAAAGGTCAACGACGAGGTCGGGGCAACCTTCGGTGAAACCGTTGAAGAGGCGAAAGGCCGCTTCGCGCCGGGCATCGAACAACTCGGCGCGGGCGGCGAAGGCAGAAGCAAGAAGCGACTCGATGGAGGCTACTTTTTGCTCCATTCAGCCTCAGCTGGAAAGAGCGCCACAAACTTGTCGCCGTGGCCGCGTTTGGCAAAGGCGGCCAGCGCCACCTCTTTCCACTTCAAGAAATGCGCCGTCTCCAGGTGCGCCTGCCGCGCCTCCATGTCACGGTAGACCTCAAACAAGCTGAAGTGCGTGGGGTCGGCCTGATCCTGGAAAACGTCGAAGCGAAGGATGCCCGGTTCCTGGATGGTTTCGCGGGCGTTCTCCAAGGTGGCGGTTTTGTAGACTTCGACTTGGTCGGGTTTGATGTAGTGATGGACTTGAAAGATAAACATAGCATGCTCCTATTCTCTTCAGTTCTCCGCAAACCCTTCATCCCAGGTACGCCGGGATCGTGGTTGCGCAAGTCAACGCCAAAATCAACGGCGGCCTTGAGGGCCAGCAAAACGGAGACCCAACCGGCGATAACTTCGGTTCGGTCTGCGGCTGGCACACCCACATCGGTCAGTGTGAGGTTAGTGCCGCCCGCGCCTTCGTCGGCCAACTCAAACGTAGTGATGCTCCCGCCAAAATACTCCACCACAAATCGGATTGGCCGACTCTGTTCGATAATCTTGCCACGTCAGCGCTGGCCGTTCGGAAAGACGAAGTCAATCGCGCCATCTGCCTCAGCCGCCGACTCGGCCCAAAACTTCGCCCGGCCTTCGTCGGTGGACAACGCTCGATAGACAATACCGGGCAACAATTTGAGGTGAAGCCGCCAGCGAATGAAGGTGGGAGCGTCTTGAAAGTCCATATTGTGATGACACGAACAATCAGCGTTGAGTGGCAAATTGTTGACGTGAGCGGCTTTTAATGCTAGACTTTTTCTAGCTTTTTTCTCCACAATTCAACACCATACTTCTAAACCGAACAACTGAATCACAATCCACGATTGCGCGACATTCTGCGGGTAACGACACGATTACTTTGATCTCAACACTATCGTTCTGACACCCCAGGACACGCCGGCATAAGTCTGCTGCTGATTACGGGCCAATTCCAAACTTCAGGAGGATGGTGTCATGAACATTGGGATTCTCGATCTTCTCACCGTCAGAGCCAACACCCCGCTGGACTATGCGGATTGCTTTCTGATCAGAAAACAATATGCCAGCCTGACGCCCCAGGCCATCTCGGTTTGGTGCCGGCAAATGGGTCATCGTGTTCATTATACGACCTACTACGGTTTCGGCGACCCGAGAGCCAGGCTTCCCAACGATTTAGACGTTGTTTTTATCTCCGCTCACACGCCACGAGCGCCTCTGGCGTACGCCCTTAGTAAGCTCTACCGGTCGGAGGGGACACGCACGGTCATCGGCGGGCCACATGCTAAGGCCTACTCCCAAGATTGCCTGCGCTATTTCGACCTGGTGGTTTTGGAGTGCGATCAGGAGTTGATTGCCAACATTATCGGCAATCAGTTTAAGCCCAAGAGTATCATCTCCAGCCTCAAGCCGTATGAGGATACGCCCACTCTCGAGGAGCGAGTGCCTGAAATTAAGGCCTCAGCCTTTTTCATGGGGCGGCCTTACCCGGGTAGTTTTATCCCGATGCTGGCCAGCATGGGTTGCCCCTACAATTGCAATTTCTGCATTGATTGGGATACCCCCTACCGGCCCTTATCAACCGAAAGGCTGGCAGAAGATTTGCGTTACGCGTCCGAAGTATTTCCGGGCGTTAAGTTGGGCTTCGACGACCCAAATTTTGGCATTCGCTTTGATGACACGATGACCGTCTTTGAAAGTTTGCCAGAGGGACAACGCAACCCTTACGTCATAGAAAGCTCCCTGAGCAATATGCGCCCGGACAGACTCAAGCGTCTGCGCGATACCAATTGTTTCGCCGTCGCCCCCGGCATCGAGTCCTGGACTCACTATTCAAACAAGGCCGGGGTGGGCAAAGCGGCGGGGCATGAAAAGTTGAAGCAGGTTGTGGAGCAATTTCACACTCTTCACGAATACGTCCCGTACTTGCAAGCCAACTTCATCTTTGGCCTTGATACGGATGCTGGCGACGAGCCTTTTGAATTGACCAAGGAGTTTGTTCGTCGAACGCCCTTCGTCTGGACGTATATGAACATTCCGTTTGCCTTCGGCGGCACGCCTCTTTACAACGACTTTCTGCGAGAGGACCGCATTCTAAAGCAAATGCCGTTTACCTTCTACATACTTCCCTATCTGACACTGATTCTGAAAAGCTACGACCCGATCACCCATTTTCAGAAGATGATCGATCTGTATTCGCTTGTTACTTCGGACGAGTTGTTACAGACGCGATTCGCCAACAGCGAGCACCCGTTTGCCAAATATACGCACTACATGCGCACTACCTTCACCAGACCTATCCTCAGAGGTCTTCAAACCATCCTGAAACACTTGCAGACCGACAAGCAATTTCTTGCTTTCCATACTGGAGAGTCACACGCCCTGCCCGGCTTCTACGTCCGCGAGTATACGCGACAGCTAGGCAAATATGCCGAGTTGATGCCGATTGAAGAGAGCCAGCCGGTGCTCAGCGAAGAGGCCGCAAAGCCTCTGTTGATTAACCCTGTGCTGGTTTCCTAGCTGTACTTTCGAGTGCTGGAATGATTAGGGCGAGATGCCGAATCCGTCTAACGCATCAGTACGGGGTGTTAGATGGAAAAATTCTGTGTAGCAGTATTGGACGAAACCTTGCTTACAGACCGTTGCATAAATAACTAAACCCTGCTACGCTCAGAAAATGAGCAGAGTAAGGAACAAGAAACGAAATCGACCTACCCAATCGAAGGCCAGAGATTGGCGGACTGAACGGCGCTACCGCG
>Ga0247727_10001192_pt1 | contig 63258 bp, 60 predicted proteins | sample WisWelCaveWW1625_FD_202498 | JGI IMG/M metagenome (GOLD analysis project Ga0247727, IMG submission 202498) | Biofilm microbial communities from Wishing Well Cave, Virginia, United States - WW16-25 | ecosystem: Environmental > Aquatic > Deep subsurface > Groundwater > Cave microbial mat | place...
TGATCTTGCCCTTCATGCGCGACCTCGAAAAAGTAATGACCCAGTAATGACATTAGCAGGGTTCGAGGCAAAAGTAATGACATAGGTGGTATAATTTATTGATATGAATCAGTGTTGTAGAGACTCATTTGAAGATCAAATCCCCGTTGCCAACGTGAGGGTCGAGGGTTCAAATCCCTTCGCCCGCTCCAATAAAATCAAGGGTTTGCTTCAAGCTGCTTGCCGATGACTCCGGCGCTGATAGGCGATTCTACCGACATTGACATGGGCACGGCGTATGGCGAGCATGCGGCCAACCCACACACTTGCGGCTTCGGTAAAGTGTAAGACATGTGTGCGCAGGCCCTATCCAGCCCGCTTGATCCCACCAGGGTCGCGAGACGCGAGAGATCGCGCGATCCCAGCGGCTGCTTCATATAATCGAGGATGGTCCAAAAATCATAGAACAGGTCGGGATTGGTCTTCCCAATGAACTGCTCACGAATAAATCCATCAAGGAGAAAATCTTGTTGAACAGAATCTTCTCAGCGTTGCCGCTACCTGGGAAGGATGACCCGTACCGAAAGGTCATCGAGATCAGCCGCCAAGGCTCGTAGACATATGCTTCGAGGGTGGCGCGCCTGATGACGCCCCGTGCATTGAGCTTCAGGTCGGCATCAGTGCCCTGATCCTGATAAATGGACACAGCATCCTTCAGGGCGGCATACTTGAAGGGATTTGGATCCGTGAACAGGCTTTCCACCCAGCCCTTCGGATCGTCCGCGAAAGGGGCAAAGTACTTGGCGGGGCGGCGGCCGATCCATCCGGCCTTCAGATCGCGCGCGAAGGCGTGCGCGACCTCGCGCAATTCACTCCCCGGGCGGCCCTCCCGAGGACGGAGGCCGGAGGCATTGTCCTGCATGTATAGATCATAGAAGGCGAGGTCCGTGAGCCGGGAAATGGCACCGGGCCTGTGCAGCCCTGTCGGAGGCAGGAGGAGACAAACGACGAAGGAATAGACGAACAGGACCGCGCCGAACCCCAGGATGCCAGTCGTCAGCGGCTTCCAGCATTTCCAACGGCTGAAAAGCAATCCAGCGAAGACGACAGCAACGATCAATAGTGCGGCCGGGCGCAACAATACCAGAAACGCACTCGTCAGGGACAAGGCCACGACCCACCAGCGCGGTGACTGCGACTGGTACGTCTTGACTGCTAGATAAACGAGTAGGACCAAGAAAAACTTGAAGCCCTGCTCGTTCATCACCAGCTTCGAGGCGATGTAGGGCTGCAGGCTGACGATGAGTACCAGCGCCGTCAGGACGGCGACGCGAGGGTTGTAGGCTTCGAGAGTCTTGAAGATGAGCACCGGCATCGCGACCGCCATTGCGGCCTGGACAAGCAGGATGCCGAGGAACGAATGGAACGCAGCATTCGGTCCGACCGTGCCGCTCAGGGCCAAGAGCAAGGGATAACCGGCAGTGCGGGCCCAGAGGACGAGAGGCGGGACAGGGTAGCCAAACAGGCCCCAGGCAAACTCGACATAGGGCTGGCTGTCGCAGTGAAAGCCGATGTGCTGTCTCCACCAACTTGCACGCCCCGGACGCACGACAATGTGTGCTCAAGTGCCGCGGGCGACGGCGTGCACAGGCGCGACCGGGATCGGGCGGCGCGCGGGCCGGCTGCCGTCGAGGGCGCCGAAAACAGAAAGCCGGGCGCCGCCCCCTTGGGCACCCGGCTTCCTCCCCCGCTGCCTGGCCGACGCGCTCGCCGGCAAGGCGCTTAAAGCGAACTCAGACGGCGACCTTGTGCACGCTGTCGGCGCCCTCGCCGACCGGCTCGGCGCCAGGCTTGGGCTCCGCCCCGGCGGTCACCGCGGGCACCATGACCTCGCGCTCGCGGCGGCGCGGCTGCGGCGGCTGGAACGCGCGCCGAGCGTGAAACTCGCAGTAGGGCAGACCCGTGATCTTGCCCTTGCCGCAGAAATGGAAGTCGGCGTGCTGGGGATCGCCGATCGGCCAGCGGCAACTGACCTCGGTCAGCGTCTGGATGTACTTTCGCTCGCTGACCGGGATCTCCAGCTCCTCCGCCGGCGGCGTGTAGGGCTCGGTGTCGCCGAGATAGAGCTGGCGCAAGGCGGAGTTGCCGACGTTGGCAAAGCGCGGCTTCATCAGGCGCTTGGCCGTCTGGCCGCGCGCGCGGGGCCGATGCGATTTCATGCGCGAGGTGGTGGCCCGCCCGGACAACCCCAGGCGATGCACCTTGCCGATGACGGCGTTGCGGGTCACCCCGCCGAGGCGGCCGGCAATCTGGCTCGCCGAGAGCCCATCGGCCCAAAGCTTCTTCAAGAGTTCGACGCGCTCGTCGTTCCAGGCCATGCCCTGGTTCTCCCGTGTGCTCACCGACGGGATTGGGCGCTCGCAAGCGCACAATACGCCGCCAACAGCGACCGAACCTGCAAAGACATCCAGACGCGCAGACGAGCGCACGGACGCCGTTAGCCAGATCGGCCGACGATCAACGCGAGACTTGAGATGACGCTGGACTAGTGGCTGGACGCGTACTTCTGAGAACTTCAGGCACCAACTGGTGCAAATACGCGTACCCGCCCGACGACTACTTACCCCCGATCGCGATCAACGCGCGATCTGTCGTGGGCGACAGGGGCGGACATTACTGGCCCTTCCTGCCGACCTCAAGGGCGGCCAGCATGTTTGCGCCGCAACGAAGGGACTGCGTGGCATGTTCGCCACAGCTCAATCGAACAACATGTGCATTGCGGGGAGGATATCCGATCGCGCGCCCGGTGTGGCGCTCAAGCCCGCGCCGGCTGCCGGTCCTCGAAGGCATAGCCGGCGCCGCGCACCGTGCGGATCGGGTCGCTATCGGTGCCACGGATCAGCGCCTTGCGCAGACGCCCCACGTGTACGTCGACCGTGCGCCCGTCGATGAAGGCATTTCGCCCCCAGACGCCGTCGAGAAGCTGCTGGCGCGACAGGACCCGGCCCGAGTTCTCCATGAAGAAGGCCAGCAGCCGGAACTCCGTGGGGCCCAGCCGCACCTCGCGCTCGCGCCGGGTGACGCGATGCGCGGCGCGGTCGAGCACGATGTCGCCGGCGCGCAGGGTGTCGGCGACGCGGTTCGGCGCGGCACGGCGCAGCAGCGCCTTCACGCGCGCCATCAGCTCGGGCACGGAGAAGGGCTTCACCACGTAGTCATCGGCCCCGATGGCGAGCCCGCGCACCCGATCACCCTCCTCGCCGCGGGCCGTGAGCATCAGCACCGGCACGGTCTGCGTGTCCTCGCGCCGGCGCAGCCGCCGGCAAAGCTCGATGCCCGACAGTGCCGGCAGCATCCAGTCGAGCACGATCATGTCGAAGCGATCCTCGGCCAGCAGCATCTCGGCCTCCTCGCCGGTAGCCGCGACCGTGGCGCGGTAACCCTCCGCCACCACGTTGTAGCGGACCACCTCGGCGATGGCCGAGTCGTCCTCGACGACGAGGACGTGAGGCGACATCTCCCTGCTTGTTGCCGTCATCTGCGGCTCATTCCTTGCGGATCAGCGTCGAGCTCGTGTCGTCGCCCTTGGGACGGTCGTCGATCAGGGCCGTGCCGTGCACCAGGTAATGGACGTTCTCGGCAATGTTGGTCGTGTGGTCGCCGACGCGCTCGATGTTCTTGGCCCCGAACAGCAGATGCGTACACAGGCCGATGTTGCGCGGGTCCTCCATCATGTAGGTGAGGAGCTCGCGGAACAGCGAGTTGTACATGGCGTCGATGCGCTCGTCGTGGCGCCACACCTCGAGCGCCTTGTCGGCATTGCGCTCGGAATAGGCGTCGAGCACGTCCTTGAGCTGGCGCATGGCCAGCTCGAGCATGTGCTTGAGGCCGGTCATGAGCGGCTTGGGGTGGTTCTCGCCGGATACCGCGAGTGCGCGCTTGGCGATGTTCTTGGCCAGATCGCCGATGCGCTCCAGGTCGCCGGCGATCTTCAGCACCGTCATGATATGGCGCAGGTCGTTGGCCATAGGCTGGCGCCGCGCGATCATCAAGATGGTCTGCTCCTGCAGCTCGCGCTCCAGCAGGTCGATGGCACGATCGCTCGCCACGGCGTTCTCGGCCAGCTTGGGGTCGCGCCGCTCCAGCGCATCGAAGCTCTGCCCCAGCAGGCGCTCGGCGAGGCCGCCCATCTGGGCCACCTTGCGGTCGAGCGACTGCAGCTCCTGATCGAATGACTTGACGGTATGCTCGTTCATGGGGGCCTTCCTTTTTCTATTTTTCCGCCCTCAGCCGAAGCGGCCCGTGATGTAGTCCTGCGTGCGCTTATCCTGCGGCTTGTTGAAGATCACCTCCGTCGGCCCCTCCTCGACCAGGCTGCCCAGATGGAAGAACGCCGTGCGCTGCGACACGCGGGCGGCCTGCTGCATGGAGTGGGTGACGATGACGATGGTGTAGCTCTCCGTCAGCTCCTCCATCAGCTCCTCGATCTTGGCCGTGGCGATGGGATCGAGGGCCGAGCAGGGCTCGTCCATCAGGATGATCTCGGGCTGCACCGCGATGGCGCGGGCGATGCACAAGCGCTGCTGCTGGCCGCCGGACAGGCTGGTGCCGGAGTCCTGCAGGCGGTCCTTCACCTCCTCGAACAGGCCGGCGTACCTGAGGCTAGCGATCACGATCCCCTCGAGGTCGGTCTTGGATTTCGCCAGGCCGTGGATGCGCGGGCCGTAGGCGACGTTCTCAAACACCGACTTGGGGAACGGGTTGGGCTTCTGGAACACCATGCCGACGCGGGCGCGCAGCTGCACGACGTCGAGCTTGGAGTCGTAGATGTCCTGGCCTTCGATCTCGATCCTGCCGGCGACGCGGCAGCTGGCGATGGTGTCGTTCATGCGGTTGATGCAGCGCAGAAACGTCGACTTGCCGCAACCTGACGGGCCGATGAAAGCCATCACGCCCTTGTCGGGGATTTCGACATTCACCTCCTTCAAGGCCTGCTTCTCGCCGTAGTAGACGTTGACGCCGCGCGCCGAGATCTTCGTCGCTTTGCCGCCTGCGACAGCCCCTCGCGCCGAAAACGTGCTCTGTGACGGCATGTCCATGACCATATTCCCCTTCGCCCAACAATTCACCAGCGGCGCTCGAAGCGCCTGCGGAGCCAGATCGCCAACCCGTTCATGACGAACAGGAACAGCAGCAACACGATGATGGTGGCGGCGGTCTTTGCCTGGAACGCCACCTCCGGCAGGTCGGACCACAGATAGATCTGCACCGGCAGCACGGTGGCCGCCTCGGTCAAGCTCTTCGGCACGTCGACGATGAAGGCCATCATGCCGATCATCAGCAGCGGCGCGGTCTCGCCCAGCGCGTGCGCCATGCCGATGATGGTGCCAGTCATGATGCCGGGCATGGCGAGCGGCAGGACGTGGTGGAATACGGCCTGCTGGTGCGAGGCGCCGACACCGAGCGCCGCCTCCTTGATGGAGGGCGGCACGGCCTTCAGGGCCGCGCGGGCGGCGATGATGATCGTGGGCAGCACCAGCAACCCGAGCACCAGCCCGCCAACCAGCGGCGCCGATCGCGGCAGGCCGAAGAAGTTGAGGAACACGGCCAGGCCCAGCAGGCCGAACACGATCGAGGGCACGGCGGCCAGATTGTTGATGTTGATCTCGATCAGGTCGGTCAGGCGGTTCTTGGTCGCGAACTCCTCGAGATAGACGGCCGCCAGCACGCCAATCGGCACGCACAGCAGCAAGGTCACGAGTAGCGTCAGGGCCGTACCCACGAGCGCGCCGCGAATGCCCGCGAGCTCCGGCTCGCGGCTGTCGCCCGCCCTGAAGAAGAGCCAATTGAAGTGGCGGTCGACGGCGCCCAGCTCCTTGAAGCGCTCGAGGAAGGCGGTCTCCTGGTCCCCGACCTTGCGGTTGCCCTCCGGCGTCGTGTAGGTCACGATGCGCCATTCGTTGGGCTTGGTCGACGACAAGGGCAACAGCACCTCGCCGGTGATCCCGATATCGGAGAGCTTGGTAATCTTGACGAGGCCACCGTTGATGGCGACGAGCAGGCTCGGCAGGCGGCCGTCGAGCTCCTCCTCGATCTTGGGATTGTCGTAGCGCTTGCGCAACTCGGCTGCCTCGGCGCGCAGCTCGTTCACGCGTGCCGCAACCGCAGCCGAGGCGAAGCGCTGCAGGCGGTCGGCCTCGGCGGTCAGTTTGTGCGCGCGATCGGCCAGCGCCCTCTTGATCGCCACGAGCTCGTCGGCGAAGTCGTTGGCGGAGGTAAGTACCGTGATCTCCCCGCTCGTGCCGCTCGGCGTCGCCAGGCCTCGCACCGGGCGCGAGACGATGCTCGTGCCCACGCCTTTCAGGTAGAGGTCGGCGCTGGCCGACAGCAGCAGGGGAACCTTGACGGTGCCCCCGATGAGGTTCGGATCGGCCACCAGCCGGTCGCGCAACGCATCGGCGGCACCCGTGCTCAGGACCCGCGCCAGCGTCCGCTCGGCGGTGCGGCCCTCGATGCCGGGTATGGCCGCCTTGAGCGCATCGCGCGTGACCGGGAAGTAGTCGGCGCTGCGGATCTCGACGGGGTCGTTGCGCTTTTGCGGATCGACGAGGTCGGCGGGCACCGGGACGTTCAGGACCAGCGAATGCTGGATGAACGCCGGCAGGCCCTTGGTGAGGACGTCGGCGATGAGCACCGTCAGGAACACCGCCGTGACCACCAGCGCGACGATGCCGTAGGCCCTGAAGCGCGCCTCTGCGCGATAGCGCCGGCGCACCCGGGCGCCCGCTGCATCCGACGTCACGTCGACCCGGCGGAGCCCGCTCCTGGGCTGTGAGAGGGCGATATCAGTCATATTGCTCTCGATACCTATTCACGATGTGCAGCGCGATCAGGTTCAGCATCAGCGTGACGAAGAACAGGACGAAACCCAGCGCGAAGGCGGCCAGCGTCTTGGCGCTGTCGAACTCCTGGTCGCCGACGAGGATGGTCTTGATCTGCACGGTGATGGTCGTGACCGCATCCAGCGGATTGAGAGTCAGATTGGAGGCGAGCCCGGCGGCCATCACCACGATCATGGTCTCGCCGATGGCCCGGCTGATGGCCAGCATGAACGCGGAGACGATGCCTGGCAGCGCCGCCGGCAGCACAACCTGCTTGATGGTCTCCGACTTGGTGGCGCCGAGCGCGTAGGCGCCGTCGCGCAGCGATTGCGGCACCGCGTTGATGACGTCGTCCGACAGGGAGGAGATGAAGGGAATGATCATCATACCCATGACGAGGCCGGCGGCGAGCGCGCTCTCGGAGGCGACATCGAGGCCGAAATACTCGCCCCAGCCGCGGATCAGCGGAGCGACCGTCAAGGCCGCAAAGAAGCCCAGCACGACGGTCGGGATGCCGGCCAGGATTTCGAGCACGGGCTTGGCCCAGGTGCGCACCGGCCGGGATGCATACTCCGACAAGTAGACGGCCGAGAGGAGGCCCAGGGGCCCGGCCACGCAGATGGCGATGAAGGTGATGAGCAGCGTGCCCGTCAGCAGCGGGATGAAGCCGAATGCGGTCTTGATGTCACCCTGGTCGGCGCGCATCGCCTCCTGCGGGTTCCATTCCGTGCCGAACAGGAACTCGGCAATCGTCGGCCGGCCCCTGAGCGCGGGGTCGAAGAAGAAGCGGTAGGTCTCGTAGAGGACGGAGAACACGATGCCGATGGTGGTGAGGATCGCCACCGTCGCGCACAGCGCCAGGACCACGACCACGACGCGCTCGAAGTGATTACGCGCGCGGAACGTCTGGCTGATGCGGCCGAGACCGATCACGACTGCCGCTATGCCGAGTACGACCCCGAGCCCGTAGACGACCACATAGCCCCATGCCAGCGCCGATGCATAGCTGTCGGCAGCACTCTTGAGCTCGGCCGAAGGGGTGCCGGAATGCCGGCCGGCGATGAGATTGGCGACGTCGCGCAGGATGACGCCGCGCCTGAGCTCGTCGGCGCCAACATCCAGCGGAAAGTGCGCCAGCGCCGCGGCGGTGGCGAGCCGGGCCACGAGCGGGGCGCCCACGATGAAAACGAGGAGCATCGGAATGATGACCGTCGCCGCCGTGAACAGTCCGTGATAGGTCGGCAGCGAGTGCAACAGCGGCCCGCCGCCGGTGTTGACCGCAAGCGCGCTGGCACGGAAGCGACCGAGCAAGAAGCCGGCAACGACCAGCGCGGCCAGCGTGAGGAAGTAGTACCCGGCCATGTCCCCACCTACTCTCTCTGCGCGGCAGGTGCAGCGCAGAAATTCGACCCTTCCCGTTGCTGTCGGCCTGCAGCAGTTACCGCGCGCGAGGAGTATCTCACCTGAGACTGCAAGATCAAAGGCTGGCCAGATCCTTAGATACGGACACCGCCGCCAGGAACACGCGTCCCCGGCGGCGGCGCATGCGTTAGCAGTCGCATCACTTCACGTCGGCCGCGGCCAGCACCTTGAGCGACTTGGCGTCGGACATGACCTTGTCGGCTTCCGACTTCGGCAGGGCGACCAGGCCCTTGCGCGCCAGGTAGCCGTCCTTCGACATCGCCTTGGGAGACACGTACTCGGCGAGGAACTTGTCGATGCCCGGCACCACGCCGATGTGCTGCTTCTTGACGTAGATGAAGAGCGGCCGAGCGCCCTGGTACTTGCCCGACGAGATGGCGTCGTAGTCCGGCGCGACGCCGTCGATCGGCACGCCCTTGAGCTTGGCCAGGTTCTCCTCGAGGAACGAGTAGCCGAAGATGCCGAACGCGTTCTTGTTGGCCTCGAGCTTCTGCACGATGACGTTGTCGTTCTCGCCGGCCTCGACGTAGGCGCCGTCCTTGCGGATCGACTTCCAAGCCTTGTCGAAGGCCTTGGGGTCGGCTTTCTTGAGGTCGGCCAGGAGCTTGTTGGCGCCGACCTCGAGGAAGAGCTCGTGGAAGCTGTCGCGCGTGCCCGAGGTCGCGGGCGGGCCCAGCACCTCGATCTTGATGTTGGGCAGCGACTTGTCGACGTCCGACCAGTTCTTGTTCGGGTTGGCAACGAGCTTGCCGTCGGTGCCCGGCACCTGCTCGGCGAGTGCGAGGTACACCTGCGCCATGGTGAGCTTCATGGCAGGTCCAGCCTTGGACTGGGCGATCGTCAGGCCGTCGATGCCGACCTTGATCTCGACGATGTCCTTGACGCCGTTCTTCTGGCAGTCGTCGAACTCGCCCTTCTTGATGGCGCGCGAGGCGTTGGTGAGGTCAGGATGCGATTCGCCCACGCCGGCGCAGAACAGCTTCATGCCGCCGCCGGTTCCAGTCGACTCGACGACCGGCGTCTTGCCGGCGCCCGACTTGCCGAACTGCTCGGCAACCGCTGTCGTGAAGGGGTACACCGTCGATGATCCAACAATCCTGATCTGGTCGCGCGCCGACGCCGTATCGGCAAGCGCGAACATGCCCGAAGCAGCGACGAGCGCTGTAAAGGCCAAATACCTCTTCGTCACGTTGCAACTCCCTGATTGGGTGAGCGGCCGGTCCATTGCCCACGTCGCTGTCCGGCCAGCGCCTACTGGCGCGAGGTGGTTGTAGCGGGCCCACGCAACGTCAAGATGACAACTTAACATAATGAAATACATGAATTATTTATGACTTCCTCGGCGCTGCATCAATCTTGCGCCACCGGCAGATGCAGGGCAAACACGGAGCCCTGGCCCACGGTCGAGGCAATGCTGAGCTCGCCACGATGCCGGTTGAGGATGTGCTTAACGATGGCAAGGCCCAGCCCGGTGCCGCCCTTCTCGCGGCTGGCCGCCACGTTCACCCGATAGAACCGCTCGGTCAGCCGCGGCAGATGCTGCGGCGCTATTCCCGGCCCGTCGTCGCGCACCGACACGACGAAGCGCGCGGGCCGGCCGCCGCCGGCCGCCTCTTGCGCAATGCCCACGTTGATGCGCCCGTCGGCCTTGCCGTACTTGATGGCGTTCTGGATCAGGTTCTGGAACACCTGCACGATCTCGTCGCGGTCGCCGCGGATGATCGCCGCATCCTCCAGCCGTTGAAACTCGATCGACGTGCCGGTCTTGGCCGCCAGCGGCTGCAGCGCCTGGATGACGTGGGCCGCCGCGTCGTTGAGGTCGACGCGCTGGGCAGGGGGCAGATGCTCGCGCATCTCGACGCGGGAGAGCGACAGCAAATCGTCGATCAGCCGGGTCATGCGCTCGGCCTGCTCGCTCATGACCCTGAGAAAGCGCTCGCGCGCCTGGGGGTCGTCCTTGGCCGCCCCCTGCAGCGTTTCCACGAAGCCCCTGAGCGAGGCGAGCGGCGTGCGCAGCTCGTGGCTGGCGTTGGCGACGAAGTCGGCGCGCATGCGGGTGAGCCGATCCTGCTCGGTCAGGTCGCGAAACGACAGCAGCAGCGCCGGCCCGCCGACCGATTCGGCCGGCTGGTCGAGCGGCGCCACCGTCGCCAACAGCCGGCGCTCCACCGGCACGCGCTCGTGCAGCTCCACCGAGCAGGCCCGCCGCGATACCAGGGCCTCGTCCACCGCCGCCAGCAGCTCCGGCGCCCGGCTCATGGAGGCGACGTGGCCACTGCGCCGCCGGTTGCCGAACATCTCCTCCGCCTTGGCGTTGGCGTGCACGATCTGGCCGGTGCTGTCGAGCGCGATGGCCGGCTCCGGCACCGCGTCGACCACCATGCGCCAAAGCCTATCGCTGCTCATGGTCCCCCGTCCGAGTTCGCTCACGCGCACGCCCGCGTCCATCGTCTCGGACGCCCACAACGCCGCCCAAACCGCCGCGGCCGCCAGGCCGAGCAAGGCTGCGCGCAAGGAAAGCCCGCCTGCGGCCACGAAGAACAGCGTCAGGGCAACGGCAAGGCCAAGCCCACCGCGCCGCGCCGCAAGGCGCGCCAGCGCCGGCTCGACCTGCGCGCCGAGCCGCCTCAGCCAGACCTGCGTCAGGGACCACTGCACCACCTCGTGCCTTCCCGTCGGTCAGCCCTAGTGTCCTGTCTCCGAATTGCCGACTACGTTGCCGCGAGGTCGGAACGGCAATTCGGAAACTGAAGGACACTAGCAAATCTAAGGGCCTAGTGTGGCGCTAAAGTCTCGGAATTGCCGATGAGCGCCAGGCCGCGAGTTGGTCGGCAATTCGGAAACGCCACGCTAGCGTACAAGAAACAGAGGACATTCGAGCACGCCCGCCAGCGGCCGCAGGTCGCCCTTGTCGGGCAGCACCAGGCCGCCGAACTGGCAGATGACGATACCGCTGCACAGCCGGCGCAGGGCCTCGGCGATGACGGCAGCCTCTCCGCGCGCGACCTCCGCCGACACGATGCGCACATCCTCACGCTCGGCGATCACCAGGCGCGCCGCGCCGTCGAGCCGGGCGCGACGCTCCTCGTCGGTCGCCACCAGCAACAGCACGATTTGCGCGTCGTCGAGCGCGGCCAGCCGCTCGGCCGTCTGCAGCAGGGCCGGCAGCCGCTCGCTGTCCTCCACCGCCACCACCACGGGCCCCGAAATGCGCTGCGCCTTCGGCCCCACCACCACCAGGCCGGTGGTGCCGGCGACCTCCATCAGCAGCTGCTTCAACATGAAGCCGTTGTTGCCGGTGAAGGGCTCGGCCAGGGCCACCACGTTCCAGGGCCCCGACTCGGCGCAGGCGACCGACAGCGCACGCAGCGGCTCGTCGCGCACGACGCGGCAGCGCAGGGGCACCTCGGCGCGCCGTGCCAGCATCTCGATCTGGCGGCGCGCGCCCTGCGCGGCCATGCGCAGGTCGTGACGCATGCCGGCGGCCGACATGACGCGGCGCTGGCGCCCGGTGAGCGAAACTTCGCGCGCGAAGCCGTAGGAGGCGCAGTCGTAGAGCTGCTCGTCCTCCACGAACAGGCTCTCGATCTCGGACTGGAACGCCTGGGCCACGCGCACGGCGGCCTGCAGCGCCACCGCGCTCGGCCGCGTCGACCCCAGGTGCACCAGCACGCGGCCGCGATCCTCGCCCCTCTGTGCAACGTGCGCGATCATGGCCCGTCCTTCGTGTTGTCGCCGGCATCGCCCGGCGCCTTGGCAAAGCCGCGCGCGCGCTCGGCAAAGGACCTGAGCTTGTCCTCCACCAGCCGGTTGACCATGCCGGCCGGGAAGCGCCCCTCCGCGCCGCGCTCGCCGGCCTTGACGCCGGTGAGGATCTCGATGCCCTCGTCGAGGGTTTGGATCGGATAGATGGCGAACTGGCCGTGCTTGACGGCCTCCACCACGTCCTCGCGCAGCATCAGGTGCTGCACGTTGGATTTCGGGATCAGCACGCCCTGCTGCTCGTTCAGGCCGCGTGCGCGGCACACGTCGAAGAAGCCCTCGATCTTCTCGTTGACGCCGCCGATGGCCTGGATGTTGCCGTGCTGGTTGATGGAGCCGGTGACGGCCAGCGACTGGCGGATCGGCACCTCGGCCAGCGCCGACAGCAGTGCGATGAGCTCGGCCGCCGAGGCGCTATCGCCGTCGACCCCGCCATAGGACTGCTCGAACACCAGCGTGGCCGCGAGCGCCAGCGGCACGTCGAGCGCATAGCGCCCGGCCAGGAAGCCCCACAGGATCATGACGCCCTTGGTATGCAGCGGGCCGCCGAGCTTGGCCTCGCGCTCGATGTCGACCACGCGGCCCGAACCCACGCGCACGCGCGCCGTGATGCGGCTCGGACGGCCGAACGCGAAGGCGCCGAGCTGCAGCACGGACAGCCCGTTGACCTGGCCGATCTGGGCGCCCTCAGTATCCACCAGCACGACGCCGCGCGCGATCGTCTCCTGCGAGCGGTCGCGCAGCCGGTCGGCGCGCTGGATCTGCTCGTCGATGGCGCGCGCCACGTCCGGTCGCGTGGTGACCTTGCGCTTGGCCTGGGTCGACCAGTAGTCGGCCTCGCGCACGATGTCGGCGATGCGCCCGATCTCGATCGACAGCTTCTCGCGGTCGTCGGCGAGCCGGGCGCCCTCGTCGATGACGCGGGCGACGCCGGCCGCATCGACCGGCTTCAGGCCATGCTCCTTGACGATCGAGGCGATCAGCCGGGCGTAGGCATGATCGTTCTCGGAAGAACGCGTGATGGTGTCGTCGAAATCCGCCTGCACCTTGAAGAGACGCGAGAAATCGGGATCGAGCGCCGACAGCGTGTAGTAGAGTTCGCGGTCCCCGAACAGCACCACCCGGATGTCGAGCGGAATGGGCTCGGGGTCGAGCGACTGGGTCGAGATCAGGTTGTAGCCGACGGCCTCCGCCGGCTGCTCGATGCGGATCTCGCGGCCCTTGATGGCGCGCTTCAGGGCCTCCCAGGCGAACGGCGAGAGCAGCAGCTTGCGGGCATCGAGCAGCAGGTAGCCGCCGTTGGCGGCATGCAGGGCTCCCGGCTTGATGAGCAGGAAATCGGTCACCAGCGTGCCCATCTGGGCGATGTGCTCGATGCGGCCGACGATATTGCCGTAGGTGGGGTTGAACTCCTCGACCAGGGGAGCTCCGGTTGCGGCGCCGTCCCCGTTGGCGACCATGACGTTGACCATGTAGCGGCGGAAGCGGGCGTCGCGCGCGGTGTCCACCGACTGCTTGACGAGGGCATTCTCCTCCTCGCCGGTCGTGAGAAAGAGCGCGACGTTGCGAATGAGGTCCTTGCCGGCCGCGCGCAGATACTCGAGCGCCTGCGGCACGTCGGCAAACGAGGCCATCAGATCATCGAGCGCCTCCTCGACCGCATGCCGGGCCACCTCTTCGTTGAGCTCGCTCAGCTGCGAGCGCCGCTTCTTGTCGGCCTTCGGCATGCGCTCGAGGATGCCCTCGAGCTCCTTCTGCAGGGCCTCGATCTTGACCTCGACCTCCCTGCGCATGCTTTCGGGCAGCGCGCTGAAGACCTCGGGCTTGACCACCTTGCCTTCGTGCATGGGCGCCATGGTGAAGCCGGTGGGGGTGCGCAGGAGGGCAATGTTCTGGTTCTGCGCCTTGGCGTTCAGCGCCTCGAAGGCCTCCTCCTGCCCGGACCTGAACTGCTCGTCGATGGCACGGCGGCGGACCTGGTAGTCCTCGCCCTCAAACAGCGCCGGCAGCACGCCTCTGAGCTCGTCGAGCGCGGCCACCATGCCGCGGGCCAGCGCCCTGGCCCGGCCGTGCGGCATCCGCAGCGCCTTGGGACGGTTGGGGTTCTCGAAGTTGTAGACGTAAACCCAGTCGGCCGGCGTCGGTGCCTCGGCGGCTTTGGGGCCCAGGTGCGCCTTGACGGCGGTGGTCTTGCCCGAGGCCGGGGGCCCCAGCACGAAGATATTGAAATCATGGCTCTTGATGTTGGCGCCGAACTGGATGGCCTTGAGCGCCCGGTCCTGGCCGATCAGGCCGGTGATCGGGTGCAGCTCCTCGGTGGTCTTGAAGCCGAGCGTCGCGGGGGCTACCACCCGGCGCAGCTCCGCGGCCTCCAGCGGCTGGGGCCGGGCCGCGACCGTGGTCACCTCACCTTTGCTGCCGGGCGCAGGGGCGTCATATTGTGGTGCACGCTTGAAAAACATGCCGAAAGACCGCCTGTTTGCTGAGACCGGACGGGACCATAGGCGCCTGCTGCGTCCAAGAAAAGGCCAGGCGCCAGTCGGCGTCAATTCAACTCCGGCCAGGGCGCCTGCGGCGGGTGGCGGCGCGGGCCCCAGGCGAGCAGCCAGGGCCGAAGGGGAATACGCAACATGATGCTGCGAGCGCAGTCGGAAACCATTCGCGACGGGCGCCAGTCGCCGGCCGCCTTCGACATCTGCCGGGGCGTCGCCCGCCTGCTCAAATTGCACGGGCTGGCGGTGGTGAGCGAGTTGGCGCTCGCCAACGGCCGGCGCGCCGACGTCGCCGGCATCGCCGAAGGCGGCGAGATCTGGATCGTCGAGATCAAGTCGTGCCTGGAGGACTTCCGCACCGACCAGAAGTGGCCCGAGTACCGGGACTTCTGCGACCGGCTGTTCTTCGCCGTGGCTCCCGACTTCCCGCGCGAGGTGCTGCCGGAAGATACCGGGCTGATCATCGCCGACCGCTACGGCGGCGAGATCGTGCGCCCGGCGCCCGAGCACAAGCTCGCCGGCGCCCGCCGCAAGGCCATGACCCTGCGGCTGGCCCGCACCGCCGCGTTCCGGCTGCAGGGCGCCATCGACCCGGAGGGGGGATTTGAGGGGTTGCCCGGCGCGTAGCGGCAGGCCCTCGCCGCACCTATTTCGGCGCGCGCTTGGCGAGGATGCGCTGCAGGGTGCGGCGGTGCATGTTGAGGCGGCGGGCGGTCTCGGACACGTTGCGGTTGCACAGCTCGTAGACGCGCTGGATGTGCTCCCAGCGCACGCGGTCGGCCGACATCGGGTTCTCCGGCGGCGGCGCCTTCTCGTCGGCAGGCGCCAGCAGCGCATCGGTGATGTCGTCGGCGTCGGCGGGCTTGGCCAGATAGTCGACGGCGCCGAGCTTCACCGCCGCGACCGCCGTGGCGATGTTGCCGTAGCCCGTGAGCACGATGGCGCGCGCCTGCGGCCGCACCTTGGACAGCTCGGCGATGACATCGATGCCGTTGCCGTCCTCGAGCCGCATGTCGACCACGGCGAAGGCCGGCGGCTTCTGGCGGATCAGGTCCATGCCCTCGGCCACCGTATGCCCGGTGCGCACCTCGAAGCCGCGCAGCTCCATGGCGCGTGCAAGGCGCGCCAGGAACGCCCGGTCGTCGTCGACCAGCACCAGCGATCGGTCTTCCGGCAACTCGTCCGGCTCAAAAGCGAATTCGTCGGCCACAGCCATGCCTCCAGTGTGCGCAGTATAGCCCCGCGCCGGGGTCCGCCCAAGCCTTTGCAGCGCACTCCTTAACCAATTCCTCCCTGCAGACGCCCCCCCAGACCCGCCCCCTGCATGCCGGCTTGGGGCTCGACCCCAGTCTGGACCGCGGCCGTGGCCGCCGGCTGCCTTTCGAATACCTCTCGCGGCCAGGTCACCTCGACCATGGCGCCCCGGTGGGGCCATTCGCGGTTGTCCAGGAGAACGGTGGCGCCGGAGCGCTCGAGCAGGGTCTTGGCAATGAAGAAGCCGAGGCCCAAGCCGGAGGGCTCGCCGTCCTTGGCCTCGCCGCGCTGCCGCGAGCGGCGCGTGGTCACATAGGGCTCGCCCAGGGTGTCCATCACGTCGGGCGGTATGCCCGGGCCGTCATCGGCAATGGTGACGACCACATCGCGGGCGGACCACCTGGCCGCCACCTCGACGCGCTGGGCGGCAAAGTCGACGGCGTTCTCGACCAGGTTGCCGAGGCCGTAGAGCACGCCGGGCCGGCGCTCGCCGACCGGCTCGAGCATCGCCGCCCCGGCGCTGCCCGTCTCCGGCGCGGCGGTCACCGCCAGCTCGGCGCTGAAGCCGCGATAGGGTGCCGCCGCCTCCTCGATCAATTGGGTGACGCTCATACGCGCGTGCAGGGGATCGGGCTCGGTCGGCCCGCGCGTCAGCTTCCTCAGGATGTCGCGGCAGCGCACGGCCTGCGTCTGCAGCAGCGACAGGTCCTCGGCCATCTGGCTGTCGGGCATGGCCTCACGGGCCAGCTCCTTGGCCACCACCGTGATCGTCGACAGCGGCGTGCCGAGCTCGTGCGCGGCCGCAGCGGCCAGGCCGTCGAGCGCGTGCAGCTGCTGCTCGCGGGCCAGCACCATCTCGGTTGCCGCCAGCGCATCGGCCATCTGGCGTGCCTCCTTGGCGAGCCGCCAAGCGTAGAGCGCCAGGAAGATCATGCCGGACAGGACCGAGGCCAGCATACCGAGCTTGTAGACCCTCGGCAGGACCAGGGCCTCCCCCGGGCCCCACGGCAGCGGCATGTGCTCGAAGGCCAGCGCGACCGTGGCAATGCCGGCGAGCAGCCCCAGCGCGATGGTGTTGCGCGGCGGCAGCGTCGCGGCCGACACCGTCACCGGCGCCACCAGCAGGAACGTGAACGGGTTCTCGATCCCGCCGGTCAGGTAGAGCAGGGCCGACAGCTGCAGGATGTCGTAGGCGAGCAGGCTGGTGGCGAGCACCGTATGCAGCCGGGTGCGCGCGGGATAGCGGATGCGCAAGAAAACGTTGAGCCACGCCGACAGCGCAATGAAGGCGAGGCAGACCCCGAACGGCAGCGGGAAACCGAGCACCAGATAGACGAAGCACACCGTCACCAGCTGGCCAACGACCCCAAACCAGCGCAGGCGCAAGGCGGTCTGCAGCCGCAGCCGGCTCTCGCTCGGCTCCTTGCGATGCCGTTCGGGCTGCGCCATGTTCGTGCAGTCTCTCGCTCGACCAGCCGGCTGCCTGAGGGCAAGCGATCCCTTGCCGGCAGCCGGAGCGCTTGCCTTGCAGGTCTTGCTACCCCAGATAGAAGGCGGTGGCCAGCCGCCAAAGCCCCTACGCCTGCTGTTTTTGCGCGTGCTCCCCGGCGCGCGCCGTTGTACTCCACGGTGCGATGCAGAAGACCACTCATCCCCGCAACGGCGGCCAGCCCCCACCTCCCGTCGAGGTTCGCGCGCTGCGCAAGGTCTATCGCGACATCACTGCCGTCGACGGCATCGACTTCAGCCTCGCGAGCGGCTCGATCACCGCGCTCCTAGGCGGGAACGGCGCCGGCAAGACCACGACCATCTCCATGCTCATGGGTCTCGTCGTCCCCACCTCCGGTGAGGCGCGCGTGTTCGGCGCCGACATGGCGCGCGAACGCCACCAGGTGCTGCACCGCATGAACTTCGAGAGCCCCTACGTCGACGTGCCGATGCGGCTGACGGTGCGCCAGAACCTCGAGATCTTCGGCAGGCTCTACGGCGTGCGCGATCTCAAGGGCCGCATCACGGCGACGTCCGAGGAGTTCCGGCTGACCGAGCTCATCGACCGGCCCTACGGCAAGCTGTCGGCCGGCCAGAAGACGCGCGTCAGCATCGCCAAGGCGCTCCTCAACGAGCCGGAGCTGCTGCTGCTCGACGAGCCGACCGCCTCGCTCGACCCGGACACGGCGGACTGGGTGCGCTCCAAGATCGAGCACTACTGCCGCGGCCGGGCCGCCACCATCGTGCTCGCCTCCCACAACATGGCCGAGGTGGAGCGCCTGGCCGACCGCGTCATCATGCTGGAGAAGGGCCGCGTCATCGCCGACGAGACGCCGGCCGAGCTGATCTCGCGCTTCGGCCGGGCCAACCTCGAGGAGGTGTTCCTGGCCATAGCGCGGCGCGGCGCGGACGAGGCCCAGAGGTCCCCATGAGCGAGACCCTATCCGGCACGCCCCGCCCCTCGCCGTTGCGCGAGCAGACGACGCTGGCGGCGTCCGCCGGGCGCATCTGGGGCATGGTGCTGCGCTACTGGTACGTGATCCGCTCGTCCTGGCCGCGCACCGCCGAGCTGATCTACTGGCCGCTGGTACAGATGCTGATGTGGGGCTTCCTGCAGAGCTATCTGGCGCAGACCTCGAGCTTTGCCGCCAAGGCGGCCGGGCTCTTCATCGGTGCCGTACTGCTGTGGGACGTGCTGGTGCGCAGCCAGCTCGGCTTCTCGGTGGCGTTCCTGGAAGAGATCTGGTCGCGCAATCTCGGCCACCTGATGATGAGCCCGCTCAGGCCCGCTGAGTTCGTCGCCGCGCTGATGCTGGTCAGTCTCATCAAGCTGCTGGTCGCCATGGTGCCGGTGGCAGTGCTCGCCCACCTCTTCTTCGGCTTCAACGTGCTGAGCCTTGGCATCGCCTTTGCCGCGTTCTTCGCCAACCTCGTCATCATGAGCTGGTCGCTGGGCCTGATCTCGATCGGCGTGGTGCTGCGCTGGGGGCTCGGCGCGGAGAGCTTCGCCTGGCTCATCGTGTTCGTGTTCCTGCCGATCTGCTGCGTCTATTACCCGGTCGCCACCCTGCCAGCCTGGCTGCAGCCGGTTGCGCTGGCGCTGCCGCCTACCTACGTATTCGAGGGCCTGCGCGCCATCGTGCTCGAGGGCGCGTTCGTCGGCCACCTCATGGTCAAGGCGTTCGCCCTCAACGTCGTCTACGTCGCCCTGGGGTTTGCAGTGTTCGGCTACTTCCTGCAGAGCGCGCGAGTGCACGGCTCGCTGGTGCAGATGGGCGAGTGAGCTAGTGTGATGATCGAGAAGTCCGCACCATCGCGCTGGGCTGGGTTCGGGAGCGGACTTCTCGATCTGAATAACACTAGCATCATGAAGTTGCTAGTGTCCTTCAGATCGCGAAATTCGTTCCCAGCAAGCCGCACAATGAGACGAATTTCGCGATCAGGACACTAGGATCGAGGCGTGGCAGCGGGCAAGCTCAGGTTGGCGCTTTACATCGCGGCGGGCTTTGCGCTCGGCGGCGCGGTGGCAGTCGCCGTCGTGCCGGGCGTGCACGACAAGCTGTTCCACTCGGCAACCGTCAAGACGATGGGCCAGGCGCTCGTCGGGGGCCCTTTCACCTTGATCGACGAGACCGGCCGGCGCGTCACCGACCAGGACTTCCGCGGCAAGTTCCTGTTGGTGTTCTTCGGCTTCACCTACTGCCCCGACGTGTGCCCGTCGGGCCTGCAGGTGATGGCCGCCGCCCTCGACAAGCTCGGGCCCAAGGCCGAGCGCATCACGCCGGTGCTGATCAGCATCGATCCCGAGCGCGACACGCCGGCGCAGCTCGCCACCTACGTCAAGAGCTTTCACCCGCGGCTCAAGGGCCTCACGGGCACGCCGGCCGAGATCGAGGCGGTCACTAAGTCTTATCGCGTCTATGTTAGGAAGGTAACAGACGCCAAGTCCACGGCCGGCTACACCATCGACCACTCGTCGATCATCTACGTCATGGGACCGGACGGCGCCTATCGCACTCACTTCACCCACGCCACCAGCCCGGACGCCATCGCCGAGCGCCTGTCCAAGTTGTTGTAGCCAGAACACATCTCTTAACCAATCAGCAAGCGAGTGCAATCTGCCGTGGATAACAGTGCCAGAATCGCGACACCCTGCGGGCCTCGAGCAGGCGCCGACGCCAACGGCGCACGGGCCGACAGTGGGGCACTAGCGACGACAACCGGGGGACACTCGCGTGCTCTACCAGTGGTATGAGCTCGGGCGGGCCGCTTTCAGGCCGGCCAGAGCGGCAGCGGACTCGTGTCGGCTGTTCTTCAATCCCCTCAATCCGCTCACGCACACGCCCGTCGGCCGCAGCGCGATCGCCGCCTGCGAGGTGTTCGAGCGCGCCACCCGGCAATATCCCAAGCCCGAGTTCGGCATTTCCCGGGTGAAGGTGGGCGGCAGCATGGTGGGCGTCAGCGAGCAGGTGGTCTGGCAGACGCCGTTCTGCCGGCTGGTCCACTTCAAGCGCGACATCGATCCCGCACGCGCCGCGCGTGATCCCCGCCTGCTGCTGGTGGCGCCCATGTCGGGGCACTTCGCCACGCTCCTGCGCGGCACCGTCGAGACCTTTCTGCCCGATCACGAGGTCTACATCACCGACTGGCTGGACGCGCGCCACGTGCCGCTGTCCGACGGCCACTTCGACCTCGACGACTACATCGACACCATGTGCGGCATGTTCCGCTTCTTCGGTGGCGACGTGCACGTCTTTGCCGTGTGCCAGCCCTCGGTGCCGGTGCTGGCGGCCACGGCCCTGATGGAGGCCGACGGCGACCCGTTCGTGCCCCTGTCGCTGATCCTGGCCGGTGGTCCAATCGACACGCGCATCAACCAGACGGTGGTCAATACGCTGGCCGAGAAGCGCGGCACCGACTGGTTCCGCCGCAATGTGATCACCAACGTGCCCTGGCCGTGCGCCGGCCGCGGGCGACAGGTGTATCCGGGCTTCCTGCAGCTCTCCGGGTTCATGACCATGAATCTCGACCGCCATATGCAGGCGCAGAAGGACATGTTCCTGCACCTGGTGCGCGGCGACGGCGATTCCGCCGACAAGCACCGGGAGTTCTACGACGAGTATCTGGCCGTCATGGACTTGACCGCCGAATTCTACCTGCAGACGGTCGACGCCGTGTTCGTGCAGCACCTGATGCCGCGCGGACTGATGACGCATCGCGGCCGCGCGATCGACCTTGCGGCCATCCGCCGGCCGGCGCTGATGACGGTGGAGGGCGAGAAGGACGACATCACCGGCACCGGCCAGTGCCGTGCCGCGCTCGGTCTGTGCGCCGGCATTCCCGACGCTAGCAAGCTGCACTTCGAGTGCCCGCGCGTCGGCCACTACGGCGTGTTCAACGGCTCGCGTTTCCGCTCCGAGATCGCCCCGCGCATGACCAAGTTCATGCGCGCGCACGATCCTTGTGCTGCCTCCTCGCTCACGATCGGACAGCTCGAGCACATGGCCACCATGCCGCGTCGCGGCAGCCGGGCGCACGAGATGGAAACGCTCGCATTCAGCTTCGCCACCCGGTGACGGCTGTAGCCTGTAGGCGTTCTGCGGTTGTCAAGGTGCGCGTGGGTCACCTGTCGCATGGACGCCACATGGCGCGAGGCAGTGGCCCATGCCGGCCGATCGGCACTGGACGCACCACAATTGTTTGCTACGCGAGTGCTGTAGTGTCCCTGTGCGCATACCGCGCGTAGGCGCGGACACGGGTTTACTCCAGAGGGGGCCAGGACGTTGTCATCAGTCGGCAAGAGGAAGACGCGAACCGTTGGGCTCCAAGTGCAGGGGATCGGCGTGCCGGTCGAGGTCAGGCGCCATCCGGGCGCACGGCGGCTGACGCTGCGGGTGTGCAAGACGCGCCGGGCGGTAGTGGTGACGGTTCCCACCCAATGCCGCATGGAAGAGGCCGGGACCTTCCTGAAGAGTCACGTCGACTGGGTGCGCGAGCGGCTCGGCAACGTGCCCGAGCCTGTGGCCTTCGTCGATGGCGCCAATATCCCGCTGCGAGGCCGGGAGCATTGTCTGCGCTTTACCGGGCCCGGGCGCGGCCGGCCGGTGGTCAGCGTCGACGAGCTGGTCGGTGAGCTGCCCCGCATCGATGTCTCCGGCCGGGTCGAGCATGCCGCGCGCCGCCTCAAGGACTGGCTCTATGCCGAGGCACGATCCGATCTCGACGGTCGCGTCACCTGGCACGCCAGGGCGCTGGGCGTGCGGGCCAAGCGCATCGGCCTGCGCGATCAGGCGACCCGCTGGGGCTCGTGCTCGACGACCGGGCTCTTGTCGTTCTCCTGGCGGCTGATCCTCGCTCCCTCCCACGTGCTCGACTATGTCGCTGCGCACGAGGTGGCACACCTGCGCGAGATGAACCATGGGCCCCGCTTCTGGAAGCTGGTCGCCCAGTGCGTGCCCCGGCTGGAAGAGGCGCGCCAGTGGCTGCGCCACGAGGGCACCGAGCTGCACCGCTACGGCGCCGAGCTGGCTTCGGGCCGCCGGGCCTGAGTTGTTGCGGGCGACCGTTTGACCGCCAGCGCGACGCGGCCTAGGGTTTGCGGCCCGGCGAGCGCCGTGACAGGACGATCAGGTTGCTGCAAGCCATGTCCACGCCCGTCGAGCGCATCCGCCAGTTCGTCAGCGCCAACACGTTCTTCGGCAGCCTGCCCGAAGCTCGCCTCGATTCCCTGCTGCGGCACGGCCATGTCAGGAAATTCGAGAAGGGCCAGGCCATCTACAAGCGCGACGATCAGGGCGACAGCCTGATGGTCATTCTTTCGGGCCGCGTGAAGATCAGCAACGTCACGGCCGATGCTCGTGAGGTGGTGCTGAACTTCCTGGGCCCCGGCGACGTCAACGGCGAGATCGCCATCCTCGATGGGCGGGCGCGCACCGCCAACGCCGTCGCGCTGGAGGACACCGAGGCCTTCGTCGTTTACCGGCGCGACCTGCTGCCGGTTTTGTCTGCCAGCCCCGAGGCGATGCTGGAGGTGATCCAGGGCCTCTGCGAGAAGCTGCGCGCCGCCTCGGCGATCATCGAGCACAACGCGCTGGAGATGCAGGGCCGTGCGGCCAACGGCCTTCTGCGGCTGGCGCAGCAGCACGGCAAGGCCACCAAGGACGGCATCCGCATCGATCTGCAGCTCACCCAGCGCGATCTCGGCAGCTACCTGGGCCTATCGCGCGAGAACGTCAGCCGGCAGCTCGGCAGGCTCAAGGACAGGGAGCTGATCGGCATCGACGGGCCCCACATCGTCATCCTGGACGAGGCCGGCCTGCGGGCCGTCGCCGACGGCCCCGACGCCTAGCCTAGCCCGGTCGCCCATCGTTCCCGAGCCTCGTTTACGTCCACCGCGGTCGCCCATTGCGGCACGGGAGCAAGCTGCGCGACATTGGGAGGAACGACCGCTGGCCCGAGCGCGCATCAGCCATGCCCCACTGGCGAGATATGAGCACGTTGCTCTCCCGCGTGGCGGGCTTGAAGGGCCAGATCATCGCCAAGACCTCCGTCTGGGTGACGCTGCTCGTCGCGCTCCTCATTCTGTTGCTGGCGCGCACCGAGCCTGCCGAGCTGCGGCGCGAGCGCGTCTTCGACGCCATGCTCGGTTGGCTGACGCCGCCCGCCAACCAGGAGATCGTCATCGTCGACATCGATCGGCCGTCGCTGGCGGCGGTGGGGGCCTGGCCCTGGGGGCGGGACAAGATCGCGTCGCTCGTAGCCGCTGTCGCGGAAGCCAAACCGCGCACGATCGGGATCGATGCCCTGATCGAGGGGCCGGACGAACGCTCGCCTGCGGCGCTGGCGCGGCGTCTTGCCGACATGACGCGGCGTGAGGACATCGCCCGCCTCGTCGACACGCTGCCCGATGGCGACAAGCAGCTTGCCGACGCCCTCAAGACGGTCCCCACCGTGCTCGGCGTCGCGCGGGCCGATGTGGAAGGCTTCTGGCATGCCGAGGGCATCATAGGCCCGGCAGGGGCGCTGGCGGATGCCGCCGCGGCGCTGGGCGTGCTGTCGCTGCCAGGCGACGCCGACGGCCGCGTGCGCAGGGCTCCCCTGCTGGTCGTGGTGGGTGGGCGCCCGTGGCCGTCGCTGGCGGTCGAGGTCGTGCGCAGCCACGGTGGGGCTTCGGCGATCCTGCACCTCGCGGATAGGGGCGAGGCCCTGGTCGCGGGACATGCTGTGCCCACCGGCAGGGACGGCATGCTGCGTCTGCTGCCTCTCCGCCACGACCAGTGGGCGGATCGGACGATCTCGGCGTTGGAGATCATGCGCAAGCCGGAAGCCCGCCAGCGCCTGCGCGACCGCATCGTGCTCGTCGGCAGCTCCGCTCCCGAGCTCGGAGGCCTGCGCACCTCTGTGCCGGGCCCGCTGACTTCTTCCGTGACGTTGCATGCAGCCAGCGTGGCGCAGATCATCGGCGGCATGGCGCCTGTTCGAGGCCCCCGGATCGAGATCGCGGAGCTGATCGCGGCGATCGCGGCCTGCGGCCTCGCCGTGTGGCTCGCGCACGCCTTGCCGCCGCTGCGGGGCGGCCTTGCCGCGGTGGGGATGGCGGCCGTGTGGACGGGCGTGACCGCCTTTGTCTTGTGGCGCTGGCAGCTACTGGTCGACCCGCTCGTCGTCCCCTCCATTGGCCTTGTCTCGTTCACCCTGTCAGCGCTGGCCGTTGCCGCCGCAACCAAGCGGCGCGAACATGCCATGCGGCGGCGGTTCGAGCAGCACCTGGCGCCCGAGGTCGTGAGCCGGCTGGCAGCGCACCCCGAGCTGCTGCGGCTCGAGGGTGAGATGCGCGAGATCACAGTATTGTTCACGGATGTGGAGGGGTTCACCGCCATGACCGAGCGGGTGGACCCGCGCACGCTCGTTGCTCTGCTCGACCGCTACTTCGAGGGGCTCACCCAGATCGTGGTCGAGCACGGCGGCATGGTCGAGAAGATGGTGGGCGACGGGCTGCACGCGCTGTTCAACGCGCCTCTGGATCTGCCCGAGCATCCCGGCCGCGCCGTCGACTGCGCCATCGCCATCCGCGCCTTCGATGAGCGCTTTCGCACGGACACACAGGCTGCCGCGGCCGGCTTCGGCCGCACGCGCATCGGCGTCGAGACCGGCGTCGTCGTCATCGGCGACGTCGGCGGCGGCCGCAAGCTGGACTACACGGCACACGGCGAGGCCATGAACATGGCTGCCCGTTTCGAGAGCGCCAACAAAGAGCTCGGCTCCAGCATCTGCATCGGCCCGGCCACGGCGGCGCGGCTGCCCAACCGCTCGCTCCGCCCTCTCGGCCGCATCGATGTGCGCGGCCGCAGCGCACCTGCCCAGGTCTTCGATCCATGGCCCGACGGCTTGGACAAGTCGCAGCGCAAGGCCTACCTGAAGGCGGCCGCACTCGCCGACCGTGATCCCGCCGCTGCGGCCGAGCAACTGGATGAACTCGCCGGCATCATGCCAGGCGACCCCGTCCCGGCGATGTTTGCCGCGCGCTTGCGGGGCACTGGCATCGTGTCGGTCGCGCCGACGTCCAGCCCGCCGCAGCGCCCAGCACAGCCGCAACGGCCGCGGCACCCCGGCAAGAAGCGACGCCGGCGCTAGTGTCCATTGTGCGGCGAGCTCGAAACGAATTTCGCGATCTGAAACACACTAGGTCGTGCACTCATAGACAGGCCGAGGACACGAGCCAAAGTCCGCAATGCCTCCAAGTGCCGACTACTGATGCGAATGCGGACATAGGCGGAGAAGTGCCGGCAGGAGACGAAAAACCTCGCGGGAAGGAGCGAGGAGGCGAGTCTCGGGTACAAATTGGCGACTGTTCTCTTTCGCTGTAGTGCGGCGCCGCCTACACCGCGCCCCGACCGACGCGAACAGCGTCGCTTTACGACAGCCGGTCTGAACGCCCTTTCGCCTCATCGCTGAGCCGCCGCACGATCTCAGCAGTCTTGCGGATGTCCGCGTCGCCGAGGCCAGTACCCATCGTCGACGCGATCGCGAGGAACCGTGCGCTCAGCTCCCGATAACGAGCATCCCCTTCCGGAGTGAGGCGCACCAGCTTCGATCGCCGATGCCTCGGATTGTCGATGAATTCCACAAGCCCATCAGCCGCAAGCTCGTCCGCCAGCCGTTGCATGCGCTGGCGGCTGGTCGGCCGCATCTGGGCGATCTGCGGGACGGTTAGCGGGCCGAGCCGTGCCAGGCTCCGCATGAAGCCGAACGCGCCGCCGCCCCAATTGGTGATGAGCCCGGTCTTCTGACCAAGGGCCCGCAATCGAAAGAAACATTGCGCCACGTCGAGCAGCAGGTCGGCTATCGCCTCGCCCTTGCTGCTGACGACCGAGCCCGCACCTTTGCTTTGTCGTGCCGACGCCATCCCGTTCCGCTCCATTGCTGCGCGAGATTGCGGATTGACACCTACGTTGTCAACCTGCCAGAATGACACCTTAGTTGTCGTCTCGCGAAGTCTGGCTAGCGATCTACGGTGAGCAGGCATGGACACGGACTCTGCAGGCCAAGGCGCAAGGGAGACCGGAACTGCCGGCGTCATAGCGCGGCCGCCGTTGCTCTTTCTCGCCTCCCTTCTTCTGGGGTTCGTTTTGGACCGTCTACTGGACTCGCAGCTCTCCTTGTCCGGCGAGACCGATCTGATTTGGTGGACCGTCGGCGGCGGCCTGATGCTCATCGGTGTCGCGCTCGCGGCCGCTGGTATTCGCAACTTCTCCCGGGCGGCGACGCCGGTGCCCACGAACGAGCCCAGCCGCGCGCTGGTGACGACCGGCATTCACGGCTGGAGTCGCAATCCGATCTATCTCGGCATGTTTCTCGCCTATGGCGGTATCACTATTGCCGCGCGCAGCCCGTGGATCCTTATCCTCACACTGCCTCTCGCAGTCACGATGCGCTACGGCGTCGTCGCCCGCGAGGAGGCGTATCTCGAGCGGCGCTTCGGCGACGCCTACCGCGACTACAAGGCGCGCGTGCGCCGCTGGCTATAGCCGTTGCACAAGAGCGCCGGCCGCACTGGCCGGTCCTGGGAGCCCGGAGGCCGAATTGAGATCAGGCCTGATCGTCATCGGCGCTCTGGCGCTAGGGCTCGCTTCTTGCGCGACGATCCCGACACCTCAGGACGCCAACGACGCCGTATTGATGCTCCGAAAATACGACAGCTGGGCATCATACCTATGCCTTTAGCTCAGGCTGGCGCGACGTGCTGAGCTGACGTGAACCATCTGCAGCGTGTGTTCTGGTCGATGATCTTGCGCATCGGCAAGGGCCCGTGCGCGACGAGCTGCTCGATGACGCGGGCGGCGATGCGGCCGACGCCGTTGGTCTTGCGGCGATTGTGGCGGAAGGCGAACTCGTCGAGATAGGCCTGCAGATGCTTGGGCCGCACGGCGCCGGCGTGGGTGCCGAGCAGCCAGCGCTTCAGGAGCGACGTGGTCCAGTGGCAGCCTTGCAGGGTGTCGCTCTCGCGCCGCTCCTGTTTGGTCTGGATGACAGCCAGGTGCGGCCGTTCGCCGAGGCTCTCGCTGTTGTAGCTGGCAAGCCCGTCGGTCACGACGTGAGTGTCCGACGCGATCTGGCTGTCGGCGAAGGATTTCAACGTGCCTTCATCGTTGTTGTCGGCGTGGGCCAGACGCACCCTGCCGTTTGCCTCGGCGGCCACCAGAACCAGCTCCTTGTGGGGCGAGCCCTTTCCCCCCACGAGGGTCTCGTCGGCCTGCACGAAAGGGCGCAGCGGCTCCCGATCGGGGCGCACCATCGCCGCGCGCAGCTTGTGCAGCCAGCTCCACGCCGTCTTGTAGGAGCCAAACCCCATGATGCGCTGCAGGTCCTTGGCAGAGATGCCGGTGCGCCGGGTCGAGATCTCGAACACCGCCCGGAACCACATCTTGAACGGCTTGCGCGTCTTCTCCAGCAGCGTGCCGGAGGTCAGGCTCGTCTGATGGCCGCAGTCTGCGCACTCGAAGGTAGTGCCTTTGCGGATCGTCCACACCCGCGTGCTGTGGCAACGGGCGCAGGCGGGCTCGCCGCCCCAGCGGGCCTCGATCCAGCAAGCGCGACAGTCCTCCTCGGTCGCAAACCGCGCCTCGAACTCCGTCGCCGTCTTGGGGAAGTCACGCCACAGATCGTCCGGCATACCTTGCGTCATGGCCCAACTCCTTGTTGAGCCATGCATACTTCACCATTGCGCCGGAACTAAGGGGAGAGGCATGGCTGGGCATGGGCCCTGGGCATTGCTCTCATCTGGGCCGATCTGTTGTTGCCGATTCCCCAAACTGCCGTCATCGCAGCACTCGGCATCATTTACGGCACGGTACTCGGCGGATTGCTGGGAAGCGTCGGCCTAATCACCAGTGGCCTTCTCGGCTACATCCTCATGCGCACCTCCGCACGTCGATTCGCGCGACGCTTCGTCGGTGCGCGGTCCCTGAACAAAATGGAGGTCTTGTTCGAGCGAGCCGGTGCGTGGGCGATCATCCTGACCCGCAGCCTTCCCTACAGCGTCCCGGAAGCCATGGTCTTTCTGGCCGGGCTTGCCGGCATGCCGATGGGAAAATTCACCGCAGCGCTGACCGTAGGCAGCGTACCTACGGCCTTTGCGTTTGCCGCAATCGGTGCCGGCTGGGCCGACCAGCCGATCCTGGCCCTCGTGGCGAGCTATGTGCTCCCGATCCTGTTGCTGCCGATCGCGCTGTATCTAATGCGCCTCCGAGCATCATAAGAAATGTCAACGCTGGTCATACTTCTCCGAGCGCTGTCGCTGCTGGCTTTCGCGGGACCGATGCTGGTGGGTGTCAGTGGGTGCGGTCGCGCGAGGAAAAGCGCCGCCGGTGAAAGCGGCGGCAGCCGCGCCCCGCTTCTGGCGAACGTCGTAGCGTTTGGCTTGTTTTTCCCTTCGCTGATCATCTTCGGCGGCAGCCGGGAGGGATACTTGGCGCTTGCACTGGCTCTGACGGGGTGCCTTCTCGCCGCGGCGGGTGTCACAATCGTGGTGAGGTCCAGAGTGGAACTTGGCCCCGCATGGAGCCTGCTCCCGAAGGCAGGCGAACGCACGGGGCTTGTCACAGCCGGGCCCTATCGTCTTGTGCGCCACCCGATCTATCTCGGCTTCTCCGTGCTGGCGATGGGCGAGGCGCTTGCCTTCAACAGCTGGCCTGCCTTCTTGGTTCTGCTTTCCGGAATCGTTCCAACCTTCTTGTGGCGCGCGTCCGCGGAGGAAAAACTGTTAAGTCGAGCTTTTGGCGAGCGCTACGTCCTCTACCAAAAGCAAACCAAGATGATGATCCCGCATTTTCTCTAGCCGCGCCCAACAACCCGCCGATCGCCCTGGCGCCCTCAGTCGGAGCCGCCACCCGAGGGCAGCATGCGGGTCAGTGGGCGAAATCGCTACCGCGATAGCCCGCTGCGCGGGGGTGCCTCGCTGATAGCTTGGTAGTTCGGGAGAGCATCGATAACGGGGAGGGCAGAGCGATCCATTGTGGTAGCAGGCAGCAACCTGGTCGCCCGACGTTCGGTCCGCCCTCATCAGCGTCGGCGCCCCGATCAAACCATCGTAGAGCCCGCCGCACCGTCGTCCCCGCCTCTCGCGATTTCGTCCATTGGCGCTTTTCGAACGCCTGCCGTCGGCGCGTGTGGATAGGGTCGTCATGCAGGCGTCCGAAACCCGTCACAACATCGGAAGTCAATCAGCGCCTAGAAGTAGGATTGCGCCCCCCTCAAGCCAGCGATCCCAGGTGGGCACCACCATCGCTCTCGTCCAAGCGACGAGGGCACTTGCACAATCAGCACCCGCAAAAATCGTCCCCGATATCGAGACGAGAAGCCTCGATGAGCTGCACAAGGCGGCGCTCGCCGAGGGCGGCGATCTGATTGTCTATGCCGGTGGCGACATCCCCAATGGAGGGGCGGGCATTGAGAAGGCCTTTGTCGAGCGCTTTTCCGGCATGAAAATCCGCATCCTTGTCGATCTGAGCAAGTACCACGATGCGCGCATCGACAATCAGTTCGCTCGCGGCAAGCTCGAATGTGATCTCGCCCACTTGCAGACGCTCCATGACTTCGATCGCTGGAAGGCCGAAGGCCGGCTGCTCGCCTACAAGCCGCCCGGCTGGGACCAGGTCTACGGCGACTTCAAGGACCCGGACGGCGCATACACGGCGATGGCCGTCATCGCCTTCAGCAGAGTGGTCAACGTGAACCTCATCCGGGAAGCGGACGCGCCGCGCAACCCGCTCGATTTCCTCAACCCCAAGCTCAAGGGCCGGATCGTCCTCACCTACCCGCACGACGACGACGCCGTCCTCTATCAGTTCGATCGCATCGTCAGTACCTACGGCTGGGAGTACATGGACCGCCTGGCGGTGCAAGAGCCGCAGTGGATACGCGGCACGGTGCCCGCGCGCCTTGTGGTCGAGCGCGGCGAAAAGGCGGCAACCTTCACCGCCTCGGGCCCGCTCGTGGCCCAGCCCAACAGTCCGATCAGATTCCTGCTGCCAAGGAGCGAGGATTTCTTGGCCTGGCCGCAGACGGCTGGCATCTTCAAGGCGGCGCGTCATCCAACGGCTGCCAAGCTTTATCTCAGCTGGCTGCTGTCCAGGGAGATGCAGCAGGGCCGCTGGCCGGTGCGCCGTGACGTGGCGCCGCCGACCGGGTACACATCACTGTTTGACTATGCGGCCTATCCCGTTCGCTTCCGCGCCTTCATGCAGGATCGCGCGCGCATCGAGCGGCTGAAGTTCCAATTCGAGCACTACATCGGTCCGGCGCAAGGAACCAACCCCACCGAGGTGAAGGGACTGTATCCCGTCGGGCGGTGATAGCTTCGGTCACGGTAAGTGGTCGAGAGAGATGGCCGCCCTTTCAACAGATAGATCCCCCGTTGCGTCGATGGCTTGGAGACGGCAGGTCTGCCCCAACTAACTGACGTTCGCGCGACCGACGTCACACGGGGAGTTCGTGCCCTGCCTCTGGACGTCGAGCTAGCGACGGTCCGGATTGGCGTGAAGAGCGGACATGGTTGTAGCGCCGGTTGTGAGGACGCGCCCTAGCCGGCGGCGCTGATCAGTAGACGCTCGCGAAGGCGTCGGTGACGCGCTGGCGGCGCCACGCGGCTGGGTCCGTCGGCGGGTCTCCCACCTTGGCGATGTTGGTGCCCAACCCTCGGCGGAGCGTCACGGTCTTGCCGGCCGCGGTTACGTCGACGGTCCCGCGGACGACGAACACGCCAAAAACGCCGTTGCTCGGTCCGGCAAAGACGCGCGTGCCGCGGATGGCAATCAGGCCGAACAGGCTGCGCAGGATGCTTTCGGGGCTTTTTGCCTTCCTCGGGCGGTCATAGAGCAAGGCGCCCTCCATGAGGTTGAACTCCCCTCCGGCGCTGGCGATATAGCGGTCGATCCGCAGCCGCGCGGCAGCCCCTAGCCTGAGCCTCGTGTCGCCGCCGAAGCGCAGCGCGAGGCGGGCCGCCTCGCCTGTGCTGACCACCTCTTCGACGAATACGTTGGCGCGCAACGCCAGCGCCCGCCGCGCGCCCTTGAGCTCGGCGAAGGCCTCGCCGCGAACGGCCTCGACGAGGCCCGAGGCCGGCGCGGCACCGGCGCCACCGGCCCAGAGCGCCGCGGCGAGGCCGGTGCCCAGTCCAATGAACTCGCGACGGTCCAAGGCTTCACGCATCGTTGTGCCTGCTCCTACGCCGGACATGCCTATCCTCCTATTAACCTCGCAGCAGCGCAACGGCGCGCTGGGGCGTCCGGCTTGCGGACAATCAAGTCCCGCGCCGCAGCCCCAGCGCATTGCCCAGCGCCCTGCAAGCGCTTGGCTAGAAGATGAAATCGGAGGCGGTGAGCAGCGTGTCGTTGGTGGTGAAGACCGAGACCTGGAAATCGGCAACGCCGTCTCCGTTGACCTCCGCCTGGACCAAACTGAAGTTCCGCCCCTCGGCATCCTGCGCCTGGATCACCCGCACCTGGCCGGCGCCTGTGAAAGCCGCGTTGCCAACGAAGTCGAACTCCTGGTGGCCGGCGTGGCCCGACCGCTGGTCGGCATCGATGGCTGCGAGATCGATCTTGTCGCCGGGGACGTGCCGGCCGGTCAGGAAGTCGGTCAGGACCCGGCCGAAGTCCTCGATGACATCGCGCTGGTTGAAGTTGCCCCGCGAGTCCGTGATCTCCTCGAAGATGAAGGCGTCCGCGCCGGAGCCGCCGCGCAATACATCGCGCCCGCCCCCACCCGCGATCTCGTCGCTGCCGGCGCCGCCTTCGATCAGATTGCTGCCGTTGTCGCCGAACAAGCGATCGGCGTGCACGGAACCCTTCAGGTTCTCGATCGAGAACAGGAAGTCGCTCTGTGCGTCGCCACCGGACTGCTCAATCCTGGTCAGATCGACATCGACGCCGGCCGCTGAGCTCGCATAGCTCGCGGTGTCTACGCCGCCGCCGCCAATGATCGTGTCGGAGCCGCCGCGCCCCTCGACGAAGTCGTTGCCTCCCCGCATCTCGAAGGTGTCCGCGGTATTGTCCCCGCGCATGATGTCGGCTTGTGCCGTCATGATGTAGCGCTCGATGCTGGTGAAGATGTTGGTGCCGAAGTTGTCGGTGTAGGCGTCGCTGCCGAGCGTGGTGGCGATGGTCTGGCCGGTCTCGAGGTCGACCTTGAAGCCGACGATGGCGTCCTGGATGGAGTAGTTGCCGCCGAAAAGACCGGCCTCGACCACCTGCACGGCGGAGAAGTCGAGCGTGTCGCTGTCGCCGCTGTCGCCGTCGAAGGTGTTATTGCCGCGGTCGATGAAGATCGTATCGTTGCCGGAGCCGCCATACACGAAGTCGTTGCCATCGCCGCCCGACAGCATGTCGTTGCCGGCGCCGCCGTACAGGACATCGCTGCCGCCGAGGCCGAACAGCTTGTCCTTGCCGTCGTCGCCATACATCTCGTCGCCCCTGGCCGCGCTGTCGCCATAGAGCGTGTTGTCGCCTTCCTTGTGGAACAGGTCCCAGACTTCCCTGCGTGCCATGGTCATTCTCCATGCGTTGGCTGTAGCGCCAATGTGTCAGCGACAATGACACCGCCATGCACACGAGGCTGTGCTGCAGATCACCAACGGCACACGTGCGGCCGCACGAACCGTTTTGACGATCGAGCCAGCCCTGTGTTGCTCTCGGTAGCCGGCCGTGTGCACAATGATCATCTCAAACCATCACGTGGACGCTTGATGTCGCGCGTACCCGAAGTCGTTTCCCTCCTGGCCCAGACGCAGCTGTTCGGCGTGCTCGACGACAACGAACGGCGGCAGATCGCCGAGGCCATGCGCGAGGAGCAGTTCGATGCCGGCCGGGTCATCTTCACGCGTGAAGAGGCGGGGCTCGGGCTCTTCTTGATTGCGGAAGGCCGCGTGCGCCTGTCCGTGCTCAACGTCGATGGTCGCGAGTTGACGTTTCGCTTTGTCGAGAAGGGCGAGATCATGGGTGAGATTGCCGCGCTCGACGGCGGCCCGCGTACCGCCCATGCAGTCGCAGTAATCCCCGTGCGCGCGATGGTCCTGTCGCAGGCCAGGCTGGCGCGGATCATGGAGGCACGCACCGCAATCGCCGGCGCCGCCGTCCGATTCCTGTGCGCGCGGCTGCGCGATACCTCGGCACAACTCGAGGATATCGCCCTTTATCCGATCGAGCGGCGGGTGGCGCGCTTCTTGGTGTCGGCACTGCGGCTATCGCAGCAGGACCTGGGCCGGCAAGACGTGCCTCTCGATCTCAAAATGACGCAGGCAGAAATGGCGCTGCTGCTCGGCGCCAGCCGGCCCAATGTCAACGTCGCCCTCGGTGCCCTCGAGAGCCACCGCGCCATCACGCGGAGGGGCGAGCAGCTGGTGTGCCACCTGCCGGCACTGCTCAGGATCGCAGGATTCGAAGACGGCTAAGCGTCGCCTGACGCGGCGGCATCGCCGCGGGCGAAGAAAAATTCCTCGTGACGTTCCAATTGCAACCAACCCCGCCGGCGGGTTGCAGGCAGTGTCCTGATTTGTCGGCGCGGTGTCCGTGCCGACGGCGAACCGGGCGAACCGGTGAACATCACAACCTCAGGAGACTACCATGGCCTTCAACAACGGAAAGTGGAAGGACGGCACGGCCGGCAACGACGTCTTCGATATGGGACTGCAGGCATTCTGGGACGTCGCCGACAACTACCGCGCTGGCGCCGGCAACGATACCGTCAAAGGCAACGTCGCCGACAACGTCATCGAGGGCGGGTCCGGCCGCGACACGATCGACGGTGGATGGGGCAACGACACCATCTACGGCGGTCTCGATGGCGACACGCTCAGAGGTGACCTGGGCCAGGACTGGATCTACGGCGGTGCCGGCAACGACACGATCGACGGCGGCAACGACGCCGATCATCTCTACGGCGGCGACAACACCGATGTGATCCACGGCGGCGACGGCGACGACTTCGTCTACGGCGAGAACGGTGCCGATACGCTCTACGGCGATCTCGGCAACGATACCCTCGACGGCGGCTGGGGTGCGGACGCGCTCTATGGTGGCGACGGCAACGACAAGCTCTACGACGGGTCGACGGAGAACGTCGCCGACGTCATGAGCGGTGGCGACGGCAACGATCGCCTCGAGAGCCGTGGTGGTGGCGACAGCTTGAGCGGTGGCGCCGGTAGCGACACCATCTCGATCAGCAACGCCACCATCTTCCAGGGGCTCGGCGGCACCATCTCCGGTGGTTCGGGGACGGACACGGTGGTGTTGCGCGATACCACCGACGTCAACGACTTCTCGTTCATGTCCTCGATCGAGAAGTTCGACCTCGAGACGTCGAGCAACCAGACGCTGCGGCTCGACTTCAACGAGGTGCGCACGTTGTCGGGCACCGACCAGATCGCGGTGTACGGCGAGGCCGGCGATCGGCTCTTCCTCCAGGACGACGTGCCCGGCGACAGCCTGGACGGCGGCAGCTGGTCGGCGGGGCCGGTCAGCAACCCGGACAGCACCGGCGAGCGCTACCAGACCTACCAGTACCTCGACTTGGCAGGCGACTTCACCGGCATCTCCGTGACCGTCGATACCGCCGTCGATGTCTTCCTGGTCTGAGCATGAGGAACATTGATGAGGAGACCATCCGATCCCGCCACGACGACCGTGGCGGGATCACCTTTAGCATTGCGGCAAGCGGGGTAGGAGACAACACCCAGCGTGAGATTGTGAACCGCTGAGGCCAGCTTTTTGGGGCTTCGGCGGCGTTGCGGTTGGCGTGCGCGGTGGGATGTCCGCCGCTGCCGATGCGGCGGCGAGGTGGGGTCATTCGCCGACGCCGATCTACGGTCCTTGCCGACGGCCAGCCGCTCACGTGCCAAAGCCGAGGCTGCGGCGCAGGCGCTCCACCGCGGATCCGAGCGCCGATCCAAGCCATGTGCCCCGTGGCGCCTGCGCGCTTGCCGCGGCCGACGCGGCATCGACCGCGTCCTCCTCGGGCGCCGGCGTCCCCTCGACGAACTGCGAGGCCCGCGGCGGACGCGGCCCCGCGCCGGCGCGCGGCTGCAGAGTGTCGGTCCCGCGCGCGGCGGCGATCGCCGATGACGTCGGCACGGTGCCCGGCAACGCCGTCGGGCTGCGGCCCTCGTGCGCCAGCGTCATGACGTCGTGCCAGAGCCTGGCCGGCAGGCTGCCGCCCATCACCTTGTGCATGGGCCGGCCGTCGTCGTTGCCGACCCAGACGCCGGCGGCGAGGTGCGCCGTATAGCCGACGAACCAGGCGTCGCGGAAATCCTGCGACGTGCCGGTCTTGCCGGCGGCAGGATGCAACGCCAGCGCGGCGCGGCGGCCGGTGCCGGACACCAGCGCGGCGTTGAGCATGTCGTTGAGTGCGCCGGCGTGGGGGCCCGCCACCACCACTTTCGCGCCGTCCTCGCGCCGCTGGTAGAGCACGCCGCCGGCGCGGGTACGGACGCGGCGGATGATGTGGGGCTCGACCGCCCGGCCGTGGTTGGCGAGCACACCATAGGCGGCCGTGAGCTCGAGCAGCGTCACCTCCGAGGTCCCGAGCGCCAGCGAGGCCTCCTCGCGCAGCGTCGAGCGGATGCCGAGCCGGCGTGCTGCCGCCGCCGTCTTGTGCGGGCCGACCGTCATGTGCAGACGCGCGGCGGCCGCGTTCATCGACTGGGCGAGCCCTTCGCGCAAGGTGACGGCGCCGCGGTAGCCGGCGCTCTCGTTGCGCGGGCTCCAGCCCGAGCCCAGGATCGGCAGATCGAGCACGACGCTGTCGGGCTTGAGTCCGCTCTCGAGCGCGGCCAGATAGACGAACAGCTTGAACGCCGACCCTGGCTGGCGCTTGGCCTTGAGCGCCCGATTGAACTGGCTTTCCGCGTAGGAGCGGCCGCCGACTACGACGCGGATGCCGCCGTCGGTATCGAGCAGCACCAGCCCGGCTTGGTTGGCGTTCACGGCCCCGCCCTCACCGGCCAGGGCGTCGTGCACCAGCGCCTGGGCGCGCCGCTGCAAACCGGCGTCGATCGTCGTCTCGACGATGATCTCGCTCGTCGGCGCGCCCACCAGCACCGACAGCCGCTCGAGAACCGCGTCCATGGCATAGTCGAGCCCGGCCTGCCCCCGCGACGGGTCGGTGTCGGTGAAGCGCAACACCGCGCGCGCGGCCTGCTCGCCCTGGTCGGGGCGCAGGAAGCCGGCTTCCACCATCTTGGCGAGCACGCTGTGGGCCCGCGCGCGGGCAACCTGCGGGTTGGCGGCCGGGGAGAACTTCGAGGGCGCCTTGAGAAGGCCCGCCAGCACGGCGGCCTCGGCCACCGTCACCTCGCGGGCCGATTTGCCGAAGAAGCGCCGCGCCGCCGTCTCGACGCCATAGGCGCCGCCGCCGAAATAGACCCGGTTCAGGTAGAGCTCGAGGATGTTGCGCTTGCCGAGCCGCGCTTCGAGCCACAGCGCCAGCACCAGCTCCTCGAGCTTGCGGCTGACAGTGCGCTCCGATCCCAGGAACAGGTTCTTGGCCAGCTGCTGGGTGAGCGTCGAGCCGCCCTGCGCGACGCGACCGGCGCGCAGGTTGGTGAAGGCAGCGCGCGCGAGCCCCGCGGGATCGAGGCCCCAATGCTTGAAGAAGCGCCGGTCCTCGGTGGCAACGACTGCGTGGATGAGATGCGGCGGCAGCAGGTCGAACGGCACATAGGCGTCCCCGCCGCGCTCGGCGAGCAGCTTGCCGTCTCGGGCCAGGATGCGGACCACGGGTGCCGATTCCCGGTGCCGCAGCGCCATCGGATTTGGAATCTGCACCGTGTAGTAGACGAGGGCAGCGGCGATCGCGAGCGCCGTCGGCGGCCCGAGACAGATCACCGCCAGGACCAGCAGGCGCAGTTCCCACGGCAGGCGCCCGAGCAGCAGGCGCCGGGGCGGATGCGGCTGGACGACGTATCCGGGGGCGTGATGCGCCCGATATGGGGGATCGAAAAGGCTCATGGCCTTTGCGCCGTTCCTCGCCACGCACGACCCGCGCACGGACGGCATGGCCGGCGCCTCTGGCGCAGGCTAAGGAGCTCGGCACTAAGATCAGGTTAACTATCTTGGCGCGGACGCGCCTAGATGGAGAATTCCTGCTGTGGTGGGTTGCGCCCGAGGAGCTTGGCGCCGATCACGATCAGGAGCCCGACCAGGATGCGCGTGGCAAGGACGAAACCCATGTAGACGATCTGGCGCTCGTCGACCAAGGCACGGATCACGACCTCGTAGCGCGCCGGCCAGGCCCCCGAGACGATGCCCTCGCGTATCGAGCCCGCCCACTTGAAGAGCTGCAGCGTCCAGTCGGGGAAATAGAACCAGAAGAAGCCCAACGCGACGGCGCCGAGGATCAGGGAGAAGAACACGTTGCCGAGCGAAAAGAAGAAGCGAGCGGTCATGCGGTCACCCCTGGGCTGCTGGCGATTCCGGCCTGAGGTAGGTCCTTGGCCGGACAAGCTTACATCAGCCGAGCGGGTTGCCCAAGCAACGTCGTGGTGTGTCCTGCCCCTACATTAGGCGTGACCGCTGCCCTATTCGGGCAGGCGCGAGGCCGGCGGCCTGGTCTCGCCGCGGCTGCGGCGGTAGCATTCCCCTGCAATCACGGGGAGATGCCATGCCCAGTCCGAAGCTCAGGGAAGTCACAAGCGGACTGCGCTTCCCCGAAGGCCCAGTAGCCCTGCCTGACGGCTCGGTGCTGGTCGTCGAGATCGAGGCCGCACGGTTGACGCGCGTGTCCCCGGACGGCACCAAGGCCACGGTGTCGCAGCATACGGGTGGGCCCAACGGCGCTGCCATTGGCCCCGACGGCAAGGCCTACATCTGCAACAATGGCGGATTCAACTGGCACCACGACCCCAAGTATGGCCCGAGGCCCACGGGCCAAGCCGACGACTACTCGGGCGGGCGCATCGAGCGGGTCGACCTCGCCACCGGCCGCATCGAGACGCTCTACACCGAATGTGACGGGTTTCCCCTCAAGGGCCCCAACGACCTCGTGTTCGATGCGCACGGCGGCTTCTACTTCACCGATCTCGGCAAGACGCGCGCCCGCGAGATGGACCGCGGCGGCGTTTACTATGCCAAGGCCGATGGCAGCTCGATCAAGACTGTAGCCTTTCCGACCATCACCGCGAACGGCTGCGCACTGTCACCCGATGGCAACACGCTCTACTTCGCTGAAACGGAAGCCGCCAGGCTCTGGTCCATGGAGGTGACGGCGCCGGGCGAGGTGGAGCGCGCGCCCTGGCCATCCATCCACGGCGGCCGCCTGATTGGCTGTCCCGGTGGCTATCAGCGCTTCGACAGCATGGCCGTCGACAGCGCCGGCTACATCTGCGTCGCCACGCTGATCAACGGCGGCATCACCGTTTTCAGCCCGGACGGCAGAAACGTCGAGCACATCCCCATGCCGGAGCCCTATGCGACCAACATCTGCTTCGGCGGGCCCGATCTGCGCACCGCCTACGTCACGCTGTCGGGCACCGGCCGGCTCGTCGCCTTCGAGTGGCCGCGGCCTGGCCTGAGGCTGAACCATCAGTGACGCTCTGCGCCGGCGTTGCCTCGACAGCGGGGCGCCTTGACCCCGAGGGAGCGGTTTGCTTCCTTCAAACGTGAACGCAGCCCTGCCATCCGCCCTTTTCGCGCCCGTCCACCCGAGGAGCTCCCATGCCGATCATCAACCGTGTCGCTGCCATGCAGGAGGAGATCACCGAGTGGCGCCATGATCTGCACGAGCACCCCGAGATTCTCTACGAGGTGCACCGCACGGCCGGCATCGTCGCCGACAAGCTCAAAGCCTTCGGCTGCGACGAGGTGGTGCCGGGCATCGGCAAGACCGGCGTCGTCGGCGTCATCAAGGGCCGCAAGTCCACGTCGGGCAAGGTCATCGGCATGCGCGCCGACATGGACGCCCTGCCGATGACCGAGACCACCGGGCTCCCCTATGCCTCCAAGACGGCGGGACGCATGCACGCCTGCGGCCACGACGGGCACACGGCGATGCTGCTCGGCGCCGCCAAATACCTGTGCGAGACGCGCAACTTCGATGGCAACGCCATCGTCATCTTCCAGCCGGCCGAGGAGGGCGGCGCCGGCGGCAAGGCCATGGTGGACGACGGCATGATGGAACGCTGGAACATCCAGGAGGTGTACGGCATGCACAACATGCCGGGCATCCCGCCCGGCCAGTTCGCCATCCGCCCGGGTCCGCTGCTGGCGGCGAGCGACCGCATCTATATCAACGTCACGGGCAAGGGCGGCCATGCGGCCCGGCCGCACGACTGCATCGATACGGTGCTCGTCGCCTCCCACATCGTGACGGCGATGCAGTCGGTGGTCGCGCGCAACGTCGATCCGCTGGAGTCGGCCGTCATCTCGATCTGCATGTTCCATGCAGGGGAAGCGGAGAACGTCATCCCCGCCACCGCCCAGCTCAGGGGCACGGCGCGGACGCTGTCCCCCCGCGTGCGCGACCTGGTCGAGCGGCGCGTGGTCGAGGTGGCGGAGGCGACCGCCAAACTGCTCGGCGCGACGGCGAAAGCCAGCTATGTGCGCGGCTATCCGGTGACCAGCAACCATGCGCCGCAGACCGAGTTCGCGGCGGCCGTGGCCAAGGACGTGGCCGGCGCCGGCCAGGTCAACACCAACACGCCTCCGCTGATGGGCGGCGAGGACTTCTCGTTCATGCTCGAGGCGCGCCCCGGCGCCTTCATCTTCATCGGCAACGGCAGCACCGCCGGCGTGCACCATCCCCAGTACGACTTCAACGACAGCGCCATCCCTGCCGGCGTCTCCTACTGGGCGCGCCTGGTGGAGACGGCGATGCCGGCCTGAGCCGACGGCGTTCCAACACGCGAGCCTCAGCGCGCCAGCGGCATGACCTCGCCGGCGAAGCGGCGCATGCGGTCCAGCGTCTCGGCCAGGTCGGCCGTCTGGAAGGTGAGGCAGACGTGACGCACGCCGGCATCCGTCAGCGTGGCAACGTCGGCCGCCATGTCCTGCGCGCTGCCGGTGAACGCGCGGCGGCCCCCGTCGGCGGCCTTCTGCGCCGTCCAGTCGACCGGCGACAGCACCAGGTAGGCGACGTCGAGGCTGGCTGGATCGCGCCCGGCGGCCTCGGCGGTGCGATGCAGCTCGCCGACAGCGCCGGCGAGGCGCGCGGTCGTGTCGAGGCGGTGCTGCGGGTTGTTGGAGGCCGGATACCAGCCGTCGCCCACGCGCACCGCCCGCTTGAGGGCGATCGCGCCCTCCCCGCCGATCCAGATCGGGGGGTGGGGCTTGGCAACCGGCTTGGGAGAGAACATCAGGTTCTCGAAGCCGACATAGGTGCCGCGGAGCTTGGGATCGTCCTCGGTCCACAGCGTCTTGATGGCATCGATGTACTCGTCGGTGACGCGCCCGCGCTCGGCAAACGGCGGGGCGCCGACCGCCTCGAACTCCTCCTTCAGCCAGCCGACGCCGCAGCCGACGATCAGCCGGCCGCCCGACAGCACATCGATGGTGGCCAGCATCTTGGCCGCCAGCACCGGCTGGCGGTGCGGCACCACCATCACCGAGGTCAAAAGCCGCACGCGCTCGGTCCTGGCGGCGAGGAACGCCAGCGTGGCGAGCTGGTCAAGGCAGGCGCCGGCGGTGCGCGCCGCCCACTCGCCGCTCTCGCTGTAGGGGTAGCGCGAGCCGATATCGCGTGGGACGACGACGTGGTCGTTGACGCTGATGAAGCCGAAGCCCAGCCGCTCGGCGGCCTCGGCGACGGCCACGTAGCCCTCGCGCCCGCCGCAGACGCCGCGCGTCGATGTCGCTACTCCGAAGTCCATGGCTTGCCTCTCCTCCCGTCAGTCGCTGCGTATCGTGCTCGGCGGCTCAGCCGCCGGCAAACGGATCGAGCGGCGTGAATTTGTAGAGATCGCCGAGCATGCGGCGGACCCAGCTGTCCTCGCTGCGCCGATCGTGCTGCTGGGCGCCGACCCCGTCCTGGCGGACGAACAACACACAACGATTGTGCCCGTGCGCCTTGTAGTAGGCGAGCTTGGCGTCAAGAACGGCCTTCCTGTCGCTTTCGGACAGCACTTCGGCGACGAGATAGAACCGCCCGACATAGACCTGGCCGACCTTTATGGCGGCATCGATAACAGTCACGTCCGGCTCGGGGTTGAATTTCCTATCGCCCTTGAGCCACACCCCTACCTCGCGATCCGCTTGCCATTCCGGCTTGACCGTCTGCAGATGTGTGTTGAGGAGCGTCTCGAGATTGCGGGCGATACGCTGATGCATCACCGTCGGCGGCGGCATCATCACGGGCACACCATCGATCAGCTCCCACTTCTCCTCCTTCGGACGCTCGTCCCGGAAGGCGTGGAACTGCCGCATCGTCAGCTGCGGTGTGCGCGTCAGGAAGTCGCCGGGCATGCGTCGGATCAGCTCGTCTTGGCGGTCAAGGGAAACCGTTCCGGATTGCGAATGATCTGCAGGCTCAAGTCTACATCTAGATCGGGCCAATAATAGTGGCCAGGAGATGGTTCCTCGACATTCAAGATGTGATCGACGGGCGCGTTGCGGAACCAGGGGAAATCCGCGAATGCCATAAAGAGCCGCTCATCACCCGCCAGCAACCACAGTCCAGGCTTGGAGGTGCCTGAGACCTCAACCCCCGGCCATGGACGATCTCATACCGCATCAAACATCCAAGTTCGCCACTGCCAGCGCGTTGGCCTGGATGAACTCGCGCCGGGGCTCGACGATGTCGCCCATCAGCCGGGAGAAGATCTCGTCGGCCTCGCCGAGATCGACGATCTTGACCTGCAGCAGCGTGCGCGCATCGCGGTTGAGCGTCGTCTCCCAGAGCTGGTCGGGGTTCATCTCGCCAAGCCCCTTGTAGCGCTGCAGGCTGATGCCCTTGCGGCCGGTGTCATAGACGGCGTCGAGCAGCGTGCGCGGGCCGTAGACGGGCGTCTCGGACTCCTTGCGCTTGAGCCGGGCCGGCACGCCATAGACCTCGTGCAGGTGGGCGCGGCGCTCGTTGAGGCGGCGCGCCTCGAGCGAGCCCAGCAGCGCCCGGTCGAGCGTATGCGCCTCGGTGACGCCGCGCACCTCGCGGCGAAACACGTAGCCCTCATTGCCGAAGCGGCCAGCCCAGCCGCGCTCGGTTTCCTCCGACATGGCGTCGAGCCGCTTGGCGATCTCGCCCGCGACCTTGTTGGCATGCTCGGCCGAGAGCAGCAGCGTTGGATCGAACGCCCCGCCGATCGCCGCCTGCTCGACCACGAAGCGGGCGTAGCGCGAATGCAAATCCTCGATCACCCGGGCGACGCCGCGCGCCTGCTCGACCATATCGCGCAGGTCGCGCCCCGCACGCGCCTCCCCGGACCCCATCTGCAGCACGGCCTCCTCGAGCCCGGCGTCGATCAGGTAGTCCTCGAACGCGCGCTGGTCCTTGAGGTAGGTCTCCGACTTGCCCTTGCTGACCTTGTAGAGCGGCGGCTGGGCAATATAGAGGTGCCCCTTCTCCACCAGCTCGGGCATCTGCCGATAGAAGAAGGTCAGCAGCAGCGTGCGGATGTGGGCGCCATCCACGTCGGCGTCCGTCATGATGATGATCTTGTGGTAGCGCAGCTTCGACAGGTCGAAGTCGTCGCGGCCGATGCCGGTGCCGAGCGCGGTGATGAGCGTGCCGATCTCCTGGCTCGAGAGCATCTTGTCGAAGCGGGCCCGTTCCACGTTCAGGATCTTGCCGCGCAGGGGCAGCACCGCCTGGAACTCGCGGTTGCGGCCCTGCTTGGCCGAGCCGCCCGCCGAGTCGCCCTCGACGATGAACATCTCGGTGTTGACGGGATCGCGATCCTGGCACTCGGCCAGTTTGCCCGGCAGCGAGTTGATGTCGAGCGCGCCCTTGCGCCGCGTCAGCTCGCGGGCCTTGCGCGCCGCCTCGCGGGCGGCGGCTGCCTCCACCACCTTGGTGAGGATGATCTTGGCTTCCTTGGGATGCTCCTCGAGCCAGGCCGAGAGTTGGTCGCCGACCACGCCCTCGACGATCGGCTTGACCTCTGAGGAGACGAGCTTGTCCTTGGTCTGGCTGGAGAACTTGGGGTCCGGCGCCTTCACGGACAGTACGGCTGTGAGGCCTTCGCGCGCGTCCTCGCCAGTCAGCGACACCCGCTCCTTCTTGGCGAGGCCCGTCTCGTCGGCGAACTTGTTGATCACCCGCGTCAGCGCCGCGCGGAATCCGGCCAGGTGCGTGCCGCCGTCGCGCTGCGGGATGTTGTTGGTGAAGCAGAGCATCTGCTCGTGGTAGGCGTCGTTCCACCACAGCGCCACCTCGATGCCGGTGCCGTCCTTTTCCCCGCGCAGCAGGACGGGGGCCTCGATCAGGGCCGCCTTGGAGCGATCGATGTAGCGCACGAACTCGGCAAGGCCGCCCTCGTAGCGCATCTCCTCGCTTCTCTTGTCGGCGTGGCGCTCGTCCTTGAGGACGACGCGGACGCCGGAGTTGAGAAAGGCGAGCTCGCGCAGGCGGTGCTCGAGCGTGGCGTAGTCGAATTCGGTGATGTTGTGGAAGGTCTCGAGGCTGGGCCAGAATGTCACCTCGGTGCCGCGCTTGTCGCCGCAGGCGCCGATCACCTTGAGCGGGGCCTCCGTGACGCCGTGGCGGAAGCGCACGAAGTGCTCCTTGCCGTCGCGCCAGATCTTGAGCTCCAGCACCGTCGACAGCGCGTTGACGACCGAGACGCCGACGCCGTGCAACCCGCCCGACACCTTGTAGGGATTGTCCTCCTCGCCCTCGCCGAACTTGCCGCCGGCGTGCAGCTGGGTCATCACGACCTCGGCCGCCGAGATGCCTTCCTCCTGGTGGATGTCGGTGGGGATGCCGCGGCCGTTGTCGGAAACAGTGCACGAGGCGTCGGGGTTGAGCGTGACCACGACCTCGCTGGCGTAGCCGGCCAGGGCCTCGTCGATGGCGTTGTCGACCACCTCGTAGACCATGTGGTGCAGGCCAGAGCCGTCGTCGGTATCGCCGATGTACATTCCCGGACGCTTGCGGACGGCGTCGAGCCCCTTCAGGACCTTGATCTGTCCTGCGCCGTAGCTGTCGGCGCCATTGGTCTTTTTCGCCGGCTTCGCGCTCATTCTCAGCTCGTCCGTTGGGGGGATTTTCTGCAGGGGTCGAGAATACCCCAAAGCTGCCCGGAAAGCACGCAAAAAGGCGCCCTCGGAGAGGCCAAAAACTCCAATCTTTTCAGGAATTTATTTGTGACGATCAGGGGCCGCCGCAGTGTCATCGCAAAGGCGCGATCTGGCCGTCCGCAACGCGGTAGAACTGGGCCCGATTTTCGAGAGCGGCAAAGGCCTCCGGATCGGTGCCGGACATCCAAACCTGGCCCCCCAAGGCGACGATCTCGTCGAACAGCGCGGCGCGGCGCAGCACGTCGAGGTGGGCCGTGATCTCGTCGAGCAGCAGCACCGGAGCGGCACCACCACGCCGGCGCCCCACCAGGTCGGCGTGGGCCAGCACGAGGCCGATCAGCAGGGCCTTCTGCTCGCCCGAGGAGCACACCTTGGCCGGCAGCTCCTTGGGGCCGTGACCGACCGCGAGGTCCGAGCGGTGCGGACCCTCGAGCGTGCGCCCAGCCGCCCGGTCGCGCTCGCGCCCGTCGGCGAGGGCGTGGAAATACTCATCCTCCACCTCGATGGCGGGCCGGGACGCGAGCGCCCTCTCGAGCGTGCCGACCGGCGCCAGCTCGGCCCAGGGAAAGGCGCCGCTCGAAGCCTCGTCGCGACGCGCGCCGATCGCAGCGCCGAGCTCGGCGACGGCGGCAGCACGCAAGGCGGCAATGGCAACGCCGGCCTCGGCCATGATGCGCTCGAAGCCCTCGAAGTGGGCCTTTTCGCGCACATCTTGCGACAGGAGCCGATTGCGCTGCTGCGTCGCCCGCTCGAACTGGCCGAGCAGGGAGCGGTAGCCGGGCTCGAAGCAGGAGATGAGCCGGTCGAGGAACCGCCGGCGCTCCGACGCGGGCCCCATGAACAGGCCGTCCATGGCCGGCGTCAGCCAGACCATCTCGACGTGATCCGACAGTGCGCCGGAGCCCACCTGGGTCTCGCCGTCGATGCGTACGACCCGCCCTGTGCCGCGCGCCGGAGCACCTTCGACGTCGGCGGTGACGCCGGTACCGATATCGACCGGCCCCAGCGGCGTGTGGAGGCGCCCGGCCACGGCCCAGCTGGTCGACCCCAGGAGCGAGAGCTCCTGGTAGGGCGCCCGGCGCAGCCCCTGGCCCGCCGCCAGCAGGGAGAGCGCTTCCAAGAGATTTGTCTTGCCGGACCCGTTGGCGCCGGTCAGCACCACGGGCGCGGGGCCGATGCCGAGCGACAGGCTCGTGTAGTTGCGGAAATTGCTGAGCTGCAGCCGCTCGACCCAGATGCGGGCCTGCGACGCGGACACGGCAGCATCAGGGCCGGCAGCAACGGCTCGATGGGCGTGGACCATCTTCCTCGAGGCGCTCCGTTCGGTCCTCACACGCGCATCGGCATCAAGACGTAGAGCGCACCTTCGTCGCTCTCGTCCTTGACCATCGTCGGCGAGCCGGGATCGGCGAGCTGGAACTGCGCCGTCTCGCTCTCGATCTGGCCGGCGATGTCGAGCAGGTATCGTGCATTGAAGCCGATCTCGAGGGGAGAAGAATCGTACTCGACACCGATCTCCTCCGTGGCGCTGCCGCCCTCGGGATTATTCACCGACAGAACCAGCTTGTTGCCGTTGATGTTGAGTTTCACTGCTCGGCCACGCTCGCTGGCGATGGTGGACACACGGTCCACGGCACTGACGAAATCGACATTCGACACCTTCAGCGTCTTGTCGTTGCCCTTCGGGATCACCCGCGCATAGTCGGGGAAGGTGCCGTCGATGAGCTTGGTGGTCAGCGTGATGGTGCCGATCTCGAAGCGCGCCTTGGATGGCGACACGCCGACGGTGACCATGTCGTCGCTGGCCTCGATCAGGCGATGCAGCTCGTTGACCGTCTTGCGTGGCAGGATGATGCCGGCCATGCCCGCCGCGCCCTTGGGGCAAGGCAGCTCCGCCTGGGCCAGCCGATGGCCGTCCGTCGCCACGGCCCGCAGCGTCGCCTCTTTGCCGCGGGTGGCCGTGTGCAGGTAGATGCCGTTGAGGTAGTAGCGCGTCTCCTCGGTCGAAATGGCAAACCGCGTCTTGTCGATGAGGCGCTTCAGGTCCTTGGCGGTGATCTCGAACTTGTGGCCGAGGTCGCCGGCGGCGAGATCGGGGAAATCCTCGGGCGCCAGGGTCTGCAGGGTGAAGCGAGATTGCCCAGACCGCAGCGTCAGGCGCTCCTTCTCGGCGTCCCGCCTGATCTCCACCTGGGCGCCGTCGGGAAGCTTGCGCACGATATCGTGCAGGATGTGCGCCGGCACGGTCACGGCGCCATCCTGGGACACGTCGGCTGGAGCCCGGTCCGACACCTCGCGCTCGAGGTCGGTGGCCTTGAACTCCAGCGCATGGCCGGAGGCCTTCAGGCGTACGTTGGACAGGATCGGGATGGTCGTGCGCCGCTCGACGACGCTGGTGACATGGCCCAGCGCCCGGAGAAGCTCGCCGCGTTCGATCACCAGCTTCATGACTGTGCCTCGCCGATTGCCTCTTCCTGCCCCCCGCGGCGCGCGCTGCCGCAGTGCCTCGAGGTCTGCGCCGGATCGAAAAACCCCCGGATCCGCCTGCCAGATTCGCTCATGGCGCAGGGTGAACCGCGGTCGCCGGCTTTGCAAGGGCCGGCGCCTTGCAATCTACCAGGATCGGGCGCGCTGCGGGGTGAGCAAAAACGATGCAGGAGCGGCGCGCACGCGCGCCGCTCCCCCCCGCTGCGCATCCGCCCCCAGGAAGAACCCCATGGGCGACGGATCGGCCGAGCCTCAGCGATTGAGCTGCCGCTTGAGGTCCTCGATTTCGTCTTTCAGCCTGGCATCCAGGCCGACCTCCCGGTCGATCTTGCGGATGGCATGCAGCACCGTGGTGTGATCGCGGTCGCCGAAGCGCCGGCCGATCTCGGGCAGCGATCGTGACGTCAGGTGCTTGGCGAGATACATGCCGATCTGCCGCGGACGCACCACCGAGCGATGCCGGCGCTGCGAGAGGATGTCCTGCTTGGAGACGGCGTAGTGCCGCGAGACGATGCGCAAGATGTCGTCGATCTTGATGCGCCGTGGCTCGATGCCCTGGACCAGATCGCGGATGATCGTCTCCGCGATGTCGAGGGTGACGGGCGCGCGCATCAGCTGCCAAGTGAGATAGAGGCGATTGATGGCGCCCTCGAGCTCGCGGCCGCTCTCGCTCAGCCGTTCGGCCAGCAGCGCGACGACCTCGGCCGGGACCTCGAAGGAGGGATCGGTCGCCCGCTTCTCCTGCGCCCGCTTCTCGAGGACCTTGAGCCGCAGCGGCGAATCCATGGCGCTGATCTCGCTGATCAGGCCCCGCTGCAGACGGGAGCGCATGCGGTCGTTCAGGCCGTCGAGCTGGCTCGGCGGACGCGCCGAGGCCACCACCACCTGGCGGCCGCCGTCGAGCAGCGAGTTGATGATGTGCTCGAACTCCTGCTCGGTCTTCTCGCCGCGCATGAACTCCAGATCATCGATCAGAAGAATGTCGATCGAGCGGAATTTGTCCTTGAAGGCGAGCGCGTCCTGGCTCTTGACCGCCTCCACGAACTGGTAGCGGAAGCGCTCCGCCGTCAAGTAGAGCACTTGCGCGTTCGGCGTGCGCCGCCGCACCTCCCAGGCGATGGCATGCTGGAGATGCGTCTTGCCGAGCCCTACGTTGGCGTGCAGGTAGAGCGGATTGAAGCCGCGCTCCTCGGCGAGCACGGTCTCGGCAACTTGCGTCGCCGCCGCGTGCGCCATCCTGTTGGCTGGCCCCACCACGAAGCTCTCGAAGGTGTAGCGTGGATCGAGCGGCGAGCCTTCGAAGCCATTGACGTGCGTGCGGCCCATGACGACGGCGGCCCCCGGCAGGGAGACCCGGCGCGCCTCGACGGTTGCCGGCTCGGTCCCGCCGGCCGCTTTGGCGCGCTGGGAGGGCACCACGCCCGCAGCCGCTCCGGCGCCTCGCACCCCGCCCATGCCCGGCTGGCGCAGTGCCACGTCGATGCGCTCGACTCCGGCGAATTCTGCGGCGCAGCACTGCAAAAGGTCGTCGGCGTAATGCGATTGGATCCAATTCTTGAGGAACTTCACCGGCACGCTGGTGCGCACGACGCGCCCGTCGAACTCCTCGAACTCCATGGACGCAAACCAGCTCTTGTAGATGTCGTCGCCGAGCCTGGTGCGCAGCATGGCGCGAACCTTTTCTCCTCTCGTTCTGCACGGCTTGCCCGACGCATCGGGCTTGCCGTGGTCGATCACTTCGGACGCAGAGTCCGGCACCTGTTCGATGTGTTGCATCTAACCCCCGCACGTAACCGCTGACTGCCGCTCTCGACGCGCGCACCGGTCTCGCCCGTCCGGCCTACATTTCGGTCGGGACCCTGCCTCGCACGCCTCTCAGTTGCCGGCGCCGGCTATTTCATCCCTGCGCCCAGGGAAGCCCTTTGGCCTTCCAGCCTGCGAGCTGCCCTCTCTGGCGGTTCGAATCGAGTGGCCCTTCGAAACCGTCCGCCACGTTGCGGCAGCGTCTGTATCCCGCCGCCGCCATCGCCTGGGCCGCCTTCAAGCTGCGCTGCCCCGAGCGACATATGAAAAGCAATTCACTATCGTGACTTGCGCCGATGGGTGTGAGTGCCTCGACCACGCGTTCGACGAAGGCTGTATTGAGTCGGTCGTCAGGAAACCCCTGCCATTCGACCAGCGCCGGTCGCTTGCCGATCGAGGACAAGTCGGGAAGACCCACATAGGCCCACTCCGCAATTGTCCTCACGTCGATCAGCACCGACCCTGCATCACCCTTCAGCCTCTTCCACGTCTCGTCCGTCGAGACCTGCTCGATGTGGACCTCAACCACGCGCTTCTCCAACCGCAACGCCGCATTTCACGTGCCGCAAGTATTGCTCGTCGCAAACCACAAGATAAAGCCAAGCTTTACCTAGCGGTCTCGCCTCTACGCTACGCGCGAATACTTTGCTTGCGGCCAGGAGGCCATAGATCCCGAGAAACACGTACTGGCCCACTCCCAGGAAATAACTCGGCCAAGGCGAACTCTATGTCTTAGTCGCTCGCCTTGCCTCGTTAATAGATCAGAGCCCCGGGGCTGGCAACAGGGTTGATCCGGGGGTGGGGAGGGAGTCGGCCGCCAAGAAATTTTCCCAGCCTGTGTTGAAAACTGCCGTCCTGGCTAACGAAAGCTGGGGAGAAAGCGTTGAGTCCGCGCAAGGATTCCGCAGGTCACGAACACACGGCAGCAGGAATGAACGGTGTCTATGCCAGCAATGTTGAAGACGATTTTTACTTGGCGCCCGAGTCCCTTAGCGATTGCTACGCTCGTTGCTGCAGTGCGAGTCTCGCCGCAAGCGTCTGGATTCGTGTCGACTTCCTGTCGTGCTTGGCGGCTTCCCGCCTGCGACCCAATTGCGACATTTGTGCAACAGGATTCCCTCGGGGGCAAAATCCCGGAAATAGTTCGTCCGGGTCGTCAGGCCAGGGCTTTGAGGCGCGCAGCGAGCCGTGAGATTTTCCGCGCCGCGGTCTTCTTGTGGACAAGCCCCTTCTGGGCAGTGCGCATGAGAATCGGCTGGGCGGCCGTCAGCGCGCTTTTGGCGGCGGCCTTGTCGCCGGAGGCGATCGCTTCCTCCACCTTGCGGACCTCGGACTTCATTTGCGAGCGCCGACCCTTGTTGATGTCGGTACGGCGCAGCGTCTTGCGTGCGGCTTTCTGGGCCGATTTGGTATTGGTCATACAAGGGCTCCTGGGCATGGGAAAGACGAGGCGCAGGCGGCTGCCCGCGATCTTTCCGTCGTCATAGACTGGCGCCATTGCCGGGGTCAATGGCGCCAAACGGGGCGGCGGATCGCCGAGCCGGCGGCTATTCGTGCCGGAACGCCGGCTTGCGCTTCTCCACGAACGCCGCCATGCCCTCCTTCTGGTCGCCAACCGCGAACTGGGAGTGGAACACGCGTCGCTCGAAGCGCGCGCCTTCGGCCAGCGAGGTCTCGTAGGCGCGGTTGATGCTCTCCTTCGTCATCATGGCGATGGGGAGCGACATGGAGGCGATGGTCTCGGCGGTCTTCATGGCCTCCTCGAGGAGAGAGGCTGCCGGCACCACCCGGGCAACCAGGTTGGCGCGCTCGGCCTCCGCCGCGTCCATCATGCGCCCGGTCAGGCACATCTCCATGGCCTTGGCCTTGCCGACCTGGCGGATCAGCCGCTGCGTGCCGCCCGACCCGGGCATGACGCCGAGCTTGATCTCGGGCTGGCCGAACCTGGCCGTGTCGGCAGCGATGATGATGTCGCACATCATGGCGAGCTCGCAGCCCCCGCCCAGCGCAAAACCCGCCACGGCGGCGATCACCGGCTTGCGGCAGCGCCCCACGCGATCCCACTTCCCGATGAAGTCCTCCTTGTAGGCCTGCATGTAGGACTTGGACTGCATCTCCTTGATGTCGGCGCCGGCCGCGAACGCCTTCTCGCTGCCCGTGATGACGATGCAGCCGATGCCGGGGGCGTCCTCGAAGCCGTCGAGCGCTTGCGACAGGTCGGCGATCAGCTGCGCGTTGAGCGCATTGAGCGCGTTGGGGCGGTTGAGGCGAACGAGGCCGACGCGGCCGCGCGTCTCGACGAGGATGGTCTCATAGGCCATGGCATGCTCCATGCTTTGCTGGCGGTTCGATCAGCGCTGGCAGAGCGGGCAATAGAACGTCGACCGCCCGCCCTGCGTCTTGCGGCGCACGATGCCCCGGCAGCCCGCCCTCGAGCAAGGCTCGCCTTCGCGGCCATAGACGGCGAACTCCTTCTGGAAGTTGCCGATGTCGCCGTTGGTCTGCTTGTAGTCGCGCAAGGTCGAGCCGCCGGCGCGGATGGCGTCGGCGAGCACGGCCTTGATTTGCGGCACGAGTCGCACGGCCGCCGGCGTGGGCTTGCCGGTCTTGGTCGCCAGCCGCGCCGCGGGCTTGCACGGGTCGAGCCGGGCGCGGAACAGCGCCTCGCAGACGTAGATGTTGCCGAGGCCGGCGACGATGCGCTGGTCCATGAGGAAAGCTTTGAGATCGACCTTCTTGCCCAGCGCGCGGCCTGCCAGGTAGGCTGGACTCAGCGCATCGCTCAGCGGCTCCACGCCGAGCCCGGCGAAGAAGTCGTGACTGTCGAGCTCGTGCTCGGCAAGAAGGGTCATGTAGCCGAAGCGGCGAGCGTCGTTGTAGGTGACGAGTGCCCCGCCCGACATCTCGAACACGAGGTGGTCGTGCTTGCGGTCGCCGCAGTGCGGGTAGGCGTACTCCCCGAGCGGAGCATCGGGCCGGTGCCCGCGCCGGGCAACCGTGAAGCGCCCGGTCATGCCCAGATGCACGGCCAGCACCTCGCCGCCGTCGAGATGCCAGAGCAGATACTTGGCTCGCCGCCCGACGCTCTCGACCTTACGCCCCGTCAGCCGCTCGGCGAACCGCTCGGGCAGGGCAAAGCGCAGGTCCCTGCGCCGCTGCTCGACGCGCACGAAGCGGCGCCCGCGCAGTACCGGCTCCAGCCCCGAACGTACCGTCTCGACCTCGGGAAGCTCTGGCATCTCGAACGCTAGGCTCCGGCTATGGATCAGCCCCGATAGCGCGCGAACTGGCCGTGCGGCTGGAAGCGCTCCAGGTAGCCCGGCACGATGGCGGCCATGGTGTGCGGCGCGCCGACGCCAAGGCCGGCCAGCGTGCGATCCTCGGCGATAGCGGCGTCGCTGACGACGTTGGCCCGCTGCAGCATGCGGATCTGGTCGACCGTCAGCGGGCGCATGGCGTTGGGCAGCGGCAGGGTGAGGAGCGCGCCGAGCTTGGCGGCCCAGAACGGAATGCGCAGGTAGGGTCGCCGGCGACCGGACCAGGTGAGCGTCTTGTCGAGCAACTGGCGGAAGGTGACGATGTCGGGGCCGCCGAGCTCGTAGACGGTGCCCGGCTTGGCCCTGCCCGCGCAGGCCGCCGCGATCGCCGCTGCCACGTCGCCGACATACACCGGCTGGAAGCGCGTCTTCCCGCCGCCGATCAGCGGCATCAGCGGGGCAAAGCGCGCCATGGCGGCAAAGCGGTTGAAGAGATCATCCTCCGGCCCGAAGATCAGCGAGGGCCGCAGGATGACCGCTGCGGCAAAGGCCTTGAGCACGGCGGCCTCGCCCGCCGCCTTGCTGCGCGCGTAGCGCGCCGGGGCGTTCTTGCTGGCGCCGATGGCGGAGACGTGCACGAGCGCCCGCGCACCGGCCTCCCGCGCGGCCTCGGCGACGGCCTTGGCGCCGGCGGCGTGCACGGCCTCGAACGTCTGCCGGCCGGACTTGGCCAGGATGCCGACCAGGTTCACCACCGCGTCGGCACCCTCCACGGCCCGGCGCACGCTGTCGGGAAAGCGCAGGTTGGCCTGCACGGGATGGATCTGGCCGACCGCGCCCATGGGTTGCAGATGGCCGGCAAGGTCGGGGCGCCGCGTCGCCGCGCGTATCCGCCAGCCGTCGCGCGCCAGGGCACGGACGGCATGCCGGCCGACGAAGCCCGAGCCGCCGAACACCGTGACCAGGCTTCCCTGCTCCAGCCGCGAGCTCATGCCAACCCCTCTCCCGACCAAGTATACCGGGCAGCAATAGCGCCCGGAAGCGCGGCTGTGAAGCGTGGCGCGGGATTGGCGGGGCGCTTGGCGAGCACTGGGCGGGCGTGCGCCCCACAATTGACAAGACCAGGGGCCGCCTCTAACTCAAGGCGCCAGACGGCCCGAGGCTGCCCCAGCTTGCCCAGGTGGCGGAATTGGTAGACGCACCAGCTTCAGGTGCTGGCGTTCGCAAGATCGTGAAGGTTCGAGTCCTTTCCTGGGCACCACCACTTATAATTCATCTTTAGAATCAATGGGTTCCGAGCTACGGGGAAGTTTTTCGTCGGATTGCGGGGAAGTTTCGTTCGTTGGACGTACCAAAAGTCGTGCCGCGTTCCTCGCCAACTTCTTCCGCCTTGCGGCCCCTGTGTACCGCTCAGCTTCCTTCATCGTGAGCCATCCGAAGATAGCCATGAGCTCATGCACAGTGGCGCCATTCTCCGCGGCAAGCGCAGCGCCCGCCTTACGCAATCCGTGAGCCGAGCACTGGGGCAATTCCGCTTCGTTACAACGATCGCGGAACCAGTTGCCGAATCCAGCCGCCGTGAAAGGACGACCCTGCTCGGTTATGAGGTAGGTGAGATCTCCGCAGGGCCCAACTTCCAAAGCACGTTGCAGAGGCGGGATGATTGGTATCTCAACCGTCACCGGCTTCCGGTTGCGTCCCTTCTGCGCGGTGAACTTCAGCCAGCCTTGGCGAACGTGCTGGCGACCTAACAAGACCACGTCGGAGCGACGGACGCCTGTGTAAATGAGCAACGCGAGTGCAAGTCCGGCCTTTGAGCTAGATGGATGCCGCACTTCGAACTTCGTGATCTCTTCTTCCGTCCACGTGTGATGGCCTTCCGTGGCTCGGCGCCTATACGACACGTCGCGAGCCGGGTTCGTCCTTACAAAGTCGTTCTCCATAGCCCACGCGAACAGTCGACGGATCGCTTTCACGCGGTTGTTTGCCGCTTCGGGGAAGTTTGTCTTGCGATCTCTAAGAACGCGAATCGCTTTGGAACTCAGTCTGTTTAACGGGAAGTCTGCAAAAGTTTCCGTAGCGCCCGCAGACACTGACTCCAAGCATGTCGATTCTAGGATGCCTCGACGTGTTCGTTGAGTGCGCGGATCGAGACTTCGGAACTCTGCAGACCCAAAGTATTGCACCATCAACCAGCGATAGGTTCGAGGCTTGACCGTGTTGTGAGGATTCTCACTAGCTCCCAGTGCTGCATGGTATTCCGCGAAGAACTCTGGGGTTCCGGGAAGAGCACGTAGCCGCACCTTCGCCGCACCTAATCGCCGGCGAAAATATACTCGCACTGCACCTGTGCGACTGTCCCTGTCGGTGTGGACGAACGGAAGATTGATTTTCACAGGGCCGCTCATACACTGACGGTGCTCCACGGATCGTCACCATCATCATCACCATCCGATAGCGTCGCAAACGCTTCGTCAAGCTTCACACGATCCCACACGATCCGCGCATTGATCCGCATGGGTTTTGGCATGCGCTGGTCCTTCACCATCGCATCAAAGAGCGATGGCGAGACGCCAATGTACGCAGCCGCTTGCACGCGCGAGAGGCCGCGCGGGGCAAGGCTGATCGGCAAGACGTCATGCTTGTTGGGCACGGCGCGAACTCATGACGAGGGCAATGCCGAAGTATCGCGTGCCGAACTTGCGAATTCTGCCGGCGAGCTCCGGCATCTCGCGGAGGCGATCAAACGCATCCTGGAACGCGTTGATTGAGAGAGCGCGCGAGCTTTCCGCATCACACCACCCGGCGTAGTCCGCGTGGAGTGTTTCGAGTGAGACGGCCGCAGTGTCGGTGGCCGGCACGGCACGTGCCGCCATCCAATCGACAACGCCGCCGTCCGTCTGCGCGGCTTGCAGGAGCACAGCCGGCCGCGGCCGGCCATAGCCGGCCATGGCAGGGTCCGGCCGGTCAAACCCGGACGTCGTCGGTGGAGGTCGCGTGAGTTCGGCATAGCGAGCAAGCGTGAGCGGCCCGAAGGCCGACACGACTTCAATCAGAAGCGCGAAGAAAAGTGGAAAGCCAAAGCCGACGTCGCGCACGCTGAGAAGACCGCGCGTGACCCATGCATAAAATTCGCCGACGGGATCAGGCGCGTCCGCATTGCCATCCCCGCGCATCCGCGCGATCTCCCGGCGCAAAACGGTGCGTCGCAATTCGAGTGTCTCGCGTTGTGTTGCCAGCGCCAGTTCTTCGCGCAGCGCACCAATCTTGGCACACGCGTCGGCCGTCCTCAGATCAGGCTTGGTGCAGTCGGCGGAACGCTGGCCCACAGTCCCGCGCACGCGTTCCTCAATCATGATCGGTGTAACGAGGAGCGCCGCGATCGCGGCCTCGACTTGAGCGACGGGGCGTGCCGACGACAGCCGCGCGTATCTCGCTTCAAGATGCTCCAACTCTTTTTCGGCATCTTTGAACGTGGCGTGGTGTGCCGCACGCGAGCCCGTCGCAGCGGTCCGGTCTTGCACATAGACACCGATCGCCGAGTTGATGCCCGAGAGGAGACACACGAACCAGGCGAGGCCGCCGATGAGAGCCATGCGTCGATGCCGATTGCGCCACAGCACGGTGAGGACGATGAGGCCGAAGGCTTTCCACACATCAGCAGCGACGTTTGCCCAGGCGAACAGCTCGCGCTTCTCCGGCGTCTGCCCCATGCCGTAGCCGAAGAGATAGTTGCCGCGCATGGACACGATGAACATGCCGGCCGTTGCGCAGCCGAGCACCGCGATCACCGACAGACGCATGACTTGGTCGCTGACCATTGCACTTACTTTTTGTGCACAGCCTTCGTGGGTACGAGCTGCGCCTTACCGTGCTCGCGCTCGTAGAGCGTGAGCATGCGGGTGAGGAGCTCGTTGATGTTGATATTGTCGCGTACGGCAAGGAGCCCGATGCGCTCTTTTTCGTCGGGTCGAATGCGCAGGTTGAGCTGGGCCGTGCGCTCGCTCTTCTTGCGCAGCGGCTCCGGCTGATCGAGATTGCCCCGCGTCTCGTCTGCTGCGGGGATCTCATCGAGACCAACCTTGCTCCACACGGTCTTCAGTTGGCTCAGTGAGGTCTTGCTGCTCATGACGCCTCTCCTCGCCGGGGCGAGCGCGGAGCGCTCCCCTCAACTTCTAGGGTCACCTTCTGCAGGAGCGCGTCCATCAATGCGTCGGCGCGCTTGTTCAGCTTGGCGACGCCGGTCTCGGTGATGGCACGCCCGCGATTTTGGGCTTGCCGATAGCTGGTGTGCTCCAGGATTGAGCCGGCGAGCACGTCGTACCCTGCGGCTTCCATGTACGCGCGTGCGGCCGCTTCTTCCGTGTCGGAGAGGACGCGGCAGACAGCGGCAACGAGCCGCCCGCGGGGTATCCCCGCCTTCACCAGTTCGTGGAACAGGAGGACGGCAGGGCGAAGGTCGTCGGCACTTGCCCCCGTCGGCTGCACCACCAGATGGGAGCGCTGGGCGATCTCGAGGGTGGCGCGGCTCGTGCGCGCCGGAGCGTCGATGATGAGGAGTTCCACATCCCCGCCCTGCTCGATGGCTTCGGCCGCGCTTTCGTACGCGACGACCTCGCAGGGCGGTCCCGCGTCGTTCCTCGCGCGGGTCCTTTCCCACTCGACCAGCGAGGCTTGTTGTGGATCGAGGTCGGCCAGGCGCACGCGCATGACGTGGGCTGCCACGGCCGCGAGCGCCCTCGCCAGGGTCGACTTGCCGACGCCACCCTTCTGCGAGATGAACGAGACGATGACCGGCATGGGGCCTCCGATCCTATGTCTCTTAGGCTCCTTTGATAATGGCGTCAAGCTTCCACAATAAATACATCGCTTCCTAGCTAGCTTGCTTCCAAGAAGTGTGGACAACTGCGCCGGGTCCGGCGTGGGGCTGCTAGACTGGCATCAATGACTGACATAGCCGGCCATGGCCGGCCACAGCCGGACGCTGACCAGCTCCGTCACACCCTGTCCATCTCCGAGGTCAGCCTTCGCCTTTCCGCAGCGGGGGTCCCCCGGTCGGAGCGCCAGATCAAGCGCTACTGCGAGACGAACTTCCTTGATGCCAAGAAGATCCCCGGCCCTACGGGGGAACAGTGGTTTGTAGCCCCCGTTGCCCTGCCGAAGCTGATCGGTGATCTGCAGCAGTGGCAGATGCAGCGAGAAGGACACGGCCGGCCATGGCCGGCCGTGTCCGACTCTGTCCACCTTGAAAAACGGCTTAACAGCGAGACTGACATGGCAGGCCATGGCCGGCCACAGCCGGCCATGTCAGACCCTGTCACTCCCAAGGAGGAGGAGGGCAGGACAGGGGAGTCGTCCAAGCTCACGCAGTTGGAGACGCGGATTGAGGAGAAGAACGAAGTCATCGATCTCTTGAAAGGCCAGCTCGTGACCAAGGACAAGCAGCTCAGCGACTTGTCGGATCGATTCACCAGTTTGTCTGACCGGTTCGCCGACACGCAAAAACTGATGGGCGCCATGCAGCGCATGCTGGCACCACTCCTGGGTCAGGCCGACCCCTATGTGACGCCGGAGAAACGCGAAGTCGACGAACACCGAGCAGCTGGCGACGATTTCGAAAGCACACCACCGCAACCGACGCCGAAGCAACCAGTGCAAGGTCAATCGGCATAGGCAGTTATCCACACACAGGGTTGAAAGGGAAGGGAAGCCGCATATTACGATAAGGTATGGCAAAAGCTGCAGAGGTCTATCCACGAACAACGATCAAACTGTCGGCCGCGCTGCGCGAGCAGCTGCAAACGTCCGACGTGCTGTGGATGCCCAACACCATCATCGCCGACACGAAGCTGACGCCAGGTGCGAAGTTCCTGTACTCCGTGCTGCTCAATCAGAGTTGGAAAAATCTCATCGTGTCTCCGTCGCACAAAGTGCTCGCGCATGAGATCGGCGCATCGGTGCGCGCGACACGCAACTACATCGACGAACTCACGCATGCAAAATTGATCACGCTGCAAACGCGTCCCGGCAAGCCGAGCCTGTACACCGTGCGTCACTAATTATGGATCGGATATCACTACAGAAAAGCGCGCGCGACCTGTCACAGCAGTTTACGGCACACACGCAGCGCAAGAAGCGGATGCAAGGTGAGGAGGCGCGCTACACGCTGGTGTTGCACTCGGCGCGCAAGACACTGCACATCACGATCAACGAGTATTGCTTGGCGGACACGGTCCACAAACTTTCCGGCGCGCGCAGCCCCGTGCCGGGCTGGTGCTACGCATCGAAGGAGCAACTCGGAAGGAGCCTCGGGTTCTCCCGTCAGTCGATCCACTCCATGATCAACAAACTGAAGAAGAAGGACCTGGTCGAGGTGCAAGCCGAGACCGGCTACCTACGATCGACCGATCTGTGGCGCGATACGGTCGAGATCCTGAAGACGCGGGTGTTCGGCGATTAGGTGGCGCAATCCCTCGCCTGTTTACACCGTGTCAAGAATCTTTACAGGGCGTAAAGATACCTGACACCCTGTCGTTTATCCCCAGCGTGTAAAGAGAAGTGACAGTGGTGTAAAGAAAGATGACGAAAAAGCGTCAAGAAGGTTTACATAATAATAGTATATATAAGTAGTACATAAATATAAGAGAACCCTTCAAAGAAGGAACCAGAAGACAATGCCTGGGAAATGGCTCAAACATTGACAGTTCCAGGAAGTGTGTTCTGGTTCGTTTTATGCTTATTTTGTGCGAACATATGAGTGTTAGGAATATTATACTCAGTAATCCAAAATGCACACTCGCCTATCGAACACGTCACGATATGGAATATCGAACACGTCCGATAGGACAAAAACCCCTACATACGGTTTGTACCATGCGCGAGAACGCAAGGACGACAAAAGAGATTGAAACTCAACGCGATAGCCCCCCAGCTTGTCGGGCCTTGCAGCCCGACCAAATCCGCCACCCGTCCTTACCGCGAGTACGCGGTAGATAGATGACGGGCTGGCGGCTTCGGGCTTGAGTCCCATAGTCGGCCCGAGGCCTCCTTGGGTCTCTAAGCCCTCAGCTGTCGGATTTGGTCGGGCTGCCTCGCAAAAACATAGTCGGCCGAGTACGGCCTCCTTGTTTTGCGGGCGCCGACAAGCTGGGGGGCTAGGTCGCGTGGAAGCGCAAGCTTTTCGAACACGTCACGATAGTCCTCGCGAGACTGCGGGCTATCGAACGCGTCCGAAGTCGCAGCGCCAGTTTCCAATAGCTGCGGCACAAAGCCGAAGAGCGCGGCGAAGCCGCACGAATTGATCGCGCGCCCGCGCGGGTGGGTGCGCGGGAAGCGAACGACTTCCCTGCTTGAAGCCGAGCGCAGCGGAGAGACAGCGCGTGGCGTGGGACACGCACCTTTGGCGGTCACACAAAAACCGGAACCTTGGGCTGAGCTGTGCGTTTACCCTCCCTGCTCCATACGAGGTAATGCCATGAGTGCATCGAAGATGACCGTCGTAGTCGCGCTGTGCGCAATAGTCGCCCTTTCGGCCTGCCGGCGAGAAGTTGCCTACCAGCCGATGAAAGTGGGTGGCCCGCAGGTTGAAAAGCCAGCGCGTTAGCTGCGCTTTTCTGAGAGTGGTAGCCCGTATACGCCGGCTTCCCCTCATCACGTGAACGTTACTATCCGGATTCTTCACGTAGTTGCGCGACTTCGCCGCGCGGCTTGATTGTGCCTCCTAAGAAGGAAAGGAACGAGTTCGGCAACGAGCCGTTACCCGCGTTAGCGCACCTAACGACGAGGAGTTGAACATGACGGTTCTTAAGCCGGTTCGCTTGCTCTGGACAGTGGCCGTTCTCGCAACCTTCCCCCTTCTGTCGGCCATCGCCCAGACGCAATCACCCGCACCACCTGCCACTAGCCCACCACCGGCAGCGACCAAACCCGAAACCACCATGCCGCCGGCTCAGCGGCCCGCTAAGGACACCCCGGACAATAACCGCTACGAGTTTCCAGGACGTCTCGGCTTGATCGTGTAGTTCCATTCAGGATGGAACGTGTCACCGGTGATGTCGAGGCTTTCCATCTCGGCGTCGCTGACCTTGATGCCCGTCTCGTAGATCCGCTTGTCGAGCGCGCATTCGACCTTCAGGCCGGTCTTGGTCGTGGTCGCGCCGATCAGCTCGACGATGGCCATGCGATCGGTCAACGGCCTGCCGCGCCAGTTCTGCGTGATGTGGCAGAACAGGCGGTGCTCGATCTTGTTCCACTTCGAGGTGCCGGGCGGGAAGTGATGGACGTGCAGCACGAGACCGGTCTCGTCGGCGAGCTTCTGCAGCTCGACCTTCCAGAGCCTGACGCGGGCACCGTTGGAGCCGCCGCAGTCCGCCGTGATCGTCAGCTCGCTGGCCTTCGGGTAGCGCTTGCGGCCCATGCGTGCGAGCCAACCGCGGATCGATTGAACGGCGAACTCGGCCGTATCGCTGGTAATGCCGACGCTGACGAAGCCGGCATTGGCCGCCACGTCGTAGACGCCGTAGGGCACCGCCTTGCCCAGCTCCTTGTCGACGAAATCGTGCACGTTGACACGCTGTGGAGTGCCCTTCGGGCGATAGTCGGAGCCACCGTTCCTGAAGTTGCCGACCAGCTCCTTCTTCTTGGTATCGACCGAGATCACCGGTTGGCCGCTCGCCTGCGCGGCCACGACCTTCGCATCGATGTGCTCGAACTGCGCGTTGCGATCGGGATGCCTCGAGCCTTCATCGGCCTTGCGATTGTACTGGCGAGAGAACCCGAGCTTCACCAGCTCCTTACGCACCGTGTCGGCACTGATCGGATGGCCCATCTGGGTCAGCGTGTCGGCGAGCTTGTCCATGCTCTTCGACACCCAGATCAGCGGGCGCACGGGATCACCCAGCGTTGCCGGCTCGACGAGGCGCTTCAGCTCGGGGATCAGCTCGCGATCGTTGTCGGCGACGGCCTTGCGGCCGCCACCGGCGCGGCGGACCTGGCCCTGCGGCAGCGACTCTGCGTCGAGATCATCCTCGCCGCGATTGATCGTCGAGCGGGCGAGCCCGGTGATGCGCGAGATGATAGCCAGACCACCCCAACCCGCGGTGCGCACCTCGGCCGCCGCGAACATCCGACGGCCCCGCTCATCGAGCTTGCAGCCGACCGTATCCCAGCGATACTGAATGGCGTCCTCGTCGATCATGCAACCGACGTACGCCTGTTCGCCAGGAACCGGAATCCCGCGAAACTGAGTCATACGGACGCACGCACACAGATCGCGATTCAGTTATTGTTCGGATTGCCCTAACCCGCCGACGAGCGAGAGAGCGACAAAGGCGCCTGACAAGGTCCATCCGTTGATTGGACTGTCGATTATCGCGTCTGACGGAACCAAGCTAGGCTCAGTTCGCAGCGTGGCAGCGGGACCGGACGGAAAGGCCACAGCCATCTATTTGAAGACCGGTGGCTTTCTCGGTTTCGGTGGCAAGATCGTTGCCATCCCCGATGGCAAGTTCACCCGTAGCACCGAGGCTATCCTGGTCAGCATGACCGCGGACGAGGTCAACAATTTACCGGAGGCGAAAGAGCAGAGCTAGTTGTCTCGAAATTTGGACCAGAAGCAGACAGGCCGCCCCTGGGGCGGCCTGTCTTGCGAGTAAGGAGACCCGCGGCAGCGGGTCGCGAATGATTTCCCGAGACGGGAGCGTCTGCGCACCGGCTCTCTTCATGGTTGATGCCCCAGCACGCGCGCCGCCGTCAAGGCACCCGTGAGGTTCCTGCACGGGAGTGATTATGCATTGGGTTCCCCGCCTGTGACTGCGACGCGCGGCTGGGGCGCTGGATTTTTAGAGCCGGATGCGCAGCCGCCGTCATCCCACCATCCCCCTCCATCCACCCGAGGTCACATCGAAGATAATGGAACGCAGTAAGTTGACGTACTCACCTGCTGCATTGTTGGTTGAACCCCAGCGCCTTCATGATGTTGCGTTCGACGATCTCGCGTCGGACGCCGTAGTGGAGCCGGCTCTGCTTGATGACGGCCTCTGGATTTCCCCTACCGCGCACGGGCGCGGGGATGTCGACCTCACGCGCGTTCGTGCCGGGGATGCGCAGAACGGCAACGCCGCGTTCGAGGTGCCGCAGCGTGTGCGGGTTGAAATCTTCGAATTCCTTGTTGAGACTTGGCGCGACTAGGTCAGCGTCGTCGCTGCCGAGGCGGAAGTATGCATGTGTCCGCGCCGTTCCTATCAGCGCCGCGCGGGTGCTTGCATCAAGCGCGCCAAGATATTGCGTGATGGCTGTCACCGACACTTTGAACTTGCGCGCCTCCTGCAGCAGCAGAGCAAGGCTGTTGAAGTTGTGTGCCTCGTCGATGTGGATATGGAAATCGTGCGTGAGGCCCGTCCTGAGCTTCGCCAGCACGCTCGCGATGAGGAAGGCGCCGGTGAGGTGCGCCGCCGTTTCGCCGATCTTTGACTTGGCCAAATTCACGATGACAATGCGACCGCGCTCCATGGCCTGGTCGAGATGCAAGGTGCTCCTTCCCTGCCCCAGCACATTCCTGATGTGCGGGAAACCAAGGAAGGCTTCCACTTTGTTCAAAACCGGATCGATCGACTGCTCACGGAAGGTATCTCTCCACGCCTCGAAGCGATCCTCAAAGAATGAGCGGGTGAATGGATTGCTGATGCGCGCCACAACGCTCTTACGAAAAGCGTCATCAATGAGAAGTCGCGGCAACAGCACGAGTGAGGCGTTGGGGATCTCGATGAGCGCTATCGCCGAATGCCTAAGAATCTGCTCCAACTTGGGACCCCACATGTCCGGCCAAATCGAGCGCATTGCGCTCACGAGACCGTCGACGAGAACGGCGCGTTCATCTGGATGCGCGTCCTCGAGAACGTTGAGCCCAACCGGCCAGCTGAGATCCGACACATCGAGGTGGCAAACATGATTGTGTCGGTGCGGAGGAACGCATTCGAGCGCCGCTTCCGCAAGTGTTCCGTGTGGATCAATGAGCATGAGCCCATCCCCGCGGGCGATGTCTTGATCGATCAAGTGGAGATCGAGAGACGACTTACCAGCGCCGGATGCGCCAACAATGGGTAAGCGCCCCCTCACGACTGCGGCTTGAGCGGGTTGCTGGGGAGCGGCGGATCAGGTGAAGCATACTGTCCTTAAGGACGTGGCTAAGGACGGTAAGGCACATGGCGGCCGA
>Ga0247727_10001193_pt1 | contig 63174 bp, 54 predicted proteins | sample WisWelCaveWW1625_FD_202498 | JGI IMG/M metagenome (GOLD analysis project Ga0247727, IMG submission 202498) | Biofilm microbial communities from Wishing Well Cave, Virginia, United States - WW16-25 | ecosystem: Environmental > Aquatic > Deep subsurface > Groundwater > Cave microbial mat | place...
AATTCGCGTCGGCGTGGCTCGTGAGGTGGATTCCTAGCTGAGTAGGAATTTGTAAGTGGTTGAGAACTCAAGGAGGGCTGGTGGGCGGTGGAGGGATCGAACCTCCGACCTCCTGCTTGTAAGGCAGGCGCTCTGACCAGCTGAGCTAACCGCCCGCCGCGCTGGGTCTTAGTCGTAACATGCTAGGGCCGGGCCGCCAGACGCTCTTCGAGCCGCGCCACGCGCTCGACCACCGCTACGCTCTCGATCCGCGCGCCGAACACCTGCTCGATGCGAACGAAGTCGGTGTGCAGGTTGTTCAGCTCCTGACGGAGCTCGGCGAAGCTGACGTCGACCCGTCCGAACCGCCGCTCCATCTCGGTCTGGAGCTGGGCGAACCGGCGCTCCGCAGCAGCGCGAACTTGGTGTCCATCTCGGCAAACCGGCTGTCCATCTTGGCAAACCGGCTGTCCATCTCGCCTCGCAGGCCGGCAATCTCGCCACGGAGATCAACCATCTGCCCCCGCAGTTCGGCCACTTGGGGGGTCAGGATCTCCTGCAAGGCCTTTTTGACGTCTTGGTAAACGGCCACGTTCCGATTATACCTCGCCGCTCCACGCATGCGGGGCAGCCCCCGAAGTAAGCAGGACCGCGGGCCGCAGTTTTTCGTACAATGAAAGTGCAGGATGGTTTGCGCTCGCCGGTTCATGGACGGTCGCTTCTGGTGTGTGATTCTCGTCGCGGCGCTGGTGGCGCCGCAGGCGCTGCCCGCTCAACGGGTGAGCAGCGAGCGCGGCAAGCTGCCGCCGCGGCAGGGCGAGGCGCCGGCTTCCGTCCTGCGCATCGAGAATCTCAAGGGAACGCTCAAGGAAGTGGATCTCAAGAAACGAACGGTCACGGTGACTCACGCGGGCGGGGAGGAAACCTTTACGTTTCCCACCGCCGCCGGGCGCGAGAAAGTGTCGCTGTCCAAGAAGGTGGCGCGGGAGGTCGGGAAGAAATCGCTGCGCCTCGAAGATATACAAGCGGGATGCAAGGTGAAGGTGTCATACTATCCGACGCTCGGAACGATCATGGAACTCCTGGTCGAGGAGCTGCCCCGTTGAGGAGGGCGCGACTGCTGCTGGGCCTGCTCCTGGCGGCGCACCTCGGCCTGGCCCAACGGGTAGTAGCCATAGGCGACATCCACGGGGCCTACGACGAGTTCCTCCGCATCCTCCTGGAGACCGGCCTCATCGATAAAGAGTTGAACTGGACCGGCGGCAAGGCCATCCTGGTCCAGACCGGCGACGTGCTCGACCGCGGACCGGGCTCGCGCAAAGCGATCGATCTGCTCATGGACCTGGCCGAGAAGGCCCCCAAGCAGGGCGGGGAAGTGCGCGGGCTTCTCGGCAACCACGAAACCATGGTGATGATGGGCGACATGCGCTACGTCGTCCCCGAGGACTACGCCGCCTTCGCGGCGCCGGATTCCGACCAGCTCCGCGCCAAGGAATGGGACAACTACTTCAAGTACAGCAAGGGGCGCAACGCCCGCGCCCGCAAGCCCGCGCCCACCGACGCCGACAAGGAAGCCTGGATGAAGACGCATCCGCCGGGTTATTTCGAGTTCCGGCAGGCGTTCGGCCCGCAGGGTAAGTACGGCAAGTGGCTGCGCTCCCGCGACGCCGTCACGCAGGTCGGCGAGATGGTTTTCCTGCACGGCGGCCTCAGCGCCGAGCTGCCGATGAACAACATTCGGGCCATCAACGAGCAAGTCCGCCGCGAGATCGGGAAAATGGACACCCTGCGAGCCGGCCTGGTTTCCCGAGGGGTGATCTGGCCCTACTCGCCCATGGACGAAGCCCAGAGGGAGGCGACCGCCGAGTGGGAGCTCCTGCAAGCCAACATGGGAGACGCCCCGACGATGAGCCTGCTCCAGGAGTTCTTGAGCTTGAGCAAGTGGCAGATTATTTCCGCGAACGGCCCGCTGTGGTACCGCGGTTATGCCCAGGGCGAGGAGTCCGAGATGGCCGCGCATCTCGACAAGGTTTTGAGGCGCTTCAAGATCCGCTATATGATCGTCGGACACACCATCTCGGGCAGCAAGCGGATCACGCCGCGGTTCGACGGCCGCCTGTTCATGATCGATACCGGCATGCTGGCCAGTTACTTTCAGGGGCGGCCGTCGGCGCTCGAAATCGACGGCGGCAGCTTCAAGGCCATCTACGTCGGCGAGCCGGCCCAGCCGCTGGCGGCCAACGGTCCCAAGTAGTGATACCGTGGCAGGCTTGACGACCGGGCCCGCTGCCAGGGTGAGCGACCTGCCCTGGGTTCACCTGGCCGACCCGGATTCGCCCGAGCTCGACGAGCTCGCCCGCCAGGAAGGCTTTCACGAGCTGGACGTCGAGGACTGCCGCCACCACCGCCAGATCGCCAAGATCACCGTTCAGGACCACTACACCTTCGTAGTAGCTAAGACGCTGCACTTCAACGAGAAGCGCCTGCGGCTGCACTTCGAGGATTTCAACATCTTCGTCAAGCCGGACCACATCGTCACCGTTCCGGAAGGCCCCACCGACGCCGCCGAGAAAGCGCTGGACCGGCTGAGCAAGGCGGCGCGCCCGGTGGCGGTTCCCAAGCTCGTTCACACCCTGCTCGACGTGATCGTCGATGAATACTTGCCGTGTCTCTACCGCATGGGAGAACAGATCGATCGCATCGAGGACGAGGTGCTCGAGAAGCCCTCGCCGAAGAGCCTCCAGCGCATCTTCCATCTGAAGCGCCTGCTGATCGAGTTCCGCCGCAACGCCATCATGATGCGCGAGGTGCTGGCGCATTTCCTGCGCACCGGCGCCGACGCGCCCGACCCGCTGCGTCCTTACTACCGCGACGTCTACGAGCACGCCGTGCGCACCATCGATTTGACCGAGACGTATCGGGATCTGCTGACCGGCGCGCTCGACATTTATCTGTCGGCGGTCGCCAACCGCACCAATCAGGTGATGAAGGTTCTGACCGTCTACGGGACAATCGCACTGCCCCTGGTGGTGATAACGGGCTTCTACGGGATGAACGTGAAGCTGCCCTGGCAGGACTCGCCGCGGGCGGTGTGGATCGTGGCGGGGATGATGGGGGCGGTGTCGGCGGGGGTGCTGTGGTATTTCTGGCGGAAGAAGTGGTTTTAGACGCCGCCGGCACTGGCCGGCCAGAAAGCGCTTGACTCCTGCTCGCCGGGCGTGATACATCCGTATCAAGTGTCCAACTTGGACGAAAGGGGCGAACCGATGAGGTATCGACTGCTTGCAGCTATGGGTGTGTTCCTGTGCGCGTCGGCGCTGTGGGGTCAGGGCGCAGTGGGAACGCTGAACGGGACGGTATTTGATCCGAGCGGCTCGGTCGTGGCGGGAGCCAAGGTCACGGCGAAGCATGTCGCGACCGCCGTCGAGCACGAGGCCACAGCGACCTCGGCCGGCTACTACACGATGCCCTACTTGCCGGCGGGGACTTACAGCGTTTCCGTCTCGGCGGCCGGCTTCAGTACGGCCACGGCGGAGAACGTGATCCTCCGCATCGCGCAAACGCTGACCGTCGATATCACGCTCAAGGTCGGTCAGGTCACCGAGCAGGTCACCGTCTCGACCGAGGCGCCGCTGCTCGAGTCGAGCAACGCCGAGATCGGCCGCTACATCTCAGCCGCCGACTACAGCCGCTGGCCCAACAGGGTCAGCGATGGCCAGCGCCAGCTCCAGGGCTTTATCTTCGCCAGCCTGCCGGGCGCCGTTGGCGGGACCTTCCAGGGCTCCATCAATGGCGGGCAGTATTACTCGCACGAGATTCTGATCGAAGGGATGCCGGTTGGCCGCATGGATCTGCAAGGCGGCAACCTCGACGAGAACACCCCCAGCGCCGATGCGGTCAGCGAGTTCAAGCTGCAAACTGGTGTGGTGGGCGCCCAGTACACCGGCGGACAGACAGCGGTGGCAAACTTCGGGATCAAGTCCGGGACCAACGAGATCCACGGCACCGGCTACATCTTCCTACAGAACGACGCGCTGCAGGCCAACAGCTTCGCCAATAACTCCCGAGGCGTGCGCAAGGCTCCACTCAGGGACACCAGCTGGGGCTATACGGTCGGTGGTCCGGTCTATCTCCCCAAGGTTTACAACGGTAAAAACAAGAGCTTCTTTTTCACGAGCCTGGAGGACGACCGGCGGCGCAGCTACGGCATCTCAGGGTACGACACCCGCCTTCCGACCGTGGATTTCAAGCGCGGCGATTTCTCGCGGCTTTTTAACCCTGCCTTTACCGAGGTGGCCGCTTCCGGAAGCACTATCGCCACCGACGCCAACGGCCGCCCCGTGCGGTATGGCCAAATCTACGACCCCCGGAGCACGGCGCGCGTGGGCACTGCCATCGTTCGCACCCCGTTCGACGGCAACATCATCCCCCGCACCCAGTGGAGCCCGGTGGCGCGCAACGTTATCGACAATGTCGGGATCACCGATCCCGAACTGGATCGCATGCTCCGCAACACCCCCACGCTCTCCAGCGGCTCGCCGGAGTTCGATCTGCGCAGCTACGCCTTCAAGGGCGACCACCACTTTTCTCAGAGGCACCACGCCTCGGGCTACTTCAACTATATCGAGCGCGCGCGATACAACTCGATCGGCGGCCGGTGGCCGCCGCTGCCCGGTCCGCCGACAGGCGTCATGCAGTGGCAAGTCGTCGACGGCCGCACCGCTCGGCTCTCCGAGGACTGGACGATCAGTCCCACGCTGCTGAACCGGATCGCGCTCGGCTTTAACAGGTTCGGCAACAGCAATAATAGTTACTACCTGAACCAGGACTGGCCCCAGAAGATCGGATTGCAGAACGTTCCGGGGACGCACTTTCCCCGATTCAACTTCGGCGCCGGCCGGCCGGAGCAGGGGGCGGGGATCGGCGCCGGCGGCAACCTGGGATCGAACACGCGAGGCTTCGGAGCCAACGGAAGCTGGATCCTTCAGGACGATGTGACCATCATCCGCCGGGCGCACAGCATCCGCGTGGGCTTCGAGCATCGCAAGTACTACTACAACTCGCGGCCGATCTCGGGTTCCGGCGACTTCGTCTTCAGCCCCGTAGCGACCCATCAGCCCGGATTCTCCAACCAGACGGGTCATTCGTTTGCCAGCTTCCTGCTGGGGGCGGCGAGCAGCGCCAGCCGCGGCGTGTCGCTGACCTCGACTGGTTTCCGCTGGACCCAGACGGGCTTCTACATCATGGATGACTGGAAGGTCAAGCCGAGACTGACCTTCAACATGGGTCTGCGGTGGGAGATCATCGGCGGCTTCTACGAGATCCTCGACCGCATGTCGATCGTAGACCCGGCCAAGCCGAATCCGGCGGCCAATAACCGTCCCGGCGCCTTCGCGTTCATCGACGAGCTGGGCCGGAACTCCTTCCAGGATCGCTACTGGAAGATGTTCGGGCCGCGGTTCGGCTTCGCCTACAAGGCCACCGACAAGATGGTCTTCCGCGGGGGCTACTCCTTGATGAACATGCCGCCGATTGCTTATGGGTTCGGCTTCGGGTTCGCCACCAACGGTTTTAACGGGAGCATCAACATACCGGGCGGCACCAGCACTACTGGCTTCGCCGACGACCCGTCGTTCTACCTGCACAACAGGTTCCCGGATTTGACGGCCACGTTGCCCAATAAGGACCCGGGGCAGTTGCTGTTCACCGGCCAGAGCGTTGTGTCGCGGGACTCCAATCGCCTGCCCTACGCGCAGAACTGGGACTTAACATTCCAATATCAGCTCCCCAGGCAGACGGTGCTGGAGGTCGCCTACGTCGGCAACAAGGGGTCGCGGTTGCCTGACGACGGGCACGCCAGCCTGAACCAGTTGCCGGCGTCGGCGTTCGGGCTCGGCGAGACGCTGCTGGCGCAGGTGGGAGCACGTCCGGAGTTCCGGCCTTACGCCACCTTCCCCAACAACCAGACGGTCGCGCAGGCCTTGCGTCCCTTCCCGCAGTACACCGGCCTGAATGAAGCCTTCATGTTCTCCGGCAACTCGCTTTACAATTCTCTCCAGGTCACGCTGACCCGGCACTTCAGCAAGGGCTTCTCGATTCTGACTGCCTACACGTTCTCGAAGGCGATCGCGACGACCGACGACGCGCTGGATGGCTCGGCGGCGCAGGATGTGTATAACCGTTCCCTGGACCGATCCGTCACGGGCTACCACATCCCGCACTTCCTGAAGGTCACCTGGATCTACGACTTGCCCTTCGGTCCCGGCAAGACCTTCCTGAACCGCGGCGGCGTGCTAGGCAAGATCGTCGGCGGGTGGGCGTTCACCGGCATCCACCAGTACCGCACGGGCAGCCCGATCTCCATAGGCCAGGGCGGCGTGCGAAACCTGATCTTCGCGCCCGGCATTCGTCCTGACGTGACAGGGGGGAATCAGAAGCTGGCTACTCCGAGCAACGCGGACTTCGTTAACGGAACGCCGTACCTGGACCGCGCCGGATTCGCGCAGTCGCCGATCACGCCGGACGGGATTGCGCGGCGATTCGGAACCGCGCCGCGTTTCCTGCCGAACGTTCGCGGGTTCCACAGCTTCGGTGAAGACCTGGGTCTCACGAAGAACATCCCGGTCTACGAGAGCGTCAATATGAAGTTCTCGGCCGGAATCTTCAATCCCTTCAACCGCGGCAACCGGGGCGGCCCGAACACCGACATCACCAGCCCCCAGTTTGGCCGCGTGTTCGGGGGCGGCGGCGGGCGGACCATCCAGATCGAGGGCCGCGTGGAGTGGTAAGCCGGGAGCCAGAAGTCAGGAGTCAGAATTCGTAGGTTGAAGCGTTTGGTTCCCTTGTGGCTGGCGCCGCTTATCCTGGCGGCGCAGCCCTGTCAACCACTGGCCGAAGGCGCCCGGCAGGCTCTTGCGCAAAAAAACCATGACGCCGCCGCGGCGGGATTTCGCCGCGCGCTGGGCGCTTGCCCGCAGCAACGGGGCCTGCTGCTCGAGCTCGCCCAGGCCCTCACCTACCAGCGAAAGTTTGACGAAGCGGCGAAAGCCGCCGGGGAATTCCTGTCCGCCGAGCCGGACTCGGAGCGCGGGCTGCTGGTCCTTGCCAATACCCACTTGATGGCCCAGCGCCTCGACGAGGCGCTGAAGCTCGCGGACCGCATCCTGGCCGCCAACGCCCGCCACGTCGGCGCGCTGCAAATGCGCGGCAATATCCTCTATCTGCGCGGCGAGGAGGGGCCGGCCGTCGAGACCTTCCAGCGCGCCATCGAGATCGATCCCAAAAACGAGGACGCGCTTTACTCCCTCGGCCGCGTCTTCTACCAGATCAACCGCTTCGAGCCGGCCATCGCGCAGTTCCGTGGGGTACTCGCGCTGAATCCCAAGTCCTACAAGGCCTACGACAATCTCGGACTTTGTTATGAAGCGCTGGCCAAGGACGAAGAGGCCATCCGCCACTACCTGAAGGCCCTCGACCTGGTTCACAAGGATCACCGCGACTACGACTGGCCCTACGCCAACCTCGCCAACTTGATGCTGAAGCGCGACGAAAACGAGAAGGCCTTTCAACTGGCCTCGGAGGCGGCGGTGCGAAATCCGTCGTCGGCGCGGAATTATTTCTTGACCGGCAAGGCCCTGGCGCGGCTCGAGAAGATCGAGCTATCCGTGAAATGGCTGCGGCAGTCGGCCGAGATCGATCCGGCGTACCCGGAACCGCATTACCTGCTGGGCCAGCTCTACGCCAAGCAGGGCCGCAAGCAAGAAGCCGAGCGCGAGTTCCAGATTTTCCAGGAGCTCAAGGCCAAGGCGCCGCGCGAGCGCCGATGAGCGGGGTGGCGAGGCTTCGCGCGGCCGCATGTGGCAACCTGGCCGCAAATTTGCGGCCAGGTTCGGCATGCTGGCGTCGCAGCCGCGGGCTATAATTGCGCTCGTGAAGACGAAGACCGCCTTGGCGGCGGCCGCCTTGACGCTTGTCTTGGCTCCGGCGGCCCGTGTCGGATCGCCGTTCCTCTTTGAGGACATCACCCCGGCCGCGGGGATCCGCTTTCGCGGCGAGAATGGCGCCACCGCCGACAAGCTCATCCTCGAGACCATGGGGTCGGGCCTCGGCTGGCTCGACTACGACGGCGACGGCCGCCTTGACCTGGTCTTCGTCAACGGCGGGGGCCGCCCCGGCTCGGCGGCCGCCAAGACCGACCGGCTGGCGCTCTATCGCAACGACGGGAACGGCCGGTTCGCGGACGTCACCGGCCGGGCGCGGCTCAACGGCTCTTTTGATACCTACGGCCTGGGGGTCGCCGCGGCCGACTACGACAACGACGGCGACACGGACTTCCTGCTCACCGGTTATCCCCGCAGCGTCCTGTTCCGCAACAACGGCGACGGAACCTTCACCGATATGACCGCGCGCGCGGCGAACCTCAACCAGGGCGAGCTGGCGACCAGCGCCGGCTGGTTCGACTACGACCGCGACGGGCGGCTCGACCTTCTTATCGCCAACTATGTCAGCGACTTTTCCTGGGACCGCGCGATTTACTGCGGCGAGAAAAGGCCCGGTTACCGCGCCTACTGCCACCCGGACGTGTATAAGGGCGCTTCACCGCGCCTCTACCGCAACCTCGGCGACGGCCGTTTCGAGGACGTAACGGCCCGCGCCAAAGTGCTGAACCGCGAAGGCAAGGGCCTGGGGGTGGCGCTGGCCGACTTCAACGACGACGGCTGGCCCGACATTTTCGTCGCCAACGACGGCGTTCGCAACTTCCTCTACTGGAATCGCGGCAACGGCGAGTTCGAGGAAGCGGGCGTGATGGCCGGGGTCGGTTTCAGCGAAGACGGCGAGGCCGAGGCGGGCATGGGCGTCGACGCCGCCGACGTCGACGGCGACCTGCGGCCGGATCTCTACGTCACCCACCTCGACTTCGAGCTGAACCGCCTGTACGCGAACCTCGGCGGCGAGGCCTTCGCCGACCGGACGCGCGGCGCGGGCCTCAGCCGCGCTACCTACTTCTACAGCGGCTTCGGGGTGAAGCTGGCCGACTTCGACAACAGCGGGCGCCGGCATATTCTGATCGCCAACGGTCACATTCTCGACAACATCCACCTGTTCAAAAGCGAGGTCGCCTATCGCGAGCCGATGGTGCTGCTCGAAAACGACGGCACGGGGAAATTTCGAGACGCCTCCGGCGAGGCCGGGGAGATTTTCCAGCGGAAACTGGTCGGCCGCGGACTGGCGGTGGCCGACTTCGACGACGACGGGCGGCTCGACTTCGCCGCCAGCCAGAACTTCGGGCCGCCGCTGCTGGCGCGAAACGCGGGTCGGGTCGGCCGCTGGATCAAGCTGCGGCTCGAGGGAACCGGGGCGAGCAATCGCGACGCGATCGGCGCGCGCGTCGTGGTCACGGCCGGCGGCCGCCAGCAGGCGGCGGAGGTCGTCGGCGGGTCGAGCTATTGCTCGGCCCAGGACTTGCGCCTGCATATTGGCCTAGGCGCCGCCGAGCGTCTCGAGCGGATCGAGGTGCGCTGGCCCTCGGGCCGGCGCGAAACCTTCCGAAACGTGGAGGCCAATCGAGTCCTGCGGCTGGTCGAAGGCGCCGCGCCTTGACATTTCCGACGAACTCGCCTATCCTGCCAGTATGTTGTTCCAACAGCTCAAATGCTGCTGTAGTGGCCCGACCTCGCGTCGGCGCAAGTCAGGCATTTGAGGGCTGATCTTTCCCTCTTTTTACCACTGTAAACAAGCAGCGGGCATCAGTAAGACAGGAGGCGTTCATGTTCGGCGCCGTACGAGAACAGATCCAGATCATTTTCAAGGAGGACCCGGCGGCCAAAAGCACGGTCGAAGTGCTGCTGTGCTATCCGGGTCTGCACGCCATTCTGTTGCACCGGCTGGCGCACCGGCTGTGGGCGTGGGGCCTCCCGCTGGTGCCGCGTCTGATCTCGCACTTTGCGCGATTCGTGACGGGGATCGAGATTCATCCCGGGGCGACGATCGGCCGGCGCTTTTTCATCGACCACGGCATGGGGGTGGTGATCGGCGAGACGGCCGAGATCGGCGACGACGTGCTGCTGTTCCAGGGCGTGACCCTCGGCGGCACCGGCAAGGAAAAAGGCAAGCGGCATCCCACCATCGGCAACCACGTGGTGATAGGTAAGGGCGCCACGGTGCTGGGCAACATCCACATCGGCGAGCGCGTCAAGATCGGGGCGGGGTCGGTGGTGGTGAAGCCGGTTCCGCCGCACTCCACCGTGGTGGGCGTTCCCGGGCGCATCGTCAGCATCGACGGCGTGAGCACCGAGCAGGAGGAAGAGGAAATCCTGGAGCACGGCCGGCTGCCGGACCCGGTGGGGCAAGCCGTCACGACGTTAAACGATCGCGTGGCGCGGCTCGAGGAGGAGCTGGCCAAGATGGCGGCCGGCGCGGGCCGCTTGCAGCCTTGAATCTTCAGCCGTGGCCGTTGCCGCGGGCCGCCGCCTCGAGGCGCCGCGCCCGCTCGAGCCGCGGCAGATAACCCTCCAGAAACTCGCACAGCACGTCGGTTCGCTCCGCTTCCGAGCGCAACGCCAGAATCCGCTGTTTCACATCGAGGTCGATGGGCAGCGCGCCGGCCACCTGAAAGCTGGTGAGCCGCTCGCCGGGCGCGGGCCGTTGCGGCGTGGCCGCCGACAGCAGGTGCAACGCCTTCTCGAACGCGGCGCCGAGGCGGCGTACGGCCTCGGGCGTGGCCGGCCGCCCGTCGTCACCGAAGAAGTGGACGCCGGCGCGCAGGTAAGGTTTCTTCTCGTCGAGCAGCAGGATCTCGAAACGCCGCTCGCCGCGGGTCAGGATGTCGAGCCTGCCGTCCTCGTATCGCCGCGTGACTCGCTCCACCACGGCCGTGCAGCCCACGTTCGCCAGCGCGTTCTCCTTGGCCAGCACGACGCCGAACTCCGAGCGTTGCTCGATAGCTTCCCCGATCAGCAGCTTGTAGCGCTCCTCGAAGATGTGCAGCGGAAGCGCGGATTGCGGCAGCAGCACGACTTCCAGGGGAAACAGCGGAAGCAGCTCCGGTCCCATGCTTCATTATTGCCTGAGGCATTGCCTGAGGCGCCGCTCGCGGCAATGACAGCCAAACTCGATCCGGCGTACTCTTATAATGTGAATGTCGAGTTGGGAGGGTGTTCCGTGCGGATCGGAGGTTGGTCGGCCAGCCTGCTGGCGATCACGGTCGCGACGTTGATCGCGCTGGGGATCGGAGAGCTTTTTCTCCGTTCCGACCCGCGATTCAAGCCGCCGCGCATCCCGCTCCGCAACCCGCCGGAGGGTCGCTTTCAGTATTTCGAGCCTCACGGGTACCGTTTGTGGCCGTCGCGAAGCACAGCCATGTTCTACCCAAACAAGGACGGCCGGAACCTGACGATTGTCGCGAATCGTGACGGGTTCCGCAGCCGTCGCGAGCTTCAAGAGCGGGACGCGCGAACCCGCATCGTGGTTCTGGGCGACTCGTTTGTTTTCGGACTGGGGGTGGAGGAGAACGAACGGTTCACGGAGCTCTTGGAACAGAACGAACCTGGCTGGCGGGTGGACAACCTCGGGATGATGGGTTTTGGGACAGATCTGATGCTTCGGACGCTGGAGACGGTCGGCCTCAAATGTCATCCCCAGATCGTGCTCTTCTGCATCTGGACCGACGATCTTCGCCGGGTTCGCACGCGCTTTGATGGACTGGGGTTCCGGATTCCGCGTTACGAGCTCGAGTCGGGGCGGCTGGTGAGCGTGCCGTATCCGGAACCGCGATGGTGGGATCGGCTGAGTATTGCTGAGGCTATCCGAAAAGTATACTGGAACTACACAGATACCGAGCTGCGGATTAACGCTGCGATCCTGGATCGCTTCGCAGCCCTGGCGCGGCACCACCGTTTCGCGCCCGGCCTGGTGTTCTTGCCCGGCGCCAGCGACAGCCCAAACGACAAAGGACGCCGCTTTTGGCTTCGCCAATACGCAGAGAGGAACACCGTTGCCCTCCTGGACCTTACCGAGGTGATGGTCCGGGAAGGCCGCGCCGCGTTGATCGAAGGCGACGTGCATTGGAATCCGCATGGCCACGCGATTGCGGCGGCCGAGATCCATGGGTTTCTGCGAGAGAAGGTTCTTCCTTCGGCGCTGCTAAAATAGCAATCTCGCTTGGCTGTCCCGCGGGGCGACTGTGCTTGGCCGGATTCAGAGAGTGGCGATAAAGTCTGTGCTGGTCGCGGCGGTTATGGCGGTGTCTGTTTCCATGGCCGAGTTCGCGCTGCGGTTCGTTCCCCGTTTCGAGCCGCCGCCCAACCCGCCGCGCTGCCGCCGCCCCGACCTCTACCAGGTCTACGGGCCCCATGGATATCGGCTCTGGCCGTCTCGAACCACTACCTATCTGTACCCCGATCGCAATCCCCGGCGGCTGATGCTGGTGTCCAATCGCGACGGATTCCGCAGCAGCCGCGAGTTGGACGAGCCGGACCAACGCCCGCGCGTCCTGGTCCTGGGCGATTCGTTCGTATTTGGCGAAGGCGTCGAGGAGCCGGAGCGGTTCACCAACGTGCTGGAGGCGCTCGAACCGGCCTGGCGCGTGGACAGCCTGGGGATGACGGGTTTCGGCCCCGATTTGATGGTCCTGACGCTCGAAACGGTCGGGTTGAGATGTCGTCCACGGGCCGTCGTGTTTTGCATGTACACCGATGATTTTCGACGCGTGCGGCCACACTATGCTGGCGTAGGCTTCGAGATCCCCCGGTTTCGATTGGCGGCCGGAAGACTCCAGTTGAAGGGCTACCCGCCGGCGAGATGGTGGGACCGCCTGTGGGTAACCGAGGCGGTTCGCAAGTTTTACTGGAATTCCGCGGAGGCCGAGCGGCAGATCAACGCCGCGCTGTTCGACCGCTTTCTGGAACTGAGTGCAACGCACCACTTTTCGCCGGCCATCGTTTTCGTTCCCGGCGTCTCCGAGACCCGCAATGACAGCTCCCGCCGGAAGTGGCTTCGCCAGTACGCCAGCGGGAAGCGGACGCCCTTCCTGGACCTCACCGAGGCTATCCGGCAGGGAGGGCCGGGTTTGTTCATTCCGGACAACCCCCACTGGAACCCCAAGGGTCACCAGGTGGCGGCGAGAGAAGTCCGCCGTTTTCTGGCCGCCGAGGTCTTGGGACAGAATTGACCCTTGCGGCATGAACCTCGACGGCCAAACTGTTCTAATCACGGGAGCGTCGATGGGAATCGGCGCGGCCTGCGCCGGCGCGTTCGCGCGGCGCGGCGCGCGGCTGATCCTGACGGCGCGCTCGGCCGAGGCCCTGGAGGAAGTTCGCCGGTGGGTCGCGCCCGCCGAGGCGGCGGCGCTGCCCGCCGATTTGGGCGATCCGCAGGCCGTCGCGAAACTGGCCGAGCGGGCCGCGGCTTGCTACGGCGGCGTCGACGTGCTGGTCAACAACGCCGGCGTCGGTATGTATCGCTCCTGCCTTCAGGCCGAGCCCGCCGTGGTGCGCGCGCTGCTGGAGGTCAACTGGTTCGCGCCGGTCGAGCTCACCCGCCGCCTGCTGCCCGCCATGCGCCGCCGGCGCTCCGGGACGATCGTCAACGTCAGCTCGGTCGCGGGAAAGGTGCCGCTGCCGTGGCTGACGGTCTACTCGGCCTCCAAAGCCGCGCTGAACTACTGGTCCGAGGGCCTGCGCATGGAGCTTGCCGGCTCGGGGGTTCACGTGATGCTGGTGTGCCCCGGCTTCGTCTCGACCGGCTTCTCCGACCATGCGCTCTCCGGACGGCTTCCGGCCTCGCTGTCCGGCTGGCGGCCGTTTGCGATCACGGCCGAGCAATGCGCCGAGGCCATCGTCGGCGGCGTCGAAAAGGACAGACGCACGGTGGTGACGCCGCGAGTCGCTTGGTTGCTGGTGGCCGCCTCGCGTCTTTTTCCGGGACCGGTTCACGCCCAACTGGCGCGGATGCGGGCGCCCGGCGAGAATCCGGCATGCACCTGAAACTCCGCACCGCCCCGGTCATCTACCTGGTGGGGTTCATGGGCTGCGGCAAGTCCACCGTGGGCCGCGCGCTCGCCGAGCGGCTCGGCTGGGCGTTCGCCGACCTGGACGAGGAGATCGAGCGCCGCGCCGGCACGCCTATCGCTGAGATCTTCGAGCGCGACGGCGAGCCGCGCTTTCGCGAGCTAGAGCACGAAACCTTCGTCGAACAGTTGCAACTGGCGCACCGCGGCCGCGCCCGCGTGATCGCCATGGGCGGCGGCGCCTTTGCCGAAGAGCGGAACCGCGAGCACGTCGAGCACCAGGGCGTATCGATCTGGCTCGACTGCCGGATCGAGAAACTATGGGACCGCGTCGGGCAAAGCTCCACACGGCCGCTGGCCCGCGATCGCGCGCAGTTCGAGGGCCTCTTCGAGCGGCGGCTGCCCTCTTACCAGTCCGCCGACTTCACGGTGATTGTCGATACCGACGATGCGGGTGACCTGGTGGCGAAGATTCTCGAGCTGCCCCTCTTTCGCTGATGCCTAGTCCTCATCCCGCGCTGGTACGCGCCGTCAACCTCACGCGCGTCTACCGCTCCAGCTCTGTAGATCTGATGGTGTTGTCCGATCTAAACCTTGAGGTGCAAACGGGCGAAAGGCTGGCCATCGTCGGCGAGTCGGGCTCGGGCAAGTCCACGCTGCTCTATTTGCTGGGAGCACTGGACAGACCTAGCGGGGGTGCGATATACTTTGAAGCAAGGAGTCTATCCGAGCTCGACGATGCCCAACTGGCCGAATTTCGGAATCGGGAAGTGGGTTTCGTCTGGCAGATTCATTACTTGCTGCCGGAGTTTACGGCGCTTGAAAACGTGATGATGCCCCTTCTGATCAGGGGTACGGGTCACGCGGAGGCCGCCCGGGAAGCTGGCGAGCGGCTGGCGGAGGTGGGGTTGGCCGATCGGGCTGGGCACCGCGCGGGAGAACTCTCCGGGGGCGAGCAGCAGAGGGCGGCGCTGGCGCGGGCGCTGGTTTCGCGGCCGCGCTTGTTGCTGGCCGATGAGCCGACCGGCAATCTGGACTCGAGGAACGGCGAGATGATCTTCGATCTGATCGGACGCCTGCACAGTTCCCACAACCTGACTTCGATTCTGGTCACGCACAACCTGAATTTCGCCCGGCGGTGCGACCGGATGTTGCGCCTGGAGGCGGGACGGCTGGACCCGCTGATCGAGAACTAGGAAGGACGCCTAGGTCTTATGTTTGAACGATACACAGAAAAGGCAAGACGAGTCATCTTCTTTGCCCGCTACGAAGCCAGCCAGTTCGGCAGCCCCTACATCGAGACCGAGCACCTGCTGCTGGGACTGGTCCGCGAAGACAAGGCGCTGGCCAACCGCTTCCTGCGCTCGCAGGCGGCCGTGGAGTCGATCCGCAAGCAGATCGAGGGCCACACCACGATTCGCGAGAAAGTTTCCACCTCCGTCGACCTGCCCCTCAGCCACGAGTGCAAGCGCGTGCTGGCCTACGCGGCCGAGGAAGCCGAGCGGCTCTCCCACAAGCACATCGGCACCGAGCACCTGCTGCTCGGCCTGTTGCGCGAGGAAAAATCCTTCGCCGCCGAGATTCTCCACGAGCGCGGACTGCGCCTGACGACGATCCGCGAAGAATTGCAGCGCTCGCAATCGGAGAAGCTGCTGTCGAACCGGCCCAAGGAGAGCTCGCTGCTCGCGGAGTTCAGCCGGGATCTGACCCAGGCGGCGCTCGACAACGCGCTGGATCCCTTGATCGGGCGCGAGTCGGAGCTGGAGCGCGTCGTGCAGATTCTCTGCCGGCGCACCAAGAACAATCCCGTGCTGATCGGCGAGCCAGGGGTAGGGAAGACGGCCATCGTCGAAGGCCTGGCCCAGCGCATCGCCGACGGCGAGGTCCCGTCGTTCCTCGCCGAAAAGCGCATCCTGGCGCTGGATCTGTCGCTGATCGTGGCCGGCACCAAGTACCGCGGGCAGTTCGAGGAGCGCCTCAAGACCATCATGAAGGAGCTGATGGAGAACCAGAACGCGGTGATCTTCATCGACGAGCTGCACACCCTGGTCGGGGCGGGCTCGGCCGAGGGGTCGCTCGACGCCGCCAACATCCTCAAGCCGGCGCTCTCGCGCGGGGAGATCCAGTGCATCGGCGCGACCACGCCGTCGGAATACCGCAAGTCGATCGAGCGGGACCGCTCGCTGGAGCGGCGTTTTCAGGCCGTGAAAGTGGCGCCGCCGACCGAGGCCGACGCCACCAAGGTTCTGTTCGGCATCAAGGACCGCTACGAAAAGTTCCACGCCGTCGGCTACACCGACGAGTCGCTGGAGACGGCCGTCACTGCCTCCAGCCGCTACATTCCGGACCGCTTCCTGCCGGACAAAGCCATCGACCTGATCGACGAGGCCGGCGCCCGCGTCAAGCTCCGCCAGACGACGCTGCCCGCCGAGATGCTCGAGATCCAGAAGCGCATCAAGTTCATCGTCCACCGGATGGAAAACGCCATCGCCAACCACGAGTTCGAGAAAGCGCGTTTCTACTCCGACGAGGACCGCAAGGAGCGCGAGAACCTCCGGCAGCTCCGCGAAAAATACAACCTGGACGAGACCTCCACCGGCATCGTCACCAAGGAGGACATCGAGGACGTGGTGGCGCGCTGGACCGGCGTGCCCATGACGGCCATCAAAGAGGAAGAACAGGCCAAGCTGCTGCGCATCGAGGCGGAGCTGCACCACCGCATCATCAGCCAGGAGAAGGCCATCTCGGCGCTGGCGCGGTCGATCCGCCGCAGCCGCGCGGGGCTCAAACCGCCCACGCGCCCGGCCGGCTCGTTCCTGTTCCTCGGCCCCACCGGCGTCGGCAAGACCGAGGTGGCGCGCGCCCTGGCCGGGTTCCTTTTCGGGAGCGAAAAATCCCTCATCCGCTTCGACATGTCGGAGTTCATGGAGAAGCACTCCGTCTCGAAGCTGATCGGCTCGCCCCCCGGCTACGTCGGTTATGAAGAGGGCGGCCAGCTCACCGAGCGCGTCAAGCGCGCGCCGTACTCCATCATCCTGCTCGACGAAATCGAGAAGGCGCACCCGGACGTTTACAACATCCTTTTGCAGGTGTTCGAAGACGGCCACCTCACCGACGGCCTCGGCAATACCGTGGATTTCAAGAACACCATCATCATCATGACCTCCAACCTCGGCGCGCGGTTCCTCGAGAAGCGCTCCCAGCTCGGCTTTCAGCCTTCGTCGGCCGAGGCCAGCGCGGCCAAAATGGAGGAGATGGTCCGCAGCGAGCTGAAGCGCGTTTTTAATCCCGAGTTCCTGAACCGCCTGGACGAAGTGATCGTGTTCTCCGCGCTGACCGAGGAGGATCTGATCAAGATCATCAGCCTGATGGTCGAGCAGGTCAACGTGAACCTCGTGCCGAAGCAGATCAAGGTCCGCCTGACCGAGGAGGCGGCCAAGTACATCCTGGAGAAGACCTGCGGGGACCGCTCCTACGGCGCCCGTCCGCTGCGCCGCGCCTTGCAGAAGTACATCGAGGATCCGCTCTCGGAGGCGCTGATCCAAGGCAAGCTCCCGCGCCCGTCCGAGCTCGAGGTCTACGTAGCCGACAACGGCATCTATTACCGCGCTATGAAGGAAGGCCCGCCGGCCGAGACGCCTGGCGAAGAGCAGGGCGCGCTGGTCGAGGCGGGCGACGCGCCGCTGTACGTGTTCTGAGGGCTGCGTGTTTCCTGTTCGCGTAACCCTCCGCAACCTCACGCAACCCGACCGCCGCCGCGACCTCGATCTGATGGTCGATGCAGCGCGCTTTTTACGTGGCTTGATACGGCCATCCTCGACGCGCCAGTTTCGAACCATCGCGGGGCCGTTGATCGAGCGGAAGGTGGGCTTCGCGCTGATCGCCTGGAACGGCCGCAGCGGGTCGATCAATGTGAAGACGCTGGTGCCGACGGTCGCTATGGCCTTAACGCACGAGCTGTTATAGCGTCGGACAGCGGCTAGTCCCGTTTCATCTGTTACCATAATGTCATGGCGACCACGACGTTGGTAACCTTCGACCAATACCTGGACCTTCCCGAGGTGGACGGGGCCCGGCGCGAGCTGGATGAAGGGCGGGTTATCGAGATGGCACATGCCAGTGCTTTGCACGGCGCCGTTCAAGGCCGGGTGTTTCACTTTGCCACGGTTTGGCAATCGCAAACCGGCGCGGACTTTTACATTTTTCAGGACACCGAGTTCCGGCTCGGACCAGACACCAGCCGCGCGCCGGACGTTTGCCTGGTGCGCAAGTCCGCCTTCCCGGCGATGAAGAAGGTTCGCGGCGTGTATGCCGGCGTGCCCGACCTGGCCGTTGAGGTCCTGTCGGAGAATGACCCCACCGGCGATGTGGACCGCAAGATCCGGCAGTATCTGAACGCCGGGACGACCGCCGTTTGGGCGTTTCACTTGGAACCCCGCCACGTAATCGTTTACCGACCGTCGGGAATCACCGCCCCGCAGGTATTAGAAGAACCCGAGCTGCTCCCCGGCCTGCGCATCCCCGTGGACGCGATCTTCGCCGGGCTCGAAGACGTGGACTAGTCGCCGGCGAAACCCGAGACCTCACCGGAAGTTTTCCACCAGCATCAAGTCGTCGACCGAGGAGTCCACCCGGGAATAGAGAATCGTGCGGCCGTCGGGAGAGGCGGTGAGGACGAGGTGAATCTCGCCGAGGTTGCGAGCCACGGTCGTGGAGCGGCCGTTGGCGAAGTCCAGGAAATGCAACCGCGTTTCGCTCGCGGGCCGGTCGACATAGTAGATGCCCCTTTCGAGCACCGCGAAGGCCCGCGACACCCACCTCGACCGCCAGGCCGCCATCAATAGACAACGCCCATCCCGCCTTGCCCGAGCTTGGATTCGATCCGGTGGTGGTCGAGCGTCCGGCCGATCATGGGAAGGAGCGCCTACCGTTGCGAGGTCACCGCCGATGGCCGGACGACAGCGCCGTTGTTCAGGTGCAGTTCTTTGCCGGTTGCCTCCACGTACAACGTGTAGGGGTCCAGGTCGAGGTTGCCCGGCCAGGTAACGGCGCCGGATTCTCGATCCACGCGCACCTGCTCAAAGAACAAGCGATCCCGTAGTGGGGCGAACACCCCGTCAAGCGGCATGAGCGCGGCAATGTCCACTATTCCCTCGGCGCCGTCCTGAAAGCGGAGGCGAAGTTTGTAACCTTCCAGCGGAGTAACGTCGAGGACCCGAACGCGCATTGGATTACTCCAGCGGCCTGATCTTCCTTAGGGTTTGGCGCTCGGCAGCCCGCTCCCAGTTTTCCCACAGCTCCTGTCGATGTTGCGCCGCCCACTCCATTATAAGCCCGTGCGCCTTGGGAGGGAGCGAGCCGTGCAAGACCTCGAGGGTTTCGATGCCGATCAGGGCCTCATGCTCGCCGTACTCGGCGTGAAAATGTGGAGGCCCATGGTCCCGCCAGACTAACCTCGCTGCTGGCCCGGACCGGAGTATGGTTGCGCAGGCGGCCTCACCGGAAGTTTTCCACCAGCATCAGGTCGTCGACGGAGGCGTCTACCCGGGAATAGAGAATCGTGCGGCCGTCGGGAGAGGCGGCGAGGCCGTTCCGAATGTCGCCGAGGTTGCGAGCCACGGTCGTGGACCTGCTGGTAGCGAAGTCGAAGAATTGAAGCTGGGCTTCGCCGGAGGGCTGGTCGATGTAGTAGATGCCTCGTTCGAGCACCACGAAGGCCCGGAAAACAATTCCCTCCAGCACCTTGACGGGCTGACCGCCCGAAGTCGGCAGGCGCCACAAGGCAGACGGCGGGCTGGCCGTCTGCGTGTAGTAGAGGTAAGCGCCATCCGGCGACTCCAAGGCCACATACCCGACATTCTTTGTGACCTGGACGGCCTCTCCACCGGACGCCGGGATCTTCCAAATCTGATTCTCTCCGGTTCGGTTCGAGCTGAAGTAGATCCACTTGCCGTCCCGGGAGAAGTTGGGGACGCGGTCGGTGGCTGGATGAGAAGTTAAGCGCCGAGGCTTGCCGCCCGCAGTGGGGATCACATAGATCTCGGACTGGCCCTCGAGATTGGAGTCGAACGCGACCAGTAGGCCGTCGGGAGACCACGCCTCGCTGCCAGTGGATTGAGCGCCCATGGAGGTGAGTTGGACCGCGTTGGACCCGCCGGGATCACAGGCCCAGATTTCAGATTCCCCGGAGCGATTCGAACCAAAACCGACCCGGCGGCCGTCGGGGGAAAAGACGGGGTTGCCCTCCGATCGTGTGGAGGAGATGGCAACGGCAGGCGGAGACGAGGCCGGCGCGCCGGGAGCGGAAGTCTCCACACGCCAGATATTCGTGTCGGTGAAGCTGCGAACGTAGACCACCCGGGCCGGCCGGCCGGGCTGAGGGCGCGAGACCACCGGCATGACTCCGTCTTCACCCACGAAGGGCAGTCGCGCCGGCTGGCTTTCGTCGGGGACAGCCAGCCTCCAAAGGCTTTCCTTGGCGGAAAAGAGAATCTCTTTGCCGTCGGGCATCCACGTTGGGTACGCGGCGCCCAGCCCGGCTGGCGTGAGACGCCTGGGTTCCCCGCCGGCGGTCAGACCCTTTCCCAGCGGAAGCCAGTAAAGCTCAGCGGTGCCGCCGGCGCCGGCAACGTTGCGACGGAAGAGCAGCGAGCGCCCGTCGGGAGAGACCGCCGGATTCGTATCGCCGATGAGAGGGGGCTGCGGATTTGTCAACTGCCTTTTCTCTCCTGTGTCGAGCGAAACCACGAACAGAGCATCTGGCTTGGCCTCGCCCGGGGAATCCGTAACCACCAGGCAGGCGCTGTCAGGACACCAAGCAAGGTACACCGGATTGAAGTAGACCTCTCGCAACTGCATCTCAGCCAGTTTCCGCTCCGGCCCGCCCAATGGGGGGATCAGCCGCAGTTCGCTTTTGCCCGCTGGCGTCAACAAGCTTGCCGATGGCTCACCGCGCAGGAACGCGATCCAGCGGCCGTCGGGCGACCAGACCGGGTTGTAGTCGCTGCGCGGGTCGGTGGTCAGCCGCAACGGAGAGCCGGCGCCGATCTGTTGCACGTAGATGTCGGGATTGTCCTGCTTGGGCCCGGTCCACGTGAACGCCACGTGGTTGCCATCGGGGGAAAAAGAGGGATAGAGTTCCGCGCCGGGAAGCGTGGTGAGCGCGACGGCTCGCAGCGGCTCCGCCGGGGGCGGCGGGCGCAATGCCCGCCAGGCGAAGAAAGCAGCCGCCAGGAGCACCGGCAGCAACGCGGCCCAGACCCAGCGCCGCCGCGACGGGGCAGCTTGCACTTGGACCCCAGAAGCGGACTCCTCCTGCAAGTCCTCCAGCGCCACCTTCAGGTCGGCCATCGTCTGGTAGCGGCGGGCGGGGTCCTTGCGCATGCAACGCAGAATTGTCTTTTCGAGGTCCGGGGAAATCGACGGTGTGAGCTGGCTCGGCGACTGGGGGTCGTCGTTCAGAATCTTGGCCATGGTGGCCAGTGCCGAGTCGCCGCGAAACGGCCTCTGCGCCGTGAGCATCTCGTAGAGCACCGTGCCGAAGCTGAAAATATCCGATCGCGCGTCGAGCTTGCGTCCCTCGGCCTGCTCGGGCGACATGTAGGCGGCCGTGCCCACCACGGTTCCCTCGCGGCTGGCGGGCCGCTCCGTGAGGGTGGCCGCGTCGGGAGAGTAATCCGAAGGGTCGGTCAGCTTGGCCAGGCCAAAGTCCAGGATCTTGACGCGGCCCTCCTCGGTGACCATGACGTTGGCCGGCTTCAGATCCCTATGAACAATGCCTGCGCCGTGGGCCGTGGCCAGAGCGTCGGCGATCTGCACGGCGTACTTCAGCGCCTGGGCCGGGCGCAGGCCCTTAGGAGCAACCACCCCGCCGAGCGTCTGCCCGGCGATGTACTCCATCACGATGAAGTCGACGCCGTCGTCGCAGTTGATGTCGTGAATGGTGATGATGTTGGGGTGGTTCAAGGCGCTGGCGGCCTTGGCTTCCTGGATGAAGCGCCGCTTGCGCTCGGGATCGGCGACCTTCTCCGGCGGCAGGACCTTGATGGCGACCAGGCGGTCGAGGTGGGTGTCGCGGGCCTTGTAGACGACGCCCATCCCGCCGCGCCCGATCTCGCCCAGGATCTCGTAGTGCAGTAGGCGCTGCTTCATGAGCCAGAGGCATTATAGCTCCCGGCGCCAGGTGGTATGATTCTGCGGGGAGCGGCGCGATGCTGAAAGAATTCAAAGAATTTGCCCTGAGGGGCAACGTGCTGGATCTGGCCGTGGGGTTGATCCTTGGCGCAGCGTTCGGCGGGATCGTGACCTCCTTCGTGAACGACATTCTGATGCCGCCGATCGGCCTGCTTTTGGGAAAAGTGGATTTCACGAACCTGTTCCTGGATCTCTCCCGAAGGGGGCACGCCACGCTGAAGGCCGCCAAGGAAGCCGGCGCCGCGACGATCAACTACGGCGTGTTCCTGAATACGCTGATCAACTTCCTGATCGTGTCGTTTGCCGTGTTTCTGCTGGTTCGCCAAGTGAACCGGATGAAGCGCCGCGGCGAGGCGCCCCCGCCTCCGCCGTCGACGCGGGAGTGCCCTTACTGCTTGTCGGTGATCTCGGTCCAGGCGACGCGCTGCGGCCACTGCACCTCGGACGTGCGGGCGGCGTGAGCGAGGGAGGAATGATCATGAGCGGAAAAATCGGCGCCGGGGCGTTTGCGGTTCTGGTGAGCGTGTGGGCGCTGGCTGCTGTGCCCGAAGAAGGCTTCGTCTCGCTGTTCGACGGCAAGACCCTCGCCGGCTGGCAGTTTGCCGGGCGTGAAGGCGACGGCTATATTGTCGAGAAGGGCGTGCTGGTGTGCCCGGCGAGCGGCGGCGGCAATTTGTTCACCGTCAAGCAGTACGCGGACTTCATCTTCCGGTTCGAGTTTCGGCTGGAGGCGAACTCCAACAACGGCGTCGGCATCCGCTGCCCGCTCCCCGCCAAGCGCGCCTCCTACGACGGCATGGAGATCCAGATCATCGACAACGACGGCCCCCAGTACAAGGGGAAGCTCCAGCCCTGGCAGCATCACGGCTCGCTCTACGGCGTCGCGCCTGCCAAGCCCGGGTTCCTGAAAAAGACCGGCGAGTGGAACCAGGAGGAGATCGTCTGCCGGGGCCGGCGCATCACGGTGAATCTGAACGGAACGACGATCCTCGACGTCGATCTCGACTCGGTCCGCGATCCGGCGATTCTCAAGGAGCACCCGGGCCTGCAGCGCAAAAGCGGGCACCTCGGTTTCCTCGGGCATGGGACCCGGGTGGAGTTCCGGAACCTGCGGATCAAGGAGCTGTAGAGCCGGCAGCGCAGCAAGCCGCAACCAAGCGCGGCTCGCCGCGCGGGGGTTGGGGGCCGGGGCCTGGGGGCCGGGCTGAAATCTACGCGGGCCGCAACGAAATGCACGGTTAGCAGCGCAGAGGAAAAGAACCGGCACAGCCGCACGACGCGCGTCACTTCTTAAGCGGAGAGCTCCCGGCCGAGCCGCTCGAGCGCCGGCTCCAGCCGCTGCCGCGACTTCCAGAAGTCCTTCCATAGGTCGCCGACTTTCTTCAGCCGCGCCGGCATGGTCTTGATAGTGAATAGGGCGGACGTGAGGCCCGGGCCGAGCTCGGCGGCGGCGACCGGGGCCGAGACCGTCGCCCCCGGAAACGGCCGCGCACTGTAGACCACCGTCAGCGGCCGCCCGTAGCCGTTCTGCGAGTAGTCGATGTAGATTCTCCCGGCCGGGCGCTTGGCGACGGAGCGCTCCAGCGTCACCTGGTCGGGCAGGCGCGCGGCCATCAACCGCGCCACGATCTCGACGAACGTGCGGACCTCGTCGAAGCTGTAGACGCGCTCGAGCGGCAGATACATGTGGAAGCCCGTCGCGCCGGAGATCTTCGGAAATACCTTCAACTTCAGCCGCGCCAGCAGCTCGTGGATGGCGTGCGCCACCTCGACGACGGTCGTAAACTCGGTGCCCTCCGACGGATCGAGGTCGAAGAAAACGTAGTCGGGGCGCTCCAGATCGCCGACCGGGCTCGACCAGACGTTGTGCTCGATGCAGCCGAGGTTGGCGAGGAACAGCAGGTCCATAGTGTCGTTGGCGACAAACAGCCGGCTCAGCTTGCCGCGCTCTTCGGAGGCGATGGGGCAAGTCTCGATCCAGTCGGGGGCGTCGGCGCCGGCGTCTTTCTGGAAAAACTGGTCGCCGGCGATGCCGTCCGGCGTGCGGCGCAGCACGAGAGGCCGCCGGGCAAGGAAGGGAAGAATCTGGTCGGCTACCTGTAAGTAGTAGACTAGGACATCGCGCTTCGTGAAACCTTCCTTGGGGTAGTAGACCTTGTTGAGGTTGCTCAGGCGCGTGCGCTTGCCGCCGATCTCGAGGACGACGTGGGCGGCGCCGCCGGATTCGAGCTCGGTCTGGACCACCTGCCAGGTTGTCAGCACGGGCGCGGTCGAGACCGGCCGCGGGGCGGGCGGCGGAGGGGCGGCCGGCGGCTCGCTCTCCAAGCGGCACTCGCGGGGATCGAGGTCGTCGCGGAGTCCCACGTAGACCGGGGCGCGCAGGCGCTTCTCCTCGGTCCACTCGGTGAACTTGACGCGTGCGATCAGCAGCGGCCGCGTCCAGCGGGCTTCCTTCGCTTCACAGTCCCCGCTGAACGGGGAGCTGTCCGCGCGGAGTTTTTCGAGCTGCGCGAGCAGGCCCTCCTGGACCTTATGGCTGAAGCCCGTGCCTACTCTTCCGATATACCGCAGCCGGCCGCGATCGTACATCCCGAGCAGCAGCGCCCCGAACGGCTGCCCGCCCTGCGCCGGCGTGTAGCCGCCGATCACAGCGTCGACTTCCTGAGTGATCTTCAGCTTGAGCCAGTCGGCGCTGCGGCCGGCCGCGTAGAGGCTCGATCCTCGCTTGGCGACGATGCCCTCGATCCCGCGCTCGCGCGCGAGCTCGTACAGGTCCAGGCCCTGCTCGGCGACGTGGTCGGAGTACCGCACCGGCGGCTGCGGATCGAGAATCCGCCGCAGGAACTGTTTTCGCTCGAGGAGCGGCGCGGCCCGCAGGTCGAACCCGTCGCAGTAGAGAATGTCGAATACATAGTAGGCGATCGGCGCCGCCGCGAGCAGAGCCGGCGCGGGCTTGGTGGCGTGCATGCGCGACTGCAGCCGCTCGAACGAGGCGCGGCCCTCGGCGTCGAGGACCACGATCTCGCCGTCGAGGATCGCCTGACGCGCCGCGACGCGCTCCGCGAGCGCCGCCAGCTCCGGATACTGCGCCGTCGCCGGGCGGCCGCGCCGCGACCAGAGGGCGCACTTACCGTCTTCGATCTCCGCCAGCACGCGCATGCCGTCCCACTTCAGCTCGAACACCCACTCCGGATCGGAGAACGGTTTCTTCCACAGCGTGGCCAGCATCGGCTCGGGCGGCCGCGGCATCGCGGTCCGCACGGCGCCGTCCAGGTCCCCGGCCCGCCCCGGCGAGAACGGCCGGCGCTGCTCGATCTCGTCGATCGTCCGGCCGGTCAGCACCGAGCCGTCGTGCCGGTCGACGTCCCAGGCGGGGTCGGCGTGCTCGTCGCGGTGCTTGATCAGCAGCCACTCGTTCTTCTTCGGGGAGGAGGCGCCTTTCAGCTTCACCAGCACGAAGCCGCCGCGGAGCTTGCGGCCTTGCAGGCGGAACTTCAGCTCGCCGCGGGCGAGCTGCTCGGCTGCGGGCCGCTCTCCCTCAAGCTCATAGGCGCCTATATCCCATACCATCACCGGCCCGGCCCCGTAGTTGCCTTCCGGGATGACGCCCTCGAAGTCGAGGTAGTCGAGCGGATGATCCTCGGTCTGGGCGGCCAGGCGTTTGTCCTGCGGGTTGAGCGAAGGCCCCTTGGGCACGGCCCAGGATTTCAGCACGCCGTCCATTTCGAGGCGAAAGTCGTAGTGCAGCCGCCGCGCGGAGTGTTTCTGCACGCAGAATCGCCGCCCGCCGGCGGCGGCGGGAGCGCCGGCCGGCTCCGGGGTCTCGCCGAACTTGCGCTTGCGCTGGTATTCCTCGAGGGGCATCCGGTCAGCGCGCGGTGTCGATCTGGGCCCGCTGCAGCCGGTCGCTGTAGTCGACGTAGACGGACTTCCACTCCGAGAACTGGTCGAGCGCCGCCAGGCCGCTCTCGCGGTGTCCGTTGCCGGTTTCCTTGGTCCCGCCGAACGGCAGGTGAACCTCGGCGCCGATAGTCGGCGCGTTGACGTAGAAGATTCCGGTGTACATCTCGCGCATGGCGCGGAAGGCGGCGTTGATATTCCGCGTGTAGACCGACGCGGAAAGGCCGTACGCCACTCCATTGCCGATCTCGATGGCCTGGTCGAGGTCCTTGCAGGGTATCACGGAGACAACGGGACCGAAAATCTCCTCCTGGGCGACGCGCATGCGGGCCTCGACGTCCGCGAAGATGGTTGGCGCGTAAAACCAGCCTTCCGCCAGCGGTCCCGCATTCATCGGATGGCCGCCGCAGACCAGCCGCGCGCCTTCCCGCTTCCCGGTCTGGACGTAGCCGTCGACGCTCTCGAGCTGTTTTTCGTTGACCAGCGGCCCCACCTGAACCGACGGATCGAGCCCGTCGCCGACGCGCAACGCCCGCGCGCGCGCCGCGAAGCAGTCGAGGAACGAGCCATAGACGCTCCCCGCGACCACCACGCGGCTGGCGGCCGTGCAGCGTTGTCCGGTGGTGCCGAAGCCGCCCCACAGGCAGCCGTCCACGGCCAGCTCGAGGTTAGCGTCCTCCAGGATGATGATGACGTTCTTGCCGCCCATCTCGAGATTGCAGTGCTTGAAGGCGGGCGCGCAGGCTTCCGAAATCCGGCGGCCCACCTCGGTCGAGCCGGTGAAGGAAACCATCCGCACCGCCGGATCCGCCATCAACGGCTCGCCGACGTCGCGCCCGCTGCCCGTCACCAGGTTCAGCACGCCGGGCGGCAGGCCCGCTTCGTTCAGGAGGCGCACGAAGTTGTAGCAGCTCAGCGGCGTGTCGGACGCCGGCTTGATCACGACCGTGTTGCCGCACACCAGCGCCGGCAGAATCTTCCACGACGGAATGGCCATCGGGAAATTCCACGGCGTGATCATGGCGCAGACGCCGACAGGCATCCGCACCGTCATGCAGAACTTGTCGGGCAGCTCCGAGGGAGTGGTCTGGCCGTAGAGACGGCGCCCTTCGCCGGCCATGAAGAAGGCCATGTCGATGGCCTCCTGCACGTCGCCGCGCGTTTCCTCGAGCACCTTGCCCATCTCCCCGGTCATCTGGCGGGCCAGGTCCTCCTTGCGGTCGGCGAGCAACTGCGCGGCGCGATAGAGGATCTCCGCCCGGCGCGGCGCCGGTACGTTGCGCCAGGCGCGAAACGCTTCCGCGGCGGCGGCAACAGCGCGGCGCGCGTCCTCGGGTCCCGAGTCTGGAAATAAACCCAGGATTTCCTGTTTCCGCGCGGGGTTGCGGTTCTCAAACGTCCGCCCGGTTGCCGCCTGGGCTTCCTGGCCGTCGATGATGTTGCCGAATCGCGGAGCGCTCATGGATCTCGAGGCTCCGGGCGGGGAATTCGCTCGTGGGGCGAGGCCAGGCCGAGCTCGAGGAGCGACCGCGCGTCGAGCTTGCCGGTCGCCGGCAGATTCTTGTCCGTTTGAAATTGCCGCAAGGCGGCTGCCGCGCCGGGGCTCCACGTTCCCGTCGGCTCCTCCTTGAGATAGCCGCGGGCGGCGAGCACCTGCTCGATCTGTTTGTAGCGCTCCGGTGTGGGGCGCGTCTGCCCCCGGCCGGCGGCCTTCTTTTTCGGGGCGCCCTTTTTGGAGCGGGCACCCGCCGGGGACGTTTTCTTCGGCGCCGGCGATTTCGCCGGCGCGCCCGCCGTTTTCTGGGCGGCCGCGAGAAGCACCGCCCCGATCGTCAGCGCGGCGGCGATCGCGTATCGGCGTTGGGTCACAGCGTCCGCGGTAATACCTACCGCTCCGGCGGCAGCACCCCGGCCAGGAAGAAGGCCCGCCACACGCGGCGGCGGCCGTCCGGAACGCGGCGCATCACGCGCAGCACCACGTCGCCGCCCGGTTGGATCTCGCGCTGGATCTGCCGCACGTCCTGCGTGCCCGAAACCGTCCGGCGGTTGATCGACACGATGACGTCGTTGGCCAGCAGCCCGATATCCTCGCCGAACGACGATTGCTCGACCTTGGTTACCAGCACGCCGCCCGGCTCCTGGAAGTCCAGCCTGGCCCGATCCTGCGCCGTCAAGTTAGAGACCGAGATGCCGAACTTGGTGGTTTCGGCTCCCGCCCGCGGCTCCTCGCGCTCCTCGCGCACTTCGCCTGAGAGCTCCTCCTTGAATATTTCGGCTCGGTCCGCCACCGTCACTGTCAACTCCAGCGGCTTTCCTTCCCGCAGAGCGGTGACCTTGATCCGGGTTCCCACCGGCGTGGTGGCGATGGTTGCCACCAGATCCTCGCCGTTGCGCACCGGCTTGGCGTCCAGGGCGGTGATCACGTCTTCGACCTTGATGCCGGCCTTGTCCGCCGGGCCTCCGGCCTTGACGTCGCTCACCAGGACCCCGCCGTTCTTGGCGCCATAAACGCGCAGCGTGGCCTCGTGCTCGTCCCGGAACGTGATGCCGATCGATCCCCGCACTACCTTGCCTTCCTTGATGATGCGGTTGTAGACGTCGGCGGCGATGTTCGACGGCAGCGCGAACCCGATCCCCTCGTAGCCGCCGCTGGTCGACACGATGGCGGTGTTGATCCCGATGACCTCGCCGTTGATGTTGAGCAGCGGGCCGCCGCTGTTGCCCTGGTTGATCGCCGCGTCGGTCTGAATGAACCGCTGGAACTGCCGCGCATTGCCGGCGCGGCTGACAAACGGGCTCTGTCGCCCCTTGGCGCTGATGATGCCGGCCGTCATGGTCTGCTCGAAGCTGAAGGGCGAGCCGATGGCGATGGCCCAGTCGCCGACCTGCACCGCTTCGGAGTTGCCGATCCTGGCGTGGGTCAGCGGTTTCTTGATGTCAATCTTGATCACCGCCAGGTCGGTCTCGGTGTCGCTGCCGATAATCTTCGCATCGTAGAGGTTGGTGTCGTCCTTCAGTTTGACGCGCACGCGGTCGGCGTCTTGAATCACGTGATAGTTGGTGAGGATGTAGCCTTTCGGATCCACGATCACGCCGGATCCGAGATTCCTTACTCTCTGGTCGCCGAACTCAAAGGGCTGAACGTCGGTGCCTGGGACGCGGGGGCTGAAGAAGCGCCGAAAAAGGTCCTCGCGAGGATCTTCCTCCTCCTCCTGCGATCGCGAAGGCCGGCGGGGCCGGTTCGACACAGGGGCTCGCACGACGCTCTCCGAGTTGATGTTCACCACCGCCGGGCTGATGCGCTTGGCGATCTGGGCAAAAGTGTTGGAAACCGGCGCCGGGTCCGGGATCACCAGCGGCGTGGCGTCCGGCGCCGCCGCCCCCTGGCGCGCCGCGTTTACGCCGGTCGAGATCAATGTCCCCAGCAGAATCCCGACGGCCAGCGTCAGAAGAATCAACCCCGTGGAGAGGACTTTCCTCTCCTTCAACTTGTCCAGATAAAGCTCGAAGCTCATATCCCGCCCTTTCCTGCCGTCGCGCCGGCAGCGCCCCTAAAGGCTCGAACCATCATTATACAACCCTGGGATGCGCCGGTTGCGGCTCTGCGAGTTCACCGCTCCATCTGGTGGGACGCGGCGGCCGGCTCGCCGGGTTTCATTTCCGATAGCACGATTCCGCCCAGGATCAGCGCCGCCCCGGCGAAACCGCCGGTTCCCAGGACCTCCCCCAGGACCAGGTAGGAGGTGAGCCAAGCGAAAACAGGCTCCAGGGTGAGGATCAGCGCCGTCTGGGTGGGCGAGGTGTACTGCTGGGCCCAGCTTTGGATCGAGAAGCACAGCGCCGTCGGAAACAGGGCTGTCACGACGACGGCGGCGGCGTAGGGGCCGTTCCAATGCAGCCACGCCGGCTCGGCCCACCACCAGCAGGCCATCGAAACCAGCGCCACCAAGCCGACTTGCAGGGTCGTCAAGACGCCGGCGCCTACGCTGGCCGTGTAACGCCCGACCAGCGGGACGTGAAACGCGAAAGCTACCGCGCAGAGCAGCGTCAGCAGGTCCCCGCGGTTCCACTGGCCGATGCCGGAGGGGGCCAGCAGCAGGTAGAGACCCGCGGCCGCGAGGATCACCCCGAGCCAGGCGTTCCAGGAAACCCGCAGCCGGAACAGCGCCGCGCCCACGATAGGCACTAACACGACACTAAAGGCGGTGATGAAACCCGACTTGGCCGGGGTCGTCAGGCGCAGGCCGAGCGTCTGGAATAGGTAGCCGAAAAACAACGCGCCGCCGGTGAGCAGGCCGGCACGCCAAGCCAACGGCTTGTTCGGGAGAGAGGTCCACTGCCGGCGCGCGAGCACTGCCAGAACGGCCGCTCCCAGAGTAAACCGCAGCGCCAGAAACAGCAGCGTCGAGGAGCTTTCCAGGGCATGCTTGACGACGACGAACGTGGCGCCCCAGATGAAGGCGGCCCCGACGAGGGCCAACTCGGCCACCCTCCTGTTTCTCAGCCTGCGCTTCACGAGATCAGCAGGATGCTTCGGGGGCGCCGCGCAACAGCAAGAGCAGCGTCAGAAAAATGCGCTTCAAGCCGATGTCGCGGCCTTCGGGGTTGAACCACTCGTCGGAGGTATGCGCGCCGCCGCCTGAGCCGCCGGCCCCGATCGTCGCCGCCTCGCGGCCCAGCGACAGGGGGATGTTGGCGTCGGTCGAGGCGCAATCGAGGCGCGCGCGGATCCCCAGGTGCGCGTCGACCGCCCGCAAACAGGCCAGGATTCGCGCGTCAGGCGCCAGCCCGGCGGCGGGCCGAGAGCCGATCTCGCGCATCCGGCAACTGATGGTGGCGCCGGTGGACCGCCGGTTCTCCTCTTCCACGGCGGCGTCCACGGCTGCCTCCAGGGCGGCGACGATCGCGTCGATCGCGGGATTCGACTCGGAGCGAATGTCGACTTTGGCCCGCGCCGCCGCCGGGATGGCGTTGACGCTGGCGCCGCCCTCGATCAGCCCGACGTTGATGGAAGACCGGGGACCGGCGGGCAGCTCCAGGCGGGTGAACGCGGCAACGGCGCGCGCCAGCGCGTGCACGGGATTGGCGTTTCCGAAGTCGCTCCAACTGTGCCCGCCCGGGCCGTTCAGCACGATCTCGAAGCGGCGGCTGCCGAGCGCCTGCGTCGTGATGTGGTCGGTGGCCGCTCCGTCGAGCACCAGGAAGGCGCCGGCGCGCCGCCCGTTGCCGGACTGCCGGCACAAATGCCGCATGCCGCTGAGGTTGCCTTCGCCTTCCTCTCCCACCGTGGCCGCCAGCAGCAAGTTGTTTCTGCAGTCTCGCAGCGGCGGGCCGGCTTTCAACGTCCGCGCGATCGCCAGCAGCGCCGCCAGCCCGGCGCCGTTGTCGGCCACTCCGGGCCCGGCGAGCACGCCGTTGGGACGCTGGGTCACCTCCGCCGGCTGACGCGGCGCGAGCACCGTATCCATGTGAGCGGTCAGCGCCACAAACGGCGCGCCTCGCTCGAAGACCACCGGCGCGATGACGTTGCCCGCCCGGTCGATCTCCGATTCGTGACCCATCCCGGCCAGCAGGCGCGCCAGGTGCTCGGCCCGCTCCTGCTCCTGGAAGGTGGGCGCGGGAATCCGGCACACTTCCAGGTGCCGCTCGTTGATCCAGCGTTTCTCGCGGGTGAAGAAGTGCAGGTGCTCGCGGACGCCGTCTGATTCGGCGATCGCCGCGAGGGGCTCCGCGCTCTGGGCCGGGACTTCCAGGCAGATCTGCCTGGAAGTCGCCCCTCCGTTAGAGGCTTTGTGGGACGTTTGCGCCACGGTTTTTCCGCGCCAATGTTATCTTAGCAGGGCCGGGCTGAAGGCCGAGCCGCGGCAGGAGACGGGCATGGATAAAGTTCGCATTGGTCTTATCGGTTCCGGGTTTTCCGCCGAGCTGCACGCCGACGCCCTGGCACGCAACGCCGGCGCGGAAATGGTGGCGTGCGCCTCGCCCAACCGCGCCAACGCCGCGAAGCTCGCCGCCAAGTGGAAAATCCCTCAGGTGTTCGACGACTACCGCAAGATGCTGGAGCTCAAGAACATCGATCTGGTGACGATCGGCGCGCCGAATTTTCTGCACTGCCGCATGGCCGTGGACGCGGCGGGCGCCGGCAAGCACGTCGTCGTCGAGAAACCGCTGGCCATGAACCTCGCCGAGGCCGACCAGATGATCGCCGCCTGCCGCACCGCCGGCGTCAAGCTGATGTACGCCGAGGATCTCTGTTTCGCCCCCAAGTACGTCCGGGCGAAGCGGATCGTCGAGGAGGGCGGCATCGGCAAAGTCTTCCACATCCGGCAACTGGAGAAGCACTACGGACCGCACACCGAATGGTTCTGGGACGTGGAGCGGTCCGGGGGCGGCGCGCTGTTCGACATGGGCTGCCACGGCACGGAGTGCGCCCGCTGGCTGCTCAACAAGCCGCCGGTCAGGAGCGTCATGGCATCCATGAATACCTACGTGCACCAGAACCGCACGCGGGGCGAGGACGACTCGACCGGCATCATCGAGTTCGAGGGCGGCGCCATCGCCGTCATCGAGAACAGTTGGGCCAAGCGGGGCGGCATCGAGGACGCCCTCGAGATCCACGGCTCCGACGGCGTCATCTATTGCGACCTGGTCCGCGGCAGTTCCATGCTCACCTACAGCGAGAAGGGCTACGGCTACGCGGTCGAGAAAGCGCCGGACACCAAGGGCTGGACCATGCCGCTGTTCGACGAGTGGTGGCAGTACGGCTATCCCGACGAGATGGTCCATTTCGTCGATTGCGTGCGGAACGACAAGCCGCCGCTCGAGACCGGCGAAGACGGCCGGGCGGTGCTGGAGGTGATGTTCGCCTGCTACGAATCAGCGGCCACCGGCCGGCGCATCGAGTTTCCCTACACGCCGGCGCATCCGAGCAAACCGATTGACGCCTGGCTTCGCACACGTACGCAGGTTACTCAGGTCGTCTAACCCCTCACACGGATCTTGTGCTCGTCGGCGACGACCAGCTTGCCCGCCAGATCCCGTCCGGCCAGTTTGTTGACCACGCGGCGGAGGGCGTGAATGATCGCGTCTTCGGTCGGTGGGTGGAGACGAAGGCGGACGACAGTCAGGGGCGCCCGCCGGCGGGAAGCGGAGAATGTTGGCGAAGTCGGCGTCCAGCGTCACCAACACGCGGCCAAAGGCAATAGCCGCCGCCCGAACGGCCGGGTCGTTTGCGCCGGACAACCCCGCTTCCACGACTGAAACTGCATCGTGTCCATCAACCTTGAGCCAAGCGGCGTGTCGCGGTGAGAGGTTCTCGTCAAGCAGGAACTTCACGCTTCAGCCAGGACGATTTCCTCGGCGGCCAGCGCGGCGGCGTATTCGAGGCAAGCGCGCAGATCTTCCGGCGCGAGCTGGGGATAGGCAGCCAGCAGTTGCTCGGCAGTCTCGCCGGCCGCCATTTTCTGAAGGAGAAGGTACACCGGGATGCGCGTGCCTTGAATACAGGGTTTCCCCATCATCACGTCCGGGCGCGCTTCAATCCGCGGCGGCAACTTCACACCGGCTAGTGTATCACGCGATCCGGGCCAAGGGGAGGCCGCCGGCAGCTTATCGAACCGTGTCAATCGGGAATATGGTGATGTGGAAGCGGCCAGCCAAGCCGATTGATGCGTGGTTGAAGTCGCGCCGGTGAAGACCTCGCTTGCGTGAGGAAGCCAGGTATTGGCATACTCAAGAGGATGGCTTCCATCGGACCACGCCGGCTGAGCAAGAGTCCAGTAGCGGTGAAGGCTCGCCGGACGGCGCGTCGTGGAATCCCCGTCCGGCGCACCAATCTTACGGCTGCCGAGAGAGCGCTCCTGCCGAACCCCGAATGGGTTACCGAGGATGACGCCGACGCCATCATCGGCATGCGCCGCGAGCGCCGCGAGACACCCATCTCGATTGCGACCGTGGTGAAGCGGTAGGGAACCGCGTACGCCGAGCGCGAACTCGACGGGCTGGATGACCGCGTCCGGCGCCCCGCCGTATCCGCGATCCCAGACTTGGCCGAAGAGCCGATCCCGTTTGGCGCCGCTCCCCTCCGCGGGTACAGAATCTCTACCGTATCCGTGTGTACTTCAACCAGTACCGGATCGTGTACCGACTCTCCGTGCAGCGCAAAGTCATCGTCTGGCGTGTGCGATCCCGCGGCGCCGCTTACTTCGGGTTGGCGCGCTGAGCGCCTGGCTGAGGGCCACGCGCAACCTATTGTGTCGACGATCGGGAAAGTGCTGTCATACGTCACCCAAGATCCGGCGTCAACTGCAACGCGTCGTTGAACCGGTTCGTGAAGTTCGCGACACAGATTACGAGAGTCAGCTCGACGATCTGGTCCTCGGTGAAGTGCATCTTCAGATCCTCGAGGGTTCCCTCGCGGAGGGCGGCGGCGCCGCGCGTCACGCGTTCGGCGTACAACAGCACGGCCTTGTCCTTCTCGTCGAACAACGGGCTCCGCCGGAAGAAGGGGATGGCCCGGACCTGCTCTTCGGTAACGACTCGCTTCGACGAAGCGATGTGCGCGCGCGTTCAATACTCGCAGGCGTTCGACATCGACGTCTTCAGATACGCCAGCTCCTTATAGCGGGCCTCGACGGTTCCCTGGTTGATTATGGCGCCGTACAGCGGCACGAACAGGTTGAGCACCGCCGGCCGCTGGGCCATGGCGCCGAAGAAGTTCGGCATGAACCCGAAGGCCTGCGTCAGCTTGTCATAGAGGCCGTGCAGCTCGGCCGCGGCCTGCTCCTTGGGGAGCGGATTAACTGCTGCCATGGGAACCCTCCTCTCGGGAACCTAACCTGCGGGCAACAAGACCGGGGACCCCGGCAGCCGGCCCAGCTCACTGGTCACGCCACGGTGCTCGATGATGGTATCGATCATGCCGTAATGGACGGCCTCTTCGGGCGACATGATGAAATCGCGGTCGACGTCGTGGGACACCCGCTCGACCGTCTGCCCGGAGTGTGTCGATAATAGCTGGTTGATGGACTCCCGCATCCGCAAAATCTCGCGGGCGTAGATGTCGATGTCGGTCGCCTGGCCGGCCAGCCCGTGCGCCGAAGGCTGGTGAATCATGATCCGGGCGTTGGGCAGCGACATACGTTTCCCCTTGGTCCCGGCCGCCAGCAGCACCGCCGCCATCGAGGCCGCCTGCCCCAGGCAGATCGTCGAGACGTCGGGTTTGATGAACTGCATGGTGTCGTAGATCGCCAGGCCGGCGGTGATCGAGCCGCCCGGCGAGTTGACGTACAAGCAAATCTCCTTGCCGGGATCCTCGGCTTCGAGGAACAGCATCTGCGCGATTACGGTATTAGCGATGATGTCGTCGATCGGCGTCCCCAGGAAAATGATGTTCTCTTTCAGCAGGCGGGAGTAGATGTCAAACGCCCGCTCCCCACGGGAGCTTTGCTCGATGACCATGGGGACCAGGATTTGCGACGTCATGCTTCGATTATCGCACAGCGTACGCCACGCTTCGCGAGGCTTCTGTGCGGTAGCAGCGCGAGGTATTGCGTTCGGCCTCGCCGTTTGTAAACAATAGTTGCCTTTCAGGGGGAGAGAACCATGATTTCGAGGAAGTTTGGAGTTTGTGTGTTTCTGGCCGCCTTTCCAGGGGCGCTGTTCGCGGAGCTTAACGGGCCCCCGATCTTCCGGACCGGCGCGCCGGCCGACGGAGGCCGGGATTGCACGGCCTGCCATATCACATTTCGGCCCGCCAATTCCGATCCTCGTGGCCGCTTGGCCATCGGGACCGGCTTCTATCTTCCCGGCGTACGCCAAACGGTTCGGGTTCGCATCGAGCACCCCGAGGCGATGCGCTGGGGCTTCCAGTTGACCGCGCGGCTGGCCAGCGACGAAACGCGGGTGGCCGGGACTTTCGCGCCGACCGACGAGATCCGCGTGCGCTGCGCCCCAGATGGACGGGACGCCCCCTGCGGCGGTGATGCGGAATTCGCCAGCCATCGCCGCGCCTCGACCCGCCCGGGACAGGCCGGCGGGAACACGTTCGAGGTGGAGTGGACGCCGCCCGCCGCCGGCGTCGGCGAGGTCGTCTTCTATGCCGGCGGCAACGCCGCCAACAATAACAACGCCTTCTCGGGCGACCGGATCTATACGACGAGCCTGCGCGTTTCGCCCTGCGTGTTTGCCGCGCCGCCTTCGCTGACGAGCGTCGTCAGCGGCGCCTCGTTTCAACCCCAGATCGGGCCCAACGCCATGATCACACTGTTCGGCTCGGCGCTCGGCCCGCCGGGCCTCCGTCGGGAAGTTTCCGGCGGCGACCTCTTCGATGGGAACTTTCCACTGGAGCTGGCTTGTGTCGGCGTGGAGATCGCGGGCCAGCGCGCCCCCATCACTTATGTCAGCGAGAATCAAGTCAATGCGCAGGCCACCACGCTGCCCGTCACGGGACCCGTGGAGGTTCGTCTGATTCAGGCGCCGGGGCGCCCCGCCGAAGCTCGCGCCGCCCGCGCGGGGGTCGCTCTGCAAGAGTACTCACCCGCCCTGTTTACGTTCTTCAGCAACGGGCGCAACATCGCCGCCCAGCACGCCAACTTCGAATATTTGGCCGACCCGGGGCTGGTGCCGGGCGCGCGCCCGGCCGCCCCGGGCGACGTGGTGATCCTCTACGGCACCGGATTCGGCTTTACCACGCCGGTGTGGTTCGCCGGCCAGGCGCCGAACATTCCGTCACCGATTCGCGACCCCTTTACCGTGACCATTGGCGGCGTCACCCTGCCGCCGCAAGATGTGCCCTATGCGGGTCTGTCGCCGGGGTCCATCAGCGGACTGTATCAGTTCAACGTACGCATCCCGGCCGGCGCCGACGGCGACGTCTCGGTGGTGATCGAAATGGGCGGCCAGCGCACCCAGCCCGGCCTCAGCATCCCCGTCCGCCAGCGGTAGCCGCGAAGTGGTGGGACGAACTCGAACTCCGCCCGCCCCGCAGATCGCTGCGGTTAGTCCCGCCACCGCCAAGCCCGGCGATATCGTCACGGCCTCCGGGGAGTCCCTCGAAAAACCCCGTGTGGTCGAGCTCTACCTGACGGATGGCAAAGTGGACCTCCGAGTGCCGGCCGAAACCAAGCCAGGCCGCTAGTGGGCTCTCGCCCGGCTCAGCGAGCCGCTGCCTTGACCCCCGTGCCGCCCGCCTTGGGCGGCGGCGCGGCGTCTTCGGCCGGCGGCAGCAGCCCCAGGATCCGCCGCAGCTCCTTGTCCAGATCGGCCTTCACGTCCGGGTGGTCTTTCAGGAACTGCCGCGCGTTGTCGCGCCCCTGGCCGATCCGCTCGCCCTTGTAGCTGTACCAGGACCCGGATTTCTCGACGATGCTGTGCTCGGAGCCGAGGTCGACCAGATCGCCCTCCCGCGATATGCCTTCGCCATACATAATGTCGAACTCGGCGGCGCGGAACGGCACCGCCACCTTGTTCTTGACGATCTTCACTTTGGTGCGGCTGCCGACGACCACTTCGCCGTCCTTGATCACGGTGGTCCGCCGAATGTCGGCCCGCACCGAGGCGTAGAACTTCAGCGCGCGCCCGCCGGTGGTCGTCTCCGGGTTGCCGAACAGCACGCCGATCTTTTCGCGGATCTGGTTGATGAAGATCAGGCAGGTCTGCGACTTCGACACGATGCCCGTGATCTTGCGCAGAGCCTGCGACATCAGCCGCGCGTGCAAGCCCATGTGCGAGTCGCCCATCTCCCCGTCCAGCTCCGCTTTGGGCACCAGCGCGGCCACCGAATCGACCACCAGCACGTCGATCGCTCCCGAGCGCACCAGGGCCTCGGCGATCTCGAGCGCCTGCTCGCCGTAGTCGGGCTGCGACACCAGCAGGTTGTCCACGTCCACGCCGAGCTTGCGGGCGTAGATCGGGTCCAGGGCGTGCTCGGCGTCGATGAACGCCGCCATGCCGCCCAGTTTCTGGGCTTGCGCGATGGTCTCCAGCGCCAGCGTGGTCTTGCCGGAAGACTCCGGCCCGAAGATTTCCACCACCCGCCCGCGGGGAAAGCCTCCCACCCCGAGCGCCCAATCGAGTGAAACTGCTCCGGTGGGTATTACAGCCACCGGCACAATGTCTTTCGAGCCAAGTCGCAAGATGGACCCCTTGCCGAACTGCTTTTCGATCTGCCCGAGGGCCAGATCCAATGCGCGGGTGCGTTCCCGCTCTTCCATAACGTGCTCCTCTCTGGAACTACGCTCTAGCCGCCCAGTCTACCACGGGCGAACAAAAAGCGAAATAAAAAGTTTCGGCCCGGACACAGCGCCTCGCCGCCCGGCACGGGCCGGGTGGCGGCCGCTCGCCGCCGGGTCAGAATCCCCCCGGGCGGCGCCGTGGCGGTGCGCCACCGGCCGGAACGCTCCCGGCTATCGCAGCGGCGCGTAGTAGCCCCTGCGGGCGCGCACCCGCAGGTTCTTGGCCGTAGTCTTGATTTCCACTTCGTGGAAGCGCCCGTCGGGCAGGAACGGCGTCGGGGCGTACAGCAGGAAATACTGGTGCCGCAACTCATTGGCAATATTCTCGAAGGACTGCCCCAGGTCGGAGGCCTGGAAAGGATGAAAACTCTGTCCGCCGGTCTGCTCGGAGAAGCGTTTCAGCACCTCGTCGCCGTCCATGCGCGTCCCGGAGCGGTTGGTCGAGATGGTGAAAATCACGGCCTCGGCTTTGTGGGCCATCTCGACGGCCTGCTCCCGGCTCACGCGGCTCTGGTTGTCGTCGCCGTCGCTCAAGATCACCAGCGCCCGCCGGAACTGCTCGGCCGGGACGTCCTCGGGCAGCTTGTCGCGGCTGGCGAAGTAAACCGCCTCATAGAGCGCCGTGCCGCCGCCGGCCCGCAGGCTGCGGATCCCCTTGGCGAGCCGCTCGGTATCGCGCGTGTAGTCCACGACCAGCTCGGCCGCGGTGTCGAAGCTGACCAGGAACGCCTTGTCCTGCTGCTCGCGCAGCACGCTCTTGACGAACTCGATGGCCGCCTCCTGCTCGAACCGGAAGCGGTCGCGCACGCTGTTCGACGAGTCGATCAGGATGCCGATGCGCAGCGGGAGGTTGCTTTCGCGGGCGAAGCGGAGGATGTTCTGCTGCTTGCCGTTGTCGTAGACCTTGAATTCCTTCTGATTGAGATCCGTGACGAAGCGGCTCTTCCTGTCGGTGACGGTAAAGAGCAACGGAACGCGCGGGACCTCGACAACGATCTGCGTGTCGCGGTTGTCCGCGGCCGGTTTACCGGCGGCCGGCGTCAGCCCCTGTCTGGGTCCCTGCGCCACGAGCGGCGCCAGGGCCAGCCAAACCACCCACCCTCGTCGCATGTAAAGCTTCTCAGGCGCCATTATAGCAGAGCCAGCTTCGTACGCCCCGCCTCGAGTTCCGTCAAGTGCCTTTCGAGCTCCTCCGGCAGCGGGGCGCTTGCCCGGAGGGGCTGGCCCGTGCCGGGATGCACGAAGGAAATCTCGCGGGCATGGAGGAAGACGCGGTCCATCGCCGGCTGCGCGGGCGCGCCGTACAGGGTGTCGCCGACCACCGGATGGCCCACCGCGGCCAGGTGGACGCGAATCTGGTGGGTGCGTCCGGTGGCGATCCGAACCTCGAGCAGCGCGAGCCGGGGCCATTGCCGAAGCACGCGGAAATCGGTGACGGCTTCGCGCCCTTCGCGCGCCCTGGCCGTCATGCGGCCGCGGCGCCGCCGGTCGCGGCTGATGGGCAGCTCGATCCGCCGCCAGGGGGTTCCCTCGAGGATCACGCCCCGCCCGCGGGTGGCGGGATCTCTGCCGTGTACCAGCGCGAGGTAAAGCTTGCCGACCTGGCGCCGCGCGAACTGCCGCGCCAGCCGCCGATGGGCGGCGTCGTTCTTGGCCACCAGGAGCACCCCGCTGGTGAGGCGATCGAGGCGATGAACAATGCCCGGCCGCGCCGCGCCTCCGACGCCCGACAGGCGCCCGAAGCGGTGCACCAGCGCGTTGACCAGCGTCCCGGCGGCTGCTCCGCCGCCGGCGTGCACCGTCATCCCGGCCGGCTTGTGGATCGCCGCCAGATCGTTGTCTTCGTATAGAACGTCGAGCGGAATGTCTTCGGCGAAGGCGCACGCGAGCGGCCGCGGCGGCGGCTCGCCCTCGACTTCGACCCGTTCGCCGCCGCGCAAGCGCAGCGAGGGTTTGGCCGTCTCGTTGTCCACCTGCACGCGGCCGGCTCGAATCCACTCCTGCACGCGCGCGCGGCTGGTCTCGGGCATTCGCCGCGCCAGGAACCGATCCAGCCGCTGCCCGGCGTCCTCGGGGCTCGCTCGAAGCGTCGCCATCCTCCGATTGTCGCCGAAACTGTTACCATGGTGTTCTTTCTGAGGAGCGCGAAAGTTGATCCGCAGCGCCATCATTCCCGTGGCTGGACTCGGCACCCGGCTGCTGCCCGCCACCAAGTCGCAGCCCAAAGAAATGCTGCCGGTGGCCAAGAAGCCGATCGTGCAGTACGTGGTCGAGGAGCTGGCCGCCGCCGGCATCGAGCGCGTTTTGTTCGTAACGGGCCGCGGCAAGAGCTCCATCGAGAACCACTTCGACCACGACCCCGAGCTCGTCCGCTCGCTTTCCGAGGGCTCCAGCAACCACCTGCTCGACGAGCTCGCTTTCGAGCGGCTCAAGGTGCAGTACTTCTACACCCGCCAGCGGCTTCAAAGAGGCTTGGGGGACGCCATTCTCTGCGGGGAGGACTTCGCCGGCGAGGAGTCTTTTTTGGTGGCCCTAGGCGACTCGATCATCGGCCTCAACGGCCGCTCCACGATCAGCCGCCGCATCAGCGACGCCTACGACAGCGAGCGCGCCAGTTGCGTGATCGCCGTCGAGGAAGTCCCGCCGGAGCTCACCTCGCTCTACGGCATAGTGGACCCGGAGTCGGACGGCGACGTCTTCCGCATCAAGCACCTGGTCGAGAAGCCTTCTCCCGACCGCGCGCCCAGCAACCTGGCCATCGCCGGGCGGTATGTATTCTCGCCGATCATCTTCGACATGATCCGCAAAGTCGAGGCCGACCGGCGGGGCGAGATCCAGCTCACCGACGCCGTGCGGCTGCTGGCCGACCTCGGCAAGCGTGTCGTGGGCGTGCGCCTCGAGCCCGGCGAGCGCCGCTACGATATCGGCAACTTCCGGAGTTATTTCGAGACGTTTGTCGAGTTCGCCCTGGCCGACCCCGACTGCGGCGCCGAGCTGCGGCGGGCGCTCGAGCGGGCGCTGCTCAAGCCGGCTGTGGTTTCGGGATCGTAGAATCTCACTTCCGAACCAGGATCAGCACCCAGCGGTCCTCGCCGCCGCGCGCGTAGAAAGTCGAGACGACCTTCATCTGTTTGCCGTCGGCGGCGATCTCGCGCCGGATCACGCCGTACGGCTTGCCGCCCTTGGTGAAGGAGTCCTCCCGCGTGAAACGGTCAAGCACGCGGTTGGCTACCGTGTCGAACTCCCAAGGGCCACCCGGGTTGGGCCGCTCCTTGCCGTCGTAGATCGCCATATAGGTGTCCCGAACCGGCTGCCCGTCCCGGCGCTCGCCCTCGCTGGCGACGCGGTAGCCTGCTCCTTCCCGCCGCCACTCGACGGTGAGGCTCTTGAGTCTCGGCGACACGCCAAAACTGGACTTGTCGACATCGAGGAGCCAGGTTCCCAGGAACGGGTCCCCTCCCGAAGGATCCTGCGGCAAAAGCTGTCCGACGGTGGCAAAAGTGGCAAGGGCGAGCAGAGTCTTCAGGCGCATAGCTCCAATAGGACGATAAGGTGGAGCGGATGTTAGCAGGTCAACGAGCTTTGGGTGGACACCCCAATCACCTTTTCCATCAATTCGCGGCTTGGCAGGCAACCATGATCGCCGCTTCCCTCCCGCCTCCGGCATATCCTTGTCACATATCTTAGTTGGATATCGCTTGCGGGGTGAGATCCATCTCCCCGCGTTCCCGCGCTCGGCCGGCTGCGACAAGACTCGGATGTGCTGATCGCCCAGTTGCGCGCCATCGACAACCGGCGGCTGGTCAAAGGACCCTCGCCACGCTGGCACGCTCGCTGATCGAGCAGGTCGATGAGGCCATAAGAGAGGTGCTCGGCCTCAGCAGCATTTTCCAATAAAGAAAGCGTCGACCGCATTGAGGTGATAGACTGCCGGAAAACAAAACAGCCGGCGGGTGCTATACTCGGAAACCTGTCGATGATCGGCCAAACTGTCTCTCACTATCGTGTTCTCGAGAAGCTCGGCGCGGGCGGCATGGGCGTGGTGTACAAGGCCGAGGACATCCGCCTCGGCCGCCACGTGGCGCTGAAGTTCCTGCCGGAGGACCTGTCGCGCGATCGACAGGCGCTGGAGCGCTTCCGCCGGGAGGCCCGCACGGCCTCGGCGCTGAACCATCCGCACATCTGCACCATCTACGAGATCGACGAGCACGACGGCCGGCAGTTCATCGCCATGGAGTTGCTCGAGGGCCAGACGCTCAAGCAACGCCTGGAGGCTGGGTTGCTGGCCGTCGAGGAAGTGCTGGAGCTGGGCTTACAGATCGCCGACGCCCTCGAAGCCGCCCACGGCAAAACCATCGTTCACCGCGACATCAAGCCCGCCAACATATTCGTCACGCCGCGCGGCCAGGCCAAGGTCCTGGATTTCGGTTTGGCGAGGATGGGGCCCGGGGGATGGGGGTTGGGGGACGGGGGAGAGGAGTCGACGGTCGGCGCCGGACTGAGCGTGCCAGGGACCATCGTTGGCACTTTCCAGTACATGTCTCCGGAACAGGCACGCGGCGAGGAGCTGGACGCTCGCAGCGACTTGTTCAGCGGCGGGGTGGTCCTGTACGAGATGGCCGCCGGCGTTCAGGCTTTCTCCGGCCCTACCACCGCCGTCGTCCTGGACGCCATTCTGAACCGGCCGCCGGCCGCTCACCGCCGGGAGCTGCCCGCCGAGCTGAAGCGCATCCTGGGCAAGGCGCTCGAGAAGGACCGCCGGCTGCGCTACCAGAATGCGGCCGACCTGCGGGCCGACTTGCAGCGTCTCAAGCGGGATCTGGACTCGGGCCGAACGGCAGCCGCCGCTCCGGCGGCAGCGGCCGAAAAATCCCTGGCGGTGCTGTACTTCGAAAACCTCAGCGGGTCCAAGGAAGACGAGTACTTCCGCGACGGCATCACCGAGGACTTGATCACGGAATTGCTGAAGATCAAGGGGCTGCGCGTGTTTCCTCGCTCTGCGATGCTGGCCTTTCGCGACAAGGGGGTCCCCACTCAGCAGGTCGGCCAGCAGTTGGGCGCCTCCCACGTGCTGGAGGGCAGCATCCGGCGCGCCGGGGCCCGTCTCCGCATCAGCGCCCAACTGGTCGATACTCGCTCCGGACACGGCGCCTGGGCCGAGCGCTACGACCGTCAGATGGAGGACGTCTTCGCGGTCCAGGACGAGATCGCCCAGAGCATCGCCGGCGCCCTCCGCCTGATGCTCAGCGAGCAGGAGAAGCGCGCCATCGAGAAGGTGCAGACCGTCAACGTCCAGGCGTACGACTACTATCTGCGCGGCCGCCAGTTCTTCTACCAGTTCCGGCAGAAGGGTTTCGAGTACGCCCGCGAGATGTTTGCGCGCGCCGTCGAGGCGGATCCGCACTACGCGCTGGCCTACGCGGGGTTGGCCGATTGCCACACGTTCCTGTACATGTACAAGGAAAAGATCGAGATCAATCTGACCCGCGCCGACGAATACAGTCGCAAGGCCCTGGAACTGGACTCCGATCTGGCCGAGGCGCACGTCTCCCGCGGCAACGCCCTCGCCCTGCGAAAGAACTACCAGCAAGCGACGGCCGAGTTTGAGACCGCCATACGACTGGATGCCAACCTGTTCGAAGCGTATTACTTCTACGCCCGCGCCTACTACGCGCAGGGCAAGATGGCCGAAGCGGTTCCGTTGTTCCAGAAAGCCAGCCTGGTCCGCCCGGAGGACTACCAGGCCCCCTCCCTGCTCGCCTCCCTCTATAAAGGGCTGGGACGTGAAGCCGAAGCCGTGGAGTCCAGCCGTCGTTCTCTCGAGGCCGCCGAGAAGCACCTGGCGCTTCACCCCGATGATGCGCGCGCCTGGTACCTGGGCGCAGGCAGCCTGGCTCTCATCGGCCAGCGCGAGCGCGCGCTGGATTGGCTCCGCCGGGCGCTTGCCATGGATCCGGACAACTCCCACGTCTGTTACAACGCGGCCTGCGTCTACGCCGGCCTGGGCAGGCCCGAGGAAGCCATCGACTGCCTGGAGAAAGCCGTCGGCCTGGGCCACTGGTTCGCCGATTGGGCGCGGAATGACCCGGACCTGAACCCGCTTCGCGGTCACCCGCGCTATCAGGCGTTGCTGGAGAGGAAATGATCGGGACGACGGTCTCCCACTATCGGGTTCTCGAAAAACTCGGGTCGGGCGGGATGGGGGTGGTCTTCAAAGCCGAAGACCTTCGGCTGGGCCGCCACGTGGCGTTGAAGTTCCTGCCGGAGGACCTGTCGCGCGACCACCAGGCGCTGGAGCGGTTCCGCCGCGAGGCCCGCACGGCCTCCTCGCTGAATCATCCCCACATCTGCACTATTCACGAGATCGACGAGCACGAGGGCCGCCACTTCATCGCCATGGAACTGCTGGAGGGCCAGACGCTCAAGCAGCGCCTGGAGTCCAAGCTGCTGGCCGTCGAGGAAGTGCTGGAGCTGGGCCTGCAAATCGCCGACGCCCTGGAAGCCGCGCACGGCAAGACCATCGTCCACCGCGACATCAAGCCCGCCAATATTTTCGTCACGCCGCGAGGACAGGCCAAGGTCCTGGATTTCGGCTTAGCGAGGGTGGGGGTTGGGGGACGGGGGTTGGGGGACGGGGCGACCGAAGGGCCGACGGTCGGCGTAGGCTTGAGCGTGCCGGGGGCCATCCTGGGCACTTTTCAGTACATGTCTCCGGAACAGGCGCGCGGCGAGGAGCTGGACGCTCGCAGCGATCTGTTCAGCTTCGCGGCTGTTCTCTACGAGATGGCCGCCGGGATGCCGGCCTTCGGTGGTTCGACGACCGCCGTAATACTGGATGCCATTTTCAACCGGCCGCCGGCGGCTTACCGGCGCGAACTGCCGGCGGAGCTCAAGCGGATTCTGGGCAAGGCGCTGGAGAAGGACCGGCGGCTGCGGTACCAGAACGCCGCGGACCTGCGGGCGGACTTGCAGCGACTCAAGCGGGATCTGGACTCGGGCGCATCGCAGGCCGCCGCGCCGGCGGCAGCGGCGGAAAAATCATTGGCGGTGCTGTACTTCGAGAATCTCGGCGGCTCCAAGGAAGACGAGTACTTCCGCGACGGCATCACCGAGGACATCATCATCGAGCTGTCGAAGATCCACGAGCTTCGCGTGTTCCCGCGCCTGGCGGTGCTGGCCTACCGGGACAAGCCGGAATCGGCCGCCGAGATTGGAAAGCAGTTGAACGCGGCCTACGTGCTCTCCGGCAGCCTGCGCCGCGCCGGCCAGCGCCTACGCATTACGGCGCAGCTCGTCGAGACCCGCACGGGGCACTCCGCCTGGGCCGAGCGCTACGACCGCCAGATGGAAGACGTCTTCGCCATCCAGGACGAAATCGCCCAGAGTATCGCCGGGGCCCTCCGCGTGATGCTCACTGAGAAAGAGAAACGCGCCATCCAGAAGGTGCAGACGGCCGACGTCAAGGCCTACGACTATTACCTGCGAGGGCGGCAGTTCTTCCACCAGCACCGCCGCAAAGGCTACGAGTTCGCCCGGCAGATGTTCGCCGCCGCCATCGAAATCGATCCCCGCTACGCGCGCGCGCACGCCGGCATCGCCGACTGCTGCTCGCTGCTCTACATGTTTCTGGACGCCTCGGAGCCCAACCTGCGGCAGGCGGACGAATCCAGCCGCAAAGCGCTGGAGCTGGACCCGGACGCGGCCGAGGCGCACGTGGCGCGCGGCCTGGCTCTTTCGCTGAGCAAGCAATTCGACCAAGCACAAGGGGAGTTCGAAACCGCCGTCTGGCTGGATCCCAAGCTGTTCGAAGCCCACTACTTCTACGCGCGCCTCTATTATACCCAGGGCAAGCTGGCGGAAGCGGCGCCCTTATTTGAGAAGGCCTGCGCCGTGCGGCCGGAGGACTACCAGGCCCCGGCGTTGCTCTCGTCGGTGTATCACGGGCTGGGCCGCCGGGAGGAGGGCATGGCCGCGAACCGCCGGGCACTCGAGGCGACGGAAAAGCATCTGGCCCTCCACCCCGATGATTCCCGCGCCTACTACCTGGGCGCCGGCTCTCTGGCCCAGCTAGGCCGGCGGGAGCAGGCCCTCCAGTGGGCCCGGCGGGCTCTCGATATTGACCCGGAGGAAAACCGCGTCCTTTACAACGTGGCCTGCATGTACGCCACGCTGGGACAAAGCGAAGAGGCGCTGGACTGCCTGGAGAGGGCCGTCCAGCACGGCTACCGGCGCACCGCCTGGATGGAGCACGATCCCGACCTGGCTTCCCTCCACGGCCATCCGCGCTTTCAGGCTTTGCTGGCCCAGGCCTGAGATCCTTAGCGCTTTTACAGCGCGCTTCCGCGGGCCGTGCGGCTCTTAGCCGGTTGGGGAAATCGGCCGATGTTATGATGGGGTAGAACTCCCATGCACTTGATCGAATCGACTCCGGAGTTTGTGTCGCAAACCTACCGCCGGATGGCGCCAAACCTCGCCGTCGCGCGGCGCCGGCTCGGCCGTCCGCTGACCCTGGCCGAGAAGCTGATGTACTCGCACCTGGACGACCCGGAGAACCAGGAGCTGGCCGCCGGCTCGAGCTACCTCATGCTGCGACCCGACCGGGTCGCCATGCAAGACGCCACCGCGCAGATGGCCCTGCTGCAGTTCGCCCTGGCCGGCCGTGACCGGGCCGCCGTGCCTACTACCGTGCATTGCGACCACCTCATCCAGGCCCATCGGGGCGCGCACGAGGACACGCAGTTCGCCATCCTGGAGAACAACGAGGTCTACGAGTTCCTTCGGACCGTCTCGGCTCGCTACGGCATCGGCTTCTGGAAGCCGGGCTCGGGCATTATCCACCAGGTGGTGCTCGAGAATTACGCCTTTCCCGGCGGACTGATGATCGGCACGGACTCGCACACGCCCAACGCCGGCGGGCTCGGAATGTTCGCCGCCGGGGTGGGCGGCGCCGACGCCGTCGACGTTATGGCTGGTTTTCCCTGGGAGGTCAAGCACCCCAAGGTCATTGGCGTTCGACTCACCGGCGAGCTCTCCGGCTGGACCGCGCCCAAGGACATCATCCTTTATGTATGCGGAGTGCTCACGGTGAAGGGCGGCACCAACCGGGTCATCGAGTATTTCGGCCCCGGCGCGCGCTCCATCTCCTGCACCGGCAAGGCGACCATCGCCAACATGGGCGCCGAGCTGGGCGCCACCACCTCGGTCTTCCCGTTCGACGAGCGCATGGCCGCCTACCTCCGCGGCACGGGCCGCGCCGCGCTCGCCGCGCTTGCCGAGGCCCATCCGGATCTGGTAGCCGCCGATCCGGAGGTCGAAGCGCGCCCCGAAAAACACTTCGAGCGCGTCGTGGAGATCGATCTCGCGAAGCTCGAGCCCCACGTCGTCGGCCCGCACACTCCGGATCTCGCCCGGCCCGTCTCGAAGCTCGCCGCCGACGTCGCCGCCAACGGCTACCCCGACGCCATCTCAGTCGCCCTGGTAGGCAGTTGCACCAACTCCTCGTACGAGGACATCTCCCGCGCCGCCGACGTTGCCCGCCAGGCACGGGCCCGCGGCGCGCGCATGAAGGTCCCCTTTCTGGTCACGCCCGGCTCGGAGATGATCCGCTCGACCATCGAGCGCGACGGCCAGATGGCGGAGCTCGAAGCCGTCGGCGCCCGCGTGCTCGCCAACGCCTGCGGTCCCTGCATCGGCCAGTGGAAGCGCGACGAGGTCCGCCAGGGCCAAGCCAACACCATCTTCACCTCCTACAACCGCAACTTCCCCAAGCGCAACGACGGCAACGCCGCCACCATGGCCTTCATCGGCAGCCCGGAGGTCGCCGTCGCCTACGGCCTGGGCGGCCGCCTCTCCTTCAACCCTCTGACTGATACCCTGGAGGCGGCCGACGGCTCCCGCTTCAAACTGGAGCCGCCGGGCAAGGCTCCCGAGCTGCCCCCGGCGGGATTCGCCGCCACGACCGAGGGCTATGTCCCGCCGCCGGCTGACGGCAGTCACATCGACGTGGCCGTCGCCCCGGACAGCGAGCGCTTGCAGCGGCTGGAGCCCTTCGCTCCCTGGGACGGCCGCGACTTCGTGGACCTGCCGGTTCTGGTCAAGGCCAAGGGAAAGTGCACCACGGACCACATCTCGCCCGCCGGACCCTGGCTCCGCTTCCGCGGCCACCTAGACCACATCAGCGACAACTTGTTCTCCGGCGCCATTAACGCCTACACCGGCCAGGCCGGCCTCGGCGCCGGCGACGTTCCTCTGGCCAAGATTGCGCGGCAGTACAAGGCCCAGGGCCAGCGGTGGGTCGCCGTGGGCGACGAAAACTACGGCGAAGGCTCCAGCCGCGAGCACGCCGCTATGTCGCCCCGCTACCTGGGGGCCGCCGCCATTCTCACGCGGAGCTTTGCCCGCATTCATGAGTCGAATCTCAAGAAGCAAGGAGTGCTGCCGCTGACCTTCGTCGACCCGGCCGTCTACGATCGCATCGAGGCGACGGATCGGATCAGCCTCACCGGCTTGAGCCGTCTGGCCCCGGGCAGAACCGTCACCGCGGTCGTCCGCCACGCCGGCGGCGGCGAGGAAACCGTCGAGTTGGCCCACACCCTCAACGCCGAACAGATCGAGTGGTTCCGCGCCGGGTCGGCCCTCAATGTGCTCCGGCCGCAAGCCGTCTAGATCACTAGGAATCGATAGGACATGTCAACCTTCAACAACAGCCCTGTGCCAACCGACGGCGCCGTCATCGGATTCGCCGACGGCCGCTTCGTCGTGCCCGACAACCCCATCATCCCCTTCATCGAAGGCGACGGCACCGGCCGCGACATCTGGAAGGCCTCCCGCAGAGTCTTCGACGCCGCCGTCGCCGCCGCTTACGGCGGCCGCCGCCGCATCGTCTGGTATGAAGTCTTCGCCGGCGAGAAGGCCAAGGAGCGTTTCAACGAGTGGCTCCCGCAGGGGACTCTCGACGCCATCCGCCACTTCCGCATCGCCATCAAGGGACCGCTGACCACGCCCATCGGCGGCGGTTTCCGCAGCCTGAATGTCTCGCTGCGACAGTTGCTCAACCTCTACGCTTGCTGGCGGCCGGTCCGCTATTACGCGGGCGTGCCCTCGCCGGTCCGGCAGCCGGAAAGACTCAACGTCGTCATCTTCCGCGAAAACACCGAGGACGTTTACGCCGGCATCGAGTGGCCCCAGGGCAGCCCCGAGGCCAAGCGGGTCATCGACTTCCTCAACGACGGCATGGGGAAGAATATCCTGCCAGATTCCGGCATCGGCATCAAGCCCATCTCGATCACCGCCACGAAACGCCTGGTCCGGCGCGCCATCCGCTACGCCATCGAGAACGGCCACCGGAGCGTCACCCTGGTCCACAAGGGCAACATCATGAAGTACACCGAGGGGGCCTTCCGCGACTGGGGCTACGAGCTGGCCCGCGAGGAGTTTGCCGCCGCAACCGTTCCCGAGTCGGAGCTCAACGGCCCGCCGCCCGCCGGCAAGATCGTCATTAAGGACCGCATCGCCGACTCCATGTTCCAGCAGGTATTGCTGCGGCCTGACGAGTACGAGGTGATCGCCACGCCCAACCTCAACGGCGACTATCTCTCCGACGCCTGCGCCGCCCAGGTCGGCGGCCTCGGCATGGCCCCCGGCGCCAACATCGGCGACGAGCACGGATGCTTCGAGGCCACCCACGGCACCGCCCCCAAGTACGCCGACCAGGACGTTATCAATCCCTCGAGCCTGATCCTCTCCGGCGCCATGATGTTCCGGTTCATGGGCTGGAAGGAAGTCACGGCTCTCATCGAGCGCGCCATGACAGAAACCATCCGTCAGAAGAAGGTCACCTACGACCTCCACCGGCAGATGGAGGGAGCCGTCAAGCTACGCACCAGTGAGTTTGCGGATGTCCTGGTGGGGAACATGAAGTAATTTGTCGATTTGTTGATTTGTCGATTTGTTGATTTAACTGCGCCGCGCGCTGCGACTAAATCAACAATTCAACAAATCAACAATTCAACAAATTGGAGTTCTCCATGCGCAAGAAGGTAACCGTCGTCGGTTCCGGCAACGTCGGCGCTAGCTGCGCCTTGCGGCTGGCCGACAAGGAGCTCGCCGACGTCGTGCTGGTCGACATCATCGAAGGCGTGCCGCAGGGCAAGGGCCTGGACATCCTGCAGTCCGGACCGGTCGAGGGCGTCGACGTCCGCGTCACCGGGGCCAACGACTACGAACCCAGCGCCGGCTCCGACATCGTTGTGATCACCGCCGGCTTCCCGCGCAAGCCCGGCATGAGCCGCGACGACCTGCTGTGGGCCAACTACGAAGTCGTCAAGGCCACCGTCGAGCAGGTCGTGAAGTATTCGCCGCATTCCATCCTGATCCTGGTCACCAACCCGCTCGACGCCATGTGCCAGGTGGCTTACAAGGTCAGCGGGTTCTCGAAAAACCGCGTCATCGGCATGGCGGGTATTCTGGATACCGCCCGCTTCCGCACCTTCATCGCCCAGGAGCTCGACGTCTCGGTCGAGAACGTTTCGGCCTTCGTGCTCGGCGGCCACGGCGATACCATGGTCCCGCTGGTCCGCTACACCAACATTGCTGGCATCCCGCTGGCCGATCTGCTCGACCGCGCGGCCATCGAGCGGCTGGTCCAGCGCACCCGCGACGGCGGCGCCGAGATCGTCAAGTACCTGAAAACCGGCAGCGCCTATTACGCACCGTCCTCCGCCGTCGTCGAGATGGTCGAGGCGATCCTCAAGGACAAGAAGAAGATCCTTCCCTGCGCGGCTTACCTCGACGGTGAGTACGGGATCCGCGGCCTGTTCGTCGGCGTGCCTGTAAAGCTCGGCGAGCGCGGCATCGAGAAGATCTACGAGATCCAGCTCGCTGACGACGAGCGGGCGGCGCTCTTGAAGAGCGCCGCCGCCGTCCAGGAACTCGTGGATGTGATGAAGCCGAAGCTCGGCTAAGTCCGGCTAGGTCGCGTTGGCCGCCGCCTTCAGCACCGACTCGATCTGCCCTTCTGCGCGCATCGGCTCGGCGCGGTGCTTGCCGTGCGGCCCCATCTCGACCAGCCACCGCGTGGCGTGCCCGTGATTGTCTCCGGTAATTGACAGTACCCAGGCGCCCTCCGCCGGCCACTGCCGCTTGACCGCGAAGACTCCGGGCTTCTTGGTAGCCGTGAACGCTAGCGCCACCGACTGCCGCTTGCCCCGCACCAGCCCCTCGGCCGTCCCAACCAGCTTCGTGTCTCCCGGCGTCGCGCAGCCTTCCGAGGAAACCACCACCGCGACGTCCCCGATCCCGGCCGCCACCGGCGCCGAGCCGGAATAGAAACTCAGAAAGAAACCTCCCGCCATGGCCGAGGTGCCGGCCGCCATCGCCGCAAGCACGGCCGCCTTGCTCTTCCAGGAAAGCGTCATGTTCCTGCTCCTTATCCGTGAATTCGCCCGCGATTGCGGGCCATGGAGCAAGACGCTAGTTGGGGTCGGGTGTTAACGCGTGGCGTGGTGCTATTTCCGCGTTCCCCGCGCCCCGGTCGCACGCGGCTGTTCGATGGCCGCCCCGATGGCATCCGCCTGCGTGAACGCCGCCGGCTCGATGCCGCTGGCCTGGATCATGGCGTAGGCGGGCATCCCTTCGGCCTCGCGCAGGAACGACATGCGAGCGAGTCCCCGGTCGTAGTCCACGCGGACCACGTCGCCCGTCTTAACCTGCTCGGTGGCGATCAGGTTCGAGATCGGGTACACCAGCGCGCGCTCGATGGCCCGCTTCAGGTGCCGCGCTCCGTACTTGAGGTCGGTCCCTTCCTCGAGCAGAAACGTCTTGGCCCCCTCGGTCAGCCGCATCAGGAACGGCGTGCCGTGCGCGTTGGTGAAAACCCGGCGCTGCACCATGGCCAGCTCGAGATCGAGGATGCGCCGCAGCTCGGCATCTCCGAGCGGGCGGAAGACCACCACTTTGTCCAACCGGTTCATGAACTCCGGCGTGAACTTGCGCCGCGCCGCCGCCACGCCGGCGCTGGTGATCTTGTTGGCGGTCTGATTGCTGATCGACGCGCCCGTCTGAACCGGCGGCGGGGCAAAGCCGATCGCCGGGTTCAGGATCGACGACATCTCCGCCGCCCCCAGATTGCTGGTCATGAAGATCATGGAGCGCGCAAAATCCACGCGCCGGTTGTCGCCCAGCGTCAGGATGGCCTTGTCCAGGATCCCCAGCAGCAGGTTCCACAGCGCGTCGCTGGCCTTCTCGATCTCGTCGAACAGCACGAACGACAGCTTTAGTTTGTCGGTCTGATACTGATTGAGCACTTCCTGGCTTAACAGCGGGTGCGTCTCGCGGTGTCCCAGGTATCCCGGGGGTGAGCCGATCAGCTTGGCGATCTCGTGGCTGTGCTGGAACTCGGCGCAATCGATCTTGATCACGGCCCGGCCGTCGCCCACCAGCGACTCCGCGGTCGCTTCGACCATCCGCGTCTTGCCCGATCCGGTCGGGCCGAGAAACAAGAAATTCCCCACCGGACGGTACGGGCTGTTCATCCCCGCCAGGTAAGTCTGGTAAACGTTGACCACCTGCTCGACGGCCTCTTCCTGGCCGACGATCCGCTTGTGCAGGTTGTACTCCAGCCGTTCGGCTTCGGTGCCGGTCAGCGTCGGGTCGAGGGCTCTCGCCATGTGCCCCATCGTTGGCTCCTGAAGCTTTCCGGGTCCGCCGGGCGGCTCCTCCCACCTGAACTATCGGAAGGAACCGCCGATCTCTGGAGCGCCGACGGCGGCCACAAAAAGCGTTGAGGCCGCCTCACGGTCCCGAAAAACCCTAGCGGACCCGCGCGACGGCCTCTCCGCTTCCAGTGTAGGGGCGCTGCCGGCCGTTCCGGAGGCCGGGCCGGGCCAACACACTGATAGTAAAGGGCAAATTTCGGCTCCATCTCTGTGAACGCCCCGGCGGCTCACCGCCGCGGCGGGCGGGTGGGGCGAATCTCAACCCGGCTGGCCAAGGTCCCTTCGGGCAGCCCCAGCAGGTGCAGCACGGTATCGGCAATATCCCCAGCCTGAATCTTCCACGCCCCCTGAGCCGCCGCCGCGCCGCCAAACTCCGTGGCTACGCTCCCCGGCATCAGGCAGCTCACCCGGATATTGTCATAGCGCAGATCGAGCATGGAGGCTTCGCTCAGGCCGATTAGCCCGAACTTGCTGGAGTTATAGGCCGCCCCGCCGGCCATGCCGTTCTTGCCCGCCAGGCTCCCGATGTTGAGGATGTAGCCGCCGCCCTGCCGGCGCATGCGCGGCGCCGCCTCCCGCGTGCAGTAGAACACGCCGGAGAGATTCGTCTCGATGACCCGCCGCCATTCCTCCGGACGGATCTGATCCACCGGCTGAAACAGGCCGACACCGGCGTTGTTGACCAGCACGTCGAGGCGCGCCTGGCTCTCATCAATAAATCGGAAGAGCTGCTCGACATCTTCATAGCTGGAGACGTCGCAGGCTTTTCCCGACACGCGGCCCCCAGCGCTCATCTCGGCGACGGCCTGCTCGACGCCGGCCTCCTGGCGTCCGCAAATCACCACCGCCGCTCCGGCCTCCAGCAGCCGCTCGGCGATCGCTCGGCCGATCCCGCGCGTTCCTCCGGTCACCAGCGCTACGCGTCCGGCCAGGGATTTCTCCATCGGCGCCTCCGCGATCAGAGCTACAATAAGTATCATGGCGCGGCTCAGCGCGGGGAGATCGTGGCCGAGGAGCTAAAAGACAAGATTCAGGCGGCGCTGGAAGAAGCCTTCGCCCAGCAGATGGTGATGCTCCGCCAGCAGCTCGCCGAGCGGCTGGCGCGCGAATCGGCGAGAGCACAGGAAATCGCCTCCGCGCAGGCCGCCGCCGAGGCCGGGCGCGCCGCGCGGGAGTCGGCCACCGCGGCCCTCAGCGCGGCGGTCCGCCGCTTGCGCCGGGCCGCCGACTTTACCGAGATCGGCGGCGCGCTCCTGGAGACGGCCGCCAGCTACTGCGGTCGCGCCGTTCTGTTCATCCACGAAGACGAAATCCTGGCCGGCTGGCGGGCCGGCGGATTCTCGGCCGATGGCTTCGCCGAGGGTCTGGCCCGGCTCCGCGTGCCCCTCGCGGAAGCGCCCGCCTTCGCCCGCGCTATTCAGAATCGGGAAATGGTGACGACGCCCAGCTTGCCGCGCGAGATCTCGCCGGCCCTGGCCGAATTGCTCGGCTCGGTCGGCGGCCAGCCGGCCTGCCTTTTTCCCCTCTGCCTGCGCGATCGCGTGGCCGGGATTCTCTATGCCGACTCGGTGGGCGTCGACGGCGTGCAGCCCGCAGCCCTCGAGCTGCTGTGCGCGGTGGCCGAATCTTCGATCGAGACGCTGGCGGGCCGCACCCCGGCCGGAGACATCGATGGCCAGCCGGTGCGCGTCGCCCGGCCCGCGACTCCGCCGCCGCCCCGGGAGGCGAGCGACCTGTCTTCGGTCGAGCGCGATTTTCACCTGCGCGCCCAACGTTTCGCGCGCGTGCTGGTCGCCGACTTGCAGCTCTACCGCGCGGCCGAGATCCGGGACGGGAAAAGGAAACGCGATCTATACGGCACGCTGCGGCAGGAGATCGATCGCAGCCGCGAGGCCTATGGGCGCAAGTTTCCGAGCGCGCAAACCGCCGGCGTCGACTACTTCCACCAGGAATTGGTGCACAGCCTGGCCGGGGACGACGAACCCGCGCTCGGCCCCGACTACCCCGGCTCATGCTGAAACGACCCGCCCTTCTGGCGCTGGTAGCCGCCATGCTCGGCGGCGCGGATTCCCTGGGCCCGCTCAGCCGCCGCTACGTCGAGACGGGCGGCGCGGCCGCCCGAGAAGAGCTGCTGCGGTACGCCGAGCAACACAGCGTGGATCCCGACGGCCCGCTGGCCCGTCTCGCACTGGGTATCGGTGATTATCAGGAGAAGAAGTTTCTCTCCGCCGCCGAGCAGCTGGCCGCCGCCTCGGCCCGGCCCATCGAGCTCGCCGATTACGCCCTGTACTACCGGGCCTTGGCGCTGGCCGCCGCCGAGCAACACGCCGAAGCGGCGCGGCTCCTGGCCCCGTTTGGGGAGCGGTATCCCGCCAGCCCCTTGACGCGAGCCGCCCGCGCCCGGCAGGCCGACAGCCTGAGCCTGAGCGGCCGCGCCGGCGAAGCGGTGGATCTCGTGGCGTCGCCCGCTTCGGCCTCGGAGTGGTTGTTGCTGGCGCGCGTCGCCGAGCGCGCCGGTTTGTTGATCCGCGCCGCCCGGGCCTGTCAACGTGTGTACTACAAGTTCCCTCTGGCCGCCGAGCAAACCGAAGCCCTCGCCGCGCTCGACCGGCTCCGAACCCGTCTCGGCGCCCGCTACCCGGAGCCTTCCGCCGACGAGCGGCTGGGCCGCGCCGACGAGCTGCTCGACGCCCGCCAGTACCGCGCCGCCCGCGCGGCATACAAGACGCTGGCGCTGCGCCTCGACGGTCTGCCGCGCGAGCAGGCCGCCGTGCGGGCCGCCGCCTGCGACTATCACCTGAACGCCAACCTCGGGGCCTATAGGGCGCTGCTCGTGCTTCGTTTAAGCCATCCGGAAGCCCTCGCCGAGCGAGGCTATTATCTGGCCGCCTGCACGCGCCGCCTCAAGCGCCTCGACGAGTTCTCCCGCCTCGTCGCGGATTTGGCCGAAAAGTATCCGTCGTCCCCGTGGTTCGAGGAAGCCCTCCTTTCCGCGGGAAACTCCTTCCTGATCGAGAACGACACGGAGCGCTACGTCCGCTTCTACCGCCAGCTGCTAGAGGCTTTTCCGGGGGGCCGCTACGCCGCCGCGGTCCATTGGAAGATCGCCTGGCGAGCGTACCTGGACCGCAGTCCGGAGGCGGCGAGGCTGCTCGAGGACCACCTTCGCAAGTTTCCGGCCAGCCCGCAATCGACCGCCGCGCTCTACTGGCTCGGGAGGCTCGCCGAGGTCGCCCGCGACACGCCGCGCGCCCGGGCGCTGTACGTTCACCTAGCTGCCAGCTATCAGCACTACTATCACGCCCTGCTGGCCCGCGAGCGGCTGGAGAAGCTGCCGGCCGCGCCCGGCCCTGCACCGGCTGCGGTGGCCAGCCTGCTGGCGTCGCCGGCGAAACCCGCGCCGCCGCCCTCCCGCCGCCCGTCTCCGGATACGGAATCCTCCGTCCGCCGCGCGCGGCTTCTCAACCGCCTCGGCCTGCCCGAGCTGGCCGAGCGCGAGCTCCGCTTTCGCGCCGACTCCGGCCCCGACGCCTGGCCGGCCGCCGCCGAGTTGGCCGAGCAGGCCGCCGACCGCGGCAACCACCACCAGGCGGTGCGCTGGCTCAAGCGCTATACGCCTTCCTATCTGGCCTATCCCATCGACTCCATGCCCCGCCGCTACTGGGAGTTGCTCTACCCTCTGCCCTGGCGCCGCCAGATCGAAAGCTACGCCCGGGCGCGCGATCTCGACCCCTACCTGGTGGCCGGCTTGATCCGCCAGGAGTCGGAGTTCAACCCCGGCGCCATTTCTTCGGCCCGCGCCCGCGGCCTGATGCAAATCATGCTCGCGACGGGCCGCCAACTCGGACGCAGCGTGGGCCTCACCCGCCTCACCGCCACGCAGCTCTACGTCCCCGAGACCAGCCTGAAGCTCGGCACCTTGCACCTGCGCCGCGTGCTCGACCAATACGAAGGGCGCCTGGAGCCGGCCCTGGCCGGCTACAACGCCGGCGAAAACCGCGCCGACCGCTGGCTCGACTGGAACACCTTCAGCGACCCGGCTGAGTTCGTCGAGAGCATCCCGTTCACCGAGACCCGCGGCTACGTGCAGGCGGTGCTGCGCAACGCGGCGTTGTACCGAAAAATCTATGAAACCGCAGATGAACGCAGATGAACGCCGATAAAGGCAACAACCCAAACATCTGCGTTAATCTGCGTTCACGCGGTTTAAGGTTTCATGTTCTCAGCGAGACCCGCGGCTACGTGCAGGCGGTGTTGCGGAATGCGGAATGCGAACCGCAGATGAACGCCGATGAACGCCGATAAAGGCAACAACCAAAACATCTGCGTTAATCTGCGTTCATCTGCGGTTTGATTTTTCTCATGTTCGCCTCGCGACGCATCGCCCACTTCACCGAGTCGGTCATCCGCGAGATGACGCGGCTGGCGCTGGCCCACGACGCCATCAACCTGGCGCAGGGCTTCCCGGACTTCGCCGCGCCGGCCGAGCTGAAGGCCGCCGCCGAGCGGGCTATCTGCGACGACTTCAACCAGTACGCCATCACCTGGGGCGCCAAGAACTTCCGCCGGGCCATCGCCGAAAAGTATCGCGCCACCTACGGCCTGGAGATCGACCCGGAGCGAGAAATCACCGTGGTCTGCGGCTCGACCGAGGGCATGATCGCCTCGCTGCTCGCGACGGTCGACCCCGCCGATGAGATCGTAGTCTTCGAGCCGTTCTACGAAAACTACGGGCCGGACACCGAGCTGAGCGGGGCCACGCGCCGGCTGGTGACGCTCTACCCGCCAGACTGGCGTTTCGACCGCGACGAGCTGCGGCGCGCCTTCGGGCCGCGAACCCGCGGCATCATCCTCAACACGCCGAACAATCCCACCGGCAAGGTGTTCAACCGCGAGGAGCTGGAGTTCATCGCCGGGTTGTGCGTCGAGTTCAACGCGCTGGCCTATACCGACGAGATTTACGAGCACATCCTCTACGGCGGCGCCGTCCACCACCCGGTCTTGACTCTGCCGGGCATGCGGGACCGCGGCGTGCTGGTCAACAGCATGAGCAAGACCTACTCGGTGACCGGCTGGCGCGTCGGCTGGGTTATGGCGGCCCCGCCGCTGACCGACTCGATCCGCAAGGTGCACGATTTCCTTACCGTAGGCGCAGCCGCCCCGCTCCAGGAAGCCGGGGTCACGGCGATGAGCCTGCCCGCCTCCTACTACGCGCGCTTGCAGGCCGACTACCTCCGGCGGCGCGACCTCATCGTGAGGCTGCTCGAGCCCGCCGGCTTCCGCTGCTTCGTTCCCGGCGGCGCCTACTACGTGATGACCGACATCTCCGGCTTCGGCGCGAAAAACGACACGGAGTTCTGCCAGCGCCTGATCCGCGAGGCGCGCGTCGCTGCCGTCCCGGGATCGAGCTTCTACGCCGACCCGACCCGCGGCGCGCAGCAGGTGCGGTTCACGTTTTGCAAAAAAGAATCAACGCTCGAAGAGGCCGGCGAGCGACTGCGGCGTTCGCTCGCCTGAGAGTGACGACTTTCGACCCCGCGCAGCGGCGCCGCGCCGCCCCCTTTCTACAAAAACCCACATTCTACGAAAAAAAGAAGCCTGCGTGCGCCGCTCGCCCTGGCTTAACAAAAGTTAACAAAGGCATTGACTTGACGGGCGGCCTTATAGGATCATTGATTGCATCTTGAGTTTTGTGTCTAAGGGGAGGGCGGGCATGTCAAAGTGTCTTCGTGTTTCTGCGTTGGTGTTTCTTCTGGCAGTGTCGGCTTTCGGCCAGCAGTTGACTTCCGTTAGCGGCACGGTCACGGACCCGACCGGAGCGGTCATTCCGGGAGCGGTGCTCAGTTTGGAAAACCTGGAACGGGGCGGCAAGCGGGAGACAGTGTCCGACAGCGCCGGACGCTACGCGTTCCCGCAGGTTCAGCCGGACCGCTACAAGATCACCGGCAAGGCTCAAGGCTTTGGCGACGTGGTCATCGAGGTGCAACTGGCGGTGGCCACGCCGGCCTCTATCAACGTCCACTTTGAGAAGGTAGGGACCGTGGCCGAGGCCGTTTCGGTGGCCGCCGATGCCGCCATCGTGAGCGTGTCGGACGCCTCCCTCGGCAACGCCATCGGCGGGCAGGCCATCATGCAGTTGCCGTTTTTCGCCCGCAACGTCGCGTTCCTGCTCGCCTTCCAGCCCGGCGTGACGGCGTTCAACGGGACCGACGACTACCGCAACGGCGCCGTCAACGGCGGCAAGAGCGACCAGGCCAACGTCACGCTGGACGGCATCGATGTCAACGACCAGCTCGAGCGCTACGCGTTCAACAGCGTACTGCGTGTGACCCTGGATTCGGTCCAGGAGTTCCGTACCATCACCACAGGCGCCAACGCGGAATACGGACGGGGCTCCGGCGCCCAGATCACCCTGGTGACCAAGAACGGCACCAACGACATCCATGGGTCCCTTTATGAGTATCACCGCAACACCGTGCACTCCGCCAACGACTTCTTCAACAACCTGTCGGGCGTGAAGCGGCCGGCCCTGCTGATCAACGTCTTCGGCGGATCCGTCGGCGCCCCGATCAAGAAGGACAAGATGTTTTACTTCCTCAACTACGAAGGCCGGCGGGACGCCAGCGCCGCCAACGTGGCCCGCACCGTGCCCTCTGCCCTCATGCGCCAGGGGATCGTGCAGTACCTCAATACGGCCGGGGGAGTCAGCCAGGTGGGACCGGCGGAGATCCGCAGCCGGATTGATCCGGCCGGCATCGGCGTCAACCAGGCGGCGCTCCAACTGATGCAGACTTACCCCCAGCCGAATGATTTCACGCTGGGAGACGGGCTCAATATAGTCGGCTATCGTTTTACGGCTCCGATTCGTGGCAAACAGGACAACTACACGGCCCGCTTCGACTACACGCTCAACTCCAAGCACACCCTTTTCTGGCGCGGGAACTTGCAGAACGACCGGTCCAACGGTGTCCCGCAGTTTCCCGGCGATCCCCCCCTCTCGGTCCTCCTCCAGAACACTAAAGGCCATGCCCTCGGCCATACGGCCGTGCTAACCCCGAGCCTGGTAAGCACCTTCCGCTACGGCCAGACGCGGCAGTCGATCGAGAGCACCGGAATCCAGGTGGCCTCCGCGGTGACCTTCCGAAACTTGACTCCGCGCTTCGGTCTCAGCCGCGGGATCACTCGCCAAATCCCGGTTCACCATTTCACGGAGGATTTTGCCTGGACTCGCGGCGCGCATGATATTCGCTTCGGCGGCACTATGCGCTGGATCGCCAACCCGTCGAACAGTTTCGCCAACTCCTTCCACGGCGCGGTCGCCAATCTCTCCTGGCTGCGGGGCACCGGCGCCGACCTGCAAACCGGCATTACCGACCTGGATAGCAGGGGCCGGGTCGGCTATGGCGACGCGATGCTGGCTGTGCTCGGCATCATCACCCAGGGGAACGCAGTGTATAACTACGATATTAAGGGCGCCGTGATTCCCTCTGGGGCGCCGACCGCCCGTCAGTTCAATAACGAAGAGTTCGAGATGTATGGGCAGGACGCCTGGAAGATCAGGTCAAACCTGACGGTGACTTATGGGATCCGTTGGTCGCTGATGCCGCCGATCTATGAGGCCAATGGCGTGCAGACTTCGGCCAACATCTCGCTGGGCCAATGGTTCAACACGCGCGCCGGGCTGGGGCTCCAAGGGCGTTCCCAGAAAGAGGCCGGGCTGATCGGCTACGGGCTGCACAACGCCACCGGCGGCCGCCCGCTCTACGCGTATCACAAAAAGAACCTCGCGCCGCGCGTGTCGTTGGTCTATTCCCCGTCCGCCAGCGACGGCTGGCGGCGTTGGCTGTTCGGCGGACCGGGCAAGACGACCATCCGCGCCGGCTGGGGCATGTACTATGACTTGTTCGGCCAGTCGCTGGCCCGCAGCTTCGACGCCAGCGCCTTCGGGTTTGTCTCGCGGCTCACCAACCCGGCCGGCCAGGTCACCTCGGCGACCGCCCCGCGATTTGCGGGGTTCTACAGTCTGCCAAGCGCCCTGATTCGTCCCCCGGCGCCCGGCGGCTTCCCGGTTCAGCACCCCACGTCGGGCCTCGGGAGCTTCGCCATCACCAACAGCATCGATGACACCATTCAGCCCCCATACACCATCAACATGAATTACAGCATCGCCCGGGAGTTCGGGCGCGGCCTGTTCATCCAGGGGTCCTACGTGGGGCGGCTGTCGCGCAAATCGCTGATCACCCGGGACCTGGCCATGCCGACCAATCTGGTCGACCCGCAGTCCGGCATGGACTACTTCACGGCCGCGACGCAACTGGCGCTGCACGTTCGGGCCCGGACTCCGGTTGCCCAGGTGGGGAGAATCCCATTCTGGGAGAATTTCTACTCCAATGCGGCCGGTGGAGGCCTGACAGCCACGCAAGCCGCTTACAACGTCTGGCGGCAATACCCGAATGACGACAGCTCGGGTCTGGCGGACATCGACGCCTTCGACGACCCGGCTTGCCTCCGGCCTGGATGCAACATGATGTTCAGCAGCCAGTTTTCGGCCCTCTCGGCCCTCAGTTCGGTAGCCGGCGGCAATTTCCACTCCATGCAGTGGACCCTCCGGAAGCGGTTCGGCCAGGGACTGCTGTTTGACTTCAACTACGCCTGGGCGAAGTCCATCGACATGTCTTCGACGGTGGAGCGAAATGGCTCCTACGCCGGGTTCCTCCTGAATCCCTTCTCGCCGGATCAGCGGGTGGCCGTCTCCGACTATGACACGGTGCACGGATATAATGCTTTTGGCGTCTGGGAGCTGCCGTTCGGGAAAGGCAAGCGATTTGCCGGCGGCGCCCGTCGCGGTTTGGACGCCGCGATCGGCGGCTGGCAGCTCACCGGCACCTGGAGACAGAGCACCGAGTTGCCGACCAGCGTTAGCAACGGCCGCAACTGGCCGACGAACTGGAACGTCTTCGGTTTTGCCACGCCGACTGGCACGCCACCGGTAAGCACCAAGACCAAGAACGCCCCCGCCGTGGCGGGGCGGCCTGGCCCGAACATGTACGCCGACCCGAACGCGGGCCGTAACGCTTGGGGTTTCACGCTGCCGGGACAGTCGGGAAGCCGCAATACGCTGCGGGTCGACGGCACCTTCGTCGTCAACACTGGCGTCTCGAAACGGATTGCGATGCCCTATTCCGAATCCCACAGCGTGCAGTTCCGCTGGGAGGTCTTCAACGTCGCCAACTCGGTTCGATTTGAAGGAGTGAACCTCAACCTGGGCGATATCGGCTCCTTTGGCAAGTACACCAGCACGCTGTTCCGCCCGCGGGAGATGCAGTTCGCGCTGCGCTACGAGTTTTAGAAGAGAGCGAATCCAGGCGGCTGGTCTGATGTGGTACGCTTGAAGTGTACCTTTCAACCGTCCGAATGCGCGCGAAACACTCCCAGGGAAGAGCCATCACGGCCTCGGCGCTCAAGAACCGCACCGGGGAGGTTCTCCGCGCCGTGCGGCAGCGGGATTCCTTTCTGATCTTTCGAAGGAACCGGCCTTTGGCGATTCTCCAAAGCCTGGAATCCTACGTCGCCGAGCACGCCGATGAGTACGAAGACGTGGAAGACTACCTGGAGACGTGGCTCGAAGAGAACGATCCGGAGTTCCGGAAATCTCTGGCCCTGGCGCGGCGCGACTACCATCGGGGCGCCTTCTTGACGCCCGCCCAGGTGAAAATGCGACTGGGAAACGCGCGCCGGCATGTCCCGGCCTCTTTGAGGTAGTCTACTCTCCGGCTGCCGCCCAGGACCTGGAGAAGATGCCGCCGGCCGACGCCAGCAGGACCGTCGAGGCGATTCAGCAGAAGCTGGCCGGCGCCTTTTCGAAACAGCAAGAAACTAGCCGGCGTGCCTTCCGGCTGTGGGCAGTGGCGGTTCCGCGTCGGGGACTACCGCATCCGTTTCGACTTTGTGGGATCGAATCGGCTGCTGGTCTTCCGCATCCGCCATCGGAGAGAAGTCTATCGCTTTTGAACAACGATTTCGGCTAGGAGCCTGTCCGAGAATTGATTTCGAAAAAACGGGCAGCGGGAGAGGATAAGCTCGTTCGAGCGTTAGCGGATATCGATCGCCCGCAGTCGACGAAGCAGATCGTCGATTGGAAGCGTTGCGG
>Ga0247727_10001194_pt1 | contig 63151 bp, 59 predicted proteins | sample WisWelCaveWW1625_FD_202498 | JGI IMG/M metagenome (GOLD analysis project Ga0247727, IMG submission 202498) | Biofilm microbial communities from Wishing Well Cave, Virginia, United States - WW16-25 | ecosystem: Environmental > Aquatic > Deep subsurface > Groundwater > Cave microbial mat | place...
GCCGACGAACCCGTTGCCGACGCCGAACAGGAGCCCGCCGACGATGAACGCGTCGCGCCATTGGCGCCTCGTCGGCATGGCGAACGCGCCGCGCTCGCTGATGCGCGCCCAGCCGAGCAGCAGCAGGCCCGCGAGGATGAAGCGGACGGCCGACATCAGGAACGGCGGGATCGTCTCGATGGCGACGGCGATGCCAAGGTACGTCGAGCCCCAGACGAGGTAGATCGTCAGCAAAGCGAGCGGCAGCAGCCAGCGGTCGCGGCTCGCGCCGGGACGCCGCGGCAGGCGGGCGTCAACCGCTGTTGGCATAGTCCGGTGGTCCAACTCGGCGCCAGTGTACGTGGGCTTCATGGCCTAGTCCAGTAGTCCAACGTTGCGATTCGGTGACGCCACGCGAGATCCCGCCCGGAGCCGAGCCGGCTCAGGCGACGAGCGCGGCGCCGGAACCGGGGCGGCACTCCCGGCAGGTGCGGAAGCCGGCCGTCCGCGATGCCGCGAGCGAGGCGAACGGGATGCGGTGGCGCGGGCTGATCCGGCGCGCGTTGTGGCAGCTCGGCAGGCAGACGATCCGGGTCGTGTCCGAGCCGATGTAGCGCACGCCGGACCGGGCGAGCGCCTCGAGTCCGTCGGGATCCACGCCCTCGGCGGCGAGGATCGTCCGCTTCGCGGCCGGGCCACCGAGCGAGTACTGGCCGATCGTGCCGTCGCTGCGGACGACGCGGTGGCACGGCACGACGAGCGGCAGCGGGTTGTGGGCGAGAGCGCTGCCGACGGCGCGGACGGCGCGCGGCCGGCCGATCTCGGCGGCGACCCAGCCGTACGGTCGGACCTCGCCGCGAGGGATCTCCAGCGCCTTCTGCCAGACGGCGACCTCGAACGGCGTGCGACCGCGCAGGTCAAGCGGCAGGCGGACTCGGCGGTCGCCGGCAAGCCGACGGGAGATCGCGGCCGCGAGACGCGGCGGCAGGGTCGCGGCGCGCGCCAGCGGCCGCCCGACGGAACGCTCGAATCCGGCCTCGAAGTCGGTCACGTCGGCGGCACCGACCCACGACACGCCGCGCCCGTTCCAGGCGACGAGGACCTCGCCGAGCGGCGACGTCGTGGCGGAGTAGAGATCGGCCAGCCCGACCGCCACCAGGACGGCCGGCCGGAGCGTCGCCGGGGCGCGGCTGCCGAGGGCGGCCAGGGCGGCGGTGGGATCGACGGGCTCGTGGGCGATCATGCGGTCATCTCCTCGGCGTGGCGCCGCTCGGCTGCCGCCTCGATCTCGAGCGCGGCTCGGAGGAGGCGCAGGCCCCGGTGGACCTGTGCCTTGACGGTGCCCTCGGGACGACCGAGGGCGTCCGACATCTCCTCGTACGACAGGCCGTCGACGTGCCGCAGCACGACGGCGGCACGGTAGGTCGGGGGCAGGGCGGCCAGCCGGCGAGCCCAGCCCCGCGTCGCCTCGGCGCGGTCGTGGCGGGCCTCCGGCCGATCCGCCCGTTCGTCGGCCGGCTCGTGCGCACCCTGCTGGCCGGTCGGCAGCGTTCGACGGCGGGCGCGGTTGCGTGCGAGGTTCACGACGATCGCGGCAAGCCACGGTCGAAGGCGCAGGGTGGCGATCCGCTCGGCGGGGTATCCGGCCATCGCGCGATGAGCCCGCACGAAGGCGTCCTGAGCGAGCTCCTCGGCATCGGCGGGGGCGCCGACGATGCGCAGCGCGATCGAGTAGAGGCGGTCCTGGTGGGCGAGGACGAGCGCCTCGAAGGTCCCGTCGAGGTCCTCTGCAAGGCGGCCGGCGAGCGCGGCGTCTGCGTCCATCACCCCTCGATAACAGCGGCCAGTGCGGATCGGTTGCATCTTCGGTCCTCGCGCCGCTCGCCGTCGGGGGACCGCGGGCGTGTACGATCGACCCGCGATGTCGATCGACGACCGATATGACGACCTCGTCGGGAGCCTGATCGGGTTCTCTCGCGCCTGGCTGACGTATCTCGGCCTGGAGCTCGGTCTGTTCGACCGCCTGAGGGCCGCGGGGGCCGACGGCATGACGCCGACGGAGCTCGCCGCGGCCGTCGCTGGACACCCAGCGGCGATCGACGCATGGGCGACCGCCGCCGACGCTCACGACCTCGTCGCCCTGGAGGATGGCCGGTTGGCCGTCGATCCGGAGCTCGCCGCGATCCTGCTGGACGAGGAGCGCCCGGAGCACCTTGGCGGCCAGTTCGTCCACGCCGTCGTGTCGACGCTCGACTGGGACGGCATGCTCGAGTTCTTCCGAACGGGGAGGCCGATCGGGGCGCGCCCGGACCGCTATCGCGCGGCCATCGAGCGGCTCACGATGCAGGACATCGCGGTGTTCTTCAAGGAGCTCCTCGCCGCCCAGCCGCAGCTCGTCGCCGATCTCGACCGGGGCGCGCGGGTGCTCGACGTTCACTGCGGGGGCGGCCGCTGGCTCGTCGCCATGGCGAAGCGCTTCTCGCGCGTCCGCGGCGTGGGCGTCGAGTTCGAACCGGACTCGGTCGCCCGGGCCCGGGCGACGGTCGAGGCCGCTGGTCTCGCCGACCGGGTCACGATCGAGCAGGGCGACGTCGCCGCTCCGGGGCACGCCGGCGAGTTCGACCTTGCGTACTTCCAGTACGCGCTTCACGCGATCCCCGAGCCCGCGGCGGCGCTCGCCGCCGCCTGGTCCGCGTTGCATCCGGGCGGCCGTTTGATCGTCCTCGACTGGCCGCTGCCGTCGACCCGGGACGAGTGGCGCTCGGCCTACGGCCAGCTCATCGCCGGCATCCATCTCGACGAGCTGTACCAGGGGACCGGGCTCGCCCCGCGCGAGGCCGTCCTGACGTGGTTCGCGGCAGCCGGACTCTCCCGGCCCGAGGTTCTGGAGCTCCCGTCGGGCGCGACGGCGTGGCTGTTGGGGCGCCCTGGCTGACGCTCCCGGGCGGGCGGATCAGCCGCCGCCCACCTCGATCCTGAAGCCCTTCATCACGCCGGGGTGGATCGCGCACTTGTAGGTGTACGTCCCGGCCGTCGAGAAGGTCAGCTTCGCGGTGGAGCCCTGGCTGATGCTGCTCGTCGCGCAGCTGCCGTCCTCCATCGTGGCGGTGTGCGGCGCGCTGTCCTGGTTCGTCCAGGCGATCGCTTCACCGACCCGGATCGAGACCGGGTCCGGCGACACCGCGAAGTCCCGGATGGTGACCGCAGCGCCGAATTCGGCGTCGGCCGCGGCCTGCTCGCAGGCTGTGGCCGACGGAGCGGCCGGCCCCTTCGAGGGCGCCTGGCTCGCGGCACCACCGCAGGCCGCGACGGCGAGCGCCACGATGAGGGCGAGGCCGCCCCGGACGGGATGTCGGACCATGGGACGCACCTCCTCCGTGCGAGCCGGGCGCGTGACGGCCCGTCCCCGAACGATACGACGCCGCGCCTCGACGGGTATCGTGCCGCCGTGCCCGCCTCACCGACCGCGGCCGGACAGCCACCGCTTCGCGAGCTGCTTGCGCTCGAGGCGCGGGCGCAGCGCTGGCCCGCGCGCGAGGTCCGCCCCGCGCTCGGTGGCTTCCTCGTCCGCGACCGCGACGATCCCGAGCCGGTCTTCAATCGCCTCGTCGACCCGCGACCACCATCCGGAATCGCCGAGCGGGCGGCCTGGCTGGAGGGGCTCGACACGCTGTTCGACGGCCTCGAGCGGCGGCCCCATGTCTGGCTCGTGGCCGAGGAGGACGACCCGATCACGGCCACCTTCCGAGAATCCGGGTACGAGGTCGTCGGGCGGACGCGCTACATGGTGCTGGCCGATGCGGCGCCGTGTCGCGACGCCATCGCCCGATCGGACGGCGTGCGCCTCGAGCGGATCGAGCGCTGGTCGGCCGATGCCGGCCTGGCGGCGCGCGACGTCGCCTGGGTCATCGGCGACGCGTTCGGCCTGGAGCCGGCGCTCCGCGTCCTCGTCGAGGCCGACATCGTGCGGATGATCGACGTCCCGGCGATCGGCTTCGTGCTCGCCCGGCTCGGCGACGAACCCGTCGCGACGGCGCGCCGCACGATCGACGGCGCGGGCGCCCTGCTCGCGGCGATCGGCACGCGCCCGGACCATCGGCGCCACGGCTACGGGCGCCTCGTCACCGCGGCGGCGGCCCTCGATTCGGTCGCGGCCGGCGGCAGGACCGTGTTCCTCGGTGTCGAGGAGGGCAACGAGGCGGCCGAGCGTCTGTATCTCGGGCTCGGCTTCGAGTTCGCCGACGGGGTCGTCCTCGACCTGCTCCGCCGGTGACCCCGGAGGGTGCGCTGCTGGCGCTCATCGCCGAGGCCGTCGGGATTGCCGCATCGGCTCGCCGGCTGCGGCTCCGCGGCGAGGCGGACGAGCCGCGGATCGTGGCGCTCGGGATCGCCACCGTCGATACGGAACGCGTCGAGCGTCAGCTGCGCGCCGAGCTTGGCTTGCCCCACGGGCCGTCCTTCGAACTGCCGTCGGACCTGCTCCTCGGGGCGCGCTGCCGGCGACTGCCGGAGGTCGAGTCGGTGCCGATGCTCATCCAGCTCGAGCCGGACACGGAGGGCCGCCTCGCGGCGTCGCTGGCGCGCGCCGGCGAGGGGCCGCTCGTCGCGTGGGTCGCCACGGACCTGGCCGACGAAGAGCTCCGGCGCCGAGCCGTCGCCGCCGGACTCGTCCTGTCGCGACCGGCCGGCGGGCCGCTCGGGAGCGAACGCCTGGTGCTCGGCGGGCCGCGTCACGGCCCGCACCTCCTCCTGCTGGCGACCGGCGCTACCATGACCGCGTGACGACGCCCGCCGTCCTTGCGCTGCGCCCCGCGGCTCCCGGCGACGCCGCGCGGATCGCCGAGCTGTTCACCGACGAGGGCTACCCGGCCGGGCCGTCGGACATCGCGTCGCGCCTCGGCCGGTTCGAAGGCGAGGCCTCCCGGGTGGTCGTGGCGGACCAGGACGGCGAGGTCATCGGTTTCGTCGCGCTGCACGCGCTGCCTCGCTTCGAGCACGACGACTCGATCGTCCGCGTGCTGGCGCTCGTCGTCGACGCGGGCGCCCGCGAGCGCGGCGTGGGTCATCGGCTGATGGCCGAGGCGGAGGCCTTCGGCCGAGCGGTCGGTGCCGCCTTCGTCGAGGTGACGGCCGGTCGCCACCGGCCCGAGGCGCGGCAGCTCTACGAATCGCTGGGCTACGATCCCACGGTGTCGGCCTACCTGCGAAAGCGCCTGTAGGCGGCTTCGCCCCGCGGCTGGCTTCGCCTTCCGGTCGCTACCAGCGATCCCGGTGGACGATCGCCTGGAGTGGCCGCCGGCCGCCGCGGCGGGGCGGGGCCTCGAGGTCGGCCGCGTCGGCCGGGTAGCCGAACGACAGGATGAACGCGCACTGCCGGTCCTCCGGCAGGCCGAGCAGCCGCCGAACGAGCGCATCGTCGTAGACCGTCGCCGGGCATGACCCGATGCCGAGCTCCCGGGCGGCGAGCATCATGTTCTGGGCGGCGCCGCCGAGGTCCCACATGATCGATCCAGCGCCGCTCGAGCGGGGGACCGGCGTGACGAGCGCGACGGCGACCGCCGCGCCGGCAAGATGGCCGGCGTAGCGTCCCACGACGGACAGCTCCGCCAGCCGGTCCCGCGCCGTCACGACGATGAAGTCCCAGCGCTGCTGGTTCTTGGAGCTGCCGGCGCGGCGGCCGGCGTCGAGGATGGCGGCGAGGTCGGCGTCGGCGAGGGGCCGGGCGTCGAAGCGGCGCACGACGCGCATCCTGCGGATGACCTCGCGGACGCTCACCGACGGACGACCCCGGCCAGCGACCGCATGCCGCCCGGTTCCTCGTCAACAGCGCTGAAGCGCGACTCCCCATCAGGCAGCCGCGTGGCGAGCGCAGCTGCGGCGAGCGCCGCGGCCTCGTCCGGCGCGAGCGGGCCGCCGAGTGCGATGGACAGGAACCGCGCCACCGCGGCGCGGTAGGCGGGGAACTCGTACAGCCAGCTGTGCTGGCCGCCCGGCAGGCTGAGCACCTCGACCGGTGCGTCAGCGGGCTCGTCGGCGCGTCGCGCGCCGCGCGCCGCCGCGACGAGGCGGCCGAGATGGGCGGCCGGGACCACCCGGTCGTCGCTGCCCGCGATGAACAGCAGCGGCCCCCGATAGCGGGCGCTCGCCGCCGTCGCCGAGATGTCCGCCATGCGGTGGCCGCGCGGCGCCAGGTACACCCGCGTCGTCCACCAGGCGAGCGGATAGGCGATCGGATCCGGCAGCGGCAGGCGGGCCAGCCGGAACGTCTGGCGGGTCAGTCGAGCCGGGTCGGCCGGCGTCGCGGTCGCGACCACGGCTGCCACCCGCGGTTCGGCGGCCGCCGCGAGGAGCGCCCCGATCGCCCCCATCGAGTGGCCGAGAATGCCGGCTGCGGTGACGTCCGGGCGGGCAGCGAGCGTCCGGAACGCCGCGAGCGCATCCGCCCCGAACTCACCGGCACTGATCGGCAGCGGATCCGGCCCGTTCGAGCCGTGACCACGGACGTCGAACGTCAGGACGTGGAAGCCGGCCGCATGGAGGAACATCGCGTTCGGAAGGGTGCGGTCGCGGGCCGATTCCCAGCCGTGGACGAGCAGCACCGCCGGGCCCGGCGCACCGCCCCGTGCCGGGATCCACCACGCCGGTAGCGCCAGCCCGTCAGACTCGACGGTCAGCGTCTCGAACGGCAGGCCGAGCTCCGCCGGGTCGTGAGTCGGCGGGTGGGGGACCGGATAGCCGGCCCGGTCGCGGTAGACGCGGGCGAAGCGCCAGGCGAACGCGAACGGTGCGGCGGCGAGCGTCGCGGCGAGGGTCGTGCGCCCGACGGCGCGAAGGTCCGGCATCGCCCTACAGGGGACGGCATCGGGCGGGGCCTGTCAAACGCCCGCCCGCCGGTACACTCGGGGGATGCCGAAACGCGATCCCCACGTCATCCTCGGGCTGCGACCCGGCGCTTCCGCGTCCGACGTCAAGGCGGCGTGGCGACGCCTGGCGCGGATGCACCATCCCGATCTCGCGAGCGGTGACCCGGCGGCCGCCAAGGCGGCGACGCGTCAGATGGCCGAGATCAACGCCGCGTACGAGGCGCTCCGCCCGAATGGCCGAGCGGCGATCCCCCCGGCTGACGGCGCCCGGCGGCCGGCGGGGCCCCCGCGCCCGCGGCCGAGTCGGCCGGTGACCGCAAGGGTGGACATGTCCGGCACATTCCGGCCGCGGAACACGACGACCGGGCCGCGTGCCCGTCACGACGCGCCGCCGCCGCCGGTCGGCGATCGACTCGATCGGGAGCCGCCGCGGGCGTCCGAGCCGACCGGGCCGCTGCGGCGGGCCCGCGTCCGCCACTTCCGGGCGCCCGAACCGCCGCCGCTCGAGTCGGCCGCCGGGGTCGTCCTCGAGTTCGGGAAGTTCCACGGCCACAGCCTGGGCCAGGTCGCCGGGTTCGAGCCGAGCTACATCGACTGGCTGGCGCGCACCATCGCCCGCGATCCGGACCTGGTGGCCGCGGCGCGGGTGGTCCAGGCGGACCTCGACGCACGCGGCGTCGATCGCCGCGTGCGCCCCGACTCCGCGAGGATGAGTCCTCGAGACGCAGACCGGGCCTGAGGCCGATGACTCATGGTTACTCGGCTCGTGTCTCGCGTCCGGGATCCCCGGCCGTCGCCCGACCGTCCTCGGGTGCCGGCGTCCGTTCGCGAGCCCGTGGCCGACGCCCCAGCTGATCCCGGGTCGTCGCGTCTCGACGCTCACTACCCTACGACCGGCCGACGCCGGCCGGTATGGCACGCTCGTCCGGGTCCACCCGGGGCCGATGGTGCGGAGCACGGAGGCACCAAGTCGGGACCTCCGTACCGGTTGCCGCCGGGCACCGCCCCGCGGCTGGCGCTCGTCGCCCTGGCGGCGCTCGCGCTCGGCTGCGGTCCGGGCGGGGCGACGTTCTCGCCGGCTGGGCCGTGCCTCGCGGACGGCAAGGCGCCGGGGGCGTTCCCCGCTCTGGAGGCGCTCGTCCCGCGGACGTTCGACGGTCGCGCACCGGAAGTCGTGGACTCGGGCCGCGACTGCACCGAGCGCGCGCTCGGCAGCCTCGCGGCGCACGAGGTCGCGGAGCTCCGCTTCGCTGGGGCGACCTGGCATCTCAGCGATGCCGGCGGAGTCACGCTCGCCGTCCTCGTCCGCCCGGACGCGGCGCTGCCGGTCGCCTGGGTCGAGGAGTTCTACGAGTCGGGAGCGCGGGCGGGACGTCGGACGGAGCACATCGAGACCAGCCGGCCGACGTTCGACGGCAGCCATCCGGTCTTTCGTCTCGACACCCTCAACGACCTGTCGTTCCAGACCGTCCTCGTGTGGTCGGACGGGCAGCTCGCCCGCGTCGTCCTCGTCGCGTCCCCGATCGCCGAGGTCGCCGGTCGCGGGGAGCACGACGCGACCGTGGCGGCGGCGTTCGCGGCCGCGCTCGACCTCGCCGGCGGCGGCTGAGCCCCGTGCTATCGTCGGCCGCATGAGCGAGGGCTCGGACTGGGCGGCGCGGCGTCGCGCCTGGCGCATCCAGCGCCTCGATCCGACCCTCGCCCGGGCACCGGAGCGTCGGCCCCGCTTCGCGACACTCGGCGACATCGACGTCGCCGGCCTGTACGGCCCGTGGTCGCTCGAGGTAGCGCCGGACGGCGGCCCGGGCGGCGCCGCCGGGCCGACGGCCGTCGATCACCACGGCGACCCCCTCGAGGCCGGCCGCTGGGATGCCTTCGATCCGGCCCTCGACGTCGGCTTTCCGGGCTCGCCGCCGTTCACCCGCGGCATCCACCCGACGGGCTACCGCGGGCGCCTGTGGACGATGCGGATGTTCGCCGGCTTCGGCGCCGCGGAGGACACGAACGCCCGCTTCCGGCAGCTCCTCGACGCCGGCCAGACGGGCCTCTCGATCGCCTACGACATGCCGACACTGTACGGCTACGACACCGACGACCCGGAGGCGGAGGGTGAGTTCGGGACGTGCGGCGTGGCGGTCTCCTCGCTGGCCGACATGGAGGTGCTGCTCGGCGGCCTGCCGCTCGAACGGGTCTCGACGTCGATGACGATCAACTCACCGGCGGCGCCGATCTGGGCGATGTACATCGTCGCCGCCGAGACGTCAGGCGTCCCTCGGTCGGCGCTCGAGGGCACCCTCCAGAACGACATCCTCAAGGAGTTCGTGGCCCAGAAGGAGTTCCTGTTCCCGCCCGAGCCGTCGATGCGCCTGGTGACCGACACGATCGAGTTCGGGACGCGCGAGATGCCGCGCTGGAACACCGTCTCCATCTCCGGCTACCACATCCGAGAGGCCGGCTCGACGGCGGTCCAGGAGCTCGCCTTCACGATCGCCGACGGGATGGCCTACGTCGAGGCCGCCCTCGCGCGCGGCCTGCGGGTGGACGACTTCGCGCCTCGCTTGTCGTTCTTCTTCAACTCGCACTCCGACTTCTTCGAGGAGATCGCCAAGTTCCGGGCGGCCCGGCGGATCTGGTGGAAGCTCATGACGACCCGCTACCGGGCCGAGAACGAGCGCTCGACCTGGCTGCGCTTCCACAGCCAGACGGCCGGCGTGTCGCTGACGCCACAACAGCCGCTGAACAACCTGACCCGGGTCGCCGTCCAGGCGCTCGCCGCCGTCCTCGGCGGGACGCAGTCGCTCCACACCGACGCCTATGACGAGGCGCTCGCGGTGCCGACCGCGGCGGCGGCGCTGCTCGCGCTCCGCCAGCAGCAGGTCATCGCCGAGGAGACAGGGGTCGCCTCGACGGTCGACCCGCTCGGCGGCTCGTGGTATGTCGAGGCGCTGACGAACGAGGTCGAGCGCGGCGTCTGGCGCTACCTCGACGAGATCGACCGCCGTGGCGGGATGGTCGCCGCGATCGGGGATGGTTATCCGCAGCGCGAGATCGCCGACGCCGCCTATCGATTCCAGCGCGAGTTCGACGCCGGCGAGCGCCGGATCGTCGGGGTCAATGCGTACGTCGACGCGGCCGAGGTGACGACGGTGCCCGTGCTCGCGGTACCGGCCGGCTCGCTCGAACGCCAGCTCGCCAGGCTCGAGCGGGTCCGCCGCGAGCGCGACTCGGCGGCGGTCGACGCCGCGCTCCGCGGGCTGCGCGAGGCCGCCTCCCGGCCTGGTTCGAGCGGCGACAACCTGATGCCGCACTTCCTGCGCTGCGCGGCTGTATACGCAACGCTCGGCGAGCAGTGCGACGTCCTCCGAAAGGTCTTCGGCGAGTACCGAGAGCCCATCGCGGTCTAGCTGTCGTCTCCAAAGACGTTGTTGACAAGTGAGAGCCTCCGGACACGGTACGGGGTGTTGAAGCACCACACCGTGAGGAGGCTCTCGTGGCTCATCCTAGAGCCCGTCTCAACGTCCTTGGGCGCGAGCTGCTGGTGACTCGGGTCGAGGTTCTCGGCTGGACGGTCGCGGTGGCGGCCGAGGCGCAGGGGATCAGCCGGGCGACCGGCCACAAGTGGGTCCGTCGGTTCCGCACGGAGGGCCCGGCCGGACTCGTCGACCGGAGCTGCCGACCGCACCGCTCGCCACGGGCGCTGCCAGCGACCGAGGTGGCGACGATCCTCGACGCCCGGACCCGTCTGCGCTGGGGTCCCGACCGCCTGGGTCCACTGACCGGCCATCCGCGCTCGACCGTGGCGGCTGTCCTCCGACGAGCGCGGATGCCCCGCCTCGCCGATCTCGATCGGCCGACCGGCCTGGCCGTCCGCCGCTACGAGGTCTGTCACCCCGGGGCGCTCGTCCACCAGGACCACAAGAAGCTCGGCCGGATCCCTGACGGTGGCGGCCACCGGGTCCACGGCCGCGCGGCCCGTCCCAACCGCCGACGGCAGACGCTCGGCTACGATCACTTCGAGGTCGTCATCGACGACCGAAGCCGACGCTCGGTCGTTGTTCAGGTGCCCGACGAGAGTGGCGGGAGCGCGGCGGCAGCGCTCGAGCTCGCCCTCGCCACCTTGGACGCCGACGGGATCGCCGTCGAGCGGGTGATGACCGACAACGCCTGGGCGTACCGCTCGGCGGCCTATCGATCGGCGCTTCGGGGACGACCGCAGACCCGGACCCGACCGTACCGGCCACAGACCAACGGCAAGGCCGAGCGCTTCATCGGCACGCTCCTCGCCGAGTGGGCGTATGGCCGACCGTATCTGACCAATGGCGAGCGTCTCGCCGCCCTGCCGGCTTGGGTCGACTTCTACAATCAGCGCCGCCCACATACCGCGCTCGGTGGTCTCAGCCCCGCGGCCGTTGTCAACAACGTCCATGGGGATCACAACTAGCGGCCCGTCGTGCCGTATTCCGCCTCGGAGGAGGCGTCGAAGTCGGCGATGGCGGTCGTCGTAACAGCCTCGTCCCAAGCGAGTTCCGGGGCGAGGATCTCGGCGGTGCGAGCCGCGACTCCCTGTCCGTGGTCCGGCGCCTCGAGGGTCAGGCGCAGCCGCCGGGCGAGCACGTCATCGAGGCCCAGCGCGTGTTCCTCGCGCGCAGCCCAGGCGACCTCGGCTTCGAGGTACGGCCGGCCCGGGGCGAGCGGCCGAAGCAGATCGAGCTCGGCGCCGAGCGCGGCGACCGCCGGTGCGTCGCTGCCGTGGCGCTCCACGAGGCGCCGGGCCAGCGCGTCGTCGAGCGCGTGACGATCGCCGATCGAGCGTGCCAGCGCCGCCGCCTCGGCCCTCGCCATGGCCCCCCGTATCGGCTGACTCGCCGTCAGCGACGGGCGGCGGCGGGCGACCGACCCGAGCGCCGCGTCGACCGTGTCGCGGGCCATGACCCGATACGTCGTGTACTTCCCGCCGCGGATCGCGACGAGGCCGGGCACGGGCGAGTAGACGTGATGTTCGCGCGACGCCTTCACCGTGTCCCCGTCCCCGCCGCCGGCGAGCGGACGGATGCCGGCGTACGTCGAGACGAGGTCGGCCCGCGTCAGCCCGACATCCATGGCCGCGTTGACGTGTCCGAGCAGGTAGTCGATCTCGGCAGCCGTCGCCGAGGGGCGGGCCGTCGGACCGTCGTGCGGGACGTCCGTCGTACCCACGATGACGTGCTCGTCCCACGGGATGACGAACACGACGCGGCCGGGCACGCGGATCGTCACGCCCATCGCGACCGGCAGCCGTGCGCGCCGGACGACGAAGTGGATGCCCCGGCTCGGGGCCGTGCGCGCCACGTCGGCCCCCCGGCCGCCGCCGCCGAACGGCCCGGCGGGACCGGCGGTGACCCCGGTGGCGTCGACGACGCAGGCGGCGCGGACGTCGAACTCGCGGCCGGACAGGGCGTCGCGGACCCGGACGCCGGTCGCCCGGCCGGCATCGCGGAGCAGCTCGATCGCCGGCAGGCGGGTGGCGGCGATCGCGCCGAGGTCGGCCGCCGTCCTGGTGACCCCGACGACGAGCCGCGCGTCATCGACGACGCCGTCGTGGTACACGAAGCCTCCGCGCAGGCCGCGCGGGTGGACCATCGGCGCCATCCTGCGGACGGTGCCGGGCAGCAGGGCGCGGAACCGGCCGCCGTCGCGTGCCGCGCCGAGCAGGTCGTACAACGCCATGCCCGCCCCGACATACGGCAGCATGAGCGGCGATCCGTGGATCGGGGCGACGAAGCGCTCGAGGTGGACGAGGTGCGGCGCCAGCCGCAGCAGCCGCCGTCGCTCGGCGAGCGCTTCACGAACGAGCCCGAATCGGAGCTGCTCGAGATAGCGAAGTCCGCCGTGGATGAGCTTCGAGGACCGGCTGCTCGTGCCGACCGCGAGGTCGTCTCGCTCGACGAGCGCGGCCCGCATGCCCCGGCTGGCCGCGTCGAGGAGGACCCCGGCGCCGGTCACCCCGCCGCCGACGACGACCAGGTCGAACGACTCACGTTCGAGGCGCTCCAGCGACCGGCCCCGCCGCTCGAGCGCCGGCGGCGTCACGGCCGCCGCCAGGCGAAGAGGCGCGTCGCCGCGATGTCGCACCAAACCAGACCCGGCCCGTCGGGCGCCGGCCGGCCGTCGACGAGTGCGGCGAGCCAGGCGACGGACGACGCGGGGAAGCGGGCGGCGAACAGCTCCGGGTAGCGTGCGATGAGGGCCCTGTTCCGGGCGCTCGCCCGCACCACCCAGACGAGCCCGACCCGGTGAACCGCGGCGCCCCACGCCACCACCGCAAGCGCAGCCGCCTCCGTCGCCTTCCGGGCGCTTCCGCGGGCCGCTGCGCCGACGTCGCCGATCGTATTCCAGCACTCGACGAGGACGAGGCGTCGCGCGGCATCGTCGCGTAGGCCGACGTCCGCAGAGCGCCACGGCTCGAGTGGCCGGGTGGGCAGCTCGAAGGAGCCGTGGTATCCGGCTCGGCGCCCGAAGTGCAGCACGAGCTCCTGGATCGCGAGATGGCCGGCGTCGGCGGTCTCGCCCTCGACGTCCCGTTGCAGGCCGAGCACCAACGGGCAGCCGGCCGCGAGTGCGACGCGCTGCCACGCGTCGATCGTCACACCGGCACCCAGTCCGCGCTCGATCCGGCTGACGACCCCTCGACCGACGCCGGCGCGATCCGCCAGCCGCCGCTGCGTCCAGCGCCGCCGCTGGCGTGCCGCGCGCACGATGCCGCCCGAGCGCGCGAGCTGCTCGCGGTTGCGGCGCTCGGCCTCCACGGCGAGGACCGGCCTCCTGACGCCCGGCATGATCGCCTCATGTTCATCGCAACGGCTTCACTGTCGCTCACCTGGCGCCGGAGCAGGCGCCGAGGCGTCTGGGCACGCCTTGGGGGCACGCCAGCACATGAGGCGAGCACTCCGGCCGACACGACCCACCCCGCGACCCGCCCGAAGGCGTCCGACCGGTGCCAGGCGCGAGTCTGCACATGAGGCGCGCACGGACCGGTACACGGGTGCGGGGGCGCGGGGACCCGGATCGAGGAGCGCTCGCTGGCCGTGGGATCGGGCGCGTGCTGGCGCCCTCCGCCGGGTCAGGCCGTCTCGCCGCGCTCGGCGAGCCACTCGGCGTAGTTCGTCTCGTCGACGCCGTGGTCGACGTCCGTCTTCGTCAGCAGCAGCGGCAGCCGACCGTCGCGGATCGTCTCCTCGGTGATGATGCACTTGCGGATCTCGGTGCGCTCCGGGATGTCGTACATCACCTCGAGCAGCGCCTCCTCCACGATCGAGCGGAGCGCGCGGGCGCCGGTCCGGCGGACGAGCGCCACGTCGGCCGCGGCGCTGAGCGCGCCTGCGGTGAAGACGAGCTCGACCTTGTCGAGCGCGAGGAACTTCTGGAACTGGCGCGCGACGGCGTTCTTGGGCTCGGTGAGCACGCGCACGAGGTCCGCCGCGGTCAGCGCGGACAGCGTCACGATGACCGGCAATCGGCCGATGAACTCCGGGATGAGTCCGAACTTCAGGAGGTCCTCCGGCATGAGTCGCTCGAGGATCCTGGCCCGCTCCGACTTCGAGCCGGCGGCCTCCGAGCCGAAGCCGATGGCCCGCTTGCCGACACGCTCCTCGACGATCTTCTCGAGGCCGTCGAACGCGCCCCCGCAGATGAACAGCACGTTCGTCGTGTCGATCTGGATGAAGTCCTGGTGCGGATGCTTACGGCCGCCCTGCGGCGGGACGTTGGCCGTGGTGCCCTCGAGGATCTTCAGCAGTGCCTGCTGGACACCCTCGCCGGACACGTCACGGGTGATCGACGGGTTATCCGCTTTGCGCGCGATCTTGTCGATCTCGTCGATGTAGATGATGCCGCGCTGGGCCCGCGCCACATCGAAGTCGGCCGCCTGGATGAGCCGCAGCAGGATGTTCTCGACGTCCTCGCCGACGTAGCCGGCCTCGGTGAGCGACGTCGCATCGGCGATGCAGAACGGGACGTCGAGGACGCGGGCGAGGGTCTGGGCGAGCAGGGTCTTGCCACTGCCGGTGGGTCCGACGAGGAGGACGTTCGACTTCTGGAGCTCGACGTCGTCGACGGCGCGGCCGGCGTTCACCCGCTTGTAGTGGTTGTAGACGGCGACGGAGAGGACCTTCTTGGCCTTCTCCTGGCTGATGACGTACTGGTCGAGCGCGTACTTGATCTGGCGCGGGTTCGGCAGCTTGGCGGCCTGCGGCCGGGCCTTCGGCTGCTCGAGCATCTCCTCCTCGATGATCTCCTGGCACAGGTTGATGCACTCGTCGCAGATGTAGACGCCCTGGCCCGCGATGAGCTTGCGGACCTGCTCCTGGCTCTTGCCGCAGAACGAGCAGCGATACGGGACCTTCGATCCCTTCGCTCCGCTGGTCGTGCTCACAGGTCCGCCACGTCTCCCGCCGATCCCGGCTCGGCGCCCGGACCGCTGGCCCGGGTCAACCCTTCGACTTCTTCGCCTCGGTCTCGAGCGCCACCGGCGCCTCGGCCGCCTTCGCGCCCTCGCCCCCGGCGAGGCTCGCGTCACGCGCCTGGGCGATGAGCGAGCTGCTCTCGACCGAATAGACCGCGTCGATGATGCCATAGTCCTTCGCCGCCTCGGGCGACATGAAGCGATCGCGGTCCGTGTCGGCGGCGACGCGCTCGACCGGTTGGCCGGTGTGGCGCGCGAGGATGACGTGGTTGAGCTTCACGAGCTCTTCCCACTCGCGCATCTGGATGACGGCGTCGGGGGCGTTGCCTCGGAACCCCCCGGACCCCTGGTGGATCATGATCCGACTGTGCGGCAGGGCGTAGCGCTTGCCCTTCGCGCCGGCTGCCAGCAGGACCGCCGCCATCGATGCCGCCTGGCCGATGCAGATCGTGCTCACCGGGGCGCGCAGGTACTGCATCGTGTCGTAGATGGCGAGCCCGGCCGTGACGATGCCGCCGGGCGAGTTGATGTACAGGCTGATGTCCTTCTCCGGGTCCTCCGACTCGAGGAACAGCAGCTGGGCGATGACCAGGTTCGCGAGGTGGTCCTCGATGACGTCGCCCAGGAAGATGATCCGCTCCTTGAGCAGCCGCGAGTAGATGTCGTACGCCCGCTCCCCGCGACTGGACGACTCGATCACCATCGGCACGAGCATCGCGTCTCCCTCTCGATCTTTCCGGGCGTCAGCCGGCCGCGCCGGCCGCGGCGACGGTCGTCGCATCAGACAGGGTCGCGGCCGCCGGATCGGCCGCGTCGCTCAAGCCGTCGGCCGAGGCCGCGCCCGGATGGACGGACTCCGGACGATCCTCGACGTGCGGCAGCGGCGGGTGGTCCGAGTGCGCCGCCAGCCAGGCGTCCACCAGCCGCTCGACGACCCGGCTGCGTCGGAGCGACGAGCGGATGAATGCCCGGCCGCGTTCAGACTCGAAGTAGCCGACCAGCTTCCGGTCACCGGCGTAGCGCTCGCGGCCGCGAGCGACCTCAGCGTCGACATCGCGGTCGGAGATGACGATCCCCTCCGCCTCGGCGACCTTCGAGAGGACGAGCAGCACCTTCACCCGCTTCTCGGCGTTCGGCCGGAACTCGGCGTGGAGGTCGGCCTCCGTCTTCTCGACGACCTTCAGGTAAGCGTCCTCGGCGATGCCCTGCCGCGCCAGCGAGGCGCGCAGCTCGTCGTGGATGACCTCCACCTCCTGGTCGACGAGGATGTCGGGCAGGTCCAGCGTGGCGTTCGCGATGGCGTACTCGATGATCGCGTCCGCGAAGCGGTGCCGCGCCCGGTCGAGGGCGTTGCGGCGGAGCCGGCTCGCGAGCTCCGCCCGCAGCGCGGGCAGGTCGCCGAACGGGCCCACTGTCCGCGCGAAGTCGTCGTCCGCGGCGGGCAGCACCTTCTCCCTGAGCTCCTTGAGGACGACCGAGAAATGGGCCGGCTGGCCGGCCAGCGCGGCGTCCACGTAATCCGGCGGGAATGAGATGTCGAACTCGACGGTCTCGTCGGGCCGGTGACCCATGAGGTGATCCTCGAAGCCCGGGATCAGCCGCTCCTCGCCGAGGATGAGCGGCATCCGGTCCGACGTTCCGCCGTCGAACGGCAGGCCGTCGCGGGTGCCGACATAGCCGATCACGGCGTAGTCCCCCGGCCGGGCGCCCCGATCCTCCACCGCGACGAGCGTCGCGTGCTGGTCGCGCAGCTCCCCGAACACCCGATCGACCGTCGACTCGTCGATCGGCTCGATCTCGGGCGCGAAGGTGAAGTTCGCATAGTCGCCGAGCCGGATCTCCGGGCGGATCTGGACCGTCGCCCGAAAGCGGAACGGCCTTCCCTCCTCAGCCTCGACGACCTCCACGTCGGCGTTGGCGAGCGGCACGATGTCGTGCTCGACGAGCGCCTCCCGATACGCCCGCTGGATGAGGTGGTCGGTCGCCTCCTCGAGGATCGTCGCGCGGCCGACGACCCGTTCGACGACGGAGCGCGGCGCCTTGCCCGGCCGGAAGCCCGCGATCCGGGTGCGCTGCGAGACGTGCCGCACCGCCTCTCCGATCGCGCTGCCCAGCTCCTCGGCGGGCAGCTCGATCTCGAGCAGGATGGAGCTGCGGGGGGCGGGCGTGGCGCTGACCTGCATCGCCCGCGGAGTATAGGCGAGGGTCGCCGGCCGGCGGCTCGCGGCGATCGCCCGGGCCGGCGGCTCGCGACCGCCCGGGCCGGCGGCGGCTACGCTGCGCGGGCACATGGACCCGACGTTCGTCATCGCCGCTGCGTTCTTCGTCGTCGCCATCCTGTACGCCTCGGTCGGCCATGCCGGAGCGTCGGGCTACCTCGCGACGATGGCGCTGCTCGGCGTCGTTCCGGAGACGCTGCGACCCACCGCCCTCGCGCTGAACGTCCTGTCCGCCGCCATCGTGACGGCCCGATTCGCGCACGCCGGGCTCGTACCGTGGCGCGCGCTCCTGCCGTTCGCCGCGGGCTCGATCCCGCTGGCCTACATCGGCGGCGGCATCGAGCTTCCGGGGGCCGTCTACCGACCGCTACTCGGGGTCGTGCTCGTCGTCGCGGCGTGGCGGCTGGCGACGACCGCGCGGTCCGCCCTCGACGACACGGCCCCGGTCCGGGCGCCCGTCGTCGCATCGGTCGTCATCGGCGGCGCGATCGGTCTGCTGTCCGGCCTCGTCGGCACCGGCGGCGGCATCTTCCTGAGCCCGATCGTCCTGTTCCTCGGCTGGGCGTCGACGCGGAGAACGTCCGGGCTGGCGGCGGGCTTCATCCTCGCCACCTCGGCCGCTGGTCTCGCCGGCAATGTCGCCGCCGTCCAGTCCATCCCCGACGCGATCCCGCTTTGGGCGGCCGCGGTCGCGATCGGGGCGTTGCTGGGCACGGAGATCGGGACGGCGCGGGCAGGGGCGCCGACCCTCCGGCGCCTCCTCGCGGTGATCCTCGTCGTGGCCGCCCTGAAGTTCATCCTCATCGGCTGACGCACGGCTGGTAGGCGAGGTCGGGGTCGAACCGACACGCCGCTTGCGCGGCACCGGCTCCTAAGGCCGGCGCGTCTGCCATTCCGCCACTCGCCCGCGGCGAGTCTAGCGGTCGGGAGCCTTCGTCCGCCGCGAGCGGGCCGATCGGAGCGCCTCGGCGAGCGTCTCGCCGTCGGCGTCGAACAGCTCGTGCGCGAGCCGCTTGCCGGCCCGCTGCGAGGCCGGCCGCAGGAGGTTCGCGGCGAGCATCGAGATCGTGCCTCCCAGGTCCCGTTCGCGGCGGCCCTCGGAACGCTCCTCGAGGAAGCCGGCGAACTCGCGTTCCAGCGTGCCGCGGATCCGATCGCCGTCCGGCCCGAGCTTCCTGAGCGTCCGCTCGACCTCGTCCGGCAGGAGCGACTTCGGCAGGTCCGCCTTGGAGCCCCGGAGCGTCCGGCGCAGCGCGCGGAGAGCCCGCCCCGGCCCGCCGAGCAGCAGGAACGCTGCGCCGGCGGCGGCGCCGGCCACCTTCGTCGGCTCGCGGCGGAGGCGCGCCGGCAGGTCGATCGCAGCTCGGCCGGCCGCCTCGAGGCGGACCAGCTCGCCGACGAGCGCCTCGCGGGCGGCTACGACCTGCGCCCGAGCGGCGTCCGTTCGCGCACCCACTCGATGGTCTCCTTCGCGCTGTCGATCGTGGCCGATGGGTAGAACTTCGCCTTCAGAGCCTCGACGTCGACGCCCGCACGGGCGAGCCGCACGCCGCCGAGGATCGGCCAGCCGGCGAGGGCGACCGCCAGCCCGATGGCGGAGCCGACCCGGGGCCCGAGAGGTGACGCCAGGACGACGGCGATCACGACGCCCGCCGCGACGGCGACGACGAGCTCGATCGCGAGGCGCCGGCCGGGAACGTCGAGCGCGAGCATGACCGCGGCGGCGGCCAGGCCGAGCAGCAGCAGAGCGCCGTGGAGGATGCCCCAGCCGATGGAGCCGAAGACCGCCTCGCCGATGAACAGCAGGAGGCCGATCGGCAGGAACAGGCCGAGGAATCCGAGGCAGCCCGCGGCGAGCGCGAGCAGGGCGGCCATCCTCCCGACCGCCTCGGCGATCTCGCCGATCTCCGTCCTGGCAAGCTCGATGTGGGCCCGCAGGACCTTTTCGGCGGCGGCCCGCGTGGCGGCGAGCTGGTCGCGGAGGCCGAGCGGCGGCCGCTCCGGCTCGGCGGCGGCGCCGGCCGTCTCGGGCTCGGGCGCGCCCTGCCCCGGCGCGGCGGCAGTGGCGGGATCGCCGCCGTCGCTCGGCTGCGGGGGCGGCGGAGGTGGGTAGATCTCGTCCAGCGGTCGACTCCCGGGTCGCGGTTCATGGTCGGCTCGGTGGGGACGCCGTCGGGCGAAGCCCGGCGAGAGCCCGGCGATGATACCAGCGGGTCAACACCGCTTCGGAAGCGGGGTACCCTCCCTCGGATGCCCGCCCGCCGGACGACGTCCCCGCGCCCGCTGCACACCGCCGAGCTGCTGTCGATCGGCTCCGAGCTGACCGTCGGCGAGACCCGCGACACGAATGCCGGAGACCTGGCGCGCGAGCTGACGGGCGCTGGCGTCCTGGTCGCCCGCATGCAGGCGCTGCCGGACGACCTCGAGACGGTCAGCGCGGCGTTCTCCGACGCCCTGGCGCGATCGGACCTCGTCGTCTCGACGGGCGGCCTGGGGCCCACACCGGACGACCTCACGAGGGAGGCGGTCGCCGCCGCGGTCGGTGAGACGCCGGTCGTCGATGCCGAGCTCGAAACGTGGCTGCGCGCGATGTTCGAGCGGCGAGGCTTGCCGTTCCCCGTGACGAACCTCAAGCAGGCGTGGCTGATCCCGTCGTCGACGCCGATCCCGAACGAGCGCGGGACGGCGCCGGGTTGGTGGGTCGATCGCCCGGACGGGAGGGTCGTCGTTACGCTGCCGGGACCGCCCAGAGAGATGCGCCCGATGTGGGACGGCTGGGTGCGGCCTCGGCTGGCCGAACGCGGCCTCGGGCAGGCGGCGGCGGTGCGGGTCCTGCGCCTGACCGGCATCGGCGAATCGCTCATCGCGGACCGGCTCGGCGAGGCGTTCCTCCGGTCGCCCAATCCGGTCGTCGCCACGTACGCCCGGGCCGATGCCGTCGACGTCCGGATCTCCGCGGTCGCCGGCGTGGGCCGCTCCGCCGATGACCTTGTCAGCGAAGCGGAGGCGGCGGTGCTCGAGCGCGTCGGCGAGCACGTCTGGGCACGCGGCTCGACGACGTGGGGCGGCGCCCTCGCCGCCGAGCTGGCGCGGCTCGGCTGGACGCTGGCCGTCGCGGAGGTCGCCACGAACGGCTCCGTGCTCGCGCTGCTCGGCGAGACACTCGGCCCGGACCGGCTCACCTTCTCCGAGGCCCTGCCGAGCGCGCCGGCTGGGCTGTCCGACGTCGCCGCCCTGGCGAGCCGGGTCCGCGCCGCAGGCGGGGCGGACGTCGGCCTCGCCGTGCGGGTCCGCCCGCGACGCGGCGACACGGCGGTCTCCGTCGCCGTCGCGGCAGCAGGCTGGACGCACGGCGAACGGCGGCTCGTGTTCCTGGACGGCGCTCTCGGACGGGCCCGGGCGGCGGTCGCGGCGGCGCACGTCCTGCTCCTCCGCCTTCGAGCCACCCCCGACGGAGGCTGACGGCCTCGCCCGTCGTGTCGCGCAGACGACACTCCGGCCGTCGCCCCGCCGCTACGGTGACCGGCGAGCGATGCACGACGATCGTTCGATGACCCATCGCCCGGGGCGGACCCGTTGCGCCTGACATTCCTCGGCACCGGGAACGCCCGCCCACTTCCCGACACCGCAGCGTCCGGCATCCTCGTCGAGGCCGGCGGCGGTGCAGTCCTGTTCGACATCGGCTCCGGCATCGCCTCACAGCTGGAGACACTGATGCCCGCCGACCGCCTGGCGGCGCTCGTCATCGGCCACCTCCACGCTGACCACTGGATCGACATCGCACCGATGCGCTACCGCTTCCCGTGGGCCGAGCGCGCGGATCCGCGCCTGCCGGTGTTCGTTCCGCCGGGGGCGCGCGACCGGCTCGACCACCTGGCGACCGCGATCAGCGAGCGAGCGGGCTTCTTCGACGACGCGTTCGAAGTCGTCGAATACGCGACTGGAACGTCGTTCCGGGCGGGCGCTCTCGACGTCACCCCGGTGCCGGTCGGCCACTACGTGCCGGCCTGGTCGATGGACATCCGCGGGCCGTCCGGCGAGCGTGTCGTCTACGCCGGCGACATGGGTCCCGCCGACTCCGTTGTCGAGCTGGCGCGGGGAGCCGACCTGCTCATCCTCGAGGCGACCCTCGAGACGCCCACCGGCGACGATCCGAAGCGCGGCCACCTCACGACGGACGAGGCGATCGACCACGCCCTGCGGGCCGATGTCCCTCGGGCGCTCCTTGTCCACTACCCGTCGGAGCGGCGGGCGCTGATCGCGGCGCGCTGCCGGGAGCGGACAGGCGATCTCGTCGCGCCGGCCCTGCCGGGCCAGGTCGTCGAGCTCGGCGGCCGGGCGTCGTCGGGCTAGGAGACCGTCAGAACGGGCTGGCTCGACGCCTCGACGGCCCGGATGCTCATCAGCGCCGCGACGCGCCGGGCGAGCGCGCTCAGGGCGATCGCCGCCGGCCCGGGCTCGCGCTGGGCGACGGCCGGGACGCCCACATCGCCGCCCTGGCGGACGGTGATGTCGAGCGGGATGCCGGCGAGGTACTCCAGGTCGTGCTGCTTCGCGAAGCGCTGCCCGCCGCCGCGGCCGAAGATCTCCGTCGCCTCACCGCAGTGAGAGCAGACGAAGGCGGTCATGTTCTCGACGACGCCGACGACGGGCACGCTCATCCGCTTGAACATTGCGAGCGCCTTCGTCACATCGGCGAGCGACACCTCCTGCGGGGTGGTCACCAGGACCGCGCCGCTGATCGGCACCGCCTGGGCGAGGGTCAGCTGGGCGTCCGACGTGCCCGGCGGGAGGTCGATGACGAGGTAGTCGAGCTCGCCCCAGTCGACGTCGCGCAGGAACTGATTGATGGCGCCGCCGACGAGCGGTCCGCGCCACACGATCGGCTGGCCCTCCGGCACGAAGAACTGGATCGAGATGACCTTGACGCCATGCCGCTCGAGGGGGGTGATCTTGTTGTCAGCGTTCGCCTGCGGCTGGCCGTCCACGCCGAGCATGAGCGGCACGTTCGGCCCGGTGATGTCCGCGTCGAGCAGGCCGACGGCCGCCCCATCGCGGGCGAGCGCGACCGCGAGGTTGACCGCGACGGTGCTCTTGCCGACGCCGCCCTTGCCGGAGGCCACCGCCAGGACGTTCTTGACGCCGGGCAGCAGCTGTTCCGGCGTCCTCGGCGACGCCCGCCGGACGACCGCGCCCCAGGTGAGCTCGAGGGCCGTCATGCCGAGCGGATCGAGCGCGGCATGGACGCGCGATTCGATCTCGTCCTTCAGCGGGCAGGCGGGCGTCGTGAGCTCGATCATGAAGGCCACGCTCGTACCGTCGATCCGCAGGTCCTTGACCATGTTCCGGGTGATGAGGTCGCCGCCGAGCTCCGGCTCCTGGACGGTGCGGAGGGCGGCGAGGACGCTCGACTCGGTCAGGCTGATCATCGTTTGGTCCGGCTCCCAGAGGGTTTCCGACACGCGGTGCGTCGATATCCTACGCGGGCTTTCCCGTCTGCGCCGACGGGCATTTGACACTCCGCCGCGGGCGCACCTATCGTCCGTGCCGCCCCCTCCCGTTCCGAGGCCGCGCTTGACCGCAACGCTCGATCCAACGCCGCCTTCGACCGCGTCGAGCGGGATCGCCGTCCGCCTCGTGAACCTCGTGAAGCGCTTCGGCGGGGATGGGACGCCGCGGCGCGCGGCCGGGTCCCCCGGCGCGGCTCCGGGGTCCGGGATCACCGCGGTCGACGGCATCGACCTCGAGGTCCGCGACGGCGAGTTCTTCTCGCTCCTCGGCCCGTCGGGCTGCGGCAAGACGACGACGCTGCGGATGATCGGCGGCTTCGAGCAGCCGACGTCCGGGCTCATCGAGCTGCAGGGTCAGGACGTGACCTGGCTGCCGCCGTACCGGCGGAATGTCAACACGGTGTTCCAGAACTACGCGCTGTTCCCGCACCTGTCGATCTTCGACAACGTCGCCTTCGGCCTGCGCCGCCGTGACATCCCCGAGGTCGACGTCCGCGCCCGCGTCCACGAGATGCTCGAGCTCGTCGAGCTGCCGGGCTTCGAGCGCCGGCGGCCGAACCAGATCTCCGGCGGCCAGGCACAACGGGTCGCGCTCGCTCGGGCGCTGGTGAACAAGCCGGCCGTGCTGCTGCTCGACGAGCCCCTCGGCGCCCTCGACCTCAAGCTCCGCAAGCAGATGCAGGTCGAGCTCAAACGCATCCAGCAGGAGGTCGGCATCACGTTCGTCTACGTGACCCACGACCAGGAGGAGGCGATGACGATGTCCGATCGCATCGCCGTCATGAACCGCGGCCGCTACGAGCAGCTCGGCGACCCGGAGGAGCTGTACGAGCGGCCGAGGACGCGTTTCGTCGCCGGCTTCCTCGGGGTGAGCAACCTGCTGCCGGCGCGCGTCGAGGGCGCGGCCGATGGCTACGCGCTGCTGCGGCTGGCCGACGGCAGCGCGGTCCGGGCGCCGCGCGCGTCGATCGATGGGGCGGCATCGGTCCTCGTCGGCGTCCGGCCGGAGAAGGTCCGCCTCCACGGCGCGACGGCGAGTGCGCCGGCCGGCCACAACGTCATGCTCGGCGTCGTCCGCGACGCGTCGTACCTCGGCGTCTCGACGAGCTACATCGTCGAGTCGCGCCACGGTGAGCGACTCACCGTCTACGAGCAGAACGTCGAGCGGACGTCCCACGGCTCGATCCATCGACCCGGTCAGACGGTCCAGCTGTCATGGTCACCGGAGCACACCTTCGCCGTCGAGGCGGAAGGGGGGCCCGGGGACCCCGAAGCGGGCTGAACGAGAGCGCCGCGCCCAGCGGCGGCAGGAGGAGGAGCACATGACGGACATCGAGCGCCTGCTGGAGGCACCCATCGGCCGCCGCCGGTTCATCGCCGGCTCGGGACTGGCGGGCTTCTCGGCCTTCCTCGCGGCGTGCGGACCGGGCGCGACGCCGAAGCCGACCGAAGCGGCGGTGACCGGCCCGCTGAACTTCGCGAACTGGCCGGCCTACATCGACCTGACCGAGGACGAGAGCTCGTCGCCGACGCTGACCGACTTCGAGGCGAAGCACGGCATCGTGGTCAACTACGTCGAGGACATCCAGGCCAACGAGGACTTCTTCGCGACCGTCGCGCCACAGCTCGGGGCCGGCCTCGACACCGGCTGGGACATCATCGTCCTGACCGACTACATGGCCGCCCGCGTCGTCCGACTCGGCTGGACCGAGGAGATCGACCAGGCGAACACGCCGAACGCCGTGGCGAACATCCGAGACGAGCTCAAGGGCCTGGATTGGGACCCGGACATGAAGCGCCACTTCCCGTGGCAGTCCGGCGCCACCGGCGTCGGCTACAACGTGAAGTCGACCGGGCGCGACCTGTCCTCAGTCGCCGACCTGTTCGACGAGGCGTTCGCCGGCAAGGTCACCCTCCTGTCCGGCTATCCGGACACGTTCTCGCTCGTCGGGCTGCTGCTCAAGGAGCGCGGCGAGATCGAGCACGTGCCGGCGGAGATGTCCCTCGACGACGCCCAGAAGGTCCACGACTACATCAAGCCGTTCGTCGACAGCGGCCACATCCGGGCATTCACCGGCAATGAGTACCTGCAGGACTTCGGCTCCGGTGACACCTGGGCGGCGATGGTCTGGTCGGGCGACCTGGCGTCCTCGGCGGGCGAGGACGACCGCTTCGTCTACCCGACGGAGGGCTCGATCATCTGGACCGACAACATGCTCATCCCGAAGGGCGCCCAGCACAAGCGGGCGGCCGAGGCGATGATCGACTTCGTCTACGACGTCGCCAACGCCGCGCGGCTCGCCGCCTGGATCTACTACATCTCGCCGGTCAAGGGCGTCGCCGACGAGATCGCGAAGAACGACCCGGAGCTGGCGACGAACGAGCTGCTGTTCCCGGGACCGGAGATCACCGCCACGCAGTACCCGCAACCCGCGCTCGCAGACGAGGACGACGTCAAGTGGAACGACCTCGCCGCCGACCTCGAGGGCGCCTGATCCCCGTCGTCTGAAGTCCGCCGGGCGGGAAACCGCCCGGCGGCGCGTCCCGGACCCGAGGAGCCAGCCGGATGCTCGCCGCCTTCGTCCATCGCAACCGCCGGCTCATCCCGTACGCCCTCATGGCACCGGGCCTGCTGTGGCTGCTCTTCTTCTTCGTCGTGCCGAACGTGCAGATGCTCGTCTTCTCGCTCTCCGAGGGGACACTGCGGACCGGCTTCACCTCGCCGCCGGAGGTGTGGGACGTCGCGAACTACCCCGCGTCGGTCACCAGGTTCAGCGCCAACTTCGCGAACTCGCTGGTGTACGGCGGCCTGGCGACGATCCTGTGCTTCCTCATCGGCTATCCGCTCGCCTACGCCATCGCCTTCCGCGGCGGACGCTGGAAGAACCTCCTGCTGTTCCTCGTCATCGCGCCGTTCTTCACGAGCTTCCTCATCCGGACGATCAGCTGGAAGATCATCCTCGGCGACCAGGGGCCGCTGCTGGCGGTGGTCCGCGACGGGCTCGGGCTCGTGCCGCCGAACTTCTCGATCATCGGCTCGCCGCTCGCGGTCGTCGGCGGCCTGACGTACCAGTTCCTGCCGTTCATGGTGCTGCCGCTGTACGTCTCGATCGAGAAGGTGGACCGGCGGCTCATCGAGGCGGCGCAGGACCTGTATGCCGGGCCGTGGCGCCGTGGCGGCCTGCTCGTGGGGGCGCTCGGCGGGGCTGTCGTGGCGAGCCTCGCGTTCGTCGGCCTCGGCTATGGCCGGCTCGCCGGCGAGGGCGCCGACCCGGCGGCCGTCGGCGCGGTCGCGCTGGCGGGGGCGATCGTCGGCGGCGCCGTCGGGGCGACGATGATCAGCCAGGCGTTCATCCGGGTGACATTCCCGCTGTCGTTGCCGGGGGTCTTCGCCGCCTCGATCCTGACGTTCATCCCGGCGATCGGCGATTACGTGAACGCCCAGCTTCTCGGCAGCCCGAAGACGCAGATGGTCGGCAACGTCATCCAGGGCCGCTTCCTCGACCAGAACGACTACCCGGTGGCGGCGGCGCTCGCGTTCCTGCTGATGGCCGGCATCCTCGTCGCCATCGCGCTGTACGCGAGGCTCCTCGGGACCGACGAGCTCACCGGCGGGCGCGCGTGAGCGCCGGGCCGGGACCGTCCGCCGCCTCGGAGATCGACGTCCGGCCGTCCGCCTTCCGACGCGGCCTGGCGCGGCTGAACCGCTGGGCGCTGCCGGCGCTGACGATCGCTGCCATCGGCTACCTGATGCTGCCGATCGTCGTGATGCTCGTCTTCTCGTTCAACAAGCCGGACGGCAAGTTCAACTTCGTGTGGCACGAGTTCTCGCTCGACGCCTGGGCGAGCCCGCTCAACCGGCCCGGCCTGTCCGACGCGCTCGGAACGTCGATCCTGGTGGCGGTCGTGGCGACGATCCTGGCGACCGTCCTCGGGACGCTCATCGCACTCGCCCTCGTGCGCTACCGATTCCGCGGTCGGAACGCGACGAACCTGTTCATCTTCATCCCGATGGCGACGCCGGAGATCGTCCTCGGCGCCAGCCTGCTGACGCTGTTCGTGTCGACGGCGACGCTCGAGCCGTTCCGTTCGATCATCCCGGCCGGGCTGTTCTACCCGCTCGGCCTGCCGACGATCATCATCGCCCACGTCATGTTCAACATCAGCTATGTCGTCGTCACCGTGAAGGCCCGCCTGCAGGGCTTCGACCGCCACCTCGAGGAGGCGGCGATGGACCTCGGCGCGAACGAATGGACGACGTTCTGGAAGGTCACCTTCCCGCTCATCCGGCCGGGCATCGTCGCCGCCGCCCTGCTCGCCTTCTCGCTGTCGATCGACGACTTCATCGTCACCAACTTCACGTCCGGCCTGGTGAACACGTTCCCCGTCTGGATCTGGGGCACGATCCGGAACAACCTGCCGCCACAGGTCCATGTCATCGGCTCGGCGATCTTCCTCATCGCCGTCGGCGCGGTCGCGCTGTCCGTCTTCCTCCAGTCCCGCGGCGGCGGCCGGCCGGTGGCGCTCCGGCCCCGATGAGCCGGCCCGACCACGGCGTCATCCCGCCGGTCTGGGGCCGGATCACGAACCTCGACGTCGAGCGCGGCGAGGGCTCCTGGCTCATCACGATCGGCGGCGAGCGCTACCTCGACTACTCGTCCGGCATCGGCGTCACGAATACCGGCCACGCCCATCCGCGGGTCGTCGCAGCGGTCCAGGCGCAGGCCGCGAAGCTGCTCCACGGCCAGCAGAACATCGTCTACCACGAGGCCGGGCTGCGCCTGTACGAGCGGCTGCGGATGCTCCTGCCGGGCGGGCCGTGGAGCGCCTTCCTGTCGAACTCCGGAGCGGAGGCTGTCGAGGCGGCGGTCAAGCTCGCCCGGGTCGCCACCGGGCGGCCGGTCATCGTCGCCTTCCGCGGCGGCTTCCACGGCCGGACGGCGCAGACGATGGCGCTGACGACAGCGAAGGACGTCTACCGGGCGGCCTTCGAGCCGCTGCCGGGCTCCGTCTATCACACGCCGTTCCCGTATTGCTACCGCTCCGCCGTCGGGTCGCACGCGCCCGACGCGAACTGCCGCTGCGACTGGGAGGAGCAGCTCGAGCTGCTGTTCCACCAGGTCATCTATCCGGACAAGGTCGCGGCGATCATCGTCGAACCGGTCCAGGGCGAGGGCGGCTACATCGTCCCGCCGCCGACGTTCCTGCCGCGCCTCCGCGAGATCACCCGGCGGCACGGCATCCTGCTCATCGCCGACGAGGTCCAGACCGGCTTCGGCCGCACGGGCGAGCTGTTCGCCGTCCGCCACTGGGACGTCGAGCCGGACATCCTCGTCATGGCCAAGGGCATCGCCTCGGGACTGCCGCTCTCGGGCATCCTCGCCCGGAGCGAGCTCATGGCCGCCTGGAAGCCCGGGACCCACGGTGGTACCTACGGCGGCAACGTGGTCTCCTGCGCGGCGGCCAACGCGACGCTCGACGTCATCGCCGACGAGGACCTCGTCGCGAACGCCCGGGCCCGCGGCGCCCAGTTCCTCGGTGGCCTGCGCGAGCTCGCCTCAGACCACCCCGGGATCGGCGACGTCCGAGGGTTGGGCTGCATGCTCGCGATGGAGTTCGTCCGACCCGGCGTCGGCGACGGTCGGTCCCCGGACGCGGATCTCGCGAAGGCGGTCATCGCCGGCGCGCTCGAGCGCAAGCTCATCGTCCTGTCGGCCGGCTCGTACGGCAACGTGACGCGGATCGTCCCGCCGCTGGTGACGACGTCGGACGAGATCGACCTCGCGCTGTCGATCCTCGAGGACAGCCTGCGAGCTGCCGAGGCGTGACGATCGCGATCGTCCCGGCGACCGCGCAGCGCTGGCCCGACGTCGTCGCGCTGCTCGGCGGCAACGGCGATCGAGGCTGCTGGTGCCAGGCGTGGCGTGGTGCGGACACCACGTTCGGCCGCGGCGAGCCGGGCCGGAACCGGCTGCTCCTGCGGTCGCAGGTCGAGGCCGGCGACTTCGCGCCCGGCCTGATCGCCTACCTCGATGACGAGCCCGTCGGCTGGTGCGGGCTCGGGCCGCGGGCGGCGATGCCCCGGCTCGTCCGTTCTCGCACGATCCCGGCCGTGGACGACCTGCCGGTCTGGTCGATCGGCTGCTTCAACATCCGGGTCGGCTACCGGCGGCGGGGTGTCGCGCGGGCGCTGCTCGAGGGCGCCGTGGCCTACGCGCGCGAGATGGGCGCGCCAGCCGTCGAGGCCTACCCGATCGACCCCGAGGGCCGCCGGATCGACGTCTCGTTCGGCTTCGTCGGCTTCACGCCGATGTTCGAGGAGGCCGGCTTCCGGCGGGTCCTGATCACCTCCGCGCACAGCGCCGGCCGTCCGCGATGGCTCATGCGCCTCGACCTGGCCCAAGGAGCAGAAGCCAGCGGCGGATCCTGACCGCTCCGAAACCGCTGCTCAGCGGGCGTTCAACCGATCAACGGAGCGCCGCTGGCGGAGCCGCTGCACGTCCATCCTGCTCGGTCCATGAACAGCGAGAGCCGCCGGCTGCGTTTCCGCTCAGCGGACGAGCACGATCGCGGTGAGTTGGCGCGGCGGGAGGGCTCGTTCCTGCGGTTGCTCATGCGCTGAGCAGACCGCAATGACCGACGGTCGCCGGCGCGAAGATCTGGCCGCCGCTGGTCACGCGCCCAGCAGCCGACCCAGCACCTCGTCGTGCAGGAGGCCGTTCGTGGCGAGGAAGCTGCCGCTGGCGATCGAGCGGCGGCCGTCGAAATCGGACACGCGCCCGCCGGCCTCCTCGACGAGCAGCGCCGGGGCGGCGGCGTCCCAGGCCGACAGGCCGACCTCGAACATCGCCTCCGCGGCGCCCTCGGCGAGCAGCGTGTAACCCCAGAAGTCGCCGAAGCCGCGCTCGCGCCAGGCTGCGGCGAGGATGGCGCGGAACCCGGGTGCGAGTCCGGACGCCTCGAGCTCGGCGGCGCCGGCATACAGCAGCTGGGCGTCCTCGAGACGCCCGATCCGCGACACGGTGATGCGCCGCGGGGCATCTCCCGGCACGTCGACGGCCCACGCTCCCCCGCCCCGCCAGCCGTACCAGCGCGCGTGGAGCGCCGGCGCCGAGATGACCGCGGCCTGGAGCTCGCCATCGCGCTCGGCGGCCAGGAGCGTGGCGAACACAGGGACGCCGCGGAGGTAGTTATGGGTCCCGTCGATCGGGTCCACGTACCAGCGGACCGAGGCGTCGGCCGCATCCGCGCCGTATTCCTCACCGAGGACGCCGTGGCCCGGGAAGGTGGTCGCGATCCGGTCGCGGATGAACCGCTCGATCGCGATGTCCGCCTCGGTCACGAACGTCCGATCCGGCTTCTGCGTGACGACCACGTCACGCCGGAAGCTCCGCATCGCGATGCCGTCCGCCTCGCCGCACCAGCGCAGCGCCGCCTCGACCCAGCCGCGCAGCTCGGCATCGTTGCCGCGCCGGAGCGACGCGCTCCAGTCCGGCCCGAACGCAAGAGTCGGCGTCATGACCGGATCCGCTCTCCGGTCGGGTCCCACAGCGGCTCGCGGACGACCTGGAAGCCGACCCACTCGCCGAAGATCTCGACGTCGCCGCGGGTCCCGATGCCCGCGAGATCCGGTGGCAGGTAGGCATACGCGATCGACCGCTCGACGGCGAAGCCGTAGCCGCCGCTGGTGACCCGGCCGACGACGCGGCCGTCGACCCGGACCGGCTCGTTCGCGAGCGCGATCGAGCGCGGGTCGTCGAGCACCAAGCAGCGCAGCCGCTTCCGCGGTCCGGCCGCCTTCGCCGCGACGAGCGCGTCGCGGCCGATGAAGTCGACGCCCTTGTCGAGCGCGACGGCGAAGCCGAGCCCGGCCTCGTACGGCGTCTCCTCCGGCGTGATGTCGGACGACCAGACGCGGTAGCCCTTCTCGAGCCGGAGTGCGTCGATCGCCCGGTACCCGGCGGCGACGAGGCCGTGCTCGCGCCCCGCCTCCCAGAGCAGCGACCACAACGCGGCGCCGTACTCGGCCGGCGGGTAGAGCTCCCAGCCGAGCTCCCCGACATACGTCACTCGCAGCGCGAGCAGCGGGACCCCGCCGATCGAGATCTCGCGGGCCGTCATGTACGGGAACGCCTCGTTCGAGAGGTCATCCTTCGTCAACGGCGCCACGACGTCGCGCGCCCGCGGCCCCCACAGCCCGAAGCACGCCCGGGCAGAGGTGACATCGCGCACGGCGACGCTCCCGTCGGCGGGCAGGTGCTTGCGGATCCAGGCTAGGTCGTGGTTGCCGAACGCCGTGCCGGTGACGATGAGGAAGCGCGCCTCCTCCAGCCGCGTGACGGTGAAGTCGCACTCGATGCCGCCGCGCAAGTTCAGCATCTGGCTGTAGACGATCGCGCCGACCGGCCGGTCGACGTCGTTGTCGCACAGCCGCTGGAGGTATGCGACCGCACCCGGACCCTCGACCTCGATCTTCGCGAAGCTCGACTCGTCGAACAGGCCGGCCGTCCGCCGGGTCGCCAGCGCCTCCGCCCCGATCGCCGGGCTCCAATGCTCGCCGGCCCAACCGCGCGGCCGCAGCGCCTCGAGCGCCGCCGCGTCCGCCGCCCCGGCGCCCGACTCGTTCGGGCTGAACCAGTTCGGTCGCTCCCACATCGACTTCTCGCCGAAGGCCGCACCCAGCGCCGCGACCTCGCGGTACGCCGGCGACAGCCGCAGCGGCCGGCCGGCGTGGCGCTCCTCGTTCGGGTAGTGGATGTCGTAGTACGTCGCGTAGTTCTCGTAGCTCCGGGCGAGCGTCAGTGCCTGGCTGCGGTACTGGCCGCCGAAGCGGCGGATGTCCATCTTCCAGAGGTCGAGCTCCGGCTCGCCGTCGACGATCCAGCGCGCCATCTCCTGCCCGATGCCGCCGGTCCCGGCGATACCGTGGGCGCAGAAGCCGGCAGCGACGAAGAAGCCGCGGACGTCGCTCTCGCCGAGGATGAACTCGTTGTCCGGGGTGAACGCCTCGGGGCCGTTGATCATCCGGGTGACGCCGGCGTCGGCGATCGCCGGGACGCGCCGGATCGCGCCCTTCATGATCGGTTCGAAGCGTGGCCAGTCCGGCTCGAGCAGACGATGGTTGAAGTCCGCCGGCACGCCGCCGAGCGACCACGGCGCCGGGTCACGCTCGTAGCCGCCCATGCACAGCCCACCCACCTCCTCGCGGAAGTAGCACAGGTTGTCCGGGTCGCGCATCGTCGGCAGGCGGGATGTCGCGCCATCGATCGCCTCGGTGAACAGGTATTGGTGCGCCATCGGGATGATCGGCACCGTCACGCCGGCGAGGCGGCCGATCTCGGGGGCGAACATCCCGCCGGCATTGACGACGACATCGGCCCGGATCGTCGAACGAGCGCCGTCGCGCGCCTCCACCTCCACGCCCGTCGCCCGGCCACGCTCGACGGAGATCCCGACGACCCGGCTGTGCTGGCGGATCCTCGCCCCTCGAGCCCTCGCCCCCGCGGCGAGCGCCCGGGTGAGGCCCGACGGATCCAGCCAGCCGTCGGTCGGCAGCCAGACGGCGCCCAGGACGCCGTCGGTCGTGATGAGCGGGAACCGCTCCTGCGCCTCGCGGGCGGAGATGAGCTCGAGTGGCAGCCCGAACGTCTTCGCCCAGCCGGCCTGGCGTTGGAGCTCCTCGAAGCGGGCCTTCGTCGAGGCCAGCCGGAGCGAGCCGACCTCGTGCCACGAGACGTCGACGGCGGTCTCGACGGTCAGGCGGCGGTACAGCGCTGCGCCGTACATCATCATCCGGGTCAGGGTCGTCGTCGACCGCAGCTGACCGACGAGGCCGGCCGAGTGGAACGTCGAGCCGGAGGTCAGCTCGGCGCGGTCGACGAGCACGATGTCCGTCCAGCCGAGCTCGGCGAGGTGGTAGGCGATCGACGTGCCACCGACGCCGCCGCCAATGATCACCGCCCGCGCGTGCTCGGTCACCCGCTCCCTCCTGCCAGTTCACTCGCCGTCGCCGAGAAGCCTAGCGGCTCAGCGTCACGAGAATGGAGCCGCCCGCCGACCGGCGGAGACGCTACGCTGCCCGGCCATGGCGAGCCCCACGATCGAGCAGGTCATCGACGCGATCCCGGAGTGGGGCGGCCGCACGGTCGCGGCCGACCCGATCGCCGGCGGCCTGACGAACCGGAACTTCCGCGTCACCGTCGACGGCACACCGCACTTCGTCCGGATCCCGGGCGAGGCGACCGAGCTGCTCGCCGTCGACCGCGGCAACGAGCTGGCGAACAGCCGGGCGGCGGCCGCGGCCGGGGTCGGACCGCGGGTCGTCCAGCACGTGCCCCAGTGGGACGTCATCGTCCTCGAGTGGCTGCCCGGCCGGACGATGTCGAACGCCGCATTCGCCGAGCCCGGCGCGCCCCGGCGCATCGCGGGGGCGCTCCGGCGCCTTCACGCCGGGCCGCGCTTCCGGGACGACTTCGACATGTTCCGGCTGACCGAACGCTACCTGGCACTGGTCGACGAGCTCGTGATCCCGGTCCCCGCCGGCTACCGCGATGGCATCGCCGAGGTGCCGCGGATCGAGGCGGCACTGAGCGCCCGGCCGCTGCCGAGCGTGCCCTGCCACAACGACCTGCTCGCCGAGAATTACCTCGATGATGGGGCGCGCCTGTGGATCGTCGACTACGAGTACAGCGGCAACAACGACCCGACGTTCGAGCTCGGCAACACAGCCCAGGAGCTCGGCTTCGACCAGGATCGCCAGGCCGAGCTGTGCGCGGCGTATTTCGGGCAGGCGAGGGCCGCGCTGCTCGCCCGGATGCGCCTCCAGATGATCATGAGCGACGTCGGCTGGACGCTCTGGGCGGCGATCCAGGCGCGCATCAGCGCGATCGACTTCGACTTCGGGGGCTGGGCGCAGGAACGCTGGCAGCGCGCCGCGGCGATGATCGAGGGCCCCGACTTCGAGCACTGGCTGCGCGCGGCCGCGACGGGCTGAACCGCCGCGTCCTGGATCGGACGATCAGCCCCGCATCCGGAGCCCGGCCGGATCGTGCAGGACGTCCGCGCTGACGCGCGCTCGCTCCAGCCGGCCGAGCACCTCGACCTCGACCGGCGCGCCCGCCGGTACCTCCCGCGGTAGGTAGACGAAGCCGATCGTGGCACCGACCGTGTGGCCGTAGCCGACGCTCCGCAGCCGGCCGACGAGTGCACCGTCCAGACGGACGGCCTCGCCACCGTAGGCGGGGATGTGGCCCTTGGCCTCGAAGCGCAGCGTCCGCAGCCGTCGCGCCGGGCCGTCCGGCTCCGCGGCGCGTCGTGCCAGGATCGCCCCACGCCCGATGAACTCGCCCTTCGCCGGGCGCACGAACGCGCCGAGGCCGGCCTCGTCGGGCGTCTCGAGCATCGTCATGTCGGTGCCGTAGTAGCGGTAACCCTTCTCGAGCCGGAGGGAGTCGAGGGCACGGTAGCCGAACGGTTCGAGGCCGTGCTGGGCACCCGCCTCCCGGAGCCGGTCCCAGACCACGACCGCTCGATCGGGCTCGACATAGAGCTCCCAGCCGAGCTCGCCGGCGTAGCTGATCCGGGACGCGAGGACCGAGGCGCCGCCGACCTCGATCGCCCGCGCCTGGCGAACCGGGATGGCCCCGTCGGAGACGTCGTCGCCGGTCACGGAGGCCAGGACGTCGCGAGCGCGCGGACCCCAGAGTCCCAGGCAGGCGGTCTCCTCGCTGGCATCGCGCAGAGCGACCCGGCCATCGCCCGGCGCCACGTTCATCTCGAGCCAGCCGAGGTCCCCGGCCACGAAACCGGCGCCGGTGACGACCCGGAACCGGTCTGTCGCCAACCGGGTCACCGTCACGTCCGCGACGACGCCGCCTCGCTCGTCGAGGAATGTGCCGTAGACGATCGAGCCGACCGGGCGGTCGACGTCGTTGGCGCAGACCCGCCCGAGGAGCCCGGCGGCGCCTGGACCCTCCACCTCGATCTTGCCGAACGACGACAGATCGATCAGGCCGACCCGCTCGCGGACGGCACGGCACTCATCGCCGACCCGTTCGAACCACGGCGGCTTCTCGTAGCCGTACGTCCGCCCGTCGCGGCCGGAGCGTCGCGATGGCCGGCCCGGCTGGTGATGGTCGGCGCGCTCCCAGCCCGCCTTCGTGCCGAACACGGCCCCGGCGTCCTGGAGCCGAAGGTCGACGGGCGACAGCCGGCGCGGCCGCCCGGCCTCGTCCGCGTCGTGCGGGAAGCGCTGGCGGTAGTAGTCGGCGTAGGTTTCCCGGGCGCAGGCCGCGGCGTACGTCGCCTCGCGGTACGTGTCCGCGAAGCGCCACGCCCGGTATGGCACGACGTCCACACCCGGGTCGCCCGCCGTGATCCAGCCGGCGAGAGCCCGGCCGATGCCGCCGGCGCCGCCGAAGCCGTTGAGCGACAGGCCGGCGGCCATCCAGTAGCCCCGGATGCCGGGCATGGGCCCCAGCAGTGGGTTCGCGTCGGGTGTCATCGCATCCGGGTGGCAGACGAGCCGGACGACCCCCGCGTCGGCGAGGAACGGGAAGCGCCGGATCGCACCGGCCATGAGCGGCGCGAATCGGTCGAAGTCGGGCTCGAGCGACCGCGCCGCGTGGTCCCACGGCACGCCGTCCTCCCAGCGTGAGGCGGGGTCGGTCTCGTAGCCGCCGAACAGCATGCCGCCTGCCTCGGCCCGACCGTACACGAGGTTGTCCGGGTCGCGGAAGCACGGCGTGTCGCGCGGCAGCTCGTGGCCGGGCACCGGGCGCAGCGCGATGTGCTGGTGGTCCACCGGGGTCGAGGGCGTGAACGCGCCGACCATCATCGACACCCGCGGCGCCCACAGGCCGGCGGCGTTGACGACGATCTCGCAGTCGATCGGCCCGCCGTCCGTCGCCACACCGGTGACCTCGCGGCCCGCCGACAGCCGGATGCCCGTCACCCGGACGCCGGTCCGGATCCGCACCCCGAGCGCGCGGGCGGCCGCCGCGATGGCATGCGTCGCGCCGTGCGGGTCGAGCGCGCCGTCGCCCGGCAGGTACACCGCGCCGTGGAGTGACTCCGGCGAGGCGGCGGGCAGGATCCGCCGCGCCTCCGCAGGCCCGACGACCTCGACGTCGAGGCCGATGCCGCGCGCCCGGCTGGCGGTCCGCTGGAGCTCCAGCAGCTGCTCGGGGCTCGAGGCGATGCGCAGGCTCCCGAGGCGCTCGAAGACGCCGAGCCGCTCGTACAGCTCGATGCTGTAGCGCCGGAAGGCCATCATCGTCGCCGATGGGTTGAACGCGGTGACGAGGCCCGCGGCGTGGCTGGTCGCCCCCGCCGTCAGCTGCGCCTTCTCGACGAGGATGACGTCGGGCCAGCCGGCCTCGGCCAGGTGAAGGGCGACGCTGCAGCCGCTGATCCCGCCACCGATGACGACGACCCGGGCCCTGTCCACGCTCACGGCGCTCCCTCAATGACAGGCGGCCGCACCCTGGTCGCTGAACGCGTCGGCGACCGAGACGAAGCGCCAATCGTAGCCGCCCGGGTGGAGCGTCAAACTGAGGACCCCGTGGGCGACGGACGCCCGCACCAGCGAATTCGCGACCGGGTCGCCAAAGGCCCGCAGCGCCGCTCCTCCGGTGCCGACGACGAACTCGCGCATCCCCGCGGCCGGGTCGGCGCGGCCATCCGGGTCCTGCGGCGCGAAGCGCTCGTAGTCGTGGTCGTGGCCGTTGACGACGACATCCGCGCCGGCGGCGTGGAGCGCCCGCCAGAACGGATCGACGACCGGGTCGTCGCCGTGCGTCCCGGACGAGAAGCGCGGGTGGTGCCAGATCGCGATCGTGCATCGGGCGTCGCTCGAGGCGAGGTCGGCCGCCAGCCAGTCGCCCTGGCGGGAACCGGCGCCGCAGCCATCGACCGCCGTGCAGTCCGAGTCGAGGACGACGACATGCCACGCCCCAAGGTCGTACGAATACCACGTGTCACCCTCGGCATTCGTCGCCCGGGCGCCGAAGTAGCCGAGGTAGCCGGCGGCGCCGTCCGTCTCCCAGTCGTGATTCCCCGGCGCCGGGCGAGTGCGGCCGAGGTGGCGGCCCCAGGTCGGGTCATAGCACGCCCGGAACTCGTCGGCGGTCCCGTCCTCGTAGGCGTTGTCGCCCGCCGTGAAGACGGTCCCGGCGATGCCGTCGAGCAGGGCGGCGGTCGTCGCGTCGCCGTCGAGTGCGCACGACGCGATGTCGCCGGCGCCGACGAGAACGGGGTCGCCGGCGAGCGTCGGAGTCGGCGCGGCGGAGGCGGACTCGGCCGCCGCGGACGTCCCGAACGACGGGGGCGCCGGGGACGCGGAAGGCCCGAGCGACCCGGGTGCCGGCGCCCAGATCGCCGCGAGCCCGGCGAGGAGGATGAGCGCACCCGCGAAGGCGATGAAGGCGGCGGACGATGAGCGGCGCATCCGGGGGCGCCTCGAGGCGGCGGGTCAACCCGCCGCCGCCTCCCGCAGCGCGCGCTCGAAGCGTGGCGTCGAGGCGTTCGCCAGCAGCCGATCGAAGTGCTCGCCCGCGTAGGCGACGAAGTCGACGTCGAGCGTGCTGACGCCCTGCTGGAGCACGCCCCACATCGCCTCGCGGAAGTCGGACACGACGCGCATCAGCGTCAGCCGCGCCAACCGGGTCGGGTGGACCTCGCCGTCGTACGCTTCGAGCAGGATCGAGTCCTGCTCCGGGTCGAGCGTGTGGTTGATCGAGAAGTTGCCGAGATCGAAGAACGGGTCGCCCATGCCGGCGTACTCCCAGTCGACGATCCGGATCCGGACCCCGTCGTCGATGAAGTTCGCGTTCAGCAGGTCGTTGTGGCATGGCCGCATCTCCAGCGGAGCGGTCAACAGAGAAAGCTCGATCCGGCGGGCGATCGCCCGGGAGAGGTCGTACTCAGCCGGGATGACGACGCCGCGCGCGAGGGCCAGGGCGCGATACGCCTCCACGATCCGGAACGGCATGAACAAGCCCGGGATGGCGGGGCCTTCGTGGAAGCGGCGGACCGACTCGGCGACGCGTCGCAGCGTCTCCGGCCGCCGAACCGCGTCGTCCGGCACGGATCGACCCTCGATGAATCGCGTGACGAGGTAGCCCTCCGGCCGGACGTAGGCGACGACCTCCGGCCCGACGCCGACCCCGGCCGCCGCCACGGTCGCCGCGTGCTCGACCTCGCGGCTGATGCCGAGCAGGTGGGTGTCGTTGCCGGCGAGCCGCACGACGTATCGGTCCGGACGCCCGCCGAGCGTGATGAGGAAGTTACGGTTCGTGATGCCGCCCGACAGCGGCGTGAACGTTAGCTCTGCCGCGGCGAGCTCGGGGACCCGCACGAGGGCACGCACGAGCTCATCGCGCAGCTCGCCGCGCAGCTCGTCGTCGGCCGGCGCGGCCGTCGTCGTCGACATCGTCGCAGGAATGGTACGGCGCGGCGGAGACCCGCCGCGCCGTCCGCTGCGTTACGAGGATCCGGGACCGGACTAGCCGATCGTCGCCTCCCCGGTCGCGACATCCGCCTCTACGCGGTCCTGGCGGCCGCGCTGAGCGACCAGGTAGTAGATGGCGCCGACGACGACGATGACACCGACGAGGCTCTCGAACACCGGCCAGTGGGGCAGGCCCGGGATCGGTTCCCCGCCGAAGGTCAGGAACGTGTCGATGAACGGGTTCGACCACGTCTCGCGGAGCGAGTCGCCGAACGCCCCGAACATCGGATCCGTCCACAGCCCGATGTTCACGACCATCAGGCCGCCCCACACGAGGGCGAGCACGTTGATGATCGTGCCCCAGCTTCCGAGGCTGAACCAGGCGCCCTTGTGCGGCCAGCCCTTGCGGCGGGCGATGAGGACGCCCAGGTTGCACAGGAAGTACGAGATGTAGATCGTGCCCGTTGCTGCGATCGCGAGGTAGATAGAGCCGAGCGCTCCGGTAAGGATGATCGGCACCGCCCCGAGGACGCCGACGGCGATCGAGGCGTACGACGGGGTCTTCAGGGTCGGGCTGACATGTCCCCACAGGCCGCCGAACGGCAGGCGCCGGTCGCGTCCCATCGAGAACATCAGGCGCACGGTCGCGCCCTGGATGGCCAGGGTGCACACGTACACGGCGATGAGGATCACGATCAGGTACAGCTGGCCGAGCGTTAGCGTCCCGATGATCGTCTGCGGCAGGTTCGCCAGGATCGTGTCGGCGATCGGGAAGCCGAACGCCTGACCAGTCGCCACCGCCGCGTTCACGTCCGTGAACGACAGGGTCACCGCGAGGAGGAAGATCGCGCCGACCAGGCCCGACAGCCAGATGGCCGACAGGACACCGCGTGGCGCCTGGCGGCCCGAATCGAGCGTCTCCTCGCCGAACGTGCCCGCGGTGTCAAAGCCGTAGACGACGAACAGCGCCATGAACGCGCCGACGAGGAACACCGGGAAGTAGCCGCCGTCCGACAAACCGCTCGTGTACGACGTGTCGAACAGGATCGCCGGCGATTGATGGTTCGCGAAGATCAGCAGGATGAGCGCGAAGAACAGCATCCCGATGATCTCCGCCGCCACGCCGATGTTGTTGATGATCGCCAGCAGCTTCACGCCGATGACGTTGATCGCGGTCGTCGTGACGAGGGTCGCCAGCGCGGTGAACTGCCACATGTCGAGCGCGGGAAGCGGAGATGGCTCGGCCAGGTCGAACCCGACGACCGTGGACAGCACGAGCGGCACGGTCGCGGCGACCGCGGTGACGGTCACGACGCCGGCCCAGAAGTAGATCCAGCCGGTGAACCAGCCGAGCGTCCTGTTGGCGAGACGCTTCGACCACTGGTAGATCGAGCCGGCGACCGGGAAGTGGCTCGACAGTTCGGCGAAGTTCAGGGCGACGAAGGTCTGGCCGATGATGACCAGCGGCCACGCCCAGAAGATCGCGGGGCCGCCGACACCGTAGGCGACGGCCTGGTTCGTGAACGTCCCGGTCGCGACCGAGATGTAGCTGAACGCGACGGCGAAGTTCGCGAGGAACCCCAGCGTCCGGCTCAGCTGCGGCTTGATGCCGAGCGAGCGCAGGTGCGCGTCATCGCGCGCCGCGACCTCAGCATGGCTTTCCATGGGACCCGACACGCCTACCCTCCTCTACCGCCACGGACACGGATGCCCGTGAGACCGACCTCTTCGGAGCACGTGGGAACGCGGGGCTCGACGCGGCGGACCCTCAGCCGCCGGTCGTGGCCGGAGCATAGGCGTCTGCGGAGCGCCGGGTCAACCCTTATCCGGACTCGGCGACCCCGGGGAAAGGCGATGCCCGCCGACTGGGCTGCCGGGTCAGGCACCGATCGTGGCGCGCAGCGCCTCCGGGGCCTCGCGGTGGAACTCGACCGGACGGATGTATCGATCGACGATCGAGCGCGACCCGACGACCCCGAGCTCGCGGAAGAGGAAGCCGACTTTGCGAGCCTGCTCGGCGAGGATCTCATCCTTCGTCGGCAGGTCCCACAGCTCGCGCTTGAACGGCCCGAGCGCCTTCTTGCGGGTCGTGTAGACGAACTGCTCGTCGGTCTGATCCGCCTTTCGCTCGTCGAGCGCGTTCGCGAAGCACCAGCTTTCGATCGCAGCGTGGAGCTCGGCCGGGAAGCCGGGGTGCTCGTAGAGGGCGTTCTGGAAACCCGTCGCCAGGTGGATCTCGGCCGCCTCGACCTCGCGGAAGCGGTGGAACATCTCGTCTGGCAGCGTGGACGCACCGTGCTGGACGGTGCCGGCGAGGCCGTACTCGCGACGAGCGACCGCGCCGAGGCGCTCATGGGCGCCGAAGTCCACGGCGACCTTCGCGACGCTGCCGTCGGGCAGGACGACGCCGCCATGCGACGTCCCGGTCTGGATGCTGACCTTGCTGATGCCGAGCGCGTCCGGCGCGCGGCGTGGCAGCTCCTCACGCAGGCCGTCGAGGTAGGCCCGGAGCTCGGCCTCTGTCGAGTTGGACTTGCCGACCTCGCCGATCTCGCCGCCGACGCTGATCGTGACGCCGTCCGCCTCGAGCGTCCGGATGAGCGCCGTCAGCTCGGCCGTCCGCTCGACGTTGGTCCGCTGCTGCTCCGTCTCGCTCGCGAACGACAGGTCGACGAGCGTCGAGGCATCGATGTCGATGTTGCGGTAGCCCGCCTCGACCGCCAGGCGGCAGGCGCGCCGGATCTCGTCGGTCATCGCCTCCGGGTCCGCGGCGTACTTCTTGGCGTTGAACTGGTAGTGGTCGCCCTGCAGGAAGACGGGACCCCGCCAGCCGGCCGCCACGGCGCCGGCGAGGCAGGCCGTCGCGTAATCGATCGGCCGCTGGTAGGTGTACGTCTGCTCGCTGCGCGCGAGCTCGAGGATGACGGCGCCGGCGTCCACGGCAGCAGCGGTCTCGAACACGATCCGGGCCATGTCGAACGTCTGCGCCCGGATGTTGATCGCCGGCACGGTGAAGCCGCCGACCTCGCCGCGGGCCCGCGCGGTGTACAGCTCGTGGATGCTCGCCGAGCGCGCGCCGAGAGCCTGGCTCGCCTCCCAGACGAGCCAGCGCGCGGCCGCGACGCTGGCATCGTCCGGCGCGAAACTCGCCGTCCAGGCGAGGTCGCGGATCGGCTTGCCACGGAATCCGGCCACGTCGTCGATGACCAGTCGATCGCCGTCCAGGTGGGCGCTGCCGGCGAGGCGCTCGAGCAGCTCCGAAACTGACGCGGCGACGTGCGGCACGACTCGGCCCTCGGCTGGAATCCGGGAGGTCGCCGACATCGTACCCGCGCCGGCTCAGAACGTCGGCTTGAGCACCATCAACGCGACGATGGCGATGACGAGGACCAACTGGATGAGCCCGTTGCGGCGGCCCGCGGCGACCCGAGCGAGGAGCTCCGGCGGCGGCCCGCTTGAACCGGGAGGCGGCGGCGACGACGTGATCTCGATGAGCCGCCGGACGTTCGGCAACACGACGAAGTAGGACATCGCCAGGGCGGCGGCGTACAGCGCGATGCCGGCCAGCAGCCAGCGGCTCTCCGTCGCGAGCAGGTCCAACTCAAGGGCCAGGACGAGCGCGAAGCCGGTGACGCCCTGCAGGAGTGCGAGCGGCCAGACGAGCCGTTCCGCGATCGTCCGCGAGATGCGCAGCGCGAAATTGACGTGTTGCGGCTCTCTGCCACCGGCGGCGCCGATCATCGGGAATGCGAAGGTCGGCCCGAACGCGACGATCGCGCCGAGGATATGGGCGAACAGCAGCCACGGGACCAGGTCCATCGAATCCCTCCACGCGCGCCGAGTCGAGCGATCGCGAATCTAGCAGTCGGCTTGACAGGCGGACGCACAATCTCGCCATCAGGCACGGCCGGCGGCCGCGCCAGCAGGGACGTAGGGAGGGTGGACATCGCCTGACGCATCGGGAGCACCCGCAGTGAGTGCTTCCGGGCCCGGTCGCCGGGCTCAGCGTCCGCGACCGGGTCGAACGTCGATTCATCCGCAGAGAGGGAGATCGGATGTCGAGTTCGGCCATCTTCACACCCCGTGGCTTCCTGATGCTCGGGGGCATCGTCCTCGTCCTCCTTGGCGTCGTCGGATTGGCCGGCGTCTTCACCGAGGAAGGGTCGCCTGCCTTCTGGCTGGACGACGGGGAGAACTACGCCCACATCGGGCTCGGAGTCGTCGCTCTTGCGGCGCTGTACGTGCCCGGACTGAACAGCACCCTCAAGCCGTACTACCGCTGGATCGTCCTGCTGGTCGGCGTCATCGCGCTGTTCTTCGCCGTCTACGGCTTCTTCCTCGCCGGTCCGGATGTCCCGAATACGTTCGGGCTGGCGAACCTCGAAAGTCCAGCCGACAACATCCTCCACCTCGTCGTGGGGATCTGGGCCGTCATGGCAGGCTGGAAGTCGGAAGCCGCCATGTGATGGCCTGAGGCCATCGCATCATCCTCGCCTGTCACGACCGGCCCGCGGTCCATCCGCCGGGCCGGTCGTTCGCTGCCCCAGGGGTTCCTGCCATCATGCCCCGATGGCCCGCCTGACCGAGGCACCCGACGTCACCGTCGAGCCAGTCACTTCGGATCGCTTCGCCGATCTCGCGGCGCTGTTCGAGGAGGGCGGCGATCCGCGCTGGTGCTGGTGCATGTACTTCCGCGTCCGCGGGCTCGACTGGACCAATTCCAGCGCGGCCGGCAACAGGGCAGGCCTGGAGAAGTTGACGCGCGACGGCCCGCCACCCGGGCTCATCGCCTACCGCGACGGCCGGGCGGTCGGCTGGGTCAGCCTCGCCCCGCGCGAGGCCTATGACCGGCTCGAACGCGCCAAGCTCCTGGCTCGCGTCGACGCGCGGCCGGTCTGGTCGATCGTCTGCTTCGTCGTTGCACGCCGCGCCCGGCGCGCGGGCGTCGCGTCGGCGCTCCTCGAGGCGGCCGTCGAGTACGCCCGCGGCCGCGGCGCCGTGACCCTTGAAGCCTACCCCGTGGACACCGGCGGCGAGCGGATCTCCGCCGGCTCGGCGTACCACGGCACCCTCGCGATGTTCGAGCGGGCGGGCTTCGAGGTCGTCGCCCGTCGCCAGTGGAACCGGGCGAGTCGGGTTCGGCCGATCGTCCGGCGGGAGCTGTAGGGATCGTGGTGGCGCTGCGTGCGGTCGCGCTTGCGTGCGGTCGCGCTTGCGTGCGGTCGCGCAAGCCGAGATTCTGCGTGATACGAGCCCGGCTACTGCTATGCGGGGACGAAAGGGCCGGAGCCGTCGCGCTGCGTACTGGCCGAACAGCGCTGATCGAGGATCGGGCGGACCGGAGCGAATCCGGCGAGCCGGTACGCGCATATCACTACTCCGGCTGCTGAACCGCAGAATCGAGCCATGGCCGATCCAGCCAAGCGAGCATCGGCGCAGCCAGGGGCCGAGCGTCCGGTTGACACCCCGATCCCGACGCGGGTACCATCCGCCCTCGGCGCGGGTCCCGCGTCCTTGTCCCCCTCGAGCGGAGGCGGCTCCGAATGAGTCTCGTGAAGATCTTCGAGCGCGCGGTCGCGCCTGACGGCGCCGCCGATCGCGGGAGATCCGTGCCCATCTCGAGGTAGCCGCCGGGCGGAGGAACCGCCCCACCGAGCGAACCACGAGCCGTGGGCCGGATCGGGCCCACGGCTTTCTTGATGCCTCGCGATGTCCCACCGGGCATCAGCCGGGCAGATCCAGAGCCGCGAGGCCCACCGACGCGAGGAGCGCCGGACCGGACCCGCGGCTCTCGTGATTCGCGGGCCCCGGAGACCCGGCGACCGCCGACCACCAACCACCGGCCAGCCACGAAGGACCACCGCCATGACCGCGACCCTGACCCGACAACCGAATACCGCGAACACGCCGGACCGGCTCGGGGCCGCGCGGCTCCCGGGTCATCGGCTCGTCATCGACCGGGAGGCACCCGCGCTCCTGGTCGAACGCGTGACCAAGCGCTTCACGGTCGGTCGCCGCAAGCCACCCGTGCTCGCGATCGACGACGTCTCGCTCCGCCTGGAGCGTGGCGGCGTGATCGGCATCCTGGGCGCGAACGGCTCTGGCAAGTCGACGCTCATCCGGCTCGTGTCCGGCCTGCTGACCCTCGACGAGGGCCGAGTGGAGATCTTCGGCCACGACGTCGGGCGCGATGAGATGGCGGTCAAGCGGCTCATCAACCGTGTCAGCGCGGACGCCGCGTTCTTCAAGAAGCTCAGCCCGATCGAGAACCTGGTCTTCGCGGCGCGGCTGTACGGCCTCGACGCAGGGCGCTCGAAGTCGGAGGCGATCGAGATCCTCGGCCGGCTCGGCATCGCACGGAAGCGCGTCGATCGACCGGTCGAGCAGATGAGCCGGGGGATGCAACAGAAGGTCGCCATCGCGCGGGCACTTTTGACGAGCCCGGCGCTGCTCCTGCTCGACGAGCCGACGACCGGCCTCGACCCGCGTTCGAAGCTGGAGGTTCAGGCGTTCCTCGAGGACGTCCGGACGAGCCATGACGCATCGATCGTGCTGACGACCCACGACCTCGACGAGGCCGACCGGCTGTGTGACCGGATCTCGATCCTCGACGGCGGCCGAGTCGTCGTCGAGGACACCCCGGACGGCCTCAAGGGGCTCGTGGCGGAGCGCCACGGCCAGGCCCGGACGCTCCACGCCGCCTACATGACGTTCACCGGCCGCTCGCTCGACGAGGACGTCGAGGAGGACGGGGCCGGGGACGACGACACCGGATGAAGGAAGGGAGTCACCTGATGCATGCGCAGTCTCAGCTGCGGCTCGAGCTGGTGAACGAGCGGATCGCGCTCGCCCACCACGACGCCGCCGAGGCGCGCCTGGCCGATGCGGCCCGGCGTCGCCACCGTCGATCGCTCCGCCGCGTCGTCGGCCGCCTGATCATCGCGATCGGCGAGCGGCTCGCGGCGGAGCCGGCCCTCGACGTCGCTCGGGCGCGCTGAGCGCCCGGGCGACCCGACCGACCCGAAAGGGATCCTCCGATGTCGTTCCTGACGCACGAGCTGAAGGCGTCGTACGCCTTCGTCGAGCGCAACTTCTTCCTGACGCGCCGCTACTGGGGCTGGGAGCTCGCCTTCCTGGTCTATTCCGCCGCGGGCGCGCTGTCGATCTCGCTCATCGGCGCGAGCCAGGGCGACGAGCGGCTGCTGCTCACCCTCATCGTCGGCGCGATCTTCTGGAACTACCTGTCGGTCGTCTTCTCCTGGATCGCCGAGACGATCGCCGTGGAACGCTGGGAGGGCACCCTCGAGTACACCTTCATGGCGCCGGTCCGACGCTCGACGCAGCTGCTCGGCTCGACGCTCTACGCGATGGTCTACGGACTCGTCCACACCGCCGCGATCCTGGTCGTCATGGTCCTGTTCTTCCCGGGCCTCGCGGCGGCGGACGCGAACGCGCTGACCGTCGTGACGTTCATGGCGCTCGGCTCGTTCAGCTTCGTCGGCGTGGCGATGCTGGCCGCGATCCTGCCGCTGCTGTACATCGAGCGCGGGGCCCAGATGGCATTCGTCCTGCAGTCGGTGCTGCTGCTCGTGTCGGGCGTCTACTACCCGATCGAGGTGCTGCCCGGTTGGATGCAGGTCGTCGCCCACCTGTCGCCGGCAACGTACGTCCTCGACGGCGTTCGGGCCGGCCTCATCGACGGCGTGCCCGTGTCGGCCCTCGTCGGCGACGTCTGGCCGCTGCTCGTGATGGGCGCGCTGCTCATCCCGTTCGGGTTGTGGGCATTCGGTCGCGCCGAGCGATTCGCGAAGCGCACCGGCCGCCTGAAGCGAGTCGGCTGAGATGGACCTCCTTCCGAAGTCGACCGACCGCCTCGTCCTGCGGGCCTACCGCGGCCCGCAGGACCACCCCGCCATGAACGACATCGCGGCCGCGGTCCGGGCCGACAACGGCGAGCGGGAGCTCGGCGATGTCGCCGAGTTCGACAACCACTATGCGCATCTCGACCAGGCCGCCCTGCCACGCGACTGCGCGCTGGTCGAGATGGACGGCCGGGCGGTCGCCTACGGCCGCGCATCCTGGGCGGAGCTCGCCGATGGTGGCGCCCAGGTCGAGTGCATCCTCAACATCCGACCCGACGCCCGCGGCCGCGGTGTCGAGGAGCTTCTGGCCGACCACGCGATCCGGCGCGCCCGCGAGCTCGTCTCGCAGCCCGACCGCGCCCGCAGCCGCTCGGCCAGGCTCGCCGTCTTCGTGGGCGGGCGAGACGGGATCCAGCGCTCCGTGCTCGGCGGGCTCGGATTCGGTCTGTCCGGTCACATGGCGCAGCTGATCCGGCCCGACGTCGAGGGGATCCCCGAACTGCCGATCCCGGCGCCGTTCGAGGTCCGCCCGATCGACCCAGCCGACCGGGCCATGCACCGCCGCGTCTGGGAGGCGTCGGCTCGCGCGTTCGCCGACTCGCTCGGCGAGGAGAAGCCGACCGAGGCGAAGTACGACGAGTTCATCAAGGATCCCTCGTTCGCGCCCCAGCTCTGGCAGGTGGCATTCGACGGCGAGCGGATCGCCGGCCAGATCCTCAACTACCTCGGCGACCTCGAGCAGGACGGCAGCCGCATCGGCTGGACCGAGGGCATCACCGTCCAGCCGGAGTACCGCCGTCGTGGCCTCGCCCGAGCGCTCCTCGCGCGGAGCCTCCGGACCGTCCGCGACGCCGGCGCCACGTGCGCCGGCCTGGGCGTCGACCTCCGGAATCCCAATCACGCGGTCGACCTGTACCAGGGCATGGGCTATCGGATCGTGTCCGAGAGCTTCGAGTACGTCCTCGGACCGCTCGAGCCGACGGCAGACCGATGATCCCCGAGCCGGACCTGGCGAGCCTCGTGCCGTGGGGCTGGGACGCAGCCGTTGCCATGGCATTCGCGCCGTACGCTGAACGCGGCGCGCTGCCCGGGCGCGTCGTCGTCGAGGAAAGCGGAGCGTGCCTCGTCATGACGCCGGCGGGCGAGCGACCGGCGGCGCTGGCCGGCCGCTTCCGGCACGACCACATCGGCGATCCGCTCGCCCACCCCGCCGTGGGCGACTGGGTGGCCGTCGAGCTGTCGGGCGGGGCGACGACGATCGTGGATCGCCTGCCGCGTCGTACGGTCGTCGTGCGGCGCGCCCCGTCGGACCACGCCTCGCCGGTCCAGGTCGTCGGCGCGAACGTCGACGTGATGTTCGTCGTCATGTCGCTGAACGGCGACTTCAACCTCCGCCGCCTCGAGCGCTACCTGGCGGTGTCGTGGGAATCCGGCGCGCGGCCGGTCGTCCTGCTGTCGAAGGCGGACCTGGCCGCCGACGTCACGGGCGGGGTCGTCGCCGCCGAGTCGGTCGCGCCGGGCGTGGCTGTCCTCGCGGTGTCGGCCGTCTCCGGCGACGGGCTGGACGCCGTTCGCGCGTTGCTCGGCGTCGGCCGGACCGCCGCCTTCGTGGGCTCGTCGGGGGTCGGCAAGTCGACGCTCGTGAACGCGCTGGCCGGGCGCGAACTGCTCGCGACCGCCGCGGTTCGGGAGGAAGATCAACAGGGCCGCCATACCACCTCGAGGCGGCAGCTGGTGCCGCTCGCCGAGGGCGTGGTCCTCGACACGCCCGGGATGCGCGAGCTCGGGCTGGCCGACGCCGACGGGCTGGAGGCTGCCTTCGCCGACGTCACCGCGTTCGCCGAACGCTGCCGCTTCCGGGATTGCGCCCATCGCAGCGAGCCCGGCTGCGCCGTCCGAGCGGCGATCGCCGACGGTCGCCTGCCCGCCGGACGCCTGGCGAGCCTCGAGCGCCTCGAGCGTGAGGCGCGCGCGGCGAGGCGGCGGACGAGCGCGCCGGCACGCGTCGCCGAGGAGCGTCGTTGGAAGATGATCGCGAAGCACGCACGGCAGCACGCACGGGCGCGAGACAGGGGCTGGTCGTGATGCGCCGCGAGCCGACGATCCCGGGCCTCGACATCCGGGCCTTCGATCCCGAGCGCGACTTCGAGGCCGGCGCCGCCTTCCTGCGCGACGTCGATCGCCATGACGCCTGGGACTGGCTGCCGTCCGCGACGGATCTCGCGAGCCTCTGGACGCCGAGCGAGCGCTTCGACCCCATGCGGGACGCTGTCGTGGCGCGGGTCGGCGATGAGGTCGTCGGTCTGGCGACCACGGACTGGCGCGCCCACGACACCTTCGTCTCGCACGAGGTTAGTGTCTGGGTGCGGCCGGCTCGGCGCCGTCGCGGCCTCGGCCGCCGACTCCTGGCATGGGCCGAGGCGCGGGCCCGCGACGTCCGGCGCGCGAAGCCGGGGGAGAACGGCCTGCCGCACGTGCTCGATGCCTACCTGGCGGTCGAGGTCGCCGGCGTCGAGACGTTCGCGGAGGCCGCCGGCTACTCACCGCACACGTACGGCTTCCTCATGCTCCGACAGCTCGCCGAGCCGATCCCCGCGGCGCCGCTGCCGGAGGGCCTCGAGATCCGGCCGGTACAGCTGTCGGACCATCGCCTCATCTGGGACGCGGACACGGAGGCCTTCCGCGACCATGCGGAGCCGAGCGAGCGCGACGAGGCCGACTTCGAGCACTGGTTCAGCCAGCCCGGCCTCGACACGTCGCTGTGGCGCGTCGCCTGGGCCGGCGACGAGGTCGCCGGATCGGTGATGGCGATGATCTGGGCCGAGGAGAACGCCGCTCTCGGCGTCCGACGAGCCTGGCTCGAGCACGTCTCCGTCCGACGTCCCTGGCGCCGGATGGGCCTGGCGAGTGCGCTCATCGCGGAATCACTGCGGGTCCTTCGCGAGCGCGGTCTCGACCAGGCGATCCTCGGCGTGCACGGCGAGAACCCGACCGGCGCGGTCGGCCTGTACGAGCGGCTCGGATTCCACGTCCATCGGCGCTGGCAGCTCTGGCGGAAGCCCATCGACGCCGTCTGACGCCCCGCTGGACCTCGCGCCCGAATCGAGGCACCATCTCGACGGCGGGACCTTCCGATGTCGCGACTCGTCCGATCCGCTGCCATCGCCTTCGGGTTGACCGTGTCCGTGGCTGCCTGTGGGCCGTCGAGCCCCTCGGAGGCGCCATCGCCGAATTCGCCGACGAGCCTCACTCCGGAGGTGACCGTGATGCCCTTCAGCCTGACGAGCACGGCATTCATCGATGGCGCGGCGATCCCTCGCCGGCACAGCTGTCAGGGAGACGACGCGTCGCCGCCGCTCGCCTGGTCCGGGCCACCGGCCGGGACCGCAGCGTTCGCGCTCATCGTCGACGATCCGGATGCCGAGGGCTGGATCCATTGGCTCGTCTACGACCTCCCGGGAGGCACAGCCGCGCTGCCGGAGGCCGCCTCCGGCTCGATCGGGGCGCCGGAGGGCCGCACCTCGTGGGGAACGGTCGGCTGGCGGGGGCCATGCCCGCCGTCGGGCACGCACCGCTACGTCTTCCGGCTCCTGGCGCTGAGTTCGCCGCTGGGCTTGCCCGACGGTGCGGACGCGACGGTCGTCCGCCGCGCCGCCGCCGGGGTCACGCTCGCCGAGGCGACGCTCACCGGCACCTACCGCAAGTCCTGACGTCGGCGAGTCGGGCCGCGTCGGATCAGGCGAGGAGCCGACGCTCGCGCGCGACGACGTCGAGCCACGGTCGCTCGCGATCGATCGTCGTCTCCGGTCCGTGTCCCGGCAGGACGGCCAGCCGCGGATCGAGGGTCGCCAGCCGGGCCAGCGAGTCGACGATCTGGTCGGCCGAGCCGCCGGGCAGGTCGACCCGGCCCCAGCCGCCGGCGAAGAGCGTGTCACCACTGAACAGCAAGCCGTCGTCGGCGGACAGCAGGCAGACCGAGCCCTCCGTATGACCGGGCGTGTGGAGGACGGCGAGGCGGATGCTCCCGAAGCGCACCTCGCCACCCTCGGCCAGCTCGACGGCCGGCACGCACGGCGGGATCTCGAAGGGCGCCCATAGCGGCTGCGGATCGACAAGCCGGTGGGCGTCGAGCGGGTGGATCGCGATCGGGGCGCCGCTGTGCGCCGCCACCGCCGCGTTGTCGCCGAAGTGGTCCCAGTGGCCGTGGGTAGTGACGATGAGCTTCAGCGTCCAACCACGGGAGGCGAGCTCGGCGCTGATCCAGGCGAGCGACGGGATGGCCGTGTCGATCGCGATCGCCTCGCGGGAGCGCTCGTCGGCCAGGAGGTGGACGTTCGTCGCGATCGGGCCGACGACGCGAGTGAGGCGCTCCACCTAGCCCGCGACGATCTTCGCCCGGATGCAGTCGAAGGTCTGGCCGATCATCTTGTTCGCGGTGCTCTCGACGAGCCGCGCCCCGACGCTGGCGATCATGCCGGCGATGCGCACTTCGGCGGCCCACAGCATCGTCGTCGTGTCCGGGGCGTCGCCCGGCACGAGGTTCATCGTCCCGAGCGCGTCGACGGCGCTGCCGGGCGCCTGGCCGTGCGCCTTGATGACCGCCCGGACCGGCGCCTCCATCTCGACGATCTCGAGGTCCACGACGAAGCGGGCGCTGATGAAGCCGACGCCGACCTTCGCCTTCGCCCGGAAGTGCGTCGCGTCGACGACCTCGATCGATTCGACGCCCGGCCCGCACGAGCCGACCTTGGCGGGGTCGATGAGGAAGGCGAAGACCTCGTCCGGCGCGGCCGGGATGTCGACGGCGCCCGAGAACTCCATGGATCTCCTCTCAGCCGCGGGTCAGGACGCCGAGGATACCTGCGGGCCGACGAACGCCGAGGGTTCGCGCACGAAGCGGGTCCGGCAGCCGATCGAGCAGAACGCGTACACGACGCTCTCATGGGTCGCGAGATGGCGCGCCTCGGAGCGATCGACGGTCATCCCGCAGACGGGGTCCAACAGGACCAGGTCGTCGACGAGGGCGCCTCCGAACGCGGTGGCGCCTGGCCCGCCCGCGGCCGTCGCGCTGCCCACTCCGACGAGGGTCGCCGGACCGGGCGCCGCGACGAAGGCGGCCCGACCGCGCCGCACCTGTACGAGCTCGGCGAGGATCGACAGCGCGACCTCCTCCGCCGTCTCGGCACCGAGGTCGAGTCCGGCCGGGGCCCGGAGAGCCGCGACCCGCTCGTCGGGCAGGCCGGCCTCCTCGCGCAGCCAGTCGCGGACGACCGCGGCGCGGGTCGGCGAGGCGACGAGGCCGACGTAGGCGACCTCGCGCCGGAGCGCGGCCTCGACCGCCTCCTCGTCCCACACCCCCTGCGTCGCGACGACGACGTACGGCGGCGCCGGCGTCTCGGTCGTCCGCAGCTCGCGATCGCCGAGGACGGCCGCCGCTGCGGGGAAGGCGTCGCGCTCGGCGACGGGGTCGAACACGGATACGCGCCAGCCGGCGGCCGCGCCGAGCGCGACGAGCGCGCCGGCGATCGGCGTCGTGCCGGCGACCCAGAGCTGCATGGCGGGAAGTCGTGGTTCCACGTAGATCTCCAGCGTGCCACCGGAGTGACACGACATGACGAGCTCGACGACGCCGTCCGCGCGGCGGCCCTCGGTCGGCAGGTCCTTCGAGATGCGCAGCAGCCTCGGCTGCCCGTCGGCGAGCGCCCGCAGCGCCTCCCGGACGACGACAGGCTGGGCGCAGCTCCCGCCGACCCAGCCCTCGATCGTACCGTCCGGGTGGACGATCGAGGACGCGCCGGGGCGCGCCGAGGTCGGCCGCCGGACCGCCACGACGGTCGCGACCGCGAACGTCCGGCCCGCCGCCTCGAGCTCCGCCGCCCGGGCGTACGTCGAGCGGCGGTGCATCGTCAGGCGATGCCCCTCTCGTGGAGCAGCCGCCAGACCTTCTGCGGCGTGATCGGGATGTCGATGTGGCGCACGCCGAGGTGCCACAGCGCATCGACGACGGCATTCGCGATCGCCGGCGGCGCACCGACGGTGGCCGATTCGCCGACACCTTTCGCCCCCAGCGGGTGGTGCGGCGACGGGGTGATCGTCTTGCCGGTCTCCCAGGCGGGCGTTTCCATCGCCGTCGGGAGCAGGTAATCCATGAATGTGCCGGCCAGGTTGTTGCCGTTCTCGTCGTACGAGATCTCCTCGTACAGCGCCGGCGCGAGGCCCATCGTGAGCCCGCCGTGGATCTGGCCCTCCACGATCATCGGGTTGATGATGTTGCCGCAGTCGTCGACCGCGACGAAGCGCCGGATCTTGACCTGCCCCGTGCCCTTGTCGATGTCGACCACGCAGATGTAGCTGCCGAAGGGATAGGTGAAGTTCGGCGGGTCGTAGTAGTCGACCGCCTCGAGCCCCATCTCCATGCCCGCCGGGTAGTTCGTGTAGGCCGCGAAGGCGATCTCGCCGATCGTCTTCGATCGGTCCGGCGAGCCCTTCACGCTGAACTTGCCGTTCGTCCACTCGAGGTCGTCCTCGGCCGCCTCGAGCAGGTGGGCGGCGAGCTTGCGCGCCTTGTCGCGGACCTTCCGGCTGGCGATCGCGGTGGCGGCGCCGGACACCGGCGTCGAGCGCGAGCCGTAGGTGCCCAGGCCGTACGGCGCCGTGTCCGTGTCGCCGTACTCGACCTTGACGTCGGACGCCGGGATGCCGAGCTCCTCGGCGACGATCTGGGCGTACGTCGTCTCGTGGCCCTGGCCCTGGGTCTGGCTGCCGATCCGCAGCAGCGCCTTGCCGGTCGGATGGACCCGCAGCTCGGCGCCGTCGTTCATCTTCAGGCCGATGATGTCGAAGTCGTGCGACGGCCCGGCGCCGACGATCTCGGTGAAGCTGGCGATGCCGATGCCCATGAGCTCGCCGCGGGCGCGCTTCTCCGCCTGCTCCCGGCGCAGGTCGTCATAGCCGATGAGGTCCATCGCCTTGCGCAGCGCGGCGTGATAGTCGCCCGAGTCGTACTCCCAGCCGGTCGGCGAGCGGTACGGGAACTGGTCGGCCCGGATGAAGTTGCGCATCCGGAACTCGGCCGGGTCCATGCCGATCTCGTTCGCGGCGATGTCCACCAATCGCTCGATGGCGTGGACCGCCTCGGTCACCCGGAACGAGCAGCGATAGGCGACGCCGCCGGGCGGCTTGTTCGTGTACACGCCGTCGACCTCGACGTGGGCGCTCGCGAAGTCGTACGAGCCGGTGATGACGTTGAACAGACCGGCCGGGAACTTCGACGGCGCCGCCTGCGAGTCGAACGCGCCATGGTCGGCGAGCGTCTTGACCTTGAGGGCGGTGATCCGACCTTCGGCCGAGACACCCATCTCGGCGTCGATGTGGTAGTCGCGGGCGAACGAATCGGCCTGCAGGTTCTCCGCCCGGTCCTCGATCCACTTGACCGGCTTGCCGGTCAGGAACGAGGCCGCCACAGCGAGGACGTAGCCCGGATAGACCGGGACCTTGCCGCCGAACCCGCCGCCGATGTCGTGGGTGATGACCCGGATCTTGTGCTCCGGGATGGGCAGGCCGGCCCCTGCGGCGACGATGGCGAGGACGGTCCGGATGGCGTGCGGCGCCTGGCTCGTCATGTGGAGAGTCAGGTGACCGTTGACCGCGTCCCAGTCGGCGACGCAGCCGCACGTCTCGATCGAGGCGACGTGGATCCGGGGGATGTAGAGGTGCTCCTTGACCCGCGTCTTCGAGGCCGCCAGCGCGGCGTCGGTCGCCGAGCGGTCGCCGGACTCCCAATGCCAGATGTGGTTGTTCTGCTTGCCCTCGCCGCGGTCCGGCCGGAGGACCGGCGCCGAGGCGTCCATCGCCTTGTACGGGTCGACGACGACCGGCAGCGGCTCGTAGTCGACCATGACGGCGGCCACGCCGTCGGCGGCCGCGTAGCGGGACGTCGCGATGACCGCCGCGACCTCCTGGCTCTGGAACATGACGGTGTCCGTCGGCAGGACCATCTGGTTGTCGCCGGCGATCGTCGGCATCCAATGCAGGCCGTACGTCTCGAGGGCCTTGCCGGTGATGACCGCGGCGACGCCCGGGACCTTCATCGCCTCTGAGTCGTCGATGCCCTTGATCCGGGCGTGGGCATACGGGCTGCGGACGATGTCGAGCCACAGCTGGCCCGGCAGGTTGATGTCATCGATGTAGTGACCGGCGCCACGGATGAAGCGGGCGTCCTCGACCCGCTTGCGGGCGTGGCCCATGCCGCCGACCTCGGGGGTCGTCGTGGGTGCCTGGGCCTCGTAGGTCGTCGTCATCGCCGTCCTCCTCAGCCCGCCGCGGCCACGGCCGCGCCCGTCTGTGTCTCGGCGGCGGCGCGGATTTCGGCGGCCGCCTGCTGGATCGCCTTCACGATGTTCACGTAGCCGGTACAACGGCACAGGTTGCCGCTGATGCCCTCGCGGATCGCCGCCTCGGACGGGTCGGGATCCTTGGCCAGGACCCATGCCGCCTGCATGATCATGCCCGGCGTGCAGAAGCCGCACTGCAGGCCGTGCTGGTCCCAGAACGCCTGCTGGAGCGGGTGGAGCGCAGCCCCGTCGGCCATGCCCTCGATCGTGCGGACGTCGAGACCGTCCGCCTGGACGGCGAGCATCGTGCACGACTTCGCGCTGACGCCGCCGACGTGGACGGTGCACGCGCCGCAGTTGCTCGTGTCGCAGCCGATGTGCGTCCCGGTCAGGCCGAAGACGTCGCGCAGGAGATGGACGAGCAGGAGCCGTGGCTCGACGTCCGCCTCGCGGATCGCCCCATTGACGGTGAGGCTGATGTGGTGGGTGCTCATCGCGTCCTCCCCCTCACGCCGCGCCGGCGCGATCGCGCGCGATGCGCAGCGCCCGCAACGTCATCTCGGCGACCATCGCCCGCTTGTAGTCGGCCGGGCCGTGGCTGTCGTCGGTCGGCCGGCTCTGGCGAGCGGCCGCGGCGGCCGCCTCGCGGAACATCGTGTCGTCCGGCTGGGCGCCGCGGATCGCGTCCTCGGCATGCGTCGCCGCGAACGGCGCGTCGCCGACGGCGGTGAGCCCGATGCCGATCGCCGCGATGCGACGGTCGTCGCCGAGGCGGAGCTGGACGGCCGCGCCGACCGTCGAGAAGTCGCCGGCCCGGCGCTCGAGCTTCTGGTAGGCGCCGCCGCTGCGCGGCCCGGGGACCGGGATGCGGACCTCGGTCAGCACCTCGGCCGGCTCGATGCCGGTCGTGAACGTGTCGACGAAGAAGCCGCGGGCGGGCACGACGCGCTCGCCGTCGGCGCTCCGCAGCACGAACGAGGCGCCGAGCGCCTGCAGGACCGCCGGCCAGTCGGCCGCCGGATCGGCGTGGGCGCACGAGCCGCCGATGGTGCCCCAGTTGCGGATCTGCGGGTCGCCGATGCCGGCCGCGGTGTCGCGCATGATCGGCAGGATGGCGGCCAGGCCCTCGTCCTCGAGGATCCGGCGGTGCGTCACCCGGCCGCCGATGTGGACCTCGCCGTCGATGCGGCCGATCTCGTCGAGACCGCCGACGTCGCGCAGGTCGACGAGCAGGGCCGGCTGCGCGAGCCGCAGCTTGAGCAGGGGGATCAGGCTGAAGCCGCCAGAGAGGACCTTCGCCTCGCCCTCGCGGTCCTTCAGGATCCGGAGGGCTTCCCCGAGGTCCGCCGGCCGGACGTAGTCGAATGCCGCCGGGATCATCGCAACCCGTACCTCCTCCCCGCTCGCTCGTGAGCGGGCGGCCCGCGACGGGCGGGCGCCGTGGCGTGGACGATGCCAGGGCGGGCGATCGGGCGACGCATGCGCTCGGTCGCGCGTCTGGGATGGGGATGATCGGTGAAGTATCCGCCTCCGTCGTTCGCGGGTCAACGGTTTTCTAAACCGATCCGGTCACCGTTAGGCGATCGGAGGACACTTCTGCAGGCGACCGCGGCGACCAGGCGACGACGCCGATCGACAGCGGTTCGACCACGGACAGCTCGACGGAGCCGTCGTCGGCGGTCAGCAGCCAGGCGTCGAGCAACTCGACCATCCGGCGGTCCTTGGCCGAGCCCGGCTCCGTCCAGGTCTGGCGGCGGACGAAGCGCTCCAGCTCCTCGCGGCTCGCCCATCGCCGCCGGCTCGTCTCGGGGATCTCGACCGACGGAGAGCGGCCGCGGGCGACGAGGAGGTCGACAAGGGCGGGCAGCGCCGGCAGCGCCACGCGCGGCTCACCGTGGACGGGCGGCCAGAACGGCTCGGCGGTCGAGGCCGGGGTGCGCTCCATCATGACCGCCAGGCAGGTCCGCCGGGTCGCCCGTTCCATCGCGTCGAGGAAGGACCCGAACGCCTCGACGTCGTAGCCGACGTGGGCGATGAGCGAGACGTCCGACTCGATCGAGCCGACGTCGTCGAGTGGCCAGCGTCCTTCGAGCGCTCGGACGTTCGGGATGCCGAAGGTCGCCATCGCGTCGCGCAGGGCGGCGAGCATCGACGGCGACGGGTCGATGGCGACGACCTCGCGCACGCCCCGGGCGATCGGCAGCGCATAGCGCCCGGCTCCCGCGCCGATGTCGAGCCAGGTATCGGTCGGCAGCGCGTGGGCGCGGAGGGCATCGAGGACCGCGTCGCCGGTGCGATCGGGATCGTCGCGGAAGATCGAGCTGACCGAGGCGTAGAAGTCGGCGCCGTCGGGCGCCTCGCGGACCCTGTCCACCTGCTCGCGGTTCCGTCGCACGCGGTCCGCCCAGGCCATCTCGGCGAGGCGCGCAAGGTCCGCCGCGGTGTCGACGTCCGGGTTGGCGCCGGCGACGTCGACCTCGCGGACGTGGGCGCCTGCCACTTCGAGGAGCGGTCCCAGCCCGCGGTCGCCGATCACCTCCGCGGCGAGCCTGAAGGCGGGGCGCCGGAGGGCGACCGGGTTCGCGCCGCCGCCATCCGCGTAGCGCGGCACGGCGACGTCCTCGGCGCTCCCGTCGAGTGCGTCGAGGAGCGCGCGGATCGTCTCCGGCCGCACGAGCGGCTGGTCGCCGAGCAGGACGACGGCGGCCTCGACGGGAGGCCTCGCGGCCCCGGCCGCGGCGAGCCCGAGCTGGAGCGAGCTGGAGAGTCCGCGGCCCGGCTCCGGGTTGACGATGACCTCGCCCTGCCCCAGGCCGAGTGGCGTCGCGTGAGCGGTGCCGTCGGGCGCGAGGACGACGACGAGCGGGTCGAGTCCGGCGCCGCGCGCCGCCGCGACGACGTGCCCAAGGACCGGCGCGCCGTCGATCCGGGCGAAGAGCTTACCGCCGCCGAAGCGCGTCCCGGCACCGGCCGCGAGGATGACGCCGGCTGCCTTCACCATGTCGCCGTCAGCCGCTCGCGGCCCGTTCGCGCATCGGCGCGCCGCTGCCGCCGAATCGCGCAGCGACGATCTCGGCCATGATCGCGAGGGCCGTCTCCGCCGGTTCGCGGCCGCCGAGGTCGAGCCCGATCGGACCGCGCAGGTGCGCCAGGTCGCTCCGCGGGACGCCGGCGTCGAGGAGCCTCGCCCGCCGGTCCGACTGGGTCTTGCGTGAGCCGACGGCGCCGACGTAGCGGCAGCCGCGCTCGAGCGCCGCGCGGATGGCCGGCTCGTCGAACTTCGGGTCATGGGTCAGGATGGCGACCGCGTCGTTCGGCCCGAGGCCGATCTCGTCGGCCACCTCATCGGGCCAGCCGACGACGAGCCGATCCACGTCCGGGAAGCGCTCGGCCGTGGCGAATGCCGCCCGGCCGTCGACGACGAGCGTCTCGTAGCCGAGCTCGCGCGCGTAGCGGACGAGGAAGCGGGCCGTTTCGACCGCGCCGACGACGACGAGCCGCGGCCGGACCGGAAAGCCCTCCACGAACCACTGCCGACCGCCGGCGACGACGGTCCGCGAGCGGCCGCGCAGGAGGACGTCGGCCGCGGCCTCGCGGAGGGCGTCGGCGGTTGCCGGGTCGGGGACCGCCGCAGCGTCACCCTCGAACGAGCCGTCGTCGGCGACGATGACCGGTGGCTCGGGCGCGGCGCCCTCGCCCGGTCGATGCTCGCCGAACTCGGGCGGTGGCGAATCGGCCGGCAGCGGGGTCGCCACGGCCGCACCTCGCGCGGTCGCCGCGATCGAGGCCCGCGCCGCCTCGGCGACCTGGGCCGGCAGGCGCGGCTGGACGAGCACGTCGATCGTCCCACCGCAGGCGAGCCCGACGTCCCACGCCTCCTCGTCGCTGATGCCGTAGCGGACGACCCGTGCTCGTCCGGTCGCGCGGGCGCGGGCGATCTCCTCCGCCGCCGCGCCCTCGACGCAGCCGCCGCTGACCGAGCCGGCGAGGCGGCCATCCGACGAGACGAGCAGCGTCGCGCCCTCCGGGCGCGGCGCCGAGCCGAACGAGCGGATGACGACCGCCCGGCCGGCGTCGAAGCCGGCGGCCATCCAGCCGTCCAGGATCGGCAGGAGCTCCTTCATCGCGGCAGCGGCTGGGCCGATCCGGGATCGCCGCTCGGCGTCCGGACCTTGCGCGGCGGCTCGTCGCCGACGATCGGGGCGCTCGCCCCGGGCGCGGCTCGGACGTGAGCGGCCGCCTCGCTGCCGCGCCGCGTGTCCTCGCTGCGGACGCCGGACAGGATCTCGCCGAGTCGTTCGAGCGAGGCCACGGTGCCGGCCGGCAGGAAGTCGTCGATGTACGGGTAGGCGGCGCGCATGCCGGCGGCGAGCGGCTGGTAGCCGGGCGTCCCGGCGAGCGGGTTGAGCCAGACGAGGCGGTGGCAGTTGCGGCGCAGCCGCGCCGTCTCGGCCGCGACGAGCCGCGGGTCGCCGCGGTCCCAGCCGTCGGACACGACGACGACGACGCCGCTCGACCGGAGCGTCCGGCGCGCCCAGCGCAGGTTGAAGTCGCGGAACGATTCGCCGATCCGAGTCCCGCCGGCCCAGTCCGTCACCGTGTCCGCGACCTTGGTGAGCGCCCGGTCGCGATCGCGGTCGCGCAGCAGGCGCGTCACGCGCGTCAGCCGGGTCCCGAACACGAACGACTCGCTCCGCACGGCGCTCGAGGCGGACAGCGCCTGGACGAAGCGCAGCAGGAGTCGGGAGTGGCGCTCCATCGAGCCCGAGATGTCACAGATGAGGACGAGCGGTCGCGGCCGCTTGAGGGGCCGTTTCCAGACCCACTCGACGAGATCGCCGCCGGTCGCGAGGTTACGCCGGAACATCGCCCGCGGGGCGAGCCGCCGGCCGTGCCGATGGAGCTCGTGGCGCCGCGTCCGGCGGAGCTCGAGGCGCGGCTCGAGGAGGTCGACCAGGCGCTCCGCGTCGCGCAGCTCGGCCGGCGTCATCCGGTCGAAGTCGCGGTGGCGCAGCGTCTCCGTCCGGCTGTACGCGTCGGGCGAGATGACCGTCGCATCGGGGGCCTCGTCGGCGCCCGAGTCGTCCCCCTCCGTCGGGACCGGGATGCCGCCCTGGTCCTGCTGCAGGGTCATCCGCTCGTCGCCCTGGAGCGGCGACTCGGCTCCCTCGACTTGATCCGGCGGGGCGGCCTCGAGGTCCGGCTCGGCCGGCGGAGCGGGCGCCGCCCAGGCTCGCCGGCGGACCCGCCAGAAGCGGGCGAACACCGTGTCGTAGACCTCACGGTCGTCGCGCCGCCGGGTGAACACCGCCTCGCCTGCCGCGCGGACCTGCTCGCGCTCGCCGACGTCGACGATCTCGAGCGCCCGCGCGAAATCGACCGCCGCGGCGAGATCGACGGCGAGCCCCGCCGTTCGCAGCTCCCGCCCGAACAACACCGCCTCGCCGAGCAGCCGCCGGCCGTCGACCTGCTCGCCGCGCGGCGTGACCGCGATCGCCGGGTCGCGCATCCGTCCGCCCGCGGCCGCGGCCTCGGCCAGGTAGCGCCGAGCGGCGTCGCCGCGGACCAGGCGGATGTCCTCCTCGTACTTGAGGACGACGCCGAGGGTCTCGTCGACGACCTCGCCGGTCAGGTCGTTCGCGCCGAGCGCAAGGAGCGCCGCCGCCCAGTCGAGCGTCTCGGCGATGCCCGGTACCTTCGTGAGGTCCGCCTCGCGCAGCCGGTGGACGAAGCCGACGACCGCGCGGGCGAGGGCTGATGGCGCGCCGGGGACGCGCGCCAGGACGATCTCGTACTCCTTCTCGAGCGTCGGGTAGTCGATCCAGTGGTACAGGCAGCGCCGCTTCAGCGCGTCATGGACCTCGCGCGTCCGGTTGCTCGTCAGGATGACCCGCGGCGGCCGGTCGGCCCGGATCGTGCCGATCTCGGGCACGCTCACCTGGAAGTCGGACAGGATCTCGAGGAGATATGCCTCGAACTCCTCGTCGGCGCGGTCGATCTCGTCGATGAGCAGCACCGGCGGCTCGCCGGCCGGATCGGCCTCGAGCGCCTGGAGGAGCGGCCGGCGGATGAGGAATTCCGGACCGAAGATATCGTGGGCGGTCGCCTTGTCGGCCTGGCCGCGCGCCTCGAGCAGCCGGATCTCCAGCATCTGGCGCGGGTAGTTCCACTCGTAGACCGCCGTGTTGACGTCCAGCCCCTCGTAGCACTGGAGCCGGATGAGCCGCGCCCCGAGGCTCGCCGCGAGGACCTTCGCCAGCTCGGTCTTGCCGACGCCGGCCTCGCCCTCGAGCAGCAGCGGCCGCGCCAGCCGAAGCGCGAGGAACACCGCGGTCGCGATCGAGCGGTCGGTGATGTAGCCGCGCTCGCGGAAGGCGGCCTGGATCGCCTCCGTGGAGCCGAGGTCGGCAGGTTGGCTGGTCACGCTGCGGAGTGTACGGGCCTAGCGAAGAATCCGGACCGCGACGCCGAGTCGCTCGTACGTGATTCGGGCCCGATGATCGAGCGTGAGCACCGTCGCGCCGACCGCCCGCGCGGTGGCGCCGATCAGGGCGTCGTACGTCGCACCACCCGAGACCCGAGCGCCACCATCTCACCGAGAGACGGACCGCCAAGTCGGCGGGAAGCTGGAGCGGCGGCTCGATGAACGCCGCCTCCAGGAATTCCCGCGCGATCCCTGGGCCGGCCCGGTGCGGCGGCGGGAGTCGGGTCAGCTCCGAGTACGCCTCGAACGCCGCGTGGACGGGCAGCCGGGGCCGATCGCGGAGGGCCTCGGCGGCGACCGTGTGATCCTCGTGCCAGGCGCCGAAGGCCGCAACGACGATGCTCGTGTCGACGACATTCATCGCCGGACGCGCTCGAGGGTCTCCCGGACGACGTCCTGCGTAAGGGGCGGCAGCGGGACCTCGGGCACGGCGACCAGGAGCCCATCACGGTCCTACAGCCCCATCGGGGTCGGCGGCACCTCGATCTCGATCCTACCCTCGCGGGTGCCGATCTCGACCTCCGTTCCGCCGTACAGGCCCGGCGCCTCGCGGATGGCCTTCGGGATGACGATCCGCCCGGCAGCGTCGATGGTGATGCGCATGGTAGAGATCTACCACGACGGATGCCACGATCCGTGGCCGGCCGGCTAGTGCGGTTGCGCGGGCGGTGCCCAGCTGACGACCGTCAGCGACGCGGGAAACTGTCGCCGGAGGGCGAATTCCAGCCCGAACGGGACGGCGTTCGCCTCGCAGGCGTCGTCACCTGGGCCGGGCTCTATCGCAATGGCGAGTCGGCCTGCAGCGTCTTGCCTTATCGATAGCTCCGGTGTCGTCTGACACGGCGAGGCATGCCAGGCGACCCGGAGCCCCAGCAGGTCCAAGTTCGGGTTTGCCGACGCGGGTCCGAAGCCGCTTCCGGTCAGTGCCGCCTCCGCGTCAGTGAGAACGCGGACGCCAGCCACGATACCCGTGTGATCGATAACGACGGCCTCGAGAGCCCCCGCTGTGGTGAACCGCGTTGTGCGATCGACACACGCACTCACGACGACCAGGGCGACCAGGAGCACGCATGCGCTAAAGGCGAATCTGCGCACCAAACGCCCCAAGGACGGTTCCGACCTCGGCGAACTTTCCGTCGAGTCTGCTCATGATGCCAATCGCGGTCTTATCACCCGCGGTGTTGTTGACAATGGGGGAGCCGCTGTCCCCGTAGATGACCGCGATGTTGTCGCTGTCCGCGCCGAAGATCAGGCAACCACACGCGTCGCCAGTCCAACTCGTGGCGGCATTGACCACGGTGCCGCAATCCCACGTGTTGCCAAAGCCGAGTGAGGCGCAGACGCCCTCGCCTTGGATCGAGTCCCGCGCCGACGTAACGAGCTTGATGCTGCCGTAGATGTTGCTCGAGTCTTGCGAGTCCGACATCTGGACGCGCATGGCGTCGAAGCCGTGGGGCCCGTACAGGGTCGCCTGTTCGCTACCGATGAGCCCCCAGCCGGGGTGGAACCAATTGTTGGACCCGCTGTACCCGCAGTGGCCTGCTGTCAGGAACTGCTCGTCCGGACCTAACTCGATGTGGAACGCCATCGTGCAAAGTTCTCGTCGTTCGGCGGGTTGGCTCCCCGGTAGATTCGGATGCCGGCGCGCATTGGTGAGACGCAGTTGTCGCGCGTGCACGCGGCTTCAACCGAGACCGGCTCCTCGACCACGCTGACGCTGACACCGAGCAGCGCCGAAAGCTCTGGCCCGGATGCTCCGTCGACCTGGCCGGGACGGATCGACAGGCGAATGGAGTTCGTCGCGTAGTCGATACCGACGGACCAGATGGCGTCGGTAGGGAGCCGGCCGCCGTTAAGTGCCCAGGCGCTCGAGGCCGCGGCCTCGATCTCTCGAGCGGTCGACTTCGCGTACTGAAAGCGAATGCCGAGGTTCCTGTCAGGGGCGAGTCCTGCGATCGTGGCCTCGGCCCCCGCGTCGGGGCCGGTCAGAACAATGACCAGTCCGCCCCCGGC